>JACCEA012056915.1_pt1 | contig 179820 bp, 173 predicted proteins | sample 7449851 | NCBI WGS metagenome assembly JACCEA01 (sample SAMN15323453, study PRJNA562643) | freshwater metagenome | isolation source: river surface water | place: USA:Blue River Watershed | collected 2017-08-18
AAAATAATTTTTCACTATATTTGACATAGATATTGGTTTGTTTAGCGACTTCAAGATACTGAATTTCAGTATCTTGACCAATATCTAATCAGTCTATTTTACTGCAAATAATTACACCCAACGGGTGTAAATAATAACCAAATAAGCACTTAAAATACTTAAAACATAAAAATTTAAAGTCTTTTTTATAAAACTAATACTTTGTAAAAGAGTTTCAAAGTTGTTTTTCAATTTTACAAAATATATAAAATAGGCACAAACTATAGAAAAAGCAATTGGAAAAACTATAAAAACGAAATCAACAATTTTAAGTAAAGTATCTAAAAAGCAATTAACTTTTAATTCTTCAGATTCATCAACTATTAAACTTATCGATATAAAAAGAAATAATTTAAGAAGGTTAACAAAAATGATCAATCCAAATGTTTTAATCGCTTTCTTTTGTATAAAAACATAAAGTTCTTCTCTGTTTTTAAAATCAAAATTATTTCTGTTCGTGTAATTATCTTTAAAAAAACGTAGTTTCATTATAATTTTATTCTAATAAATTGCAAAATAACAACTTATTTTAAAATATATCGCAATATTGTAAAAAACTGTTTGCTATGTATTTATTGTCAATTTGTTTGTAATTTTGTTTAACAATAAACTATAAAAAGCATGTTAAATATACCAGATTCTAAAAACCCAAGAGTTGTAATTATTGGCGGTGGCTTTGCAGGCGTATCTTTAGCCCAAAAGCTTAAAAACAAAAACTTTCAGGTTGTTTTGTTAGATAAACATAATTATCACAATTTTCAACCATTAATGTATCAAGTAGCAACAGGTGGATTAGAATCGGGAGCCATTGCTTATCCTTTACGCAAAATTGTTCAAGATTATAAAGAAGCCTTTTTTAGAATGGCATTGGTTGAAAAGTTAGATACCGATAACAAAAAAATAATTACCGATATTGGTACCATATATTACGATTATGTTGTTATTGCAACAGGTTCAACAAATAATTATTTTGGAAATACCCAAATAGAAAAAAATAGTATGGTTATGAAAACCATACCCGAAGCTTTAAACTTAAGGAGTTTAATTTTAGAAAATTTTGAACTAGCGTTACAAACTAATGATTTACAATTGCGCAAGGCACTTATGAATTTTGTTATTGTTGGTGCCGGACCAACAGGGGTGGAGTTAGCCGGTGCTTTAGCCGAAATGAAAAATGCTGTTTTTCCTAAAGATTATCCAGATTTAGATATATCACAAATGGAAATTAATTTAGTGCAAGGTTCTGAAAATATACTTGATGCAATGTCGCGTAAATCGTCAAAAGCAGCCGAAAAATTTTTAAAGAATCTAGGTGTTAAAATTCATTTAAAAACCATTGTAACTAATTACGATGGAAATAAAGTAGAAACTAAAAACGGTTTAGTTTTTGAAACCCAAGCCTTAATTTGGTCTGCAGGAGTAAAAGGAGCACCCGTAAGCGGAATAGATACAACTTTAGATCGTGCTTCACGTATAAAAGTTAATGAATTTAACCAAGTTGAAGGTTTTACAGATATTTTTGCTATTGGAGATGTAGCTGCAATGTATGGTGAAAAATACCAATATGGGCATCCAATGATGGCACAACCAGCAATTCAACAAGGTGCTTTATTAGCTGAAAATTTAGAACGTTTAGAAAAAAAGCAATCACTTAAAAAATTTGTTTACAACGATAAAGGGTCAATGGCAACAATTGGTAGAAACAAAGCTGTTGTAGATTTACCTAAGTTACATTTTAACGGGGTTTTTGCATGGTTTGTTTGGATGTTTGTTCATTTATTTTCACTTATTGGCTTTAAAAATAAATCATTGGTATTTTGGAGTTGGGTATACAATTACTTTGTTTTTGATCGTGAATCACGTGTAATTATTCGTCCTTTCCGTAAAAACCGAATTAATAATTAATAAAAGGAAGCGTCTTTCGGATATTTTTTGTTGTAATTTATCAATAAATCAACAAATTTATTATAAGATCTAATGCCTTCTTTTTGATTATTCATTTTTAAAAAAGTTCCATACATATATTTTAAAACATACGAAGAAACATTTCGTTTATTTTTCCAAAACAATTCGCTTTCAAGTATATTTTCCTGAACGCCTTTGTTTAATTGATTAAAAAGTAATTGATAAGTTTCTTCGTTTTCTATTTTATACTCTTTTAAGCAATACTTTAAAGCGTACAAATTTGCAGCATATTTAAACTGTAATTCATTGCTTTGCAACATGTTTTTATATCCAAAAAAGTTTGCTTCGGCTTCACTAGCAATTCCTAATTGATGGGCCATTTCATGTGCAACAGTTACAGGCATACCAACTGTTGGTATTTTTATATTAACTTGGTTTTCATGTGTAAATGGGTTAAAATAACCACTAAATCCTGCATACGACAATACGTGTGAATATAAAGAAGGCTTTACTTTGTTAATTTTATTTTCAATTAAAATGCTTTTTAAATTTTCAGGTAGTTTTGTATAATTCTGTTTTGCTACACAATTAAAATTGTCTAAATCAAGCTTAATTTCTACTTTTTTTTCTGTGTTTTTGGTAATAGCAGTTTGTTGTTTGTTTACAATATAAATTAATCTATTCGTTATCGAATCCAAATCAGATTTAGAATAATTATTTTCCAATTTTAATTGATTTGCAACGCTGTATTTATAATTATTTAAGCCCCAAAATAGCTGAAAAAATGCTAAAAAAGTTATTATGAAGCAAGATAAAACGTAAAATAATTTTTTATATTTTTTTAACTTAATTAGATTATAACTTTTAAGCAGAATAAATAATACTACGATTGCATACAATAAATCGCCTACAGAAAAGGGAATAATCGAAAAAAAACTTAAAAATTTATCTAAATACACATAAATGTTTTTATTGTAATAATCATTAAAAAAAGAAGTGTAATTATTAGCATATAAATAACTTAATATTAATAAACTTGCTGTAAAAGATACGATGAAATATTTTTTATTCATTTTTATGTTTTATTTAGAACAAATAAAAATTATTATTTATATTTGTACTCGATAAAGATAATGATTATGAGTAAATGTAAATCTTTTAATGAAGTAATTTATTTTTGCGATGGAAAAAAATGCTGCAGATATAATGAAGAAGCAAAATCATGCTTAAAAGAATTATTGTGCGATAACGGACTTAATAAATGCGTATCGCTACAAAAAATGAAATGCCAAGGTATGTGTAAAAGCGCACCTATTTTTTATATTGATTCTGAAAAAAAATATAAAAAAGAAGTAACAAAGAAAAAAGCCGAAAAAATATTTACCAAATATATAGTTGCCTAAAAAAATAATTATTGTTTTATTTTGTATGCAAAGCCATTTTAAACAAAGTTTAAAGTGGCTTTTTTATTTAATAATAGCTAACTTTGATAAAATTTTAAAAAATATGAGTCAAGATATTCGCAATTTAGAACCACTTCCGTTGTGGAATCATTTTGCCGATTTAAATGCTGTTCCACGTCCTTCTAAAAAAGAAGAACGAGTTATTGCTTTTATGAAACAATTTGGTGAAAATTTAGGTTTAGAAACCATTGTTGATGAAGTTGGTAATGTAATTATAAAAAAACCGGCTACTGCTGGTATGGAAAATCGCAAAACCATTGTAATGCAATCGCATTTAGATATGGTACACCAAAAAAATAACGACACCGTTTTTGATTTTGACAACCAAGGTATCGAAATGTATATCGACGGCGATTGGGTACGTGCAAATGGAACCACTTTAGGAGCTGATAACGGAATTGGTGTAGCAACTATCATGGCTGTTTTAGCATCAACCGAAATTAAACACCCAGCTATTGAAGCGTTGTTTACTATTGATGAAGAAACGGGTATGACCGGAGCAATGGGCTTAAAAGGCGGATTACTTGAAGGGGATATTTTATTAAATTTAGACACCGAAGACGATGAAGAGATTGATATTGGTTGTGCCGGCGGAGTAGATGTTACAGCTATTGCTGATTATGAAGAAGAAGATTTACCAGACGGTTCGGTTGCTTACAAAATTACTGTTAAAGGCTTAAAAGGTGGACATTCAGGTATGGATATTCATAAAGGCTTAGGTAATGCCAACAAAATTATGAATAGATTGTTATTTAACAGCTTTGATAATTTTGGTTTACAAATTGCCAGCATAAATGGTGGTAGTTTGCGTAACGCTATTCCGCGTGAAAGTGTTGCAGATGTTATTATTGCAAAAATGTACGACGAATCGTTTGTATTTGATATGCAAAAAATAGTAAACGAAATTAAAACTGAGTTTGCTACTACAGAACCAAATTTGGAAATTATTTTTGAAAAACAAGATACTTTACCAAATAAAGTAATGCCTGCAATGGCTCAATTTTATTTAGTTCGTGCGCTTTACACCGCTCACAACGGAGTTTATAGAATGAGTGCTGATTTTGATGATTTAGTAGAAACATCAAATAATATTGCAAAAGTTACGGTTGCAAATGGTAAATTACAAATTCAATGTTTAACCAGATCATCTGTAGAAACTTCTAAGTTTGATTTAGCTAATGCTTTACGTTCTGCCTTTGAATTAATGGGTTGCGAAGTTACTTTTTCGGGTTCATATCCAGGTTGGACACCCAATCCAAATTCATCAATTTTAAAAGTTTTAGATGAATTGTATCAAAAACAAAATGGTAAAAAAGCTAATGTTGTGGCATGCCACGCTGGTTTAGAATGTGGTATTTTAGGTACAAATTATCCCGATATGGAAATGATTTCGTTTGGTCCTAACATTCGTGGAGCACATTCACCAGAAGAACGTGTTTCCATTTCATCAGTTCAAAAATATTGGAATTTTGTTTTAGAAATTTTGCAAAACATTCCAATTTAGTAAATTAAAAAAAACGTCTCAATATTAATAATTTGAGACGTTTTTTAATTTATTACTCTTTAGTTTATAAGTTTATTTACAAATTCAGTTAAAGCTCTTCCTTTAAATAGAGGATTAATTATTTGATGTTGTTTTTTTAAATTGATTTAAATATTTCTCTTTGAAAATTTTTATTTCTTCATATTTATTTATTTCAAGATATCTAATAGATTTAAATAATTTATTTTTTCAAGATTGCAATACTCAATTAGAATAAACTTTTCAATATGTATCTGATTTTTGTAAAGTTGCTGGAAATAAATGTGTTTTAAAGTATTGTCATTGAATGTAATTTTTAATTCATTTCGGGTTCCATTTGATTTTTTTGCCTTAAAAGCTCTACGATGATTAATGGAACGGCCTTTATAATCGAATGTATTTATTTCAATTTTTTTTATAGAATTTATAGAATATAAGTGATTATTAATAATAATACCTTCTTTTGAAAAATCTAAAGTCTGATTTAATTCTCCATTTAACTTTTCAAACCGAAAAAAACTAAAAATATTGTATATTATAGATAATGGGATTAATAACATTATTATTATAAACAATGTAAAAGAAATCCAATTAACAAATGAATTTTCAAAATTAAAGATATGAACAAGTAAAATAAATATACAAATTGAAACTAAATATATAATTTCAAAACTTGTTTTTTTTTTGGAGTTGTATTTTGTAAATAATTTATAACTCATTTTGTTTTAAAAATATTACAATTATCGACTTGCTTATTGCCGAAAGTAACGGGAACTTAAACTCAATAGAAATACCAAAGTTCAAATATATTTAAAGTTGTTGCAAAAATGGTAATTTCAAATTTATTGTAGTTTAAGTATTTATTTATCTAAATTTAAAAACGGGAATCTCATTGTTTTGAGATTCCCGTTTTAAATTATCGTTTTTCTAATAAAACTACATTTTCAACGTGATGTGTTTGTGGAAACATATCTACTGGGCGTACACGAACTACTTTATACAATTCATCCATTATAGCCAAATCACGTGCTTGTGTAGCTGAATTACAACTTACATAAACAACTTTTTTAGGAGCAATTTTTAAAATTTGCGCCACCACATCTTTATGCATTCCATCGCGTGGCGGGTCGGTAATAATTACATCTGGTTGTCCGTGTTGTGCAATAAATTCATCGTTAAACACATTTTTCATATCTCCTACAAAAAATTCACAATTGGTAATGTTGTTGCGTTCTGCATTAATTTTAGCATCAGCAATTGCTTCGGGCACGGCTTCAACACCTATAACTTTTTTTGCTTTTTTAGATACAAATTGAGCAATGGTTCCTGTACCAGTATACAAATCGTAAACCAATTCTTCACCAGTTAAGCCAGCAAAATCACGAGTAATGCTGTACAATTCATAAGCTTGTTCAGAATTTGTTTGGTAAAACGATTTTGCATTTATACTAAATTGTAAACCTTCCATTTCTTCTAAAATATAATCGCGTCCATAGAAACAAAATACATTTTGATCGTAAATGGTATCGTTTAATTTACTGTTTATTACATATTGTAACGAAGTGATTTCTGGAAAGCGATCCTTAATAAAATTTAAAAGCAATTCGCGTTTTTGCTTGTCTTCTTTAAAAAATTGAATCAACACCATTATTTCACCTGTAGATGCTGTTCTAATCATTAAAGTACGTAATAAACCACTGTTTTCACGCGGATTGTAAAATTCTAAGCCATTTGTGTTTGCAAAAGCTCGAATTTCGTTACGTATTGCATTAGAAGGATCTTGTTGTAAATGACACTTTTTAATGTCAAGAATTTTGTCCCACATTTTTGGAATGTGAAAACCTAATGCATTTTCTTTACCTAATTCTTCACCCGATTGAATTTCAGCATCGGTTAACCAACGTGCGTTAGAGAAAGAAAACTCCATTTTATTTCGGTAAAAAAATTGCTTTTCCGAACCTAAAATAGGTTCAAATTGTGGTAATTCAATTTTACCAATTCGTTTTAAATTATTTTCAACTTCTTGATGTTTGTAGCCTAACTGAAATTTATAATCCATGTTTTGCCATTTGCAACCACCACAAGCTCCAAAATGTTCACAAACGGGCTCCACACGTTTATCAGAAAACTTATGAAAAACAACCGCTTTACCTTCGTAATACGCTTTGCGTTTTTTAAAAGTTTGCACATCAACTACATCTCCCGGAACTACATTCGGAATAAAAATTACTTTACCATCGGCAGCTTTACCAACCGATACGCCTTTTGCTCCTGCATCAAGGACTTCAACGTTTTCGAATACGATTTTGTCTGTTTTTTTTCTTCCCATGATGCAAAAATACTAATTGTTTACTAACATTTTTCAAACGTTTGTAATTTATATTGTTTTTAAAAATGCGTATATTAAATTTTTTAAAAGATATGTTTTTATTAACTTGCACATTGGATGATTTCTCTCCAATTTAAGAAGGAATTGCTTAATTTAAATTTTATAAACTAATAGTAATGAATAGTTTATCAAGTAACGATGCAATTGCATTAGAAGAAAAATACGGGGCGCATAATTACCATCCGCTACCGGTTGTATTATCAAAAGGCGAGGGGGTTTTTGTTTGGGATGTTGAAGGAAAAAAATATTACGATTTTTTATCGGCATATTCAGCAGTAAATCAAGGGCATTGCCATCCTAAATTAGTAGAAGCTATTACAAAGCAAGCTGAACAACTTACCTTAACTTCGCGCGCTTTTTATAACGATAAATTAGGACCTTACGAAGAGAAAATAACCAAATTATTTGGGTTTGATAAGGTTTTACCAATGAATTCGGGTGCGGAAGCTGTAGAAACAGCTATTAAATTAACCAGAAAATGGGCATACGAAGTAAAAAAAATTAAAGAACAAGAAGCTGTGATTATTGTTTGCGAAAATAATTTTCACGGAAGAACAACTACCATTATTTCGTTCTCAAACGATCAAGATGCCCGTAAAAATTACGGTCCGTATACCGAAGGTTTTGTTCGCATACCTTATAATAATGTTGAAGCCTTAAAAGAAGTTATAGGTAACCAAAATGTTGCAGGTTTTTTAGTTGAGCCAATTCAAGGAGAAGCAGGCGTTTTTGTGCCAGATACTGGATATTTAACTGCGGCATATGAATTGTGTAAACAAAATAATGTGTTGTTTATAGCAGATGAAGTTCAAACGGGAATTGCGCGTACAGGTAAAATGTTGGCTGTTGATCATGAAAATATACAACCCGATGTTTTAATTTTAGGAAAAGCACTTTCTGGGGGTATGTATCCTGTTTCTGCAGTATTAGCTAACGATGCAGTAATGAATGTGATTAAACCAGGACAGCATGGTTCAACTTTTGGTGGAAATCCTGTTGCAGCAGCTGTTGCAATGGCTGCGTTAGATGTAGTTATTGATGAAAAACTTGCAGAAAACGCCGATAACTTAGGGAATTTATTCAGACAAAAATTAAACGATTATATTCAAACATCAACCATTTGTTCATTGGTTCGCGGAAAAGGCTTGTTAAATGCTATTTTAATTAACGATACCGAAGATAGTGATACCGCATGGAATATTTGTTTGCGTTTACGCGATAATGGTTTGTTAGCAAAACCAACACATGGTAATATTATCCGTTTTGCACCACCTTTGGTGATGAACGAAGAGCAACTTTTAGATTGTGTACGTATTATTACAGAAACGCTAAAAGAATTTGAAAGATAAAAAAAGAGGCTTAGGCCTCTTTTTTAGTTAATAATCTATGTCGTTCTACTGGTTTTAAAGTATCAAAATGGTAACGGTAAGTACGTAATTTTCTACTATGTTCAGCACCTAATCCTTTAGCAATATTAATCATTTTAGGGTTAAAATCGCCAATCCATTGCATTTCATAATCAGTATAACTCAGCTGACTTTTCATTACTTTCTGGCCTTCAATAATCATAAAATTATCAACTCCTTTACCTTGCCATTCTGGTACTACACCAAAAGCAATACCAACAACGCGTTTACTTTTTTGAAATGTTTTATACCAAAGAAATTGTAATTTTTGAAGGATACCAAATTTTCCATTTAAATGCTTAAAGTATTGATTTAAGTCAGGTAAATTTAACCAAAATGCAACTGGTTCGTTTTTATAATATACAAACCATACAATTTTAGGGTCAATAACCGGTTTCATGGTTTTAAAAATTAATTTCCCTTGGTTAAGGGTTAAATCTTTACCACCACCATGGCTTGCCCATGCTTTATTGTAAATTGTTACAAAATCGGCAACATACTTATCTAAATTATTTAATTTTAAATACTCTGCTTTAAAATTACTGTCTTTAGCAATAGCTTCATGACGGTCATGTAATTTAGGTTGTAATTTTTGTGTTATAGGTAAAGAAAAACATTCTTGATTAAAATAAGTTTTAAAACCATAGTTTTCAAATAAATCAATATAATACGGAAAATTGTAGTTCATATTATAAAGTGGTTCGTGAAAACCTTCAATAAGTAATCCCCACCATTGATCGCGTTCACCAAAATTAATTGGCCCGTCCATGGTTTCAATTTCATTTAAAAGAAACCATTTTTTTGCTTCGTTAAATAAATAGTTTGCCGCTTTTTGGTTGTTTATACATTCAAAAAAGCCAATACCACCAACGGCAGCTTTACCTTCGTATTTAGGATTAATAAATGCAGCTATTCTACCAATAATTTCATTATTACTGTTAAAAAGTATCCAACGTATTGCTTTTCCACCGCGTTTAAAAAGTTTGTTTTCTTGGGTATCAAACACCTTTTCAATGTCTTGATTTAAAGGTTGAATCCAGTTTTTTTCGTCTGCGTAAAGTTTTTTAGGAAAATTTAAAAACTGTTGGCGTGTTTTTTTATTATTTACTTCAACTGTATACATGTGCTTTATAAAGATTCACAAATTTATTAAATTTTGTTTAGTTAAAATTCAGGTTGAACCTGAAAACTTACATTTTCTTTATAAATAGGGTGAAAAAATTCTAACATATTTGCGTGTAAATGTAATCTATTGGCTTTTGTACCATATAAATCATCACCAATAATTGGTGTATTTAAGCCTAAATTATGTGCTGCATGTACTCTTAATTGATGTGTACGGCCAGTTATTGGAAAAAATTGAATACGTGTTGTATTTTCTTTTCGTTCTAAAACAGTGTATTTGGTTATGCCCATTTTACCGTATTCATAGCAAACAATTTGTCTTGGTCTATCGTCTAAATCTACTCTTAAAGGCAATTCAATACAACCATTATCATTTTTAACTATACCATTTAAAAGCGCTATATAGCTTTTTTTGACCTTGCGTTTTATAAATTGCTTTTGAAGATTTTCGTGTACATCTTTATTTTTAGCTAAAACCATTAACCCCGATGTAGACATATCCAATCTATGAACAATTAACGGTCCGGTTGCATTTGGATATCTGTTTTTTATTCGTTCATAAACAGAATCGGTTATGTGAATACCTGGAACCGATAAAAATTCGGCAGGTTTATTTACAATTACTAGATATGGATCGTCGTATACAATTTCAAGCTCTTTATTATTAGCTGGATTGTTTAGAAAAGGGTTTTCATCAACCTGTAAACCTTGTAACATATGACCTAAAATAGGTTCGCACTTGCCCCAACACGATGGATAAAATTGTTTGTGTAAACGAACTTCAGATTTTGGAGGTGCTCCCCACCAAAATTCAGCTAATGCAATTGGTTCTAAATTATTTTTAAAAGCATATTGAAACAATTTAGGGGCACAACATTCACCAGCACCAGCAGGCGGATGGTTATGTAACGAATTTTTAAATATTTCTAATAACGATTTTTCTTCTTTTTTACTATTTAAAAAGGTATAGTTTGTAAACAACCAATTTTGTAACGCGTTTGATTTTATTTTACGTTCTTCTTTTAATTGTGTGATTTTTTCAGTGAATAACTCAATTTTTTGGGTAAGATTTTCAAGTTTTTGTTTGTACTCAATCGTAATTGTTTTTAAAAGATGTTTTTCATGTAAACTTTGTTTAATTAAATCAGCTTCCAAAATTTCATATTCTTCAGTTGTACAAGTTTCTTTTAGCTGCAATCGTTTTTGTTTTCGTGCAGCTTTTTTAAAGGTCATTTGTTGTTTAAATGATTCAATTTCAATGGTTGAAGTGGCTTTTAAATCCTCTAAATTTAAAAGTAATGTTTTTAAATCACTATTGTTTTCTAAAAGTTCAATTTCGTAATTTATACTGTTTAATTCAGTTTCCTTTCTTAAAAAATAACTATTTTGAGAAAGCATATCAAAAACAGGAGGTACGAAAAATGCAACTGAATTACTATTTGCTAATTTACCTGAATAAGCTGTAATAAAACCAATTTCATTTTCTTTTTTAACAACTAAAACACCAAACATTTTTCCAATGGGTAATAAATGATTGTTGTTGTTTAAACCAAAATTATGTTTAAGTTCTTCGTTGTTTTCTAAATAAAATTGCACTTGATTTGCAGCCATTTCACATAAAGGATGTACATTATAATAAAACGGAAAGTTTAATTTTTCAGGTAGTTTAATATGTGAAATATCTTTGTTAAAAGCAATAAAACAATTGGTGCTTTTATGATTTGTGTTATTTAAATGCATGATAATAATGTCTGAAAAGTACAACTAATTGCGATTTTTTTTAAGCACAAAAAAAAATATTTAACTGTATCTTTGTACAAAATTAATAAGAAATGTCTTACGTAACTAAAGTTTTAAGCGGTACTTGTCCTAAATGTGGACAAACAAAAGTTTTTAAGAAAAAAGGAAATCCGTTATTATTAGAAATGCCAGTAATGCATGAAAATTGTTCTAAATGTGGGTATTCCTATCATCCAGAACCTGGGTTTTATTACGGTGGAATGTACATGAGTTACGCTTTAACAGTTGCAGAAATGGTTGCTGTTTTTGTATTAGGGTTATTTTTAAAAGTAAATTTTTTAAATATTTTTATTGGTGTTGTTGTAGTAATCTTGTTAATGTCTACATTTAATTACCGTATGTCGCGTTTAATGTGGCTTAATTTATTTTATAAAAATGAAAACGAGCAATAGTTATTCTTCTAAATTATAGTGCTTTTTAAAATCAGATGCTTTTATTCCTGAATGTTTTTTAAACAGTCGCGAGAAGTATGTATAATCTGTATAACCTAATTTTAAAGCTATTTCTTTTAATGATAGATTGGTGTAAAGCAACTCGCGTTTTGCTTCTAAAATAACTCGGTCTGTAATAATTTGAGTAGTGGTTTTTTGAGTTACAGTTTGTACAATTCTATTTAAATGCTTTTGTGTAATATTTAATAAATCTGCGTATTTACTTGCCGATTTATTTTCTTTAAATAAACTGTCGACTAGTTTTTCAAAATTAGAAAACACATTTTGATAATGTTTTAAAAGTATATTGTTGTTTTGATTTTGACTTTCATGTAAACGGTTTAAATATATATAGATTTGTGTAATGTATGTTAAAATAAATTGTTTGTATTTTTTTTGTTGCTTAAGCGTCTCAGTATAAAGATTTACAAATATTAATTGAATAATTTTAAGTTGTTCTTCGTTTAAAAAAATATGTTTTTCTGTAAAATTCGATTCAAAAAATGGAAAATCTTTTATAGAATGATTTAAATAAGCCGTTTCATAAAAATCGGTCGAATGAAAAAATAAAAAACCATCTGCCTCCTCAGACAATTCCCAAGAGTGTGTTTGCCCTGGCTGTAAAAAAAATACCGAACCCGGATTTACTTTATATTGATTAAAATCTATTTCATGAATTCCTGTACCTTTTGTAAATAAAAATACTGCATAAAAATTATGTTTATGCGGCTTTTCAATACGTGAATGATGCAGTTGTAAGTGATTTAGTATCGTGTTTGCATAAATAGAATTTTCACTATTTGTGTTTTTAAAATCATTAATTTTTAACAATTCAATTTCATTCATGTTAAATATTTTGTGTAATTAATTATAAATCAATAACTTTGGTTTGTTACAAACAAAACTTTGTATTTCATATTTATTTTTTAAAGATTGCTTAGACCTACTGGGCAATCTTTTTTTAAATATAAACAAAAGCAATCATTTTTTTTTAAATTCATATCTAAAATAGCTATTAAGTATACTAAAAATCTTTTTAAATTTGTTTTTTACAAAAAACTATGAAAACAATTTTAATAACAGGCGCAAGTTCTGGCATTGGTTACGCAACTGCAAAAGCTTTAGCAAGCAACAATAGATTGATATTATGCGGAAGAAGAAATGAAAAACTGCTTCAACTTAAAGCTGAGTTAACTAATACAGAGTGTTACCTTTTAAATTTTGATGTTGCACATAAAGATGACGTTTTCAAATCGTTTGAAAACCTTCCAAAAGAGTGGCAAAATATTGATGTTTTAATTAACAATGCCGGTAATGCTCACGGTTTAGCAAGTTTTCAAGACGCTGATTTGAATGATTTAGATGCAATGATAGATAGTAATGTAAAGGGGGTTGTATATGTTACTAAAGCATGTTTACCTTATTTGCAGAATTCTGAAAATGCGCATATTATTAATATTTCTTCCATTGCTGGTAAACAAGCATATACAAATGGGGCTACATATTGCGCATCTAAATGGGCTGTTGAAGCGCTAACCAAAGGCATGCGATTAGATTTTTTACCGTTGGGAATTAAAGTTACATCAATCGCACCAGGTGCCGTAGAAACCGAGTTTTCATTGGTGCGTTTTAAAGGCGATACTCAAAAAGCAACTAAAGTTTATGAAGGGTTTGATCCATTAAAAGCAGAGGATATTGCAGAAACCATTGCTTTTGCTGTAAATCAGCCAAAACATGTGCAACTTGCTGATATTACGATATTACCAAAAGCACAAGCTGATGCTACAACTATTTTAAAAAATAATTTATACTAAATCTAATTATAAATATAACTAATTGATTTATATTGTTTTGTGATTTTTGTGTTTCATTTTGATTAGAAATATTATTTTTATTAATTCTAAATTAATACATTTGTGTCAAATTTTAATGATTCATGAAGAAAATTACAATTCTAGCTATTAGTATTCCTTTTTTTAATTCAGCATTTGCTCAAGAAGCTAATCAAACAATTGATTCAACTCAGTTAAAAGAAATAATAATAATTACTGATGCCGAAATAGGCAGTAAGTTTAAATCAAAAAATCAATCGGGAACTAATTATTTTATATCGCCAGAAGAAATTGCGCGTTTTAAATATACCGATGTAAATAGAATTTTACAAAGTGTACCTGGAATTACAATTGTAGATGAAGAAGGTTTTGGACAGCGACCAAGTATTGGTTTGCGTGGTACTGCACCTACACGTACATCTAAAATATCGTTAATGGAAGATGGGGTTTTAATTGCACCTGCGCCATACATAGCATCAGAAGCGTATTATTTTCCTACTATAAATCGCATTCAAGCTATTGAAATTTTAAAAGGAAGTAGTCAAATTCAATACGGACCTTTTACAACTGGCGGTGCAATTAACTTGGTTTCAACTCAAATTCCAAACTATTTTAAAGGAAAAGCACAATTTAATTATGGAAGTTTCAATACTAGAAATGCCTATTTTAATGTAGGTGATGCTAATGAAACACTTGGGTATTTAATAGAATACAATAATAGAACTTCGGACGGTTTTAAGAAAATAGATTTTAGTAATAAAAATACCGGTTTTTCTGGAAATGATTATTTAGCAAAATTCAGAGTTAATTCTAAATATAATGCAAAAGTATATCAATCATTAATGTTAAAATTACAATATTCTGAAGAAACTGCAAACGAAACTTATTTAGGATTAACAGATGATGATTTTAAATCGAACCATAAAAGAAGATACATCGCTTCGGAAAATGATCAAATTGCAACTGAACATTTTCAATTTATGGCTACACATGTTATTAAACCTACAAAAAATATAAATGTAACTACAAAAGCATATCGCAATAACTTTAAACGTAATTGGTATAAATTGAATGATATTAGATTAAACGAAGAAAACTTGTCATTAGCTAATGTACTTCAAGACCCAAATAAATATCCAGATGCATACAATTTATTAACGGGTGCAACAAACGGTACAGATAATTCACTTCGTTACCGTGCAAATAATCGCGAATATCAAACAACTGGTTTACAAACTGTAGCAAATTTTAAATTTAATAGCAATACATTAAAACACGATTTAGATTTAGGAATTAGATACCATGAAGAATCAGAAGATCGTTTTCATTGGACAGATGGATACACCATTCGCGATAAAAAATTAATAAAAACATCGTCGGGTGTTCCAGGTACACAAACCAATTTAATTACAAACGGCTACACTTTTGCTACCTACGCACTTTATAATTTAACTTATAATAAATTAAAGGTGTCACCAGGGATGCGTTACGAAAGTATGAGATTTACAAGTGTCGATTTTGGAACAGCAAATCCTGAACGCAATGCAACATTGCCAACAACGGTTAATCAAAACAATGCAGATGTGGTTATTCCAGGTATTAGTACATTATTTACATTTAACAATAACACATCAATTTTTGCCAGCGTACATAAAGGATTTGCACCTCCAGGAGTTAAAAAAGGTCAAAAACCTGAAGAAAGTATTAATTTTGAAATAGGATCACGCTATAACAAAAATGCACTATCAACTGAAGTTGTATTTTTTAACAACTCCTATTCAAATATGTTAGGTGCCGATACTAATGCAGTTGGTGGAACTGGCGAAGGTGATTTATTTAACGCTGGTAAAGCTACAGTTACAGGTTTTGAAGTTTTAATTGGTTATGATTTTGCAGCAACCAAAGAATTTAAAGTTCCTTTTACTTTTAATTATACTTTTACACAAACCGAACTTAAAAGTAATTTTAGCAGCGGGGTAGAAGCTTGGGGAAATGTTACAGTTGGCGATGAAATTCCGTATATTCCTAAACACGTTTTTAGTGCAAGTTTAGGTTTAGAGAACAATAATTTTAAAGCGTATCTGAATGCGCGATATAATGGTGCATTTAGAACAAAATCGGGACAAGGTACTTTGGTTGAAAATGCTAAAATTAATAGCTTTTTAGTTTTTGATTTTGCAAGCAGTTACCAAATTAATAAGTATCTTACTTTTAATGCACAAATTTTAAATGTATTAAACAATAAATATGCAGTTGCGCGTGTACCAGCTGGTTTACGTCCGGGTATGCCATTTGCAATAAACACTGGAGTTACAGTTCAATTTTAAAAAATAGATAAATTCATATTTTTAGGTTTCGGTTTTTACCGAAACCTTTTTATTTACAACTATTTTTTTTTCTGCATGAAAAAATATTAATTACATGAATAAAAACACAATTTAATATGGTTTAAAACTAAAAGATTTTAAATAAAATATTTTATTTGCTTATTACATTGCAAAACATTCATTTTAAGTGTAAATTTGCACAGCAACACAACAAAATATATGAATTCAGATAATAGTACAAATCGTTATGCGCAACGCGGTGTATCTGCCCAAAAAGAAGACGTGCACAACGCAATTAAAAACATTGACAAAGGTTTATTTCCTAAAGCTTTCTGTAAAATTGTTCCCGATTATTTAACAAATAACGAAGATTATTGTTTAATAATGCATGCCGATGGTGCGGGTACAAAATCATCGTTAGCATATTTATATTGGAAAGAAACAGGCGATTTATCTGTATGGAAAGGCATTGCACAAGATGCTTTAATAATGAATATTGATGATTTGTTATGTGTTGGTGCTACCGATAACATTATGCTATCTTCAACCATTGGTAGAAATAAAAATTTGGTTCCGGGCGAAGTAATTTCTGCTATTATTAATGGAACGGAAGAATTAATCAACGATTTAAAACAATTTGGCGTAACTATACATTCAACAGGTGGTGAAACTGCCGATGTTGGAGATGTTGTACGTACCATTATTGTTGATTCTACAGTTACAGCGCGAATGAAACGCAGCGATGTGATTGATAATGCAAACATACAAGCAGGTGATGTAATTGTTGGATTAGAATCGTTTGGCCAAGCAACTTATGAAACCGAATATAACGGGGGTATGGGTAGTAACGGCTTAACTTCTGCTCGTCATGATGTTTTCGCACATTATTTAGCTGAAAATTATCCAGAAAGTTTTGACCCATCTGTACCTAAAGATTTAATTTATTCAGGTACAAAAAAATTAACCGATGAGGTAGAAGATGCACCTATAAACGCAGGTAAATTAGTACTTTCACCAACACGTACCTATGCACCAATTATTAAGGCTATTTTAGCAAAATATGCTTCAAATAATATACACGGTATGGTACATTGCTCAGGTGGTGCACAAACTAAAGTGTTGCATTTTGTTGATAATGTGCATCTTATTAAAGATAACTTATTTCCAATTCCTCCTTTATTTAAATTAATTCAAGAAGAATCAAAAACAGGTTGGAAAGAAATGTTTCAGGTTTTTAACTGCGGACACCGTATGGAATTATACGTAACCCCTGAAGTAGCAAATGATATTATAGAAATTTCTAAATCGTTTAATGTTAATGCGCAAATAGTTGGTAGAGTAGAAGCTGCTGATACAAAAAAATTAACCATTCAATCTGCTTACGGAACTTTTGAATACGAATAACAACAGATTAATGGCCATTGATTATGGCAGTAAACGTACAGGAATTGCTGTAACCGATGAGTTGCAAATAATTGCATCGGGTTTAACAACTGTTGAAACAAAAAATGTTTTTACTTTTTTAGAAACCTATTTAAAAACAGAAAACGTTTCTAAAATAATTGTTGGTGAACCTAAAAGATTAAATAACGAAGCATCATCAATTGCTACTGAAATTAATAAATTTGTAGAAAAATTAACTCAACTATTTCCTGAAATAGAGTTAGTTAGGTTAGATGAACGCTTTACATCTAAAATTGCTTTTCAAACAATGATTGATAGCGGTTTAAAGAAAAAACAAAGACAAAATAAAGCATTGCTTGATGAAATTGCAGCTACTATTTTGCTGCAAGATTATATGAGTAGCCAACGTTTTTAAAACATAAAACCAAAATTTAAAATAATTTAGATCATTTTAAAATGTTAACAAATAAAGGTACAGAAAGCGATATTGTATTAATAGGTGCAGGTATAATGAGTGCTACACTTGGATTGTTGTTAAAAGAATTAAACAGCAATGCAACTATTGAAATTTTTGAACGTTTAGATAGTGCTGCAAATGAAAGTTCTGACGCAATGAATAATGCCGGAACCGGACACGCTGCTTTTTGTGAATTAAATTATACACCTGAAAAAAACGGGGTAATTGATACAACTAAAGCATTAGATATTTGTGAACAGTTTGAAGAGTCACGCCAATTTTGGTCGTACCTTGTTAAGAAAAACATTATACAATCGCCAAAATCATTTGTAAACTCTGTACCACACATGAGTTTTGTATGGGGCGATAAAAATATAGATTTCTTAAAAAAGCGTCATCAAGCGTTAAAAAATCAACCACTATTTAGCAACATGCTTTATAGTGAAGATAAGGCTACCATTCAAAATTGGGCGCCTTTAATTATGCAAAATCGCAACGAAAACGATAAAGTTGCAGCAACATACATGGATTTGGGTACTGATGTAAATTTTGGAGAACTTACTCGTAAAATGATCAATCATCAGGTAAATCAAAACGGTGTAAATGTTACTTTTGATACCGAAGTTTACGACCTTAAAAAAACTACCGATGGCAAATGGAATGTTTATGTAAAGAACATTAAAACAGGTGAAAAAAGAGTTGTTAAAACTAAATTTGTTTTTATAGGTGCTGGTGGAGCGTCAATTTTATTGTTAAAAAAATCGGGAATTCCAGAAGGAAATTCATACGGTGGTTTTCCAGTTTCAGGACAATGGTTAGTATGTGAAGATGAAAATTTGGCAGCACAACATTTTGCAAAAGTGTACGGATTAGCTTCGGTTGGTGCTCCGCCTATGTCGGTTCCACATTTAGATACCCGTTTTGTTAATGGAAAGAAATCGTTATTGTTTGGTCCATATGCAGGGTTTTCAACTAAATTTCTAAAAACAGGTTCGTATTGGGATTTATTCAGTTCAATTTCAACCGGAAATATTGGAACCATGGTTGGTGCAGGATTAGATAATATGGCATTAACCAAATATTTAATTTCAGAAGTATTAGCATCGCCAGATAAAAAAATGGCATCGTTAAAAGAATATTTTCCAAATGCAAATCAAAAAGATTGGCGTTTAGAAATTGCTGGTCAACGTGTACAAACCATGAAACGTAATAGCGAAGGTAAGCCAGAATTAGCATTTGGAACTGAGGTGGTTAGTGCTGCCGATGGTAGTTTGGCTGTATTGTTAGGGGCTTCGCCTGGTGCTTCAACAACAGTAACTATTATGTTAAAACTTATAGAAAAATGTTTTGTGAACGATTTTAAATCTGCTGAATGGCAAGCTAAGTTTAAAGAAATGATTCCTTCGTTCGGATTAAAATTAAATGATCATCCGGAATTATTAAAAGAATTAAGAGCAGAAACTTCTAAAACGTTAGAATTAAAATATTAAAAAATAACGACTTGATATTCAAGTCGTTATTTTTTTGCAAAGTATTACAATTTTATCTTCATTTAAATTTGTTGTAAAAAAAGCATAACATTCGCCACCATCTTTAATTTTGTGTTTTTTTCTAATTTCTTCAACTTTTAAAGGAAAATTTCGGGTTGTGATATTACATTTTGTGTTTTCTAATAATTTTAGTTCCTTTTTGTTGTAAGTAATAATTTGCTCTATTTTAAAGCATCGCCCTGGAAAATCAATTAATTGATTAGAAGTATATAAATGAGTGTGTTTGTGCAATTTGGCTAAGTCAAATTTATTACCTATGGTGTTGTAATTCCCTAACTTTAAATAACTACTAAATGGTTCATAAAGATATTTTAAAGGCAATGATAAATTAAAGTCTTTAACATCATTTAAAGGAAATGTATCTTGATAAATTTTACCGTTATTTAAAATATTTACAGCAGTTAATTCTGTTTCGTTCCTAAAATCCTTTTCTAAAACTATTAAAAGCTCTTTAACTTCGTTGTGTAAAGCAATTGCATAAATAGTTTTCACATTTTTTAATTCGTTTAAAATAGACGAAATATCTAACAAAGGAGCTATTTTAATTAAAACAGTATTTGTTTTTTCAAATAAAAAATCTTGTAATTCTACTACGTTTGGTGTGCAATCTTTTAATAAAAATACCTTTGATTTTTGATCATCTCGGCGAGCAGGATCTAAATAAATTAAATCGAAGTTTTGATTTAAATTTTTAAGATATTCAATACTATCACCCGAAAATGTTTGAATATTTGTTACACTTAATTCGTTGAAATTATGCTTGGCTATAATAGCTAAATCATCTTGAATTTCGCAATAAAAAACTTGTTTAAACTTCTTTGCAAAGTAAAAATCATCTACACCAAACCCACTTGTTAAATCAATAAATGAATCGCCACTGAATAAAGTAGCTTTAAATTGAGCCAAAGTTTCAGACGAAGTTTGTTCAACAGATAAAACACTAGGAAAAATTACATTTTTATTAGCAAACCAGGTTGGTAGTTTGTTTTCGGCCTTTTTTTTAGCTTGAATTTGATTTAAAATCCAACTCCATTCATATTCTGGAAATGGATTCTTTTTAAATGCAATTTCTTTAATGTTTTTATTTAGGTGATTATTTATAAAATTTTGTAAATCAGTATTTAACATAAATTAGCTGTTCATTATTACAAAAGTATGGCAGCCAACAATTGCGGCAGTTTCGGTACGTAAACGCGTGTTTCCTAAAGCAACAGGTAAATAACCATTGTTAAGTGCTTTGTTTATTTCGTTTGTTGAAAAATCGCCTTCTGGTCCAATTAATAAGGTGTAGTTTTGTTGCTTTTCAATTCTGTTTTTTAATTCAATTTTATCAGTTTCTTCACAATGTGCAATAAACTTTTGTCCGCTGATTTCTTTCGATAAAAAATCGGTAAGTTTAATTGGTTCGTTTAAAATGGGTAAATACATTTGATTAGATTGCTTCATAGCACTGATTAAAATTTTATCGAAACGATCTGTTTTAATAATTTTTCTTTCAGAATGATCGCAAATAATAGGTGTAACTTCATCAACTCCAATTTCAGCCGCTTTTTCTAAAAACCATTCGTAGCGATCGTTCATTTTTGTTGGTGCAACCACCATGTGTATTTTAAAGTTTCTTGGTTCGGTAAATTGCGATTCCTTTATTTTTACGATACATTTTTTTTCTGATGCTAAAATAATTTCACAAATAAATAAATAACCTTTTCCGTTGGTAATGTGTAAAATAGAACCTTCTAATTTACGTAAAACTTTAACTATGTGTTTGCTTTCTTCTTTATCAAAAGTATATTCTGTAAATGTATGTTCAATATTTTCGGCGTAAAATAACTGCATATTAAAATTCTAATCTTGCTTTTGAAACAACTTCATCATTACTCATTATACCTAATCGATATTTATGATAACCAACTATACCAATCATAGCAGCATTATCTGTTGTATATTCAAATTTAGGTATAAATGTTTTCCAGCCATATTTGGTTTCGGTCTCTTTTAAAGCTTTACGAATGCCCGAATTTGCAGAAACGCCACCACCAATTGCTATTTGAGTAATTCCTGTTTGTTCAACGGCTAATTTAATTTTATCCATTAATATTTTAATGATAATGTTTTGAACAGATGCGCAAATATCATTAATGTTTTCTTTTACAAAATCCGGATTTTTCTGAACTTCTTTTTGTATAAAATACAAAATCTGCGTTTTTAATCCGGAAAAACTAAAATGCAAACCTTCAACTTTTGGTTTGGTAAATGTAAAAGCTTTCGGGTTACCATTTTGTGCGTGTTGGTCAATTAATGGACCACCTGGGTAAGGAAAGCCTAAAATTTTAGCTGTTTTATCGTACGCTTCACCAACTGCATCATCAGTAGTCTCACCTAAAATTTCCATTTCTGTAAATGATTTTACGTTCACAATTTGGGTATGTCCCCCACTAATTGTTAACGCTAAAAATGGAAATGTTGGTTTTTCAAATCCATCTTCATCAATAAAATGAGCTAAAATGTGTGCGTGCATATGGTTTACAGCAATTAACGGAATATCTAACGCCATACTTAACGATTTTGCAAAAGAACCACCAACAAGTAAAGATCCCATTAAGCCTGGGCCTTGCGTAAAAGCAATAGCACTAAGATTTTTAGTTGTTATACCTGCTTTTTTTAATGCAATATCAATCACCGGTACAATGTTTTGTTGGTGTGCACGCGATGCTAATTCAGGTATAACGCCACCATACATTTCATGAATTTCTTGTTTTGCAACAACATTGCTTAAAACTTTATCGTTACATAATACAGCAGCACCCGTATCATCACATGAACTTTCTATAGCTAAAATATAACTTTTTTTATCCATTTTAATAATTGGTATAATTTATGAATAAAAGAGTACATAAATGCACACAAACTTTACATAAATTAATTATTTTTGTTACAATTTAATAAGCAAATTTAAAACAATTAAGGTTATCAAAAAACTTTTTAAAATACTGTTTACACTGTTGTTGGGTTTGGCACTAATTTTTGTTTTAGTGGCAGTAATAATTACAACCCCAATTGTACAAACAGAATTGGCACATTACGCAACTAAACAATTAAATGAAAAGTTTAATATTCGCACTTCTATAGGTCAAGTTGCACTACAAATTAACGGTGATGTACTTATTAAACAAGTACATATTTTAGACGATCACAACAATGATTTGGTTTATATTGACCGCCTTTATACAGATATTATTGATTTTAAACAATTAACGCAAGGAAAACTACTTTTTGGCGATACTAATATTCAAGATGTTTCTTTTTTTATACACAAATACAAAGGAGATTCTTTAACCAATTTAGATAAATTTATTGCTGTTTTTGATGACGGTAAGCCAGGAAAAGGCAATTTTTTTATGAAAATTGAGCATTTAGATCTTTCTAATGGTCATTTTAAAATTACCGATGATAACACCAAAAATACGCCTGTAGATTTTAAGCAAATGAATGGTTCTTTAAATAATTTAATTGTGAAAGGACCAAACATTAATGCTGATATTACCAAATTAACTTTTAAAGACAAGCGTGGAATTGAAATTAAAGACTTGGTTACAAGTTTTTCAATGACAAAAACGTCAATGAATTTAAAACCTTTTTTAATAGAAACTGAAGATTCTGAACTAAAAGGTACTATTAAAATGACCTACAAAGAAGGTGATCTTAAATATTTTACCGAAAAAGTAAATTTGGCAGTTTCTTTACAAAAATCTAAAATTTCAACAAACGATTTAAATTATTTTTACAACAAATTTGGATTGAATAATACTTTGTATTTAAATACAAATGCTGTTGGAACATTAAATAATTTTAAACTTGAAAACACTCAATTATCTGATACTTTTGGATCTGAAATTATTGGAAATTTTGCTTTAAAAAATGTTTTTGTTAAAACAAATCCATTGCGAATTGAAGCTAATTTTAATAGATTAAATACCTCTCGTACAAATGCTGTTGCTTTATTACCTTCTATTTTAGAAAAAGCTTTACCACAACAATTAGATAAATTGGGTTTAATAAACGCCCAAGGTTTTGTTGCGTACGAGAATTTTTATGTAAATGCCAATCTTGAAACAACTACCAATTTAGGTTTTGCAAAAGCCGATTTAGAACTTTGGAATGTTAACCAAAAGCAAAACGCAACATATAAAGGAGTTGTAGTCTTAGATAATTTTGATGTTGGAACTTTAATCGATAATCAAAAACTACAAACAGCATCGCTAACTGCAGAAGTTAATGGTAAAAGTTTTGACCCAAGTACGTTAAATACACTTTTAAAAAGTGATATTCAACATTTTACTTTTAATAATTATACTTATAAAAATATTGCTGTAGATGGTGTTTTGAAATTGCCTGCATATACCGGAACTTTAGTAAGTAACGACCCCAATGCTTTGCTAAATTTTAATGGTACTTTAGACTTATCTAAAGAAAAAACAGCGGTTGATTTTAAAGCCGATATTAAAAATTTAAACTTGAACGCTTTACATATTGTAAAGGATTCGTTAGGTATTTTAAAAGGGAATTTTGTTTTAAACGGAAACGGAAAAAATATTGATACATTTGAAGGCTCTATTTTGGCAGAAAACACATCGTACACAAACACTAAAGATACCTATACATTTGATCATTTACGTATTAATTCATCATTTTTACCCAATAAATCAAGACTAATTACAATAGAATCAACCGATTTGGTTAATGGATACATTCGCGGAAATTTTAAATTTAATCAGCTAAAAGATATTGTAGAAAATTCATTAGGTAGCTTGTATAAAAATTATTCGCCCAATAAAATTGCAACAAACCAATACATTGAGTACGATTTAAAAATTCAAAATAAAATCATTGATGTTTTTATTCCTAAGTTAGAAATTGCCAACGAAACAAATTTATTTGGTAAAATAACTGCCGATAGCGGTGAATTTATTTTAAATTTAAATGCTCCGTTTGTAAAATATGCTAATAATAAGTTTACCAATGTTCAAATAGATATGAACAGTTTGCGCGAAAATCAAAATACTTTTATAGGTATTGATACCATTGATTTAAACGTTTACAAAGCTTATGATTTTGTGTTAAATAATGCTAAGAAAAACGATACATTATACGTTGATACATCGTTTATTGGTGGTGCTGATGCAAAAGATAAATACGATTTAAATTTTTACCATACCATTAATCAAGAAAACAAATCAGTTGTTGGTATTCAAAAGTCTAAAGTACAATTTAAAGAATCGATTTGGTATTTAAATGAATACAACAACGATAAAAACAGAATTGTTTTTAATAAAGAAATTAATGATTTTGTGGTTGAAGATATTCAATTATCACATAACGAGCAAATGGTTTTGTTAAGCGGTGGTATGCGTGGAAACAACTACAAAAATTTGAATCTTGACTTTAAAAATGTTGAATTAGATAAAATTACCCCCGATTTATCAAATTTAACTTTTGGTGGTTTAATAAACGGAAATGTTTCGTTTGTGCAAGAAAACAATATTTTTAAACCAAAATCTAAACTACTTATAAACGATTTAACAATTAATAATGTTTTGTTAGGTTTGTTTAATTTTGAAGTAGAAGGCGATCAGGCATTGAGAAACTTTAATGTAAAATCCAATATTGTAAATAATTTTCAAGAACATTTTTACATGGATGGCGACATTTCGGTAGAAAAGGGTAAAAGTCGTCTTAACTTAGATGCAGGTTTTAAAAACTTTGATTTAAAAGCAATTGCTCCATTTTTAACATCAATTTTTTCTGATGTTCGTGGCGATGCTTCCGGTAGAGTAACCATTCAAGGTACACATAAAAAACCAGATATCGAAGGCAAATTATATCTTAATAATGCAGGTATGCGACCTGTTTTTACTGGTGTTGATTATATTTTTAATAAAAACGCGCCTTTAGATGTTACTGAAAATCAATTCATCTTAAGAAATGTTGAAATAACCGATTCTAAATACAAAACAACTGGTTTTGTTAACGGAATTATATCGCACAACAAATTTAAAAATTGGAATATCAATGCCAAGTTAGCATCAACAAATTTATTGGCTTTAGATACCGATTATAAAGAAGGAACACCCTATTACGGAACCGCTTTTATTGATGGAACAGCAACAATTAAAGGACCAGTTGAAAATTTAGTTGTAAATATTGAGGCTAAATCAAACAAAGGTACCAACATTAAAATTCCATTAGATGATGCAGGTGGGTTGGGCGATAACAATTTTGTACATTTTTTATCAGTTAAAGAAAAAGCCGATCGTTTAAAAGGCATTCAAACAAAATCGCCAAATACACAATTTGGTGGGGTTCAATTAAATTTTGAATTTTTTATTAATCCAAGCGCCGAAATTGAAATTATTTTAGATCGCGATTCAGGGCACGGAATGAAAGGAAAAGGAGCAGGTTTTATTACCATGGAAATTAATACGCTTGGACGATTTAATATGTGGGGCGATTTTCAGGTTTACAACGGTGAATACAACTTTAAATACGGTGGTATTATCGATAAAAAACTCGATGTTGTAAAATATGGAACCATTCGTTGGGATGGTGAACCACTTAATGCCATTTTAGATTTACAAGCCGTTTATAAAACACAGGCTAATCCTGGTTTAATTTTAGAAAGTTCTGAAATTAACCGCAAAGTTGATACAAAAGTTACCATAGCATTACAAGGTAATTTAAGTGCACCCGAGATTGACTTTTTAATTGATTTTCCTAACGTAAGTTCAAGTATAAAATCGGAAATAGAATACCGATTGGCCGATAAAGACACGCGTGAAACCCAAGCAATGGCATTGTTAGCTACAGGTAGTTTTGTTACTGCAACTAACGCAACAAATGCAGTTTATGGTAGTTTGTTTGAACGTGCAAGTAGTTTATTCGACGATTTGTTTTCTGATGACGAAGGTAAGTTTCAAGTCGGTTTAAATTACTCGCAAAGTGAAAGAAATCCTAATAAAGAAATTGAAGATGCGGCACGTGTAGGTGTAACTTTTTCAACCCAAATTACTGACCGTATTTTAGTGAACAGTAAATTAGGTGTGCCAATTGGTGGCCGCGAGCAAAATGTAATTGTGGGCGATGTGGAAGTTCAACTTTTATTAAACCCTGATGGAACTTTACGTGCTCGTGTTTTTAATCGCGAAAACGATATTAATTACATTGGCGAAGGCATTGTTTATAAACAAGGTATTGGTTTAACCTACGAAGTTGATTTTAATACATTTAAAGAATTGATAAAGAAAATTTTAGTAAAAGCCGATAAAAAAGCTTCAGAGAAAAAAAATAATACCAATTTACCCGATGACGATGATTTTGGAGTTGAGTTTTTAAACTTTCAAGAAAACCGTCGAGAAGAAAATTCAAACGATATAAATTCAAAGCCAGAACCTAACTAGATTCTGGCTTTTTTTACTTTTTATTTGTATATTTAATCAATAACAAACAACATATGAATTTACAAAATATTAAACGAATAGCAGTACTAACTTCGGGTGGTGATGCCCCAGGTATGAATGCAACTATACGCGCAGTTGTAAGGGCATGTACTTTTTATAAAATAGATTGCTTTGGTGTTTTTCGTGGTTTTCAAGGATTAATTGAAGGCGATTTAAAACAAATGGGACCGCGTGATGTTAAATACATCATTTCAAAAGGAGGTACTATTTTAAAATCGGCACGCTCTAAAGAATTTATGACACTTGAAGGTCGCAAAAAAGCTTATGAAACATTACAAAAAAATCAAATAGATGCCCTGATTGTAATAGGTGGCGATGGAAGTTTTACAGGAGCTTTAATGCTTTCGGTTGAATTTAATTTTCCCGTAATAGGTATTCCTGGAACAATTGATAACGATATTTTTGGAACATCACACACCATAGGATACGATACCGCTTTGAATACCATTATTGATGTAGTTGATAAAATTCGCGATACGGCAACATCTCATAAACGCATCTTTTTTGTTGAAGTTATGGGACGTGATGCTGGTTTTGTTGCTTTAAATTCAGGAATAGGAATTGGCGCCGAGGCTATTTTAATTCCTGAAGAAAATATTGGTTTACCAAAATTATTAGAAAATTTAAAAAGAAGTAAAGCTAGTGGTAAATCAAGTTGTATTGTAATTGTTGCTGAAGGTGAAAAATCAGGCAAAAACGTTTATGAATTAAGTAATTATGTTGAAGAAAATTTACCTGAATATGATGTACGTGTTTCGGTAATAGGACATATACAGCGCGGTGGTGCGCCAAGTTGTTTTGATAGAGTTTTAGCAAGTAGATCTGGTGTAGCAGCTGTTGAAGCGTTGTTAAAAGGCGAAAAAAATATAATGATTGGTTTACAAAACGATTTAATAGCTTACACACCGTTAGAAAAAGCTATTAAAGAACATGCACAAATTGATAAAGAATTAATAAGAATTTCTGATATTTTAGCAGTATAGATTATGGAAAAAATAAAAATTGGGATAAACGGATTTGGTAGAATTGGTCGTTTGGTTTTAAGAGAATCTTTTGAACGTAATGATATTGAGGTTGTTGCAATTAACGATTTAATGGATATAGAACTTTTAGCATATCTTTTAAAATACGATTCGGTTCACGGAACTTTTAAAGGCGAAATTGAAATTAAAGAAAATAATTTAATTGTAAATGATACTAAAATTAGAGTTACTGCTGAAAAAGATCCAACATTATTAAAATGGAACGAAGTAAATGCAGCTATAGTTGTTGATTGTACGGGTATTTTTAAAACACTTGAAACAGCCAGTTTACATTTAAAAGCAGGTGCTGAAAAAGTGGTTATTTCTTCACCATCTGATGATGTTCCAATGTTTGTAATGGGCGTAAATCACTATGAAATGAAAGCTTCTCAAAAAATAATTTCAAATGCATCGTGTACTACAAACTGCTTGGCACCAATTGCCAAAATTTTAAATGATAATTTTGGAATTGAAGAAGGATTAATGACAACGGTGCATGCTGCAACAGCATCGCAAATGATAGTTGATGGTGCTTCAAAAAAGGATTTTCGCGGAGGGCGTTCAGCTTTAAATAACATTATTCCAGCAAGTACAGGTGCAGCAAAAGCAGTTACAAAAGTAATACCAGAACTAACAGGTAAACTTACCGGAATGGCTTTTAGAATACCAACACCAAACGTATCGGTTGTAGATTTAACAGTTAAATTAAAAACACCAACAACCTATGATAATATAATGAAGGTGTTTAAAAATGCTGCCGAAAATGAATTTAAAAACATAATTGGTTTTACAAATGAAGCTGTAGTTTCACAAGACTTTCTTTCAGACGCCCGTATTTCAATAATTGATGCAGATGCTGGTATAGCGTTAAACGATACTTTTTTTAAAATTGTTTCGTGGTATGATAACGAATATGGTTATTCTGCAAAACTTTTAGACCTAATTGCTTATACAAGTCGATTAAAATAACGTATTTTGCCAAAAAATAAATTCATTTTTATATGAAATTTGTAGTTGATAGTGGTTCAACCAAAGCAGATTGGTTGTTGTTTAATAACAAACAAAATTTAGGTGTATATAATACTTTAGGTTTAAATCCTGAAGTTTTAACAACCAGTGTTTTAACAGAACGTATTTTATGTAACGAAGAAATTGCTAATTTACGCACAGCAATAAAAGAAGTATATTTTTATGGATCGGGTTGTAGTACACCTCATTCTAAAGAAACTATGCTTCAAGCTTTAAAAAATGTTTTTGAAAATGCAGTTTTTTTCGAAATTCTAGAAGATACTTATGCAGCAGTTTATGCAACATGTGCAGATTTACAACCAGGAATTGTTTGTATAAATGGAACAGGATCAAACTGTAGCTATTTTAATGGCAATACAGTTGAACAAGCGGTAGAGTCGTTAGGATATTTAGCAATGGACGATTGTTCAGGCGTTGAATTTGGAAGAAATTTAATTCGCGCTTATTATTTTAATTCAATGCCAAAAGATTTAAAAAGTAAGTTTGAAGAAGCTTATAATTTAGATGCCGATTTTATTAAAAGGAATTTTTATAAAGAACCCAATCCAAATGCATATTTAGCATCGTTTTTACCGTTTTTAATAGCCAATAAACAACATGATTTTTTACAAGAAATGATAACTAAAAGTTTTCAATTTTTTATAGATCATTACATTAAGCAATATGAAAATTATTTTAAAGTGCCCGTTCATTTTATAGGTTCAACAGCTTATTTATTGCAAGATGAATTTAAACGAATACTTGAAAAAAACAACTTAAAAGCAGGCGTTTTTTTTCAAAAGCCTTTAGACGGTTTAATAGAATTTCATAAAAAATAAAGGAACCTATTTAGGTTCCTTTATTTTTTTAAAATTTATAACGTACACTTAAAGCAATGTCTGGTCCAAAGCTTTCGTGAAAATCGTTGTTTAATAAATAAATTTCAGGTTTAAAATCTAAAGCAACTTGTATCGGAATATCAAAGTTATATTCAATTCCTACTTGTCCGCTAGCAAATAAAAACAAATCATTTTCTTTATAGTGGTTATTTCCATATTTGTAGTCATAAGACCAAGAACCAATACCACCACCAACACCAGCGTACCAATAAAAACCTCCGTCTATATTCCAAAACCATTGGTAAATACCAGTTGCTTTAACAGCATCGTAGTTGTTAGATGAACGCCATCCTAAATCAACCTCTAGACGGTTGTCATCACTTAATAATCTTTGGTAAGAAATTTCGGCACCAACACCGTCGTTATCGCCAAAACGTAAACCTAAAGCATTTTTAGAAACGCTATTCTGTGCTTGAGCTGCAATACCAAATAAAGCTATGCAACTTACTAATAAAACTTTTTTCATAATTCTTATTTTTAAGTAAAAATAGGAGTTTTAAAGTAAAAATGCAAATTTAATACTCATTAATTGTGATACTGTTGTTTTTATTAGTTAATTTTTGTTAAATTAATATTTTGTATGCCGTAATTACAGCAAATTAGTAATAACATTAGCTAATTTTTCTGTTAATTTTTTTCTGCTGTAATATTGTAATCCAATACCATAAATGTGTAGGTTGTTTTGTTTAAAATGAGAATAGCTTTCTAAAATATATGTTTTTAGTTTTTGTTTTTCGGTATAATTAAAATAACATCCACAGTTGGTTTCTTTTATAATTTTTTCAACATCACTTTCAACTGGTCCCAAAGCAATAATTGGTCTTTCTGCGGCCATATATTCAAAAAGTTTACCAGGTATAATTCCTTTTGTTTCGTGCGAATCTATTTCAATTAGCAATAACATTTGCGATTTACGTTGATTTATTAAAGCTTCGGTATGCGAAACATATCCTAAATTAGTGACATAGCTCACTAACTTATATTTTTTAAGAGTTTCTATAATTTCTGAACTTATTTTACCTATAAGCTTCAATTCAAAATCATTTTTAAACAGTTCATTTTCAGAAATAATTTCGCTTAAAACTTCCCACAAAATTTTAGGATTACGTTTAGAAAGTAACGAACCTATATGACTTATACTAAATTTTTTATCAAGTAAAGGCTTTTCTATTTTTTCAATATCATATCCATTAGTGATTACATGAATAGGCTTTTGAGTAATTGCAGCAAACTCATTTTTTGTTGTATAACTGGTTGTAATAATACAGTTTGCACTGTTTAAAACTTCAAATTCTAATCTTTTATGCTTTTTTTGTGCAAATTTTGTAAGTTTTAATTCTTTGTGATAACCAATATTTGTCCACGGATCTCTGAAATCGGCAATCCATTTTACATTATTCTTTCTTTGTAATTCGTAACCAATTAAATGTAAACTATGCGGAGGACCAGTGGTAATTATGGTATCAATATTATTAGTGGATATATAATTTGAGAGGTAATTTACAGATGGCTTTACCCAAGCTACGCGTGCATCAGGTATAAAAAAATTACCACGTATAAACAACATTGTTTTTTCTAATAACGATTGTTTTTTATTGTCTTTAATTAATCCCGAACTTATAGATTTAGTGCTTTTTTTAGAAAACAAAGAAGCTATTTTATAAGGTTCTTTAATTGGCTGTTTAAGAACTATGGTCGTTTTTTGAATATCGTTTATTAAATCGTTGTCTATAATTGGATATGTTGCGTTTTCAGGAACGTACACAATGGGTTGTATATTAAAATCTGGTAAATATTTAGTAAATTTTAACCATCGTTGTACACCTGGACCACCTGCAGGCGGCCAATAATACGATATTATTAATACTTTTTTCATATTTATGAAATGTTTTTGGCTAAGAAATATCCTAACATAACAGCTACAACTCCTAAAATAATCGATAAAAATAAATAGCTAATAAATTGCAAATAGTTTTCGTTTTGTATCATTTTAAAAAGATCCAATGAAAAGGTTGAAAAAGTTGTAAACCCGCCACAAAAACCAATTCCCAAAATAACGTATAACTGTTGGTTATTTGTAGCATATTTAAAAAATAGAAAGCCTAAAAATAGGCTTCCTAATGTATTTACAAATAATGTTGCAATGGGATAGTTTTGTAGCGAAATTAGTTTACCTATTTCATATCTACAAATGGTACCAAAAGCACCTGCTATTGCTAATGTAAAAATGTTCATTAGTTATTTTTTTGATTACTTTTTTTGTTTTTATTGATGTATAAAACACTTAACACAATTATAATTAAAGCTAAAATTGAAGTTATTAATGAAATGGTACTTCCGGTTTTTATTACATCGGGTTTAAATTCAAAAATAATTTTATGACTACCTGCAGGTATAACTAAACCACGTAATGTATAATTTACTTCAATCATATTCGCAGGTTTGTCATCTATAGTAATTTTCCATCCTTCTGGATAATAAATTTCAGAAAAAACCGCAAAACCATCATTTGAATTTGTTGATTGATACGATAATTTATTAGGTTGATAGTTTGTGAGTTTTATAACTGCTAAACTATCGGTTTTAAATTGAGTATTTTTTAGTTGCGCATTTTTGTAAACTAATGCTGTTTGTTTTGATTTAAACGTTTTTAGTTTTTTCATCATTTCATCGGCATTTGCAACCGTTTCAATAGCATTTACAAACCATGCATTACCATTAACTTCAGGGTTTTCTAAAGCTATATCTTGTCCTTCTTCGTTTTTATTAATAACATATTTTACATTTAACATGTTTAAAACTTCCAAGTTTTGTTGTGCAATTTGGTAATCTAACAAATCTTGAATTTTTTTAGGTTTAGCCGCGTGATATCCACCTAAAGATTTATGAAAATACGAGCTGCGTGCACTACTAAAACCACCTTGCTGTTCATAAACTCTGAAATGTGATGTGTCTTTTAAAATATGCGCATCGGCTGGGGTAATTTCAAAAGGTTGTTCAACTAGCGTTTTTGACACAAAATTATCTTTATTAACATAATTGGTATCAACCGAAACCAAATCTATTACACCTAAAACACCAACTAGAATTACAGCAATTTTAGCATTTATTTTTTCTTTATTAAAAGCAAATAAAACGGCTAAAGCTAAAGCAATAAAAGCAAAAGTTCTTAATAAATCGCTAGTGTACATAGCTTTACGATCGCTAATTAAAGCTGCAATAAAATCGGTGCCGCTGTCTTGAAAAACTTGCGCATAATAACTGTCGTTTGCCCCTTCAAAAGGCATCGATCCTTTTAAAATAAATAATATTACAAAAATACTTCCAAAGATAATTGCAGATAACTTTAAAGACTTTAATTGTTGTTCTTTCGATGCTTTAAAATAGGCTTGTAAACCTAAAATTGCTAGTACTGGAAAACATAATTCTGCAATTACTTGTATTGATGTTATAGCTCTGAATTTATTGTATAAAGGCAAATTATCAATTAAAAAATTGGTTAAAAAGAAATTATGTCCCCATGAAAGTGCAATCGAAAACAAGGCACCAAAACCTAAATAATATTTTACTTTTCTATCGTCCACAAAAAAGCATAAAACAGCTAAAAATAAAACAATGGCACCAATATATGCAGGAGCTGCTACAATTGGTTGATTGCCCCAATAAGTAGGCGCGTGGTCTGCAAATTGCTGGGCAGGTGAGGGGTCGTATCCTTGACTTTGTAATAAATTTGATACAAATTGATATGTGTTTGATTTTGTACCGATATTTTCACCATTACCGCCACCTGTAATTCGTGGAACCAATAAATTAAAAGTTTCAAAAATACCATAACTATATTCCGTGATGTATTCATGAGTCATGGCATTGGTTGATTCTTTTAAAGAACCATCGGGTGCTATCGTTAATTCACTATCGCTTCGTGTACTAAATTTCGCATATTCTTGGGTTGCCAATAAATTAGTAGCATTTAAACCCATTGCTAAAAATCCAGTAATTGCAAAAACACCGTAAATTTTAAAAAGATTGGCAAATTGTTTTTCTTTTATGTATTGAATTGAATGATAAACAGTTACAATTATTAAAAATAAAAGTAAATAATACGTCATTTGAAAGTGATTAGCCGAAATTTCTAAAGCAGCAGCAATCATTGTTAAAATTCCGCCCAATAAATATTTTCGTTTAAAAACTAAATGTACACCAGCTAAAACCATTGGCATATAAGCAATTGCATGTGCTTTTGCATTATGACCTGCACCTAAAATTACTATTAAATATGTTGAAAAACCAAATAGTAATGCTCCTATGAATGCTTTTAAAGGTTTTACTTTATAAGTAAGCAATAATAAGTAAAAACCTATAAAATAAAGAAAAACATAATCGGCAGGGCGAGGTAAGAATCGAATAACCGAATCGAGTTGTTTTATATAATTATGTGGATATTTAGCTCCTAATTGATAAGTTGGCATACCACCAAAAGCATTGTTTACCCAATAGGTTTCTTGTTGATGGGTTTCGCGAAAATTATTTAGTTCTTTTGCCATTCCCGTGTACTGAACAATATCAGATTGTATGATTTGTTTACCTGAAAGTACAGGGTAAAAATATGCCAAAGCAACAACTACAAAACCAACAATTGCAAGCAAGTGCGGTACATAGTTTTTAAAATTTTTCATAGTTTTTAAATTTGTTGCTAAATGTACTTAATATTTGGGAAATGCAAAAAAAAAGTCTTGCAATGCAAGACTTAAAATTATTCTATTTCTTCAAAATCAATGTATTCGCCAACTTTCTTTTTTTCTTTAGGAATTTTATTTTGTTTGATATCGGTTTCAAAATTATTTGATTGCGAAGTATCTGTTTGCTGGTTTTGATAAGCTTGCTGTTGTTTTTGAAAATTTTCAGTTACTTTATTCACAGCTTTATGTAGCAAATAGGGTGCAAGAAGCTTAAAAGCAAACTTCAACAAATAATAAACTAAAACTAAAATTAAAATTGTTTTTATAAAACTTTGAAAAGACGCGTGGTCCATTTTTTATTTATTTTTAAAATATAAAATCAAATATACCAACTAGAATTTTATAATTTCTTATAAAAATCTTAAAATTATTTTTGTTTTACAGCAGGTGCTTCCTCAATCCATTTTTCGTAGCCGCCTTCTAATTGCGTAACATTTGCAAATCCTTCGGCTTTTAAACGTTCAATAGCTTCGTTACTTGTAAAACCGGTTTGGCAAAAAACAATAATTTCTTTATCTTTTGATATGTTCATAATAAAGTTTTTGAATTCTTCTTCGTGGAAATTTAAATTCATTGCGCCAGGTATGGTTCCTTCTTTGTATTCTTCGGTTGATCTAATATCAATTAAAATAGGAGTCTTTTCTAGTTTTTGAACTAACTGTTTTTTATCAATTTGTTGTGCAGTTGCTGCAAATCCACTTAGAATAATACTTAAAATTAAAATAAATTGTTTCATAATTTGTTGGGTTTATTAGGACAAATATCTGAAAAATATTTTTTGCTTAGAACTTAATTTTGTATAAAAATAAAACAAGGTTCCGAGGCCAAGTTGTAAGCTCCCCCAAAAAAATTACAGTTATAACATTCTATCTTTACTTATTAAAATAATGATTGATTATATTTGATAAATATTTAATTTAGAAGTAGTTCAAAGTCGGTAGATTTTGCGCTGCGTGGGCAATTTTTAATTATTAATTATCGCATGGATTACAAATCCGCGCGATCGGGTATCTTTACTTAATAAAAATTAAATTACAATGTTATATTTAAATATAGAAACCGATGTGGTTCAATTTACAGAAAGTAAGAATACAAAAATTATAAACAAAATATTATCATTTTTCATACCAATTGCAAACCCTGATTTTGATGATAAAATTTTTTTTATATCCAATTGGTTTTTGGAGTTTGATAATGAAAATAGTATACCAAATAGGGAGATCGGATTAAATTCAGAAGGTGAAGTAATCTTAAAAATGCCTTATAAAGAGAATTGTGGGTATTGGGTTGATAATAATTTGACTTATAATGATTTTAAAGAAACTTTTAAATATAAAATTATAGATGAAGAAATTTTTCAAAAAAAATGGATAATGCTATAAGGTGGTATATAAAATGTGTTGATGATATTTGAAACCCTTTTAAACTGTAGCTTTTTAAGATATTAATTTAAGGTAAAATTGGTAAATAGTAACACAGGGTGTTTTAAATGTGTTGATTAGATTAATACATGTATTTATGTTTAGCTTTTGATTGTATTTGTTACAGATTTATTATGATAAATATCAGAAATTGTTTTTTGCTTAACATGTAAATTTGTATAAAAATAAAACAATGAATCAATTAATAAATAAATACAATGTTCCGGGGCCACGTTACACCAGTTATCCTACCGTACCATATTGGAATGTAAATGAATTCACCAAATATAAATGGCTTAATAACTTACATGAAAACTTTAAATTAAGTAATGCAACTAACGGAATATCAATATATATACATTTACCATATTGCGAAAGTTTGTGTACGTTTTGTGGATGCCATAAACATATAACCAAACAACATAAAGTAGAAGCGCCTTATATTGACGCCGTTTTAAAAGAATGGCAAATGTATTTAAATAGTTTTAACAGTAAACCTTTAATTAAAGAATTACATTTAGGTGGCGGAACACCAACTTTTTTTAGTTGTAGCGAACTTAAACGCTTAGTAAATGGTATTTTTAAAGATGCTACTAAGCATTCTGAAATTGAAATGAGTTTTGAAGGCCATCCTAACAATACAACTTTTGAACATTTACAAACACTTTTTGATTTAGGCTTTAAACGAGTGAGTTTTGGCGTGCAAGATTACGATGAAAAGGTGCAGCAAGCTATTAACAGAAAACAAACTTTTGAAAAAGTTAAAGAAGTTACTATGAATGCGCGATTAATTGGTTACGAATCGGTTACGCATGATATTATTTATGGATTGCCTTTTCAAACTATTGAAAGCATTCAGCAATCAATTCAAAAAACTGCGGATTTATTACCCGATAGAATTTCGTTTTATTCATACGCCCATGTGCCGTGGATAAAAGGTAATGGACAACGTGGTTTTAAAGATGAAGATATTCCTAAAAGCGAAATTAAAAGAAAGTTATATGAAATTGGTAGAGAAATGTTACAAGAAATTGGATATTTTGAAATTGGAATGGATCATTTTGCTTTACCTACCGATTTGTTATATAAATCATACAAAAACAATACATTACATAGGAATTTTATGGGGTATACACCTTTTAAAACTAATGTTTTAATTGGTTTAGGCGCGTCGGCAATTAGTGATTGTAGCAATGCTTTTGCGCAAAACGAAAAAAAAATTGATTTGTATTTAGCTAAAGTAAATAATAACGAATTACCCGTTTTTAAAGGACATATTTTAAATGAAACCGATTTAGTTTTAAGAAATAGTATATTAGATATTATTTGTAAATTTTATACTGATTTAACTAAAGTTTATGCCATTATTCCTAAAGAAGATTTATTGAATCGATTAAGTGAATTTATTGATGATAAGTTAATTATCATTGAAAATAATAAATTGAATGTTACTGATTTAGGTAAAACTTTTGTAAGAAATATTTGTATGGCTTTTGACGATTATTTAATCAAAGATCAACCCGAAACACAAATTTTTTCCATGACTATTTAATACAAAATATCCCGAGAAAATTCTCGGGATATTAACTTTTTAATCTTCAACAAAATCAGTTAAATAAGCAAAACGATCTGTTAATTTACCATTTTCACAAATAGTACCTCGTTTTAAAATTTCATCTTTATCATTATTAAAAAATGCAGGAATAATGTGTTCTAAAAACATTTCACCAAAACCTTCGCTTGCATCTTTTGGTAATTCACATGGTAAATTATCTACAGCCATAACAACAACTGCTGCAGGATGATCTACTGGTACTTCTTTATTTTCACGTGGATAATATCCATAAATTGGCTCAGCAATCGTAGATGCGCGTAACGTACAATCAATAGGACCGTCAATATCGCATGAAATATCAGCTACTAATTTTATATTGTTTTTAGCGCTATTTAACATTTGCTGCGTTAGAATTTTTGGAGATCCGTCTTTATAAAAATGTCCAGCAATAAAAATATCGGCTACTTGAGCAAATTTTTCAAAATCGCTTTCATAATTCATAGGATTTTCTTTAAAATCTTCAAAATTACCTTTGGTACCGTCTAATTTTCGGTAATAATCTTCCACATCTATATGTACATACACCGATTCGTCAAATTCTTGTTTCAAAAATTGATCGATTGATACATGTTTTATTTTCATGGCATCAAGTACTTCTTTAGCACCAAAACCAACTTTACCTTTGCCAGTTAAAACTATTTTTAAAGGTGGTATATAATTGCGATTTAAACTTTGTAATAATTCCTTTTGGCTATTTAATTGCTCAGCTTTTTTTAAATTGAATAATTCATATTTAATACCAAAGGCTCTAAAAGCATTATAAGCACCAACAATACCAGCGTATCTACCAAAACCTATTAAACGTGCACCGTGTTCGTCAACTAATGTTTCGTGATCAATTAAACGAATGTTTTTTTGCAAGCATGTTTGTAATAACTTTTTGTTATACTTTTGCTTTTTAATGGTATGTGAAAAAAAGAAATAAGTTTTATTTGGAATTAATTTATCAATTGGCACTTCTTTTACACCAAACAATACATCGCAATCAGTTAAATCTTCAGAAACTTCAAAGCCAAGTTCTAGGTATTCTTCGTCTTTAAAGATACGTATAGGCGAGGTTTCTACCTTAAAACTTGCAGTAGGATAGGTGTTTTTAAAAATTAATAATTCTTGAGGTGAAAAAACAACACGTTTATCGGGCGGAGTTTTACCTTCGCGTATAATTCCAAATTTCATATATTACGTTTTACTATTTAGCGAATATATAAAATTAAAAGTTTAAATAAAAAAAAGGTATTCTAAATGAATACCTTTTTAATTAATCACAGCTTACGTTTTGGTAAATTTTGTCTTCATCTTTAACTTTTCCATCGCAATTGCCATCTAAAGTGCCAATATAGCGTAATTGTGGTTGTTCTTCAGTTCCAATGTTTTCAAAAACTTCGCAATGACAAGTGTCGCTAGATTCACAACTTGCAAAAAATACAACACTTACAAACATTATTATTTTTTTCATGCGTTTAATTATTTAGTCACTAAAATATATCAAAAATTAAACCAAATTTTTAAATTCTAATTTTAAACGATTTTTTGCTAAATCTGTAACAGAATTTTGTTCTTTAATAGTTAGCAATTTTTGTTGTAAATCATTTGCATTATTTACATCAGTTAATAAGCTGGTTTTTAAAATTTGTTGAATAATAGTTTGTTTAGCAGTAGCAATTAAAGCCCAAGCTTCTTCGGTTACATATAATTGTTGCGATATGTTAAAATCAAACTCTTGTTCAATATTTTGTATTAAAAAATGAGCATAATCTTGTTTTAAATTAGAAATAGGACTAATTCGCGATACAAGTTTATGTAAATCAATACGTTCCATTAAAATGATTAAACGCTCATAAGCTTGAACAATTTGTGGGGTTGATTTACGTGCAACTGGTTCATTAACAGGTGTGAAAGAGGGTTGTTTTAAACGTGCACGCAACATTTTTTCTGCTTCGTTGTCGCGGGCAATTGCTTTTCTGTTAACAATATAAAATAAAAGTACAATAACTACTAAACCAAGTAAAATAAGTAACGATTCTTTCCAATCAACTTGTATATCTAACATTTTTATAATTTTTAAAAAACAAATATAAACCTAAATTAATATTATTTGCTACTTATTTTTAGTAGTAGTAACTTTGTTTTTTTCTGAAAATAATTTTATGCAACAATATATCGATCAATTAAACGAAGCGCAACGGGCACCTGTATTGCAAAAAAACGGTGCAATGATTATAATTGCTGGTGCCGGATCGGGTAAAACACGAGTTTTAACCTTACGCATTGCTTATTTAATGCATTTAGGGGTTGATGCTTTTAACATTTTAGCATTAACGTTTACCAACAAAGCCGCACGCGAAATGAAGGAGCGTATTTCTAAAATTGTTGGTTCAGCCGAAGCTAAAAACTTATGGATGGGTACATTTCACTCAGTTTTTGCTCGTATTTTACGTGCCGAAGCTGATAAATTAGGGTATCCTTCAAATTTTACTATTTACGATTCGCAAGATTCACAACGTTTAATAGGTCAAATTATTAAAGAAATGCAGTTAGATAAAGATATTTATAAACCAAACCAGGTTTTAAGCAGAATATCTAACTATAAAAATAACATGATTACTGTTAAAGCATACTTTAACAATCCCGAGTTAATGGAAGCAGATGCCATGGCAAAAAAACCACGTATTGGCGATATTTATCAGGCATATGTAGAGCGTTGTTTTAAAGCAGGTGCAATGGATTTTGATGATTTATTGTTGAAAACCAACGAATTACTTATTCGTTTTCCTGAGGTTTTATTAAAGTACCAAGATCGTTTTAGATATATTTTGGTAGATGAGTACCAAGATACCAACAATTCACAATATTTAATTGTTAAAGCACTTGCAGATCGTTTTCAGAATATTTGTGTGGTAGGTGATGATGCACAGTCAATTTACGCATTTCGTGGAGCGAACATTAACAATATCTTTAATTTTCAGAAAGATTTTGATAATGTTCAAACCTATCGTTTAGAGCAAAATTATCGTTCATCAAAAAACATAGTTGAAGCCGCAAATACAGTTATCGATAAAAATAAAACGAAGTTAGATAAAGTTGTTTGGACCGAAAATGCCGATGGTTCTAAAATAAAAGTACATCGTTCTATTACCGATGCTGAAGAAGGACGTTTTGTAGCATCAACCATTTTTGAGGAGAAGATGTTACACCAAATGAATAACGGCGATTTTGCTATTTTATACAGAACCAATGCACAATCACGTGCTATGGAAGATGCTTTACGTAAAAAAGATATTCCGTACCGTATTTATGGTGGTTTATCGTTTTACCAACGCAAAGAAATTAAAGATGTTTTAGGTTATTTACGCTTAATTATCAACCCAAAAGATGAAGAAGCGTTGGTGCGTGTAATTAATTACCCAACTCGCGGAATTGGAAATACTACGGTAGAAAAACTAAATGTGGCGGCAAATCACTACAAAAGAAGCATTTTTGAAGTGATGGAGCATATTGATAAAATCGACTTAAAACTTACCGCAGGCACCAAAAGTAAAATAAGTGATTTTGTAACCATGATTAAAAACTTTCAGGTGATAAATCAAAACAACGATGCCTATTACTTAACCGATTATGTTGTTAAAAAAACGGGGTTGGTACAAGAGTTAAAAAAGGACGGTACACCCGAAGGCATAACTCGTTTAGATAATATTGAAGAACTTTTAAACGGTATAAAAGATTTTACAGAAGGTCAAAAAGAAGTTGATGGCGCACGTGGAAGTTTAGCCGAATTTTTAGAAGATGTTGCCCTAGCAAGCGATTTAGATAACGATAAAGGCGATGATGACCGCGTGGCTTTAATGACGATACATTTGGCCAAAGGATTAGAATTTCCAACGGTTTTTGTGGTGGGAATGGAAGAAGATTTGTTTCCAAGTGCTATGAGTGTGAATTCACGTGCCGAATTAGAAGAAGAACGCCGATTGTTTTATGTAGCCTTAACACGTGCCGAACATAAAGCATATTTAACATATGCACAAAGCAGATATCGTTGGGGTAAATTGGTAGATTGTGATCCATCGCGATTTATTCAAGAAATTGATCCACAGTATATTGAGTTTTTATCGGCACCAGAAACTAATTACAGGTATAAATCTACCATTAACGATGATATTTTTGGCGATGTGGATAAGTCTAAATTACGTTTAAATAAACCCAAAACTGGTATTCCACCCAAATGGGTAACCGAAAATGAAGCTCCAAAACCAAATCATGATATCAGAAGATTAAAAGATTTAAATAAGATTTCAGCATCAAATACAACTTCAAACGAAAATATATCATTAAAAGAAGGACAAATAATTATGCACGAACGTTTTGGTAAAGGAAAAATTCTTAACTTAGAAGGTGCAGGAGCCGATAAAAAAGCCGAAATTCACTTTGAAACAGGCGGAATTAAAAAGCTATTACTGCGTTTTTCAAAACTTAATGTATTAGAATAATGGCAAAATTTGTAAAAATATATCCTGAAAATCCTAATGAAAAGGAAATTCAGAAAGTAGTAAAAATACTTAAAGAAGGTGGTTTAATTATTTATCCAACCGATACTGTTTATGGTTTAGGTTGCGATATTACCAATACCAAAGCTTTAGAGCGTATAGCAAAAATTAAAGGAATTAAGCTTGAAAAAGCAAACTTTTCATTTGTTTGTAACGATTTAAGTAACATATCGCAATATGTTAAAAATTTAGATACTACATCATTTAAAATTTTAAAAAGAGCCTTACCAGGGCCTTATACTTTTATTTTGGAAGGAAATAACAACCTACCCAAAGAATTTAAAAAGAAGAAAACAGTAGGTATTAGGGTGCCAAACAATTCAATAGCGTTAGAATTGGTAAAGCATTTAGGAAACCCTATTGTTTCAACATCAATTCACGATGAAGACGAATTAATAGAATATACAACTGATCCTGAATTAATTTTTGAAAAATGGCAAGATAAGGTCGATTTAGTAATTGATGGGGGATATGGCGATAACACTGCATCAACCATTATTGATTTAACTGGACCTGAACCTGAAATAATACGTGAAGGTAAAGGCGATATAGATATAATTTAATACAAAAACCGACTTTTAATAAGTCGGTTTTTGTATATATTTTTCAATTGCATCGCGAATAATTTCAGCATGATCAAAAGCTAAAACAGGTAACTCATTTATTGGAAACCATTTTACATTTTTAGCATCGTCTTTAGCTTTAGCTTCGGCTAAACTATCAATTTCACCGAAAAACGCAACCGAAATGGTATGACTTCTTGGATCTCTTTTTGGATTGCCATACGTTTTAATTTGTTTAACCTGATAAATATTTAAATCGGTTTCTTCAAATAATTCGCGTTTGGCAGCAGTTTCTAATTCTTCATTTTCATCTACAAAACCCCCAGGAAGTGCCCAAAAATCTTTAAAAGGATCGTTTAATCGTTGAATTAATAAAGTTTCAATAATATTTTGATTTTTTCTTATTAAAACAATATCTACAGTAACAAAAATTTTTGGGGTATAAATCATCTATAATAGTTTAAGTTGAATAAGTGCTAATAATAGTACACTTAATATTGCTGTAAAGATACCTATTAAAGCCGAATTTGAAATTTTTTCTTTAAAATAAGTAGTTCCAATTATGGTTCCACCAATGATTACACCTAAGTTCATGGTAATGAATACTAGAGTAGGGGTTTCAATAAAAATTTTATGCGCTTTTAAGTAAAAAAAAATGTTGCAAAAGTTTAAAGCACCTAAAATAAATCCTTGAAAAATTGTTTTTGATTTAATTTTTCCTTTAACAAAAAATAAAAATAAGAAACATACGATAGCACTAGTTCCAAAAATTAAAAATAATGCCACAACATAAGGTATGTTTTTATTAGTTGCTAAAATTTTGAACAAAGTATCAACCACACCATAACCAATAAAAACAGATAATAGGTAGAATATGTTTGAATTTCCATGATTTGTGGATTTTTTATACAAAAGCAACACAATACTAATAAACGCAAGCATTATTGCAATTAATTTAGGGAAGGTAAAAATTTCGTTAAATAAATAAAAGCTTAAAACAACAGGAATAATTAAAGATAAACGTTGAAAAATATCTGTTTTGGCTAAACCTGATTTTTTTAGTGATTTATTTAATAATAAAAATATAGTTGGTAATAAAAACCCTAGAGCAAGAACTTGAATTGAAAATGAATTTTTTAATGTATTAAAAGTGATTTTATCATTAAAAAAATAAAAGTTTAAGCTAACAGCAATTACATAATTACTTAAAATAAAAATACAAAAATCTTTTAAATTATTGATTTTAAGCCATTTTATGTAAAATCCCACAATTAAAGAACAAACTAAACTTATGATTAAGGTATGCATATAATGTTAATATTTTTGTTAAAGTCAAGTACTCTATTTTACATAATATATATTATAGTTCATAATAATATAAAATTAAATAAAACACATTTTTTTAATTTCAACAAATATCACTAATTTTGCATAGTTTTAAAAAATAAAATAAGTGGAAAATTTAAACGCACAAAAAATTATTAAAGCATTACAAGCCGAAGTTATTTCTAATGGCATTATTGCAGAAAATTTAATTCCAGAATTAAAAAAACTTAGAGAATTTGCTTTACTTGAAGAAAAACCTGTTTTAGTAAAAGCTTTACGTTTAGCTTACGAGCATATTCAGGAAAACAATGATTTTTTAATTAATATACCTTCTGACGAGCCTATTGAGGACGAAACTGAAGTGCAAGCTGAAAACACAGCTAGTGAAAGTTTTACTTATTTTATGTCGTTGATGCTAGATTTAAACAATAAACACAATTTAGCAGATTTAAAAGAATACAATTCTCAATTTCAACAATTTTAAAATGCTACGATTTTTTAGATTAATAGCTGCTCTTGAAGGAATTTCTTATTTAGCATTGTTTTACAATATGTTATATAACAAATCAAATAATTTTGAACTATATCAAAAATTATTATACCCAATTGGCATGGCACATGGCATACTTTTTGTTCTATACGTTGTGTTGGCTATTTATCTTAAATTCGAGTATAATTGGTCAGTCAAAAAAACATTTTTAGTTTTATTGGCCTCGCTCCTACCTTTTGGTACTTTTTATTCGGATTACAAATGGATAAAAAGTTAAAAAAAAATTTTGTAATTAGTTAAAAAACATTATTTTTACCGAAAATTTAAAATACTAATATTCAGATTTTACTAAAAATTTAAAAAAAAGTTTTTATGAAAAAAATAACTTTACCTTTAATTGCTACCCTATTAGGTTTAACTAATATGAATGCACAAGAAGGATTACCTTACAACAAATGGTCTATTGAATTAAATGGTGGTTTATCAAAACCTTCACAACCAATGACTCCAGGTTATTACTCTGAAACCCCTTCTCAATTTTTTCATGCTGATGGTGGTGTTCGTTACATGTTCAATAACAAATTTGGTTTAAAAGCTGATTATGGTTATGACTATATGAAAAACGGTGATAAATCAATGTATTTCAGAACAAAATATAGCCGCGTTAATTTACAAGGTGTAGCGAATTTAGGTCGTATCATGAATTTCGAAGAGTGGACAAATACTTTAGGGGTATTAGCACACACAGGTATGGGGTACTCTTGGATGGAAGCTGGTAAAGACAATTCAATGACTTTTACTGGTAAAGATGAAATGGTTAATTTTATCATTGGTTTAACAGGTCAAATTAGATTAGGTAATCGTGTTGCTTTAAATGCTGACTTTAGCATGATGAACAACATTAGCCAAACATATACTTTTGATGGTAACATGATGGCTGATCAAGAAGCTGATAGATTTTTTAACGGTACATTATACAATGCTACTTTAGGTTTATCTTTCTACTTAGGTGGAAACGATCGTCATGCTGATTGGTATTCTAATGATGCTTTAACAAACCGCGTAGAAGCTTTAGAAAACCGTGTAACAGATATCGAAAATAAAATGATTGATTCTGATAACGACGGTGTTGCTGATTATTTAGATTTAGAGCCTAACACTCCAGCTGGAAATATGGTTGATACTAAAGGTCGTTCTATTGACTTAAACAAAAACGGTATTCCAGATTCTTACGAAGATTATTTTGATTCTAAATATGGTAAAGGTGATGATACTTTCACTCCATCTGATTCAAACACAGCTCAAGATTTAATCAACCAAGGTTATGTAGCAGTTTATTTTGATTTTGATAAATCAACTCCTAAAAATGCAGAAGCTACTAACTTTATTGTAACTTATTTACGTTCTAATCCAAATGCAACTGTAAATGTTAATGGTTTTGCTGATACTGTAGGTAATGCATCTTATAACCAACGTTTATCTGAAAAACGTGCTAAAAACGTTACTAGAATTTTAGAACAAGCTGGTATTTCTAGCTCTAGAATTAAAACTACTGCAAACGGTGAAGATTCTTCATTCGATGGTACTAGTAAAGCTGCTTCTAAATTTGCTAGAAGAGTAACTTTCAAAGTAAACTAATTAAACAGTTTATATACATTTAAAGAGAGGTTTTTAACCTCTCTTTTTTATTTTATCTTTGTAAAAAAATATATAATGAAATTTAAAGTTGTTTCTGATTATCAACCTATGGGCGATCAACCCAAAGCTATAAAAAGTTTATCTCAGGGTATTAAAAACAACGATCGTTTTCAAACTTTACTTGGTGTAACAGGCTCGGGTAAAACATTTACAGTAGCAAATGTTATTCAAGAAGTTCAAAAACCTACTTTAGTTCTTGCTCATAATAAAACATTGGCTGCACAATTATATTCAGAATTTAAACAATTTTTTCCTAATAATGCGGTGGAGTATTTTGTATCTTACTACGATTATTACCAACCCGAAGCTTATTTACCTGTTACTGGTACTTATATTGAGAAGGATCTATCAATAAACGAAGATCTAGAAAAAATGCGATTAAGCACTACTTCTTCCCTTTTATCTGGACGTAGAGATGTATTAGTTGTAGCATCGGTTTCGTGTTTATACGGTATTGGAAATCCTACAGAATTTCAAAAAAATGTAGTAACTGTAGAACAAGATCAATTAATATCCCGCACAAAGTTTTTACAGCAATTGGTTCAATCTTTATATGCTAGAACCGAAGCTGAATTTACACATGGATCTTTTAGAATTAAAGGCGATACTGTTGAAATTTATCCAAGTTATGCCGACGATCCATTTAGAATACATTTTTTTGGCGATGAAATTGAAGCTATTGAGTCTTTTGATATCAAAACATCTAAGGTTATTGAAAAATATCAGTTATTAAGCATTTATCCAGCTAATATGTTTGTTACATCGCCCGATGTACTTCAAAATGCCATTTGGGAAATTCAACAAGACATGGTTAAGCAGGTTGAATATTTTAAAGAAATTGGCAAGCATTTAGAAGCTAAAAGGTTAGAAGAGCGTACAAATTTTGATTTAGAAATGATACGCGAATTAGGATATTGTTCGGGTATTGAAAACTATTCAAGATATTTAGATGGTCGTGAGCCTGGTTCTCGTCCCTTTTGTTTAATTGATTATTTTCCAAAAGATTACCTAATGGTAATTGATGAAAGCCACGTTACGGTTTCGCAAGTGCATGCAATGTATGGTGGCGATCGTTCCAGAAAAGAAAACTTAGTTGAATACGGATTTAGATTGCCCGCTGCAATGGACAACCGTCCACTAAAATTTGAAGAGTTTGAATCGTTACAAAATCAGGTTTTATATGTTTCCGCTACTCCTGCCGATTATGAATTACAAAAATCAGAAGGAGTTTACGTTGAACAAGTTATAAGACCAACCGGACTTTTAGATCCTATTATTGAAGTGCGTCCAAGTCAAAATCAAATTGATGATTTGGTTGAAGAAATACATCAGCGTGTTGAATTAGATGAACGTGTTTTGGTTACTACTTTAACCAAACGTATGGCCGAAGAGTTAGCTAAACACTTTACTAAAATAGGTATTCGTTGTAGATATATTCATTCTGATGTGGATACGTTAGAACGTATTGAAATTATGCAGGATTTAAGAAAAGGATTGTTTGATGTGTTAATTGGTGTTAATCTTTTACGTGAAGGGTTAGATTTGCCCGAAGTATCGTTAGTTGCAATATTAGATGCTGATAAAGAAGGATTTCTTCGTAGTACACGCTCTCTTACGCAAACTGTTGGTAGAGCAGCTAGAAATATTAATGGTAAAGCAATTATGTACGCCGATAAAATGACCGATAGTATGAAACGAACTATTGAAGAAACTACTTATCGCAGAAGTAAACAAATGGCTTTTAATGAAAAACAGGGATTAAAACCTAAAGCTTTAAATAAGAAAATTGAAAAATCGTTAGCTGATCAATTTAAAGGATACGAACAACAAGATGATTTTAAAGCAGTTGCAGAAGAGAAAATAGAATATCAAACGGTTAAAGATATTGATAAACTAATCAAAGATAAACGTAAAGAAATGGAAAAAGCTGCAAAAAATTTAGATTTTATACAAGCAGCTAAATTACGTGATGAAATTCAATTTTTAACAAATAAAAAACAGAATATATAGTTTAAATTTATACTTTTAACCAAAATGTAAATTTAAGCACAATGAAACACTCAAAAAAATTTTTATTTATATATTCATTACTTGCTTTGTTAATGTTACAAAGTTGTTGGTATATGGGCAGTGACGATGACTTTCATGAACCTTATGTATCGCCTTACGAACCTATTATTATATCGCGAGATCAAATAGAGAATTCAATTAAAATAAGTGAGCCAAGAACTATGATAAAAGCGGGTAAAATTTATGTAAAAGACTCGTATATTTTTATTACTGATGAAAACAAAGGTTTTCATATTTATGATAATTCCAACCCAAACAATCCGCAGTTAATTGGGTTTTTAGTAGTTCCAGGTGCTACCGATATGGCTATAAAAAACAATTCCATTTTTATTAATCAAGCAGTTGATTTAGTAGCTGTTAACTTAATTAATAATGATGTGGTTGTTCAAAAACGTATACCCAATACGTTTCCTCAAAAGTTGAGTCCAGACGGTTGGCAGCATCAAGTTGGCGAAAATGAAATTATTGTTGATTGGAATTATTAATAGGATATGAAAAAAGTTTTAAAATTTAGTGCAGTTATTGCTACATGTTTTCTATTTATTTTTTGTAGCAGCGATGGTTCTGATACAGCGTCATCAACATCTGAAAATGTTGGAAAAGGTGGTTCAATGGCAGTTTTTGCTATTAAAGGCAATTATTTATATACGGTAGATTATCAAACCTTACATGTTTTTCAAATTAGCAACGCCGATAATCCTGTAAAAGTTAACGATGTTTTTATTGGTAGTAATATTGAAACCATTTATTCTTTAGGTAATTTAATGTTTATGGGGTCAAGAAACGGAATGTTTATTTATGATGTTTCAAATCCTGAAAATCCTAAATATTTATCGCAAGCAGAGCATTTCACAGCTTGTGATCCAGTTGTTGCCAATGAAAGCCATGCTTTTGTTACCTTGCATTCCAATACAGGTTGTGGAAACAATTTAAATAAATTAATGGTTTATGATATTGCCAATGTTCAAAATCCTATACTTATTCATCAACGAAATTTAACATATCCTCGAGGGTTAACTTTGTATGAAAACTACTTGATTATTTGCGATGATGAGCTAAAAATTTTCGATATAACCAATCCGGTTGAACCTATTTTAGTAAAATCGGTTAATTATAAGTTTAAAGATATTTTAATTTATAATGATGTGATGTATGCTTTTGGCGAACAAAAAGTTACACAGTTTAAATGGAACAATAATGATTTTTTAAGTCTTGCTCCTATCAGCGATATTACTTATTAAACTTTCTTTTTAGAAAGCTTTTTTATTGTATCTTTACAAAAATTTAAAGTAGAATGACCAACAACGATATATTAAAGAAATTACGTGTTGCTTTACAATTACGCGACGATCAAATTATAGAAATTTTGGAATTAGTTGATTTTAGAGTTTCTAAAGGTGAAATTGGAAATTTTTTTAGAAATGAAGATCATCCAAAATATGTGGAATGCCAAGATCAAATTTTGCGTAATTTTTTAAATGGATTGGTTATTTTTTTAAGAGGAACTAAAGAAAATCCTAAAAATCCTAAAGACGTTTTAGCAGGAATATCGGCCTCTAAAAAACCTTTAATAGAAAAAACGAAAACTGACAGTAAGCCAAAAAACGAAAATATATTTAAAAAAATAACTACTCCTAAACCTAATTTTAAAAGTAACGTAAAAACTGCACCAAAAAGCAATACGCCAACTAAAAAAGATGTTTTAGGAAATGTGAAGTTTAATAATGGAAAACCTAATAAGAAAAACGATCAATAGATCGTTTTTTTTATTGTTATTTATTAAGAACCCAATTTTCAATTATTTTTTTACCTTGTGGAGTTAAAACCGATTCTGGATGAAACTGAACTCCACGAATATCAAAAAAATTGTGTTTTAAAGCCATTATATTTCCTTCATCATCAACGGCAGTGACACTAATTACTTTTGAAAAATTTTCAGTATTTACAACCCAAGAATGATAATGCCCCACAAAAACCTCATTTGTTAAACCATTCCATAAATAATCGGTCTGTATAATTTGTAATTTTGTAGCAGTGCCATGTAACGGTTTTTCTAGATTTTTTAAAGTGCAACCAAAATATTCTGCAATAGCTTGGTGCCCTAAGCAAACACCTAATATGCTTTTTTTATCTTTATAAAAATCAATAACATCTAATAGTAGTCCAGCTTCTTTAGGAATACCAGGACCTGGTGACAAAACAATTTTATCAAAATTTTGTAATTCTTCCATATAAAAAGCATTGTTTAAAAAAATGGATACTTCTACTCCATTTATACTTTCTAAATAGTGAACAATGTTGTGTACAAAAGAATCGTAATTATTTATAACAGCAATTTTCATATTGTATAAATACTAAAAATTATTTTCAATTTCGGCAGCTTCTAGCATTAAAAAATGCAAATCGGTATTTTTCATAAACGGTTTGTGTAAATGATTTCCTGGGCCATACATTGCAATTTCAACATAATCTGCCGAATGATCCATTGAAATCCAACCCACAGAATTGTATTTTTTTTGTATTTCTGCAAATGCCTGAAAAGGTAAATGACGGTAATTATATAATCCATCATCGCCTTTATTTAAACCGTTATAATAACCAGCTATTGTTTTTAGTTCGTCTGTATTTAATTCTAAATCAATCGTACTTTTTACAAATTCTTTAATTTCACTTTCGGTTTGGTTATTTTTAATATGATTTAAAATATATTCGTTCGTAAATTTATAATTTGCTAAACTATCAAAGTGATTGTTTGTAAATTTTCCATAGATCATACCAGGATTTGCATTTCCGTGATCTGTAGTTATAATAACAAGTGTATTTTGGTCTTTTTCTGCAAATTTTATAGCTTCGGCAACAGCTTCGTCAAATTGTAATTGTTCATGAATTAATGCAGTAATATCGTTTGCATGAGCTGCCCAATCAACCTTTCCAGATTCAACTTGAAGTACAAACCCTTCTTTATGATCTTTCATCTGGTTAATAGCTACCTTTGTCATTTCAGCCAAAGTTGGAATTGTATTTGTTAATTCGGTTGACTGTTTTCTATCAATTTCATACGGAAGTGCATCAACATCAAAAACACCTAATAATTTTTGTGAACTTTTTACATTAAGTAATTCACTTTTTGATTTAACTACGTTGTAATTTTTAGATTTAAAATTTGCAAATAAATCCTTTTTATCGGTTCTAAAATTGGCATCAAAGTACTTTTGTCCTCCGCCAAGTAAAACATCAAAACCTAAACGTAAATATTCTTCAGCAATTGCATCTTGGTTGTTTCTGCTTTTTAGTGCAACAGTAAACCCAGCTGGAGTTGCATGTGTAATTGGAACCGTTGTTACACAACCTGCTTTTTTACCTTTTAATTTAAATTTTTGCCAAATAGGTAAGTTTTCTTCACCATTTGAATTAATGTTTAACGAACCATTATTCACCCGAAAACCACCACCCCATGAAGAACTTGCAGCTGCAGAATCGGTTACAATAGATGAGGCCGAAGCCATATCCATTAATCCACGGGTTACTTTATTTTCTGTGTAAAGTTGTATCCAATTAGTGTTTTTTCCTAAAATTCTATTAGCATACAAGTTAGCAATGTTTAACGTACCTGCGCTCATTCCATCGCTCACCATAAAAATTATGTTTTTTGCTTTTTTATTTGCATTTTTTATGGTACTAGAATTATTGTTAGCTAGTGTTTCAAAAGGATTTAAAAAAGTTGATCCTAATGCAGCCAAACTACCTAACTTAAAAAAACTTCTGCGTTTCATAGAATTTAATTTATACAAAAATAGGCAAACTTACCGTTTGCCTAAATTAAAATGTATTTATTTAAAGAAAAATTAATCGAAGTTTACAATAATTTGGTTTTGTAATAAATCGGCAATTGTTTCATGTTTTCTAATTAAATGAACTTGTTCGTTATAAACTAACACTTCGGCAGGTTTAAAACGTGAGTTGTAGTTTGAAGTCATTGAGAAACAATAAGCTCCTGCGTTATGGAAACATAAAACATCACCTTCGCTAATTTCTGCAATTTTACGATTGCTAGCAAACGTATCTGTTTCACATATATAACCAACTACAGAGTAAAAACGTTCTTTACCGTTGCTGTTAGAAATATTGGTGATATGGTGGTACGCGTTGTATAACATTGGACGAATTAAGTGGTTAAAACCAGAATCAACACCAGCAAAAACAGTAGATGTAGTTTGTTTAACTACATTAACTTTAGCTAAAAAGTAACCAGCTTGCGAAACTAAAAATTTACCTGGTTCAAATACTAAAGTTAAATTTTTACCGTATTCTTTACAAAAATCATTAAAACGAACCGATAATTTTTCACCTAATTCTTCAATATCTGTTTCTAAATCGCCTTCTTTATAAGGTACTTTAAAGCCGCTTCCAAAATCAATAAACTCTAAATTTTTAAACTGCTTAGCCGTTTCAAACAAAATTTCAGATGCATATAAAAACACTTCAATATCTAAAATATCAGAACCCGTGTGCATATGAATTCCGTTAACTTTCATTTTTGTGTTTTCAATAATTCGTAAGATATGAGGAGTTTGATGTACCGAAATACCAAATTTACTATCGATATGACCAACAGAAATATTGCTATTACCACCAGCCATTACGTGTGGATTAATACGAATACATACTGGAATATTTGGATGTTTTGCACCAAATTGTTCTAAAATAGATAAATTATCTATATTAATATGTACACCTAATTTTACTGCTTCTTCAATTTCTTCTAACGAAACGCCGTTTGGAGTAAACATAATATCGTTAGGCGAAAAACCAGCTTCCAAACCTAGTAATACTTCTTGAATAGATACGGTATCTAACCCACTGCCCTTCTTCTTCAACAACTTTAAAACAGAAATATTGGTTAATGCCTTGGCAGCATAATTTATTTTTAACTTTTTAACCTGTTTAAACGCATCTTGTAAACGTTGAAACTGTGATTCAATTTTGTTGCCATCGTACACATAAACTGGGCAACCGTATTGCTGTGCAATGTTTAATAATAAATTTGTATCCATTTTTTTAAATTGTTGTTGAAGATGCAAATTTAAAATTAATAATGAAATTGGTAAATGTTTTAATTAAATTATTTAAAGTTTAACAAAAAATTAGTTTTACCTAAAAATATGCAAAAAACAATTACTTTATACTTTTTAAAAATGCTAAAACTTTATTTTCATTGTACCCTTTACCCTGCTCTAAACTACCACTTTCTTGTAATTTTACTACTTTACCTTGTTTATCTAAAACAATAAAAAATGGATATCCTAATTTAGAACCATTGGGAGCGTATTTTGCAAATACTATTTCGTTCTTATTTTCTTTTGAATAATTTAAGTGATAGTATAAAAAGTTTTTGTTTAACTCGTTTTTAACTAATTTGTTTGTTTTTATAAAATCGTTAAAAAGTAAACACCAACTACACCAATTACCACCAGCTTGTAATATTATAAACTTGTTTTGTTTTTTTGCTTTTTTTAGTAATAAATCAATCTTTTGTTGTGCATTTTCCTCTGGATTATAAGGTTTTTCTAATGTTTTATGTTCGGTAGCAATTTTTGTTTGTGCAAACATTAAGTTTGTTGAAACAAGCAAAATTGATAATATAAATGCGAAACCTAATTTTTTCATGATTCTATATTTTTATACAAATTTTATAAAATAAATTCAATCAGCATATCACTTATTTAAAAAAAAACATTTTTGTGATACCTTAAAATTAGCTATATTTCATCATCATAAACAAAAAAAGAAAAATTAAAAACTATAATTACTTAATTTATATACTAAATTTGCCTTTAAATAATAAAAATCATGGTTTACAAATTTCGTGTTATTTTAGATGCTGAAGACGATGTTTTAAGAGACATTGCAATTAAAGATACCGATACTTTAGAAGATTTACACAACACCATTATCAACGCTTTTGGTTTTGATGGTACCGAAGGTGGTTCGTTTTTTTTATGCGATGATAATTGGGAACAAGAAGATGAAATTCCTTTGTTTGACATGGGCGATGTACCTGGTGAACAAAAAACCATGGCCGATTTTAAATTGAATGATTTGTTGTATGAAGAACAAACTAAAATTCTTTACATATACGACCCATTTGTAAATTGGACCTTTTTTGTTGAATTAGCAGCTATTGAAAGTGAAGATGATTCTGAGGAAAAAGAATTACCTGCTTTGTTGTTTGCGCATGGTGTTTTACCAGACGACGCACCTGTAAAGAACTTTGATGACCCAATTTCTAAAGATGATATTTTTGGAGATTTTGATGATGATTACGATGAAGAAGATTTTGATATGTTTGATGGCGATGAAGGTTTTAATGAATTTGATTACGACGACAGGTTTTAAGCAAATACTTTACTTATTAGATTTTAAGTATTTAACAAACAATATTTTAAAGAAAACTGAAAGGTTTTCTTTTTTTAACTTATACAACTACATTTAACATTATGATTAATTTATTTAATACACATATCGAATCGTTATCAATTCATCGTGTAGGTAACAAAAGCCGTGCTGAAGCTATTTTTTTGTCTGAAAATACTTTTAATGTAAACGATGAAATAACACCATTATTAAAAGAGTATTTTTTTAAACCATTTCGCGAAAAAGAAGAAAATTACTATCAATTTGCACACGATGTAGATTTAGATTATAACGAGATGTTCAATTTTGCAAACGAAATTTTTGCAAATCCTAATACCGTTCATGAAGTTTCTAAAAAAATCACTAAACATTTATATGAGCAGTCAAACCATCCGCATATTAAAAATGGAGAGGTTTATGTGACTTATTTAACACATATTACTATTGATAACAACCCTGTTGATGCGATTGGAATATTTAAAAGCGAATTAAAATCGGACTTTTTACAGTTTGAAGAAACTAACAGCAACTTAGAAATGGTGCTTCAACAAGGAATCAATTTAAACAAACTTGATAAAGGCTGTATTATTTTTAATTACAAAAAAGAAGAAGGCTACAAAATTTTAACAATTGATAGCAATCGTTACGATGCACGTTATTGGTTGGAACATTTTTTATCGGTTGATGCTTTTCAGGATGAGAATTTCATGACCAAAAAGTACTTGAAATTTGTTCAAGATTTTGCGAAAGATGTGGTTTTACCTGCCGAAGATAAAAAAGAAGAAGTTATGTTTATGAACCGTTCTGTGAATTATTTTGCAAAGAATGATGAGTTTGAAGAGCAAAATTTTATAAACGATGTTATTGACAACCCTGATTTACAAGCCGAATTTAAAAATTATAAAACAGATCGCGCTGAAAAATACAGCATAGAAGATGTATCAAACTTCCCAATTGCAAACAACGCCGTTTCTGATGTACGTAAAAAAATTAAAAACGTAATTAATTTAGATACGAACGTGCAAATTAAGTTAGATTTTATAAATCCTGAATCTGCCGAAAAATTCATTGAAAAAGGTTGGGACGAAGAAAAACAAATGTATTATTACTTGGTTTATTTTAATAAAGAACAAAAACAATAACTGAAAGTGGCTGTCTGAAAAGGATTTGCTTTTCAAGTTGAACTTGATTAACTACGTTCAATTCGCAAGTTCGGGTCATCTTCTTATGATACTTTTTTAATCAAAAGTATGAGATTAGCATCAAGTAAGAAATGACTTTGAATCTGACTTTTTACACAGCTTCTTTGTTTTTTAATAATTGACTATTATTTTTTTTAAATAAAAATATTTTTATTTATTTGCAACTTAATTTTTTTAACACTTTAATATGAAAAATCAATTTACTAAATCATTTTTATTATTAACTGTTGTGCTTTCTAGTTTTATTTTTAATTCTTGCGCAGAAAATGTTCCTGGTGATCCAGATAATTTGTCTCAGAATCAATCATTAGGTAAAATTGAAATAAAAATATTATCAGGTCCGGAAAAAAACAAAGTATTTAAAAGTGCAGATGTTGGCGCTGTAGTGGGGACAAAAAGGACCTTAGATGATGTTTTTAAGGGGTATCAAATTGTAGGTACATTTCAAAATATAGGATTTGGCTGCATGGTTTTAAATGAAAACGGTGAAGAGAATTTTGGTGACGTTGCTATTAATTTTCATTCAAGCATGACAGAAGTTTATACATCTGTTGAAAATTCAGCTAATACGGTAAAAATAACAGATATAAAAATGTTGCAAAAATACCAAGATGCTGGTGCGCAATTAATGAATGGTAAAGTTACTTTTAAGGGTATGTTTGTTAAAGAAAACGGATCTTCAACATCTGAAGAAATGTTAGTTGAAGGTACCATTACTTTTTAGATACATAAGAAAAAATATAAAAAGGCTGATTGTAATTTTCAATCAGCCTTTTTTTTATGCTTTACAACAGCCATCTAAATTTTCGTAAGCAACTGGGTCGGCTTTAATATCGTCGGCATCGTAGCCTAATTTTGAAATAGCTTGTTTAATGCTTTGAATATTTGTTTTTTTAGGATTATAATAAATTGTAAAGGTTTCCTTTTCATCGTCAAGCTCATACATTTTTACTCCTTTTATTTTAAGCATTTTAGTTTGAAACATTTTACCACATGTTTCACACGCTTTGCAGTGATCGCAAATAATATGTGTTTTAATAACAACTTTTTCAGATTTTTTATTTTGTGCACTTACAATTGTAGAAAAAGAAATGAATAAAATGGTAATTAAAGTTTTTAAAGTTTTCATTTGTATTTATTTAAATTTTTAATCAATAAAAGAAATCATATAATCAAACGGTTTTCGAACCTTTTTTAATTCAGATTGCCAATCGTTTTCAGCATCGCGGTAACCAATTGGTAAAAGTACAACACTTCGCAAGCCTTTTTGTTCAAGATTTAATAATTTATCAACTTCAGCATTTATGAATCCTTCCATAGCTATTGAATCAACTTCTAAAGCACCAGCTTCTGTTAAAGCCAATCCTAAAGCAATATAAACTTGGCGTGCAGCGTGTTCAAATTGTCTTTCGGGTGTTAAAGATGTCAATTGTTTAATAACAGAATTTTTATATCCATCTGAAAAACCTTTAGGTAAATCGCGTTCTTTTTCGTACAAATCAAAATAATAATTTATTTTATCAATATTATATGTACTCCAAGCTGCAAAAACAATTAAGTGCGAACAATCAGTAATTTGCGATTGATTATAAGCAAAAGGTTTTAATTTTTCTTTTAACGTGTTGTTTGTAATAACTAAAATTTCAAACGGTTGCAAACCAGACGATGTGGGTGCTAAACGCGCTGCTTCTAAAATACTTTCAACATAGTGTTGAGCAACTTTTTCACCGTTCATTTTTTTGGTAGCGTATCGCCACTTTAATGCCGGAATAATACTCATAAACTATTTATTATAGGTAGCTAAAAAGCTATTTACATTTTTTTCAATACGCGCGTTTATATCGGTTAAATCTGCTTTTTCAAATTTTTCGCCAATAATATTTTCGTACAATTCAATATAACGTTCAGAAACACTTTCAATGTATGCATCGGTCATTTCAGGAATTTGTTGTCCTTCTTTACCTTGAAAACCGTTTGCAATTAGCCATTGACGCACAAACTCTTTTGAAAGTTGTTTTTGGGCTTCGTTGTTATCTTGACGCTCTTGGTATCCTTCTGCATAAAAATATCTAGATGAATCTGGTGTGTGAATTTCATCAATTAAAACAATTTTACCATCTTTTGTTTTACCAAATTCGTATTTTGTATCAACCAAAATTAATCCACGTGATGCTGCAATTTCAGTTCCGCGTTGATATAAAGCATGTGTGTATTTTTCTAAAATTTCATAATCTTCTTTTGATACAATACCTTGCGCTAAAATTTCTTCTTTAGAAATATCTTCGTCATGCGTTCCAACAGCTGCTTTTGTTGTAGGAGTTATAATTGGCGTAGTAAATTTGTCATTTTCTTTCATCCCTTCAGCCATTTCTACACCACATAAAACGCGTTTACCAGCAGCATATTCACGTGCAGCGTGTCCTGATAAATAACCGCGTATTACCATTTCTACTTTAAATGGTTCACATAAATGCCCAACAGCTACGTTAGGATCTGGATTTGCAATTAACCAATTGGGAACAATATCTTGAGTTAATTGCATAAATTTTGATGCAATTTGATTTAAAATTTGTCCTTTATATGGAATTCCTTTTGGCATAATTACATCAAAAGCCGATAAGCGATCGGTTGCAATCATAACCAATAAATCGTTGTTAATAGTATATACTTCGCGTACTTTTCCTTTATAAACAGCTTGTTGCCCTGGAAAATTAAAATTTGAAGATGTGATGGTTTTCATTAATTGTTGTGTTTGTTTAATGTATGTTGTTTTTTAATATTGCAAAAGTACTAATAATTCTTGTTCAAAACGTGCTTTAGGTAAATATTGCGCCTCTAAACTATCTAAAAATGGAATTGGAGTTTCGATACTTGCAACTCGTTTAACAGGAGCGTCTAAAAATTCAAAACAGTTTTCCATAATCCATGCCGATAAGTCACTAGCAATGCCACCAAACATAGAATCTTCTTGTAAAATTATAACTCTATTTGTTTTTTGTACCGATTTTTTAATTGCATCATAATCTAAAGGTTGCAGGGTGCGTAAATCTATTAAATCGGCCGAAATATCAGGATGATTTTCTAAAGTTTCAAGCGCCCAATGAACTCCAAAACCATACGAAATTACAGTTACATTGTTACCTTCTTTAATTAAAGCAGCTTTACCAAATGGTATGGTATAATAATTGGTTGGAACTTCTTGCGATTTGCTACGATATAAATTTTTATGCTCAAAAAATAATACTGGGTTTGGATCGTTAATTGCAGTATTAAGCAAGCCTTTAGCATCAATAGGAAAAGCAGGATAAACCACTTTTAAACCAGGTGTTTTAGTAAACCAAGCTTCGTTAGTTTGCGAGTGAAAAGGTCCTGCTCCTGAACCCGCGCCACAAGGCATACGTACCACAACATCAGCTTCTTGATTCCAACGATAGTGTTGTTTTGCAAGTAAATTTACTATTGGATTAAAACCTGTTGAAACAAAATCGGCAAATTGCATTTCAACTATTGCCTTGTACTTGTTAATTGATAAACCAGCTGCTGTAGAAACTATAATGCTTTCACAAATAGGTGTATTTCTGATTCGCTCTTTGCCAAAAACATCTACAAATCCTTCAGTAACTTTAAAAGCTCCACCATATTCTGCAATATCCTGCCCCATAATTACTAAATTATCGTGGCGTTCAAGTGATTGTTTTAAGCTTTCAGAAATAGCATCAATAAAACGTATTTTTCTATTTTCTTTTATTTGTTCAATATGTTTATAATCAAAAGGTTTGTATACATCATTTAATTCAATACTTAAATCAACTACAATTTCAGGTTCTTCTTGTGTTACTTTCCAATTATAATCAATTTCTTCTTTAATTTCAGCTTTAATTGTATTATCTAGTTCATAGGTTAAATACCCCATTTCTAACAAGTATGTTTTAAATCTATGAATAGGATCTTTAATTTTCCATTCTTCAAATAACTCGTCTGGTACATATTTAGTTCCACTAGCTTCTTCATGTCCACGCATTCTAAAAGTTTTCATTTCAATTAAAACCGGATGTGGATTTAAACGCATTTCTTTGGCTATAGCATTTAATTTAGTATAAACTTCAACAATATTGTTCCCATCAACAATATAACTTTTCATGCCATAACCTATGCCTTTATCGGCTAAATTGTTACACTTATATTGTTCATTTGTTGGAGTTGAAAGTCCGTAGCCATTGTTTTCTATAATAAACATTACGGGTAAATTCCATACAGCAGCAACGTTTAACGCTTCGTGAAAATCTCCTTCCGAAGTAGCTCCTTCACCAGTAAAAACAGCAGTAATTTTGTTTTCGTTACGCAATTTATGCGCTAAAGCAATTCCGTTAGCTACTCCTAATTGTGGCCCAAGATGCGAAATCATTCCAATAATTTTAAACTCTTGTGTACCAAAATGAAACGATCGATCACGCCCTTTAGTAAAACCATTTTTTTTACCTTGCCATTGAGAAAAAAGTCTGTTTAATGGAATTTCTCTACTTGTAAAAACACCTAAATTTCGGTGCATGGGTAAAATATATTCTGTGGGTTCTAAAATTGCTGTAACACCAACAGCAATTGCTTCTTGCCCAATACCTGAAAACCATTTAGTGACTTTACCTTGTCTGATAAGTACTAACATTTTTTCTTCTATTAATCTAGGTTTTAGCAATTTTTTATAAAGATCTAATAAAAGTTCTGGAGCCAAAATAACTGAATTATCTTCCATATTTATATTTAAATTTCGCGACATTAAATGTAATAAAATTATTAATTGAAATATTTATATTTTTTTTCACTATACCGTGATTTTTTTTGCACATTAGAAAAAATAGTTCTAAATTTGTTTCAATCAAAAAACCAAAACACATTTTGATATTTTAATTTACCATAATAATGGTGTTTGTTATTTAAGGAACTGATTTGTATGAGGTATAAATCAGTTCTTTTTTTTAAATTTGCAATTAAAATTGTCATGGATATGGAAAATGAGCCAAAAAAACGCAAACGAACTTCGGGCTTATTACGTGATAAAGAACGTACTAAACAAAAAATGATTCAATCTGTAGGGAAAATTTTATTGAAAAAAGGGTATACAGGTTTAAATGCTACTGCTGTATCAAAAGAAGCAGGGGTTGATAAAAGTTTGGTTTACAGTTATTTTGGTAGTTTAGATAATTTAGTAGAAACCTACATTTTACAGCGTGATTTTTTAAATGCAGTAGCAAAAGATGATTTAGTTGTTATGTTAGAAAACACAACAGCTGTTCCTAAAGAAGCTATTTACGGTTTGTTACACAACCAATTAGATACTTTGTTGAAAGATAAGGTTTTACAAAAAATTATACATTGGGAATTAGGCGAAAATAAAACATATTTACGAAATATTGCTGATAAACGGGAAGAATTAGGTGAAGCTTTTTTTAAAGTTGCCGAACCTACTTACGATAAAGCAAATATAGATTTAAGAGGTATTTTAGCTGTATTAATATCGGGCGTTTATTACTTGGTTTTACATGCCAAAACAAATGGAAGTTTATTTTGTGGAATTGATTTTAACACACCAGAAGGTGAACAACGTATTAAAGACGCAATTACTTCAATAATACTTATGGCTCACGAAAAAACAACCGCATCCTAAGAATTTTCAAGTACTTATTTTTTATTTAAAAAGGTATTTTTATATTTGAAATTCAAAGAATTAAATATGCAAAATATACCTAGTGTAAATTTGCGTGATTTCCTATCGGATGATCCGGTACGCAAGCAAAAATTTGTAAATGAAATCGGAAAAGCATACGAAGAAATTGGCTTCGTTGCATTAAAAGGCCATTTTTTAAATGACCAATTAGTTGAAAAACTATATGAACAAGTACGCTCTTTTTTTAATTTATCTTTAGAGGTAAAAAAGAAGTATGAAATTGAAGGAATTGGTGGCCAACGTGGTTACGTTTCCTTTGGAAAAGAATCTGCAAAAGGACGCACAACAGGCGACTTAAAAGAGTTTTGGCATTTTGGGCAATATGTTGAAAACAATCCTAAATTAGATGAAGAATATCCTAAAAATGTAGTTGTTGAAGAACTACCTGAATTTAATTCAACAGGTAAAGAAGCCTATAAAATGCTTGAAAAAACTGGGGTTTATGTATTAAGAGCATTGGCTTTGTATTTAAATTTAGATGAATTTTACTTTGACAATTTTATTAAAAACGGAAATTCTATTTTAAGACCCATTCACTACCCTCCTATTTTAAATGAACCTAAAGATGCCGTTCGTGCAGCTGCACATGGTGATATAAATTTAATTACCTTGTTAATGGGGGCACAAGGAAAAGGTTTACAAGTGCAAAACCATAATGGCGAATGGATAGATGCCATTGCAGCTAACGATGAATTAGTTATTAATGTTGGCGATATGTTATCGCGCCATACAAACAATAAATTAAAATCTACCATTCATCAAGTTGTAAATCCTCCTAGAGAATTATGGGGAACCTCTCGTTTTTCAATACCATTTTTTATGCACCCTATAAGCGAAATGCCTTTAAACTGCTTAGAAAACTGTATCAATTCTGATAATCCAAAGCAATTTGACGATATTACAGCTGGCGAATTTTTAACTGAAAGATTAATTGAATTAGGATTGATAAAAAAATAATAAAAAAATTAAAAAAACATTTGCATGATTAAAATAAATGTTCGTATATTTGTACCAACTCATCTACTACAGGACAAGTGAATGTTTTAGAATTTTTGAGTTTTTCATAAGTGTTTTTTTTGGTTATTAAAGTGGGTTTACCTTGGTAAACCCACTTTTTTTTGTTGTTAAAACTGATTTTGTAAAAAACGCTCTGTAATAAAATCAATATCTTTTATCGATTTTCTAGCCCAGTCTATTTTTTTTGTTAACAATTCTTCTTCTGATAATTGCCAGTCTATTGAAGATTTTCTTAAACGCGTTGTAATGTTATTTAAAATAATAGCAGCCGAAACTGAAATATTTAAACTTTCGGTAAAACCATACATCGGAATTTTAATATAAGTATCTGCTTGATCCATAATTTCTGAAGAAAGTCCCATTTTTTCGGTCCCAAAAAATAATGTCGAAGGTTTGGTGATGTCAAAATCGTCTAATAAAAAGGCATCTTTATGCGGTGTAGTAGCAACAATTTGGTAACCTTTGCTTTTTATTTCGCTAATACACGTTTGTGTAGATTTATGCATTTGTATATCCACCCATTTTTCGGCTCCCATAGCAATTTGTTTATCAATAGTTTTACTAAATTTTTGCTCAATAACATGTAAATTTTGAACTCCAAAAACTTCGCAACTACGCATCACAGCACTAGTATTGTGCAATTGATAAACATCTTCAACAGCTACACAAAAATGATTGGTACGGTTTTCTAAAACTTTTTCAAACCCCAACATTCTGTTCTGAGTAATAAAGCCGCTTAAATAGGATAAATAGTCAGTATTTTTATATAAATCGTCTAATTGCATTTTTTTTAAATTTAAGCAAAGATACTATTCCGTTTTAATAAAGGCTATTTTGTATTTTTATAAATGAAATTTGAATTTATGAAGAATTTAGTTTTTTTAACAGGTGCTGGTATTTCGGCGGAAAGTGGGTTAAAAACTTTTAGAGATGCAAACGGTTTATGGGAAGGCCATGATATTATGGAAGTAGCAAGTATTGATGGTTTTAAGAAAAATCCGGAACTAGTTTTAGATTTTTACAACCAACGCAGAAAGCAATTACTTACTGTGAAACCTAATTTGGCCCATGAAAAAATTGCCAATTTACAAAATGTGTTTAACGTAGCTGTGATAACCCAAAATGTTGATGATTTACATGAACGTGCTGGTAGCAAGCAAATTATACATTTGCATGGTGAACTTTTAAAGGCGCGTAGCATTGAAAATGAAAATTTAATTTATAATTGGAACAAACCTATTTATGTAGGAACCACAAATGAAGAAAAACACCAATTACGGCCACATATTGTTTGGTTTGGTGAAGCTGTACCCGAAATGGAAAATGCTATTAAAATTGTTCAAGAAGCAGATATTTTGGTAGTTGTAGGAACATCGTTGCAAGTATATCCTGCTGCAGGTTTAATGGATTATGCTTTTAATGCTAAAAATTTTTTTTATATAGATAAAAACCCTCCAAATGTGCATTCTTATTCTAAAAAAATTGAAATTATAAAAGAAAACGCTACAAGAGGATTAGTACTTTTAGAAGAAAAATTATTAAAACTATAAGCCTTCATTTATAAATAAACTTGGTAAATCGGTAGTAATATAAGATAAACCTTTTGATTTTAGTGCTTTTGCAACATTTAGGTCATTTATTGTCCAACTGTTTGTTTGTAATTTTAATTGATTAAATTCAGTAATAATTTCTGAATTTTGTAAAAGCAATTCAAAATTATAATCCATACCATTTAATCCATTTTGAAATATTTCTTGTGCCGATTTATCCCCTTCTAAATAATGTACTTTAAAAAAGGGCAATACCTTTTTTAAATAAAGTGCCGATTCAAAATCAAACAAAATAAACTCGGTATTTTCTGAATTGGTATTTTTTGGTAGCTGATTTACTATAGTATCAATTAAATGTTGAGTTCTATTTTTAGGGTTAAGAATGGATGTTTTTATTTCAACAAATAATTTGGTGTTATATTGCTTATTTATTTCGCTAAAAAAATCAATTAATAAAGGTAAATGTTCACCATTACTTAGTTTATTTTGCTTTAAAACATTGTAATTGGTTATTTCTATAGGTAAATCATAAAAATCATAATCATGATTTACTACAACAAAACCATCATTTGTAAGGTGAACATCAATTTCACAAGCATAACAATTAAGTGCAATTGCTTTTTTTAAAGCAGCTAAAGAATTTTGAGGAAAATTAAATTCTTTCCAAGCGCCTCTGTGAGCTATTACACTAGTTTTCATTTAATTATACTTAAAGCCAATTTACGGGTTTGCCTTTTTTACTAAAAAGCCAAGCAACAAAAACGGTGTCTTTTCCATCTACTTTAAAAACTTTAAATTGCGGTGCCAAAACAATAGCAGCAACCCCACTAACAATAGGAATCATTAAACCAGAAAGAAGATTAAAATTCACAATGATTGTGCGTGTTGCTAAAAATATTAAAGCAAAGCAAAAAAATTGTATGATTAAAATTTTGGTAGCTTTATTCATTGTTATCTTTTATTTGAAATTTTGTACGTTTACTGCCTTCATACATTTCGTATTTTACCAAACGTGCTTCTAATTTACCATTAAAAAGTTTTATTTTACGCGATGGCTTTAAACCTACAAATTTTAAAGCTTCAACATTTCCAGTAATAAACCAAGCATTTGTACCAGGATAACTTTGTTTTAAAGTATCGCCAATTTCGCGATAAAAACGTTCTAAATCAATATCTAAGCGTTCACCATAAGGTGGGTTAAATACCATATGTAAAGGGCCTTGAACTTCTTTTTCGGTTTCAAAAAAGTTTTTTTGTTCAAGTTTAATATATTCTTCTAAATTGGCATTTCTAGCGTTATCTTTAGCTTTTGCAATAGCAGATGGTGCTTTGTCGTATCCATAAATGTCATAATGAAAATCGGTTATTTTCTTTAATAACGATTCTTCAACTTTTTCAAATAAATCAGCGTCCCAATCTTTCCATTTTTCAAAAGCAAATTCTTTTCGGTTGATATTTGGTGGAATATTACAAGCAATCATAGTTGCTTCAACCAAAAAAGTACCCGACCCACACATTGGATCTAAAAAGTTTGATTGACCATTCCACCCACTTAAAATTAAAATACCTGCAGCTAAAACTTCGTTTATAGGTGCAATATTTGTAGCTGTTCTATACCCACGATGATGTAATGAAGCCCCTGAAGTGTCTAACGAAACCGTACATATATCTTTTTGTATATGAACATTTATACGTAAATCGGGATGATCTTTATCAATATTTGGTCTGCTTTCAAATTTCTTTTTAAATTGATCTACAATTGCATCTTTACTTTTTAAAGCAACAAATTGCGAATGGTTGAATTGATCAGAAAAAATTGTAGAATCAATTAAAAACGACTGATGAACACTTAAAAATTCGCTCCAATCTATGCTTTGCATGCCATTATACAAGCTGGTTTCGTTAAAAACCTTAAACTGTTTAATAGGTTTTAAAATTTTTAAAGCGGTTCGCAATGCCAAATTTGCTTTGTACATAAAACCTTTGTCTCCATAAAAACTTACCATACGTGTACCTTGTTCTACACGCTGTGCACCTAATTTAACTAATTCATTTGCTAAAATTTCTTCAAATCCAAAGAATGTTTTAGCTACCATTTTAAAATTTTCCATAGTCAATTCCTTTCCTTCGGGAACGATTAATTTATTTAATTATACAAAAATAGTTTATTTTTGCGTTTCCAAAATTTATAAAATGCAAGAATCTCAAAAAAATTGGTTTAAGAATTGGTTTGATACCCCTTTTTACCATATTTTATATAAAGACCGTGATTATGCCGAAGCGCAATTTTTTATTGACAACATTACCAATTATTTAAATTTGCCCGATGATGCAAGGGTATTGGATTTAGCTTGTGGACGAGGACGACATTCCGTTTATTTAAGTCAATTAGGATTTAATGTTTTAGGTGCAGATTTATCTGCAAACAGCATTGAATTTGCTAAAAAATTTGAAAATGAAAATTTACATTTTGTTGTAAAAGACATGCGTGAACCTTTTGTTGAAAAGTTTGACGCTATTTTTAACTTTTTTACAAGCTTTGGCTATTTTGAAAACGAAAATGATAATTTAATAGCATTAACTGCTATAAAAAATAGTTTAAGTGAGTATGGTTTTGCTGTTTTAGATTTTATGAATGTACATAAAGTACTAGAAAATTTGGTGCAAAATGAAGTTAAAGAGGTTGATGGTATTGTTTTTACAATTAAACGCTGGAGTGAAAACAATTTTATCTTTAAAAACATTTCATTTGAGTATAATAACGAAAATTATGAATTTACAGAAAAAGTAAAAGCACTTACTTTAGCCAATTTTGAAGAAATGATGGAGCAAGCAGGTATTTTTTTATTAGATACATTTGGCGATTATAAATTACATAAATTTAACGAGAAAGAATCAGATCGTTTAATAATGATATTTAAATAATGATAACCTATTTTTTACCTTTTATTGCTGTTGTTTTAGGTTTTTTGGTTTCAAGCGTAGTAAAACTTAAAAAGAAAAAAGTTATTAAATTATTGTTAGCTTTTAGTGGCTCGTTTTTATTAACAATGACCGTTTCGCATTTATTGCCAGAAGTTTACGCTTATGTTATTGAGGGGAAACACAAAAAAAATATTGAAATCATTGTTGAAAAAGTAGAAACAAAAAATTATACTATTGAACCACACCAGCATTCACATGATCAACACAACCATGCTAATGAAACTGAAAATTTTCATGAAAATAAAACACAAATAGAGCAACATAATCACGACCATGATGCAATGAAACAAATTGGTTTGTTTATTATGTTGGGAATTATTTTTCAGATAATTTTAGAATATTTTTCAAAAGGGGCAGAACATGGTCATGTACATTCTCATGAAAAAATAACTTCTATGCCTTGGTTATTATTTGGTAGCTTGTGTTTACATGCATTGTTCGAAGGTATGCCTATAAGTCAACATAACCATTTGGCTTGGGCAATTGCAGTGCACCACTTCCCTATTGCAATTATTTTAACCTTGTTTTTTATACAAGCACATTTAAATAAAAGAATTATATTTTTGTTTATGATTGTTTTTGCTTTTATGACGCCTTTAGGAACATTTTTAGCTGATAATTTAACTTTTCTAGTTGATTATTACGTACCAATTTCGGCTTTTGTAATTGGAATTTTATTTCATATTTCATCAACTATTATTTTTGAAAGTAGCGAAGGACATAAATTTAATTTAGCTAAACTTTTGGCTATTTTAGTAGGTATTGCGCTAGGTTTTTTTATCTAAAATTTAATAAAATAAAAAATGCTGCAAGTTTAGACTGCAGCATTTTTTTATAATGATTTTTCAAAGTGTTGCATCACATTTACTAAATGTTCAACACTTGATATTGGCAAAGCATTATACATTGATGCCCGGTAACCACCAACCGTTCTGTGTCCTTGAATTCCGTAAATACCTTCGTTTTTACACAAATTATTGAATTTAGTTTCTAAACGATCATCTTTTAAATAAAAAACTGCATTCATAGTTGATCGGTCTTCAGTATTTGCAGTGCCATAAAACAAATTGTTACGATCAATTTCTGAATAAACTAAGTGTGCTTTTTTATTGTTTTCACTTTCAAGTGCTTTAATACCACCCATATTTTTTATCCAATTTAGCGTTAAATAACTAACATAAACCGAAAAAACAGATGGTGTGTTATACATACTTTCTTTTTCAATATGTTTTTGATAACTCATAATGTTTGGAATTTTTCGTTCCAAATTATTTAGAATTTCATTTTTTATTACCACTAAATTTACACCTGAAGTTCCTACATTTTTTTGTGCGCATGCATAAATTAAGTCGAACTGCGAAAAATCTAAAACTCTAGAAAAAATATCAGAACTCATATCACAAACCAACGGTACATTAACCTTAGGAAAACTTTTAAATTGTGTGCCGTAAATGGTGTTATTTGCTGTTAAATGTACGTAATCAATATTATTTGGCACATTAATATTTTTAGGAATGTAGCTGTAATTTTTATCTTTTGAAGAAGCAATTTCTAAAATTTCGCCAAAATAACTCGCTTCATTTTGAGCGTTACGTGCCCATGTTCCAGTATTAATGTAACCTGCCCTCTTAGTTTGGCTCATTAAATTACTAGCAACCCTAACAAATTCTAAACTTGCACCACCTTGTAAAAAAAGTGCTGAATAGCCTTTATCTTTTAAATTTAAAAGTTCTAAAGCTAAATTACGTGCACTATTCATAATTTCAACAAACGCCAAATCGCGATGAGAAATTTCAATAAGTGATAATCCCGAATTATTAAAATTTAATACATCTTTTGCAGCTTGTTGAATAACTGTTTCAGGTAAAATACTTGGTCCGGAACTAAAGTTATGCATTATCATAACTATTAAACACGTCCTTTTAAAGCGTTAAAAACCCAAGCATTAGCAAAAAAGCCAACACCAACTGCTGCAAATCCCCAACCAGCAACATCGGCATATCTATAAATGGCTAAACCAATTAAAACACAACCCATTACAATCATAATTAAAGTGGCCCAGCCTAATATTTTGTTTTTATTTAAGCTCATTTATCTAAATATTTTTATAAGTAATTCTTTTAATAAATCGTCGTGATTTAAATTTGCATTTACGCCTTTTCCTTTTAAATCAATTTCACGGATAACTGCAATATTTTGACTTACTTTTTTCATAGCAAAAAATTTGCTTGCTGTTTGATAATCTTTTAATGCATAAGGGTTTACACCCATTTGCTTGGCAATATCATTTGGGTTTTGTGCATTGTTTTTATATACAATGCCGTGGTATTGCAACAGCTTTGAAAAAAAATTGTAAAGTACTGCAATTGTTACAACTAACGGATTGTTTTTTGAATTTAATGCAAAATATTGCCCAATTTTAAACGCTTTAGCTTCGTTATTTTCTACAATTGCCTTAATTAATTCAAAATTATTGTAATCTTTACTAATACCAATATTTTGTTCAATTAATTGCGACGTTATCTTTTTATTTTCTTTTAAAACAATTTGAATTTTACCAATTTCGTTAACAATTTTACTTAAATCGTTTCCTAAAAATTCGGCTAACATAGCGCTTGCTTTAGGTTCAATCTCTAAACCAATATCGTTAACATACGTTTTAATCCAATTATCTAATTGATAATCTTTAACTTTTAAACTTTCAAAAATTTCAACATTTTCGTTTTTAGATAAAGCTTTGTAAAGTTCTTTTCGCTTGTCTAAACTTTTGTATTTAAAACAAATAACTAAAACGGTAGATGTTTGTATTGCCTTTAAATAATCTGTAAATTGGTCAATAGTTTTATGCATTTCTTGTGCTTCTTTAACTACTACCAACATTTTATCGCCCATAAACGGAAATTGTCGTGCTTGCGAAATAACATCCATTGGCGTTACATCTTTGCCGTATAATACAATTTCGTTAAACGATTTTTCTTCTTCCGAAATTACATTTTTAATAAAATAATCACTAAGTAAATCAATATAATAAGGTTCATCGCCCATTAAAAAATAAATAGGTTTAAGCGATTTATTTTTTACAGCAGCAATTATTTTTTTTAGTTCATTCATAAACTTTCACAGATTATTTAAGGTTTTTTAAAGAGAATGAATAAATTTGCAATATGCGTGATTTAAATTTTCCCAGGTTTGAATTCCGTTTCAAAATTAATGAAAATAAACGGTTCATTTTTGATGAGATAAGGAAAAAATATGTTTTATTAACCCCTGAGGAATGGGTACGGCAGCATGTTGTTCGCTTTTTAATACATATTAAGGGATACCCAAAATCGTACATAAATGTTGAAAAAATAGTTAAAATTAACAATATGAATAAAAGATATGATATTGTTGTTTTTAACGAAAAAGGAAACATTTTTTTATTGGTTGAATGTAAAGAACCTGGAGTAACAATAAATCAATCTGTATTTGATCAAATTGCCCGATATAATTTAAGTTTAAACGCACAATTTTTAATGATAACTAATGGTTTAAATCATTATTATTGTAAATTAGATTATGAACAAAAAAAGTATCAGTTTTTAACTGATTTACCTTAAAAATATACTATGACTAAAAACTGTATTTATCTAAGTTTATTTTTAACGTTAGCTTTTGCTGCGTGTAAAAATGAAAAAACGATTCCAACTACGCAAACCAACGATACCATTACAGAAATTTATTATTCAACTGATCCTGATTATGCGCTTGCAAATAAAAATGCGCAAGAATTGGTTATTCATTTAGAAAAAGAACAAAAAGATTTAAAACAAAAGCTTAAAACAGCCAATAAAAAAGAAGCTGAGGCTTTGTTTATTGATTATTATAAAAAATTATCTGTTATTGTTGATTCTATAAGCACAGCCGAAACAAATACACTTGCAAATTATCATAAATTTGGTAAAGTAAAACACGATACTATTTTAAGAAAAGAATTAGTTTATGATAAATTAGGCTTGTATTTTAGAAAAGTAGATTCAACCAAATATGATTTTAAAATAAAACCAGGATATTTTTATAATTTATTCCACAATAAAATTTCATCTGAATTTGAACAATATCTTAAGTTAAGATACAAGGAACATAAATTTTTATACGATTTACAGTTTAAAAATGATAAAATTAGCTTAGAAAACTTACGTGAACTTATTGTAAGTTGGGAAAAATTTATTATACAACATAAAGATTTTAAATTTATAGACTACGCTAAAAAATCGTATGCTGATAATTTAACAATGTATCTTTTTGGAACAGTAGAAAACCCTACCTTTGAAATTACTACCAAAAAATTATTTGTTGAAAACGAGCAAGAATATATTTCATTTGTTAAGAAAAATCCTAAATTAATTTCTGCTGAAATTACCAAAACTTTTTTAAAGCATTTTTATGTAAACGATAAAAACTTTACAGCAGAAGAGTTTTATTTGGATTTAAAGGAATTTACTAAAAACGAAATTGCCGAAAAAATAAAATAATGAAGCAAGTTGCCGTTGTACTTTTAAATTGGAACGGGGTTGAATTATTAAAAAATTTTTTACCCTTAATTGAAAAATATTCAGCTGAAGCTCAAATATATATTACAGATAATTGTTCTACTGATGATTCTAAAAATTATGTAGAAACCTATTTTAAATCTGTAAAATGGATTCAGCTTGACCAAAATTACGGTTATGCAAAAGGTTACAATAAGGCTTTAAAATTTGTTAACGAAGAATTAGTTTGCTTATTAAATACCGATGTTGAAGTTACAGAAAATTGGCTAAATCCAATACTCGAAGTTTTTGGTGGTGATGGGTCTGTTGGTATAATTCAACCTAAAATATTAGATTTTAAAAACAAAAGTTTTTTTGAATACGCCGGTGCTGCAGGTGGGTTTATTGATAAATACGGATTTCCATTTTGTCGTGGACGTATATTTAATACCATAGAAAAGGACACAAATCAATACCCTTCACAAGAAGTTTTTTGGGCATCGGGTGCATGTTTTTTTATTAGAAACAGTGTATTTAAACAATTAAATGGATTTGACGATGCTTTTTTTGCACATCAAGAAGAAATTGATTTATGTTGGCGTGCGTTTAATAGCAATATTAAAACGTTTTATTGCAACGAAAGTACCGTTTATCACATTGGCGGTGCTACTTTAAATAAATCAAATCCACAAAAAACCTATTTAAATTTTAGAAATTCGTTGTTTATGCTTTATAAAAACCTTCCAAAAAAGGAACGCTTTTCTATAATTTTTAAAAGATTGTGTTTAGATGGTTTGGCAGGTATTCAACTTTTTGTTAAGCTACAACCTTTACATACTTTTGCAATTGTAAAGGCTCATTTTGCTTTCTATGCTCAATTAAAAAACGTCCGAAATAAACAAGCAAAGCAAACAAAACAAAACTATTTTTATATTAATAATATAGTTACTGCGTATTTTTTACAAGCTAAAAAAGTATTTACCAAATTGTAATTATTTTACGTTTTCAAATACTCCTAGGCCAAATAAAGCAAAATCATATTTAACAGGATCTGTTTTATCAAATTTGCGTAAAGCATTATCTAATTCAACAAGTGCTTTTGCATCGTTTTGTTTTCGGTTCAAAATACCCAAAGCACGTGCAACATTACCAGAATGCACATCTAACGGACAAGATAATTCGGCAGGTGAAATGTTGTTCCAAATACCAAAATCAACACCATTAGCATCTTTTCTTACAAGCCAACGCAAATACATATTTATTCGCTTTGATGAAGAACCTTTTTGTGGATCTGAAATATGCTTTGTAGTTCTAGGTTGATGTTCTAATTCAAAAAATAGTTTTTTAAAATGCGAAATTCTGTTTTGTAAATTCTGTTCTGAATTGTTTGAAAAAACATTTTCTAAGCCACCGTGATTATTATAAATGTTTTTAAGTGATTTTATAAAATATTGAAAATCAATAGAGTTAAAGGTTCTGTGCACTACATTATCTATACTTTCAATTTGGTGAGTAGAAGCATTCAATACAAAATCAAATGGATTGTTACCCATAGCTTGCATCATTTTTTTTGCACTATTTATGATCATTTTTCTATTTCCCCAAGCAATAGTTGCTGCTAAAAAGCCACTAATTTCAATATCTTCTTTTAAACTATAATTATGTGGAATTTGAATTGGATCGGCCTCAATAAAATTAGGATTATTGTACTGATTGGCTTTAAAATCTAAATACTCTTTTAATTCGTAAAAATTCATTATACAAAATTAGAATACTTTTTAAAACAAAAAAATCCTTTATTGCTAAAGGATTGTGTGCGTTTTAATTTTAGTGTTTTCGTAATACATCGCCTTAATAATTCCGTCTGAAAGTCCAATTTTTGGTACATAAATGTGTTTGGCGTTGCTCCACTTCATTGCATTTGCATATATTTTTATGGCAGGAATAATAACGTCGGCACGGTCGGTATTTAAACCCAAAGTATAAATACGTTCTTCGTAAGTTAACGAATTTAAGTATTTAAATTGTTGCATTAAATAATTCTGAGTTAAGGGTTTGTCGGTTGTTTTACCCGACATTTTAAAAATTTTATTAATGTTTCCGCCCGAACCGATCAAGTCTAAACTTGGTAAATGTTCGGTGTGTATTTTAATCCATTTTTCAATTTCGGTCCAAACACTTTCGGTAACCATATTGTTTAATAAGCGTACGGTACCATTTTTAAAAGATTTAGAAACAATTTGTTTTCCGTTTGAAAATAAAGTAAATTCGGTACTACCACCACCAACATCAACATATAAGTAATGACCGTTACTTTTTATAAAAGTTTCTAGATCGGAATTTGCAATAATAGCTGCTTCTGTTTTACCTTCAATAATATCAATATTTACACCGGCTTTTTTTGCTATTTCTTCGGCTAATTCTTTTCCATTATAAGCTTCACGCATAGCCGAAGTTGCACAAGCTGCATACTTTTCAACCTTATAAACTTGCATTAACAATTTAAAAGCTTTCATTGCTTTAATCATTCTGTTGGCACTTTCTTCAGAAATTTCGCCTACAGTAAAGGCATCTTGGCCCAAACGAATTGGAACCCTAATTAAATGACTTTTATTAAATTGGGTTGGTTTATTGGCTTCTTCTACCACGTTTGTAATTAGCAAGCGCATGGCATTAGAACCAATATCAATTGCGGCGTATTTTTTAATTTTTATCATTAATCTAAAATAACTTCAATTTTATTGCGGTAATAATTATACAACTCTTCTTGAGCTTTAAAGCGTGTTGTTTCAATTGTACGGTACTTGTTTTCTAAATTTTCAGAATGTATGCGTACTTTTACATTTCCTTTCCAATAGATATTAAAGGTGTCTATAAGTTCATTTTTAATATCTTGGTTATAAATTGGGCAAGTAACCTCTACCCTTTCATCAATATTTCTGGTCATAAAATCGGCCGATGAAATGTATACTTTTGCATTATCGTTTGTTCCAAAAATGTAAATGCGCGAATGTTCTAATAAATTATCAACAATACTAATTGCTTCTATATTATCACTTAAGCCGGGAACACCAGGAATTAAGCAACAAATACCACGTACAATAAGTTGAATTTTTACACCAGCTCTGCTTGCATCGTACAATTTATCAATCATTTTATAATCAGATAAACTGTTCATTTTTAATCGAATCATTGCGGGTTCATCGTTTAGGGCTTTTTGAATTTCTTCATCAATAAGCTTCATAAACTTGGTGCGTGTATAATGTGGCGATACAATTAAATCTTTATATCTGTAAATTTTATAATTTACATCAAAAAATTCAAAAACCTTATTTACTTCTTTCATAACACGCGTATTTGCAGTTAGTAAAGTAACATCGGTATAAATGTTAGAAGTACTTTCGTTAAAATTTCCTGTAGATACAAAACCGTATCTTTTAACTTTTTTGCCTTCTAAACGTTCAATTACGCAAATTTTACTATGTACTTTTAGGCCTTTTACACCAAAAATTAAGCGGATGCCTTCGGCTTGCATAATTTCGGCATAATTTATATTACTGGTTTCGTCAAACCTTGCTTGCAATTCAATTTGTACGGTTACTTGTTTGCCATTTTTAGCAGCATTAATAAGTGATGATATGATTTGCGAATTTTTTGCTAAACGATACAACGTAATTTTAATACTAGTTACTTTGGGATCTAAGGCCGCTTCACGTAAAAATTTAACAACATAATTAAAAGATTGAAACGGAGTATGCACCAAAAAATCTTGATTCTTAATTTGTTGAATCATTCCCTGTAAACTTAATCCGCTTACAGGCAACGGTTGAACTTTACCAATTGTTAAATCATTACGACCTAAGTTAGGGAAATTCATATAATCGCGACGGTTATGGTAGCGCCCACCAGGTATAATGCTGTCAACCGCTTCAATATCCATTTTATTTAAAAAGAAATCAAGGGTATCTTTATCAATGGTACTGTCGTAAACAAATCGAACCACCTCACCCAGCCTACGTTCACGAACAGAATTAGAAATTTTTTCTAAAAATGATTTATGTAAATCCGAATCAAAATCTAATTCGGCATCGCGCGTAATCTTTATCATGTGTGCCGATATGCTTTCGTAATCGAAAATAGAAAAAATATAATCTAAATTTATACGGATTACATCATCAAGCATAATTATGTATTGCTTGCCGTTAATTTTAGGTAATTCAACAAACCTATTTATATGTGCTGGAATTTCAATTAATGCATAACGTGTGCGTTTTTTAATAGATTTGCTAGATTCTTCACTGGTTTTTTTTACCAATTTAACAGCTAAATAGCCATAAGAATCACGTATTAAAGGAAATTGAGCTAAATCGTTTAATATAATGGTAACTAAAACGGGACTTACTTTATGAATAAAAAACTCACGAATAAATTGTATTTGTTCGTTGTTTACTTCATTTTCGTTAACAATAAAAATGCCTTCGTTTTCAAGTTCGTTTTCAATTTCTTTTAAAATAGCTAAACTTTTAGCTTGTTGATTTATAACAATATCAGTAATATCTTGTAGTAAATCTTTTGCCGATATACCGCTTATTAATTTTTTTTGTTGATCTTTTGCAATAGATATTCTACGAACCGAAGCGTATCGAACCCTAAAAAATTCGTCTAAATTGTTAGAAAAAATCCCTAAAAAACGTAAACGATCTAAAAGTGGAACGGTGTGGTCTGCGGCTTCTTGTAAAACACGTTCGTTAAAGGCTAACCAACTTTTTTCTCTATCTATATACTTTGATTTGTTAATTTGCATTTATTAAATCTTTGGGAAATAAGGTTTCTGTAACGGTACCTTTTTTAATAGTGTTCCAATTTTCGTCTTCAAATTGTAAAATTACAACACCCGATGTAGGTACATTATCTATAAATTTATCTCCAAATGTATTAACAAAATCGGTAATAGCATTATTGTGTCCAAAAATTATAAGGCTTGGTACGTTTTCTTTACAATTTTTTATTGTATTTGATAAATGATTAGCATCAAAAGTGTATAATTCTTGCTTTAATACGGTTAATTCTTGTGGTATATTTAATACTTCGTTAAAAATTTTGGCTGTATCGTGTGTTCTTTTGGCAGTGCTTGACCATATTAAAAAACGTTCGGGTAATTTATTTTGAATTTGATCAAAAACAATATTTGAATTTTTAATGCCTTTGTTTGTTAAAGGGCGTTCATGATCTTCAATAGGCATATCCCATGACGATTTTCCGTGTCTTATCAATATCAACTTTTTCATAACCTTTTCATTAATTTTGTACAATAGTATATTTTTTATTAAATATAAAAAAAAGGATTAAGTAATTTTTAAGATAAGTCATTTTTTTTGTGATAAAAGTTTGATTATTTTTGTTAAAATTTTAAAATAAGAATGAGTAAAATAGGAATCGAGCTAAAATGGGCGGCTGTTATTACCGCTTTTGCCTGCAGTTGGGCAGCTTTAGAAAACGCATTAGGCTATCATAAAGATTTTAGCAACATAATTGTAACTGCTTTTATTTACTATATTTTATTGACATTTTTATGGGCTGGTGCTTTTGTTGATAAGAAAAAAGCATTAGGTGCGCATGCCGTTTGGGAATTTAAAAGTGCTTTTAAATTTGGGTTGCTTTTAACAGGCTTGCTAACCATTTTAAGCCCTATTGCGCAATACATTATATACGAATCAATTTCGCCTGATTATTTTGAAAACATCATTAAGTATCAAATGTCAAAAGGCAAACAAACGCGCGAAAGTTTAGAATTAATTCATAACATTAACTTTTCAATACGCCAAGGTGTAATGAATTCTTTATCGTTAGGGGTAATTTATTCTGCTTTGTATGCTTGGGTTTTTAAAACAAAACCTGCTGCAGAAGTTGCAAATACAACAAAATCAAACCAAAATAAAAAGAAAAAATAATGAACTTACAAAACATACCAAATATTAAACATTTAAACAGCGGTAATTTTTTTGTTTTAGCTGGTCCGTGTGCTATTGAAGGCGAAGAAATGGCTTTTAAAATAGCCGAACGATTAGTTACAATTACAGATAAATTACAAATTCCTTTGGTTTTTAAAGGATCGTTTAAAAAAGCAAATCGTTCTAGGATTGATTCATTTACTGGAATTGGCGATGAAAAAGCACTTAAAATATTAGAAAAAGTATCTAAACATTTTAATGTACCAACCGTTACAGATATTCATGAAAGTAGCGATGCTGCTTTAGCTGCAGAATATGTTGATGTATTACAAATTCCAGCTTTTTTAGTACGCCAAACCGATTTAGTGGTGGCAGCGGCTAATACGGGTAAAACCGTGAATTTAAAAAAAGGACAATTTATGAGTCCGGAAAGTATGAAGCATGCCGTACAAAAAGTATTAGACTGCTCTAACGAAAATATTATGGTTACAGACAGAGGTACTATGTTTGGTTACCAAGACATGATTGTTGATTACCGCGGCATACCAACCATGCAGCAATATGCTACAACGGTTTTAGATATTACCCACTCTTTACAACAACCTAACCAAGCAAGCGGTGTAACAGGTGGTCGTCCCGATTTAATTGAAACTGTTGCTAAAGCAGGAATTGCTGTTGGAGTTGATGGTATTTTTATAGAAACACATTTTGACCCTGCAAACGCAAAAAGTGATGGTGCTAATATGCTGCATTTAGATTATTTTGAATCGCTAATGGAAAAATTAGTTGCCATACGCCAAACCGTTAATAAATTTTAAAAACTTCCGTCTCATTTATCGAGGCGGTTTTTTTTACAAAATGATTTTGTATTTTTACGCAATATTATAAACCATATGAAAAAAATAGCAATTGCCGTTTTATGTTTATTTGCACTAATAGCTTGCGAAAAAGATGATATTTGTGTGGGTGGCGAATCGGTTACTCCAAATGTTATAATTAATTTATACGATAAAATTGATTCTGAAATTTTAAAAAGCGCACCCAAAATTGGCATTTTTGTAGAAGGTTTTAGTGATACCATCTTTTTTAAAAACACATCAAAAATTGAATTGCCTTTACAAATAAATACAACTGAAACCGTTTGGAATATTCGTTTGTATGAATTAAACGCATCAAACGATACCATTATTAAAAACGATAAAATGCGTTTTATTTATACTCCTGAGGCTCTTTACGTTTCAAAAGCTTGTGGTTACAAAACAATTTTTCACAATTTTAACGCAACTAAATTGCCAAATACTACAAACGATACTTGGATTCAAAATATTTATAAAGTAACTAATGAAATTTCTAATACCGAAAATGCACACATACAAATATATTATTAGTTTACTTTTTTTAGTTGGTACAAAACTAACAGCGCAAACGCAACAACAAAAACCAATAGTTTACCCCGATGTTTATGGTTTACGCATAGGTACCGATTTGGTTAAGGCTTCGCGTAATATTTGGGATAAAAATTATAAAGGTTTTGAAATTGTTGCCGATTACCGTTACAATAAAAATTGGTACTTGGCTGCTGAAGCTGGATATGAAGATCGTTACAAAGCAGACAATCAATTAACGTACACCACAAAAGGTACCTTTTTAAAACTAGGCGCTGATAAAAATTTCCATCACAATTGGTTGGATATGAATAATTTAATTATTGTTGGTGCACGTTATGGTTTAAGTATTCACAATCAAACGTTACATAGTTATAGAATAAATACCGGTAATGCCTATTTTAACGAAGAAATGCAATATCCAAATTTAAAATCAACTGGATTAACAGCTCATTGGTTAGAATTAGTAGTTGGAATTAAAACCGAAGTAGCAAAAAATACTTTTATTGGTATGAATGTGCGTTTAAAAAGCTTACTTTATCAAAAACAACCAAATGGATTTGAAAATTTATATTATCCAGGTTTCGAACAAAAGTATAGCGGCAACATAGGTGTTGGTTTTGGATATTCTATAAGTTATTTATTTCCTATCACAAAAAAATCAAAAATCAACCAAAACAAATAAATTGATTTTTAATTACAATAATAATCATTTTTTAAGACAATTCTTTTTAATCTTATTCCTTTCGAAATACCTTTTTTATAGAGAAAAATAATTTTTAATTTGCTATTTTTGTTTTTATAAATAATAAAAAATATTGATGGAGCATTTAAAAAGAACACCGATTGAAAAAATTGTATCACCTATTCAAAGTTTTATAAAGCAAGAAAAATCGGGCGGAATTGTATTAGGTATAAGTGTAATAATTGCTTTAATTTTAGCAAATTCTTCTTTTTCAAATGAATACCATCATTTTTTAGAACATACTTTTGGCTTTCATGTTGATGGTTCTACTTATTTTGAATACAACCTACACCATTGGATAAACGATGGTTTAATGGCTGTTTTTTTCTTTGTTGTTGGATTAGAATTAAAACGCGAAATTGTTGGTGGTGAATTATCAAATCCACGAAAAGCTTTACTGCCAATAGCAGCAGCTTTAGGAGGCATGATTGTTCCTGCAGCTATTTATTTAGTTTTAAACCCAACGGGCGAAGTTCACAGTGGATGGGGTATTCCAATGGCAACCGACATAGCCTTTGCATTAGGCGTTTTATATTTATTAGGGAATAAGATACCATTTGCGTTAAAAGTTTTTTTAACAGCACTTGCCATTGTTGATGATTTGGGTGCCGTATTGGTGATTGCTTTTTTTTACACTTCTGAAATTTCAATGTATTATTTAATAATTGGAGGTTTGGTATTACTTACTATGTATATTGGTAATAAAATGGGAGTGCGCAGTATTTTGTTTTATGCCATATTAGGAATTGGTGGTGTATGGTCAACCTTTTTACTTTCAGGTGTGCATGCTACAATTGCTGCTGTTTTAGCTGCTTTTACAATACCTGCTAATGTAAAAATTAATGAAAAAGTTTTTAGTAATAGCATTCAAATTTTATTAGAGAAATTTAAAAGTATTGATCCTGATAATTCTAAACCAACATTAACTAATGAGCAGTTACATATTTTAGAAAAAGTTCAGAACAATACAGTTGCAGCAACTCCCCCTTTACAAATTTTAGAACATGCAATGCATCCGTTAGTAACCTTTATTATAATTCCAATTTTTGCTTTAGCAAATGCGGGGGTATCATTAGCTATTGATGTAGATCAATTATTTAGCACAAATATAGCAATTGGTGTTGCTTTGGGTTTATTAGTTGGTAAAGTAGTTGGGGTTGTAGGATTTACCTTATTATTAGTTAAATTTAAAATTGCTCCTTTCCCAACGGGTATGAATGTGCGTAATTTAATTGGTTTAGGTTTGTTAGCATCTATTGGGTTTACTATGTCGTTATTTGTTACATCGTTAGCATTTAAACATGAAGTTTATATGACGCAAGCGAAAATAGGTATTTTTGTTGCATCTATAATTGGTGGTGTTTTAGGATATATTGTTTTAAATAGACAAACAAAGAAAAATTAAAAATAAAATTGATGGGCAATAAGTTAATAGAATTTATAAACTTACATACTGGCGAAGAAGACAAGCAAAAAGTACTTGAAAATGTAGCAGCAAATATTTCATTTAGGGGTTCTAATTTATGGATTTTAGCCTGTGCAATTATTATTGCATCGGTTGGTTTAAACGTTAATTCTACAGCGGTTATAATTGGTGCCATGCTTATTTCGCCTTTAATGGGGCCTATAGTAGGAGCAGGTTTTGCTTTGGGTACTTATGATTTTGTTTTATTGCGTAAATCAATAAAAAACTTGCTTATTGCTACAGCAGTAAGTTTAGCTGTGTCATCTTTTTATTTTTATTTAAGTCCATTTAAAGATGTGCAATCAGAGATTTTATCTAGAACTTCACCAAATATATACGATGTTTTAATTGCATTTTTTGGTGGTTTAGTAGGCGTTATAGCCATAACAAGAGTTGAAAAAGGAAATCCAATACCTGGTGTTGCTATTGCTACTGCATTAATGCCGCCATTATGTACAGCTGGTTATGGTCTTGCTACATTTAATTTTAGCTATTTTATAGGAGCTTTTTATCTATATTCTATTAACTGCTTTTTTATATGTATAGCTACTTTTTTGGTTATTAAGTATTTAAAATATCCAATTTCTGCTACAATTGATCAAAAAAACGAAAAAAGAATTCGTTACGGAATTACATTTTTATTATTCATTTTAATAATTCCAAGTTTTTATTTAGCGTTTAATTTATATCAAGAAAAAAAATATACAAAAACTGTTGAAGCATTTATTGATAATGAATTTAATGATAGAGGTTTTACTGTAATCTTTAAAAAAATTAATTATAACAGCAGTCCCAAAACTATAGAATTAGCTTTTTTAAATAAAATTTTAAACAAAAATGATATTTATTCGTACAAAAAAATGCTAAATGAAAAAGGCATTACGAACACCGACTTAATTATTAGACAAGACGATGCTAATTTAAAAGATGAGATTTTAAAAGAAGTAAACAAACAAAATTCTTCCGTTACTGAAAAAGACATTACAATTAGTAATTTACGAAAAGAGCTTAATAAATATAAAACCAATGAACCAGGTTTGGTTAAAGAAATAAACATTCTTTTCCCAGAATTAAATGATGTTTCTTTAGGAAAAATTGAAAAAAATATTGCTACAGATAGTGCACATATAGAATGGATTATTATTTATAAATTAAACAACCCATTAATTAAACCAGATGTTGCTAGAATTAAAAATTGGTTAAATAAGCGTCTTAATGTTAAGAATACTATTTTGGTTCAAAACAATGAAGAATAAATCATTTTAAAATTGAAATGAAAAAAATATTAACTGCAAAATGGCCTCAAAAACTAATTGTGTTATTGCACTTCTTAGCATTAATTAGTTTAATTTTTGATTATGGCTTTAGTTTATATCCATTTGCAATAAAAAGTATTGTAACTTTATATTTTACTGTTCTTTTCTTAGGTGTATCGTTTACGGTTTTAAAATATATTTATCATAAAAAAGAATTTATTCTTGGTGTATTTATTTTTGATTTGCTAAGCTTTGGTTTTGTTGCTTTTTGTGTATTTAAACAAATTTCATTGCATAGCTTAACCGATATTTCGCATTGGTTACGCCTTGCAATTATCTTAAAATTAATAACAGAATTTACCCGAGCTCGAATAAGCTATAAACGATCGTTGTTAAATCCAGCCCAACTTTTTATTTTAAGCTTTATGCTTTTAATTCTATCGGGTGCTTTACTTTTAATGTTGCCAAAAGCTACTACGCATGGGATCACTTTTATCGATGCACTTTTTACATCTACCAGCGCGGTTTGTGTAACAGGTCTTATTGTTGTTGATACAAGTAGTTATTTTACTTTTTTTGGTAAAACCATAATAATGATTCTTATACAAGCTGGTGGTTTAGGTATACTAACTTTTGCAAGTTATTTTAGTTATTTTTTTAAAGGAGGGTCGTCATACGAAAATCAATTAGCGTTGAGCGATATGACCAACTCTGATAAAATTGGTGAGGTTTTTACAACTGTTAAACGAATTTTAGTAATTACTTTTTTTATAGAGACTATAGGTGCATTGTTAATATATCTAAATTTAGATAAAGCCATATTACCTTCTATTTCTGATCGAATTTATTTCTCTGTATTTCATTCTATTTCAGCATTTTGTAATGCAGGTTTTTCAACTTTACCTAATAATTTAATGCAAGAAGGATACGTATATAATTATCCGTTGCAATTTATCATTATTTTAATTTTTGTTTTTGGTGGTTTAGGATTTCCAATTGTTATTAATTCTTTAAAATATTTAAAACATATTTTAATAAGGCACATTTTAAAATTTGCAAAAAGAACATATAATTATAGACCCTGGATTTTAACACTTAGTAATAAAATTAATTTAAATACCACCCTAATATTAATTATTTTAGGTACAAGTATTATTTATATTAAAGAATATTATAATGTTTTACAAGGTCATTCAGCAATAGGTAAATTTATAACAGCCTTGTTTACAGCAACTACACCACGTACAGCTGGTTTTAATTCAATAGATTTTAGTCAACTACATTTTTCATCTATCATTATTATTATTTTATTAATGTGGATTGGTGCATCGCCTGCATCTACAGGTGGTGGTATAAAAACAAGTACCTTTGCAATTGCAACACTTAATTATTTAAGTTTAGCAAAAGGAAAAACTAAAATTGAAATTTTTAGAAGAGAAATTGCTGATATTTCTGTAAGACGTGCTTTTGCAGTAATGAGTTTATCATTAGTAATAATTGGTATTAGCATTATGTTAATTGCACATTTTAATGACAACGTTCCATTGTTAGATATAGCTTTTGAAACGTTTTCGGCGTACAGTACTTCAGGTTTAAGTTTAGGTATTACAGGTAGTTTAACAAATCAAAGTAAATTGGTTTTAATTGCTACAATGTTTATTGGCAGGGTTAGTATGTTAACAATTTTAATTGCATTTTTTAAAAGAATGAAACAGCCTAATTACCACTACCCTGCCGATGAAATTTTAATTAATTAAAAAATAACAAGATGAAATTTATTATTATAGGATTAGGAAATTTTGGAGGATCATTGGCAGAAAAGCTTACACAACAAGGTAATGAAGTTATTGGTGTTGACAATAAATCTGAACGTGTTTCGTCGTTAAAAGATAAATTATCACACACAATTTGTATGAATGCTACAGACCAATCTGCTATTGAACATTTGCCTTTAAGAAATACCGATATTGTAATGGTTTGTATCGGCGAAGACGAAGGTGCAAATATAATGGTTACAGCTCACTTTAAAAATTTAGGAGTAAAACGATTAATCAGTCGTGCAATTAACCCATTACACGAAAGTGTTTTAAAGGCAATTGGTGTAAACGAAATTGTTCGTCCAGAAGAAGAATCGGCAGAACGTTGGTCTAAAAAATTATGCTTAAAAGGTGTAATTGATTCGTTTGAATTAAATAAAAATTACAGTATTGTAGAAATTGTTGTACCTGAACAATACATAGGTAAAAGTATTGAAACAATAAAATTTAGAGAACTTCACAATGTAGTTATTCTTACAATAATTCGCGATGTTAATGAAAGTACTTTTTTAGGTAAAACTAAAATTGTTTCAAGTGTACAAGGCATTCCTTCACCATCAACAGTGCTTTTTCCTAATGATATAATTGTAATTTACGGTGCTAACGAAGATTTGCAAAAATTTGCTAACCAAGATTAATGAATGTTTAATATCCTAAAACATTAAAAATTTCAGCTAAAATTAAGTTTTTTCGTTTTTCGTAATCGTCTAATTTTTCGCTATCAAGCGGTGAATACGTTCGTAACGAAAAATAAATGGGTTTTTTATGTTTAAGATAAATACCAATTGTCCAATCAATTTTTTTCCCTTCAAAGCTTGTTGTACTTGTATGTACTGCAAGTTTTTGATCAATTAATAATTGATTATAAATAAATTGTTGACTTTTTTTATTAAATGGCAAGTTATTATGGTACAAATCTTTCAAAAATAAAATCATTGTATTTGGGTTGGTATTAGCAGCATAATTCCAAAAATAACTTAAATCGTTATTTTTAATTTCTTTTAAAAGTGGAGCGTTTTTAATGTTTAGATTATAATTTTCTGGCGAAAGTTTCTCTTTTAAAACATCAAAATACCAATCGTTTTTATATTTAATAGCATCAATTAAATTAGTATCTTGGTTCCATTGGGTACATCTTTCATCAAAAAAATAACGTTTAACTCCATCCCATTTCATTTTATCTTTTACATCAATTTTATAAACCCTTTCTTCAAGGCCAACTAAAGCCTGCCATAAATGAAAGTGTGCAGCTGCGGGTGTATTATAAAATGGTTCTGTTTCGGTATTAAAAAGCCACTCATCTTTATTCTCGTCATAAATTACAATTGCACCATTAATATTATTTGACTTAAAATAATAATCTAAATAACTTTGTGCTTGTAAATTAATTGTAATTATAAAAACAAAAAATGAAGTTAATACGTATTTCATATACTAATTTTTTTCAAAAATATAAAAACTAAAACGAACTAAGTAAATGTTTTAAAAAAACATTTTAATTAAACGAAATTAAGTAAATTCGCACATTATCTATTCACAATGAAATCAATATATTACATTCTTTTTTTTATAGTTTTTAGCAGTATAAACGCACAAATTCCTGCTTATTATCAAACTATAAATTTGAATTTAAAAGGCGATGCTTTAAAAAATGAACTTGCAACTTTAATAACAAATACGCATAATTATGAATTAATTTACACCCCAGATGTTTGGAATGTTTTAAAAGATGCTGATATAGATCCAAATAATAATCAAAAAGTTTTGTTGATTTATGGTTGGAACGACACCGATTTAAATAAAAATAATGATTTATCACGAGATAAAAATGCAAGCTGCCATACATCAAACTGTGAAAACAAATGGGTTCGTGAGCATGTTTATCCTAGATCAAAAGGTACTCCCAATTTAGAATTTGAAGGTCCGGGTTCTGATGCTCACCATTTACGAGCGGCTGATTATGATCGTAATAACTTAAGAAGTAATTTTAAATTTATTGCAAATCCAACTTTTTACATTTCATATTCAAGAGTGATACAACAAAATGGAACAGATTATTTTTATCCTGGCGATCAATGGAAAGGCGATATTGCACGTATGATTATGTATATGTATGTGCGCTACGGTAACCGATGCCAACCAATAAATGTAGGACACGGTTCCACATCGTTTTCTACTAATGGAGATATGCCAAATATTTTTTTACAATGGAATGCAGAAGATCCTGTTTCTGCTCACGAAATAAATAGAAACGAAACCATTTTTGCCGCACAAGGTAACAGAAATCCATTTATTGATAACCCATATTTAGCAACAAGTATTTGGAATGGACCTGCGGCCGAAAATAAATGGAAAAATTTAGATACAAATATTGAAACTTTAGATAAAGTAGCAGTTTATCCTACATGTACTTCTGATTTTATTAATATAGAAACAAACGGTTTAAACAATTGTAATTTTGTTATATACGATTGTACAGGAAAAATAATTTTAAAAGATGCTACTCAACCTAAAATAAATGTTTCTAATTTTTCAAATGGAGTTTATTTTTTAAAATTAAGTTTTAATCAACACGTAAAAACTATAAAGTTTGTAAAAAAGTAACAAAAAAAACCCAAAGTTTAAATCTTTGGGTTTTTTTGTATTTATACCGTTCTATTAATATCAAAAGCTTCTAAATATTGTGCAACGCGTTGTACAAATTGTCCACCTAATGAACCATCAACTACACGGTGATCGTATGAATGTGATAAGAACATTTTTTGACGAATTCCTATAAAATCACCTTCGGGTGTTTCAATTACAGCAGCAACTTTTCTAATTGCACCTAAAGCTAAAATACCTACTTGTGGCTGGTTAATAATTGGTGTACCAAATACCGATCCAAAAGTACCTACATTAGTTACAGTATATGTACCACCTTGTGTGTCGTCTGGTTTTAATTTTCCTTTACGTGCACGGTCAGCTAAATCGTTAACTGCTTTTGCCATACCAACTAAATTCAATTGATCGGCATTTTTAATTACAGGCACAATTAAGTTACCATTTGGTAATGCAGCAGCCATACCTAAATTAATATTTTTACGTTTAATGATATAATCACCATCAACTGAAATATTCATCATAGGGAAATCTTTCAAAGCCTTTGCAACAGCTTCCATGAAAATTGGAGTAAAAGTTAGTTTTTCACCTTCACGTTTTTCAAACGTATTTTTATGTTTGTTTCTCCAGTTTACAATATTAGTAACATCAACTTCAATAAAAGATTGAACGTGAGCTGACGTTTGAATTGATTGAACCATGTGGTGCGCAATCATTTTACGCATACGATCCATTTCAATAATTTCATCTTGTCCGTTAACTGAAACCGGTGCAGCTTTACTTGTAACATTTTGAACTGGAGCAGCTACTGGTGTAAAAGCTTTTTGTGAAATTGCGATAGGTTGTGAACCACGGTTTTTAACGTAATCTAAAATATCTGTTTTGGTAATTCTACCATCTTTTCCTGTACCGTTAATAGCTTCTAATTCGTTTACAGATATACCTTCTTCTTTAGCAATGTTTTTAACTAAAGGTGAAAAGAATTTATCCGATGAACCAAAATCTGCAGGAGCAACTATTTCTTTTGCATGTGCAACAGTTTGTTCTACTTTTTCAGTTGGTACAACCGTAGTTTCTTGTATTGGTGCTGATGCTGTTTCAGTAGCATTTGCAGCATCTGTTTCTATAATGGCGATGGTTTGACCTACTTGTACTACATCATCTTTTTGAAACAAAATTTCAACAATTTTTCCGCTAACTTCTGTAGGTACTTCGCTATCTACTTTATCAGTAGCTACTTCAACAATTGTTTCATCTTGTTCTACTGTATCACCAACGTTTTTTACCCAGTTTGTAATGGTTGCTTCGGCAACACTTTCACCCATTTTAGGTAATTTTAATTCAAACTTTGCCATATTTATAATAAAGAGTTGTGTTTAGATTAAATTATTACAAAAGTAATAATTTTTAATTTTTTTTTACTGTTTAATTTGTTTTTTTACATGGTTTTCAACTATAATTAAATAACTGTAAAAAACATTATTTATATTTGTTTATATAAGTTGTATAATTTGTTAAATTATTTTCATTTATATATTTTTTTAGCTTTTCATTTGCATTAATCAACCAACTTTTTTTTGCATGTTTTATGAGTAAAGCATCATCTAAATGATCGGTAATCATTAAATCAATACCTTCATTATTTAAAGTTTGCAATAATTTTTGAACATTTATAAACTTTTGTTCTTGAATATTTTCTTTAAAGTTTTGGTAGGATTCTGTAAATTCTGTTGCTACACAATAACTAAAATTATATTTTTTTGCAATTTCAATTGCATACAAACTAGGTGCAGCAGTTGCTAAAATACTGATTTTGTAGTTGTTTGTTTCATTTAAAATATATTGCTCAATGTTTTTATCTAAACATGTTACAAAATACTTTGTATTAATTTCTTTATTATTACATGATTTTAGTAGTTGGTATTTCCATTTTTTATGAGAAATCAATTTAAAAAATCTCAGTTTGGTCCAAAAAACTAAATAAACAAACCAAAAAAGATTAAAGTTATAAATAGCTTGTTTAAAAATATAAATTACAAATACATGAAACGTGTTTCCTTTGTATAACGTTCCATCTAAATCAACAACAATTATATTCATTTTTTAAAATCTTTTGACCATGGAAAACGTATTAATACGTTTTGGTATAAATAATAATTTGGTTTAATTAATGCGTTTTTTAATGTGCAAACAAAAACGGCTGTTTTAATTTGTGCATTTGGAAATTTGTTTTGTAACGTATTTTTTACCTGCTGAATGGTTTTTCCAGAATCTATAGCATCGTCAATAATTAAAATTTTAGTAATGTTTTCAGGTAATTCGCTAGAATAATTAAAATTTATAGGCTTACTTATTGTACCACTACTTTTTTTAATTGTAGTTTTAACTTTATAAGATTCAATATTTCGTAAAAAATTTAAAATAAAGTAAGGTAAATGTTTAAGTAAGAAAGCAGTAAAAGGCTTTTTTTTAATGTTTTCGGAATTTCGTTGCAATTTAATTTCAGAAAAATGACAATCTTTAAATTTTTGAGATGATTTAAATTCATCAATAAAAAATTGAGCTCCGTTTAAAACACCAACTATTAAATGGGGTTGAAAATCAATTTTATTAACCAATTCAAATGCTTTTTCCTTTAATTGCTTTTCATTAAACGTAATAACTTTCATTTATTTACTTTCAATTAATTGCGCTTTAATAAAATCGGTTGTTAAATAGGTAAGTAATTTGCCTAACATATTTTCTGAAGTGTTACTTAAACTTGGCGATCCTTCGCACAAATGCATATAAGCTGCATTTACACTTGCAGCGGTTTGATTTACAAATTGTCGCGCTTCTGAAACTGAAAATCCACATGGCGACATAGCACTACTTGCAACATTTTCAATTGCATCTACATCAATTTCAATTCCATAAGGTATTGATTTTAAAGTACGATGTATGGTATTTAAACTCGTTATAAAATCTTTTTCAAAACGTACTTTTAAATCTTCAAAAGTAACCATTTTTAGGCGTTCGCTGTGTTCTTTAAATTGCTGTAACATGTATTTATTTAGATAGTTTTCGTGTACACCAAAAGCACAATAGGCATTTAAAAAACCTTCGTGAAATGCATACGAAAAACCATTTCCGCTATGTCTACCTTCTAATGCTCTAAAATCGGTATGGGCATCAAAATTTATTACATTAACTGCGTTACCATTAGCCAAAGCCAAACCTTTAATGTTGCCATACGCATTGTTGTGACCACCACCAATTACAATAGCTTTTTTACCTGAACGATGTATTAATTGATTTATATATGTTACCTCTTTATCAATTTCATTTACAATTTCATGTAAACGATTTAATTGTTTAGGTTCTGTAGGGTTTAATTGTTCAATTTCAGTAGCATATACTTCAAAATCTAAACAACCTAATACTGCAATATTTTGACCTTTTAAAAACTTATTATGTTGTATATTTAAAAAAACAGGTAAAAATACATCCCAAGCATGTTTAGTGCCTATTCTGCCAAAATTTGCTTTTATTCCTGCAAATTCTTTAATACCATATACTATAAATTTTGCATTTGTATTGTTAAGAAAATCAACTAATTGAGTGTTTTTATCATTCGGAAAATCAATTTTTTCGCCAAATTTGGTTTCACCTTTTCTTAAAACCAAATGTTCGTTTAAAGTTGTTATGTTAAAGTATTCAAAATTTTCCATTTTTTGTTTTCTAAAATCTTAGTAAAATAAGTAACTATAAGTATTATTTATATAAATTTAAAATTTAACATACGATATCTTATTAAAATTTAAGTATTTATTACTAGATTTGTATTAGGTAAATATATATCGATAAGTTAGTTTTCGATTTATAAAATCTTTTTCATAACTATTTTTTTTCACACCGTGCAAGTAATTGTGCGGTGTGTTTATTTATTGCTTTTTACCGTTTAAATATACCGATTCAATTAAATTACTACCAAAATTATAAGGTATTGCATAAATGGAATGTATAGAATTTGTTATAAAAAACGATGCTTTTTTACCAACTGTAATGCTTCCATAATCTTTATCTACCTCTAAAGCGTAAGCAGCGTTAAGCGTTGCGGCATTAAAAGCTTCTTCGGGGGTCATTTTCATTTTTATACATGCTGTTGCTACTACAAAATTCATATTACCACTTGGTGTGGTACCCGGATTATAGTCTGATGCGATTACTAATGGTAAATTCGCCTCTAAAATTTTTCGTGCAGGTGTATAAGGAATCGAAATAAAATAAGAACAAGTTGGTAATGCAACAGGAATGGTGTTTCCTTTTTGCAATGCTTTAATATCTTCATCGGTTACAATTTCTAAATGATCTACCGAAAGTACGTTTTCTTCTACACACATTTCAATACCATTGATTGCAGTAAATTGATTTACGTGTATTTTTGATTTTAAACCATATTTTGTAGCAGTTTGTACAATTTTTCGAGTTTCATCTACTGTAAAATAGCCCGTTTCTAAAAAGGCATCAACATAATCTGCTAAACCTGACTTTGCTATTTCAGGAATCATTTCATTACAAATGGCTTCAACAAAACCTGACTGATTCCCTTTAAATTCAGGTGGAATAGCATGCGCACCCAAAAATGTAGATTTTATCTTTACGGGATAATTTTCTTGTAATTTTTTAATTACGCGTAACATTTTTAATTCGGCTTTTAAACTTAAACCATAACCCGATTTTATTTCTATAACGCCTGTTCCTAAAGCAATCAATTCTTCTAAACGCTGGGCAGCATTATTATACAACTCCTCTTCGGAAGCGTAGCGTAATTTTTCAACCGAATTTAAAATACCACCGCCACGTTGGTAAATTTCATCGTAACTTAAACCGTTAATACGATCAACAAATTCTTGTTCACGGTTTCCAGCGTAAACAATATGCGTATGACTATCAATATAACTTGGCATTATCATTTTACCCGATACATCAACAGACTGGTCAAAATCAGTCGGTGCATTTTCCATTGATCCATAAGCTATAATGGTATCATTTTCAATAAGCAAAAAGGCATTTTTAATTGAAGGAAGTTCTTTCATTTCACTTCCTTTCAATATTGTATTGTTGTTTTCGCGAACTTGAAAAAGCTCTTTTATATTATAAAATAAGGTTTTCATTTTATTGTTTTGATTCTTTTCAAAGATAGAAAGTTCTTACAAATTGGCATAAAAAAATCCGTTTTTTTGAAAACGGATTAATGTATTATTAAAAATTAGGACTTAAATTGTATTTTTTATAGAAAGTATCTATAATCGTAACTACTTCATCAGCTGTATCAACAATTTTAATTAGATTCATGTCTTCAGGCGATGCATTTGAATATTTTTCTAACATAACCGTTCGAATCCAATCAATTAACCCCGACCAAAATTCGGTACCAACTAAAATAATTGGAAATTTTCCTATTTTTTTTGTTTGAATTAATGTCACAGCTTCAAACATTTCATCTAAAGTACCAAAGCCGCCTGGCATTACAACAAAACCTTGCGAATATTTTACAAACATTACTTTACGCACAAAGAAATAATCGAATTGTAGGTTTTTATCGTGATCAATATACGGGTTAAAGTGCTGTTCAAAAGGCAAATCTATGTTTAATCCTACCGATGATCCTCCACCTAAATGAGCCCCTTTATTAGCTGCTTCCATGATACCTGGGCCGCCACCTGAAATAACACCGTAACCTGCTTTACTAATTTTAAAAGCAATTTCTTCGGCTAATTTATAATATGGATTATCACTTTTTGTACGTGCCGATCCAAAAATTGATACACACGGACCAATACGACTCATTTTTTCATATCCATTAACAAATTCAGACATGATTTTAAAAATAGCCCATGAATCATTGGTTTTTATTTCATTCCATGATTTTTGAGCTAATTTTTCTTTTATTCTGATATCTTCTTCTGATAAATTTTCTTCCATAATTTTTTTGAATGTTAATTTGTTTAAAGTTTTAAGATAAATATACATTAAAAATGTTTTACCCCTATTAAATATAACTTAAAACCTAAAACAGATTAGCTATAATTTTAACTCTTTCTTTAAAAAACGTGCGGTATGGCTTTTTTTACTTTTAGCAACTTGTTCAGGTGTGCCCTTTGCAACTACTTCTCCTCCATTTTTACCACCTTCAGGTCCTATATCAATAATATAATCGGCCATTTTAATAACATCTAAATTGTGTTCAATTACTAATACGGTATTGCCCTTGTTAACTAATTGTTGCAAAACTTCCATAAGTACACGAATGTCTTCAAAATGTAAGCCGGTTGTAGGCTCATCTAAAATATAAAACGTATTTCCTGTATCTTTTTTAGACAATTCTGTAGCTAATTTAATGCGTTGTGCTTCGCCGCCAGAAAGTGTGGTACTTTGCTGACCTAATGTTAAATAGCCTAAACCTACATCTTGAATTGTTTTTACTTTACGATAAATTTTTGGTATGTTTTCAAAAAAGTGAACACTTTCATCAATAGTCATATCTAACACATCGGCAATTGATTTGCTTTTATATCTAATTTCTAAAGTTTCACGATTAAAGCGTTTACCTTGGCAGGTTTCACATTCTACATAAACATCGGGTAAAAAGCCCATTTCAATAGTTCGTAACCCCGATCCTTCACAAGTTTCACATCTTCCTCCCTTTACATTAAAACTAAATCGGCCTGGTTTGTAACCGCGAATACTGGCTTCGGGAGTTTTAGTGAATAAATTTCTAATTTCGGTAAAAACTTCAGTATAAGTTGCTGGATTTGAACGAGGGGTTCTTCCAATTGGACTTTGGTCGATACCTATTACTTTATCAATATGCTCTAATCCTTCAATTTTTTTAAATGGTTGGGGCACTTTTACAGCATTAAAAAAGTGTTCGTTTAAAATAGGATAAAGCGTTTCATTTATCAAAGTAGATTTACCAGAACCAGAAACTCCAGAAACACATATTAAAGTTCCTAATGGAAATTCAACCGTAACATTTTTTAAATTATTTCCCGTTGCACCAGTTAGTTTTAATTTGTGTAAATTGCCTTCACGACGCTTTTCGGGCACAGGAATTTCTAACTTTCCATTTAAATATTGTGCGGTAATTGTATTTTCTTTTAACAGTTGTTTTGGTGTTGAAGCACTAATTATTTGTCCGCCGTTTGCACCAGCTTTTGGACCGATATCTATTACATAATCAGCTTCTTCAATCATATCCTTATCGTGTTCAACCACTAAAACCGAATTGCCTACATCGCGCAATTGTTTTAACGAAGTTATAAGTTTTTCGTTATCGCGCTGATGCAAACCAATACTAGGCTCATCTAAAATATATAAAACACCAACAAGTTGCGAACCAATTTGCGTTGCCAAACGGATACGTTGTGCTTCGCCACCCGAAAGTGTTTTTGACGAACGATTTAACGTTAAATAATTTAAACCTACATCAAGTAAAAATGATAAACGCGTAGTAATTTCTTTTACCACTTCGCCAGCAATAGCTAGTTGCTTATTAGACAAATACTTGTTTAAAGTTGCAAACCATTCGTTAAGTTGATCTAAATCCATTAAAGCCAAATCGGCTATATTTTGGTTGTTTATTTTAAAATACAACGATTCTTTTCGCAAACGAGCTCCGTTGCATTCAGGACAAACAATTTCGTCCATAAAGTCAGCAGCCCAACGTTTAATTGCCGACGTTGGCGCATCGTTAAACTGGTTTTTTATAAAATTAGAAATTCCTTCAAAATCTATTTTATAATCTTTAGTAATGCCTAAAACTTTTGATTCAACTGAAAAACTTTCTTTTCCACCATTTAAAATCATGTCTAAAGCATCTTGCGGAATATCTTTAATGGCATCAGAAAGTTTAAAATTATATCGTTGTGCAATAATTTCTAACTGCTTAAAAATCCATGTACTTTTTTGTTCGCCAATTGGTAATAAACCACCTGCTTTTATAGATATTTCGTTGTTAGGGATTATTTTTTTTAAGTTGATTTCATTAATTGATCCCAAACCATTACAAACAGTACAAGCTCCTTTGGGTGAATTAAACGAAAAGCTGTTAGGTTCAGGTATTGGATATGAAATACCTGAACTTGGACACATTAAATGACGGCTAAAAAAACGTGTAGTTGCACTTTCATGTGGAATAACCATTAAAATATCATCGCCGTGATACATGGCTGTTTTAATACTTTCGGCTAAGCGTTTTTTGGTATCATCGGTATCATCAATCGCTAAACGATCAATTACAATTTCAATATCATGCGTTTTGTAACGATCTAAACGCATCATTGGAACCAAATCTTTAATTTCACCATCGACACGTACTTTTACAAAACCTTGTTTAGCTATTTGTTCAAATAACTCACGATAATGTCCTTTACGTGAACGAATTACAGGAGATAAAATATTAATTCGTTGTCCGCTATAATTTTCAATAATTAAATCTAAAATTTGTTCATCGGAATAACTTACCATTTTTTCGCCAGTTTCATAAGAATAAGCATCAGAAGCGCGTGCAAAAAGTAAACGAATAAAATCGTAAATTTCGGTAATGGTTCCAACGGTTGAACGTGGATTTTTGTTAACCGTTTTTTGTTCTATAGCAATAACAGGCGAAAGTCCATCAATTTTATCAACATCAGGGCGTTCCAATCCTCCTAAAAATTGCCGTGCATACGATGCAAAAGTTTCAATATAACGGCGTTGGCCTTCGGCATAAATAGTATCAAAAGCCAAAGACGATTTTCCTGAACCCGATAAACCTGTTATAACAACTAATTTTTCGCGAGGAATGGTAACATCTATATTTTTTAAGTTATGAACGCGTGCGCCCAGAACTTCTATATTTTCATCGGAATTTTGCATATAAAAAATCAAAGTGCAAATATACAAATTGCTTTGTTCTTAAGATATTAAAGGTTTGGTAATTGTTTATAAACTAAAGTGTAAATAGCATTTTTAAACTATTCAATCCTTAAGTTTTTTAAATTTTCGCGATATACTTCTAAAATTTTAACTTTGGTTACATAACCAATTAGTTTATTGTTTTGAGTAATTAATAATTCAGACAAATGATTGTCATCAATTATCTTTATTGCATTACCTGTATTTTCAGAAATTGATACCGAATGTGCTGTTTTCATTTCTTTAGTTAAACTTGCAGCACCTAATTGATATTGGTTGTATAAAATGTTGCGAACATCATTTAAATACAAAATACCCTCAATTGAATTATCATCGTTTACGACAGGAATAAAAGTTTGATTAGTTGCTAAAAAAATGGTTTTAGCTGTGTACATAGTGTCTGTAACATTTAATGTTTCAACCGATTTGGTGTAAATAGTATGCAATTCAATCTTATTTAAAATATTTTTGTCTTTATCCGATGTAAAAACTAACCCTTTATCGGCTAAAGTAAAAATATCCATAGAATGTTTATCATAATGTTTAGAAATAGCAAAGCTAATGGACGAAACAATTAATAAAGGAACCATAAGACCATAACCGTCTGTAATTTCGGCAATTAAAAAAATAGCGGTTAAAGGTGAATGAAACAAACCACTTAAAAGGCCTGCCATACCAACAACGGTAAAATTGGTTATTGGAAGTTCTTTAAAACCAATTAGTTCAAAAAACTTTGCAAAACAAAAACCTAAGTACGAACCAGCAAAAAGCGAAGGGGCAAAATTACCACCGTTTCCACCTGCACCAAGTGTTAAACCAGTTGCTATACATTTAAAAAATAAAGTAAGTAAAACAAAGCCAAAAACTGTCCATTTGTTATTATTAAAACGTTCAATTAAAGAATTATCTAAAACACTGCTAGCGTTGTTATTAGCTAGTGATTTTATGCTTTCGTAACCTTCGCCAAATAAAGTTGGAAACAAAAAAATTAACACAGCTAACATTAAAGCACCAATTAATGCTTTACGGTATGGTTTATAAGGTAAATGTGTTGTTAAGTGTTCAATTTTTCGAAAAGTACGCGCATGGTACAATGCAAAAATACCAGAAATAATACCCAATAGTACGTAGTAAAACGTGTTAGAATAATCGTAAGAAATTTGTTCTTTAAAATGTAATAAAATACTTTCCTTTAAAACCACACCTGATACAATAGCTCCGGTTGCTGATGATATCATTAAAGGAATAAAAGCAGTAACACTCATATCTGCCAAAATAACTTCAATAGCAAATAAAACACCTGCAATAGGCGCGTTAAAAGCAGCAGCAATACCCGCAGCTACACCACAAGCAAGTAACAACGTTCGGTCTTTATAATTAAAACGAAAATTTTGTGCATAATTAGATCCAAATGCAGCGCCAGTAATTGTAATTGGCGATTCTAAACCTGCCGATCCACCCAAGCCAACAGTTAATGAACTTGTAATAATTTGCGCATACATTTGTTTTCTGGGCATAAAACCTGAACGTTTTGCAACAGCAATCATTATTTGGCTGGTTCCTTTTTCTAAAGACCCGTCTAAAAATTTACGAATAACTAAAACAGTTAACAAAATACCTACTACGGGTAATATACTGTTTGAAAAAGGTAATTTGTATAAAGTATCCAGATAAGTTGCTAATCTAAAAACCCCATGGGCAAACGATTTTAATAAAATAACCGCCAAAGCAGATGAAATACCAACTAAAACGCAAGATAAATACAAAAATTGCCTGTCAGAAATAAAGGTTTTTAATAAATAAATAATTCCTTCAATATATCTAAAATATCGTCTTAGCTGTTTATTTCCGTTTTTTGCTATATTCATAGTACAAAATTAGCGCTCTTAAATTTAAAAGACAATCATTTTTGTAATTCGTTTGATATTCTTTGTAATTCTAAAGCAGCATGTACCATTAAATCTTTAAAAAATAAATGAAATTCACGCTGAAAATCTTGGTAATGTTCATGTAAATCTTCTACCGAATCACTCATGTTTGATTTTAGCGCAAATCTATTGTCCATTTGCTTTAAAATTTGTTGTAAATCGGTTAAAAAAGCATAACGTTCTAACCAATTTTGATTTGTTAAATAGGGTAATAATTGCTGCGTTTTTAAATTTAATTCTGATTTATAATGCAATAATGCATTGTAAAAATTTTGAGTGTACGTTTTTAAATCTTCGTGGTGATACATTTCCCATTCTTTAGCTAAAAAATGATCGTAAAACATATCTATAATAATACCTGAAAAATGGTTGTATTTAGGTACTAATCTATGTTTTGATTTTCTAAAGACAGGGTGAAAATCTGTAAAACTATCAATAGACCTATGCAAAAGCACTCCTATTTGTATATCGGTATGATAATTTTTGTAATCGCTGCCACGTATACCATCGCCCATAAAATTGCCAATTTGAATACGTTGATTAGTTCCCGATAAAAAAATATGTGCTAAAAAATTCATATTTAAAAATAGCCTTAAGATTATGCTTCTAATATAATCATTCTTTATATTTGTTTTTTATAAAACAGTAAATAAATGACCTTAATAAAATCTATTTCGGGTATTCGCGGAACTATAGGCGGAACTGTAGGCGAAAACTTAACTCCGGTTGATGCTGTTAAATTTGCATCGGCTTATGGTACATTTTTAAAAAACAGCTTACAAAAAACTAATTTAAAAGTAGTTATTGGTCGTGATGCCAGAATTTCGGGGCCTATGATTCACCAATTAGTAATGCAAACTTTAATTGGTTTAGGTATTGATGTAATTGATTTAGGACTTTCAACCACTCCAACTGTAGAGGTTGCAGTACCTTTAGAAAATGCCGATGGAGGTATTATTTTAACAGCATCACACAATCCAAAGCAATGGAATGCTTTAAAATTATTAAATAGTAAAGGTGAATTTTTAAGTGGTGCTAACGGTGCAGAAATTTTAGAAATTGCTCAAAAAGAAGCTTTTGTTTTTGCCGATGTTGATGCCTTAGGTACTATTACCGAAATTAACGATTATATGGATAAACACATTGACCAAGTTTTAAATTTAAAATTGGTTGATGCAGAAGCTGTAAAAGCTAAAAAATTTAAAGTAGTTGTTGATGGGGTAAATTCATCTGGTGGAATTGTTATACCTGCTTTACTTAAAAAAATGGGTGTTGAAGTTGTTGAATTATACTGTGAACCTAACGGACATTTTCCTCACAACCCTGAACCATTAAAAGAGCATTTAATGGATATTTGTGCGCTTGTTGTTAAAGAAAATGCCAATTTTGGTATTGTAGTTGATCCAGATGTAGATCGTTTGGCTTTTATTAGCAACAATGGAGAAATGTTTGGCGAAGAATACACTTTGGTTGCTGTAGCTGATTATGTTTTAAGTAAAACACCTGGTAATACGGTTTCAAACATGTCGTCATCACGTGCTTTAAAAGATATTACCGAAAAACACGCAGGTATGTACGAAGCATCGGCGGTTGGTGAAGTAAATGTTGTTGAATTAATGAAAAAAAACAATGCAATTATTGGCGGTGAAGGTAATGGAGGAATTATCTATCCTGAAATTCATTACGGGCGCGATGCTTTGGTTGGTGTGGCTTTGTTTTTAACGCATTTGGCTCAACAAAATTTAGATGTAGCTGCGCTAAGAGCTACATATCCTGCTTATTTTATGAGTAAAAATAAAATTGAATTAACACCAGAAATTAATGTTGATGCTATTTTAGAAGAAATACAAAAGCGTTATGCTAACGAAAAAATAAGTACAATTGATGGAGTTAAAATTGATTTAGCAAATTCATGGGTACATTTAAGAAAATCGAATACTGAACCTATTATTCGTATTTATACCGAAGCTCCCACGCAAAAAGCAGCAGATGAGTTAGCAGAAAAAATTTTAAACGAAATTCAAGAAGTTGTAGGTTAATTTAACTAACTTGTTATAGAATATAAGGTTATGAAAAATATTACATTGGTTTTAGGTGCTTCCGAAAATACGGAACGCTATTCTAATAAGGCAATTAAAAAGTTACTAAACCACAACCATAATGTGAAAGCAATTGGTAATAAAATTGGCGAAGTTAACGGTGTAACTATTAATAAAGGTTTAGTGGCATTTAACGATATAGATACAGTTACGTTGTACTTAAACCCAACAAATCAAAAACCTTATTACGATTATATTTTAAGTTTAAAACCCCGTAGAGTAATTTTTAATCCGGGTACTGAAAACGATGAGTTACAACATAAATTAAATGAAGCTGGTATTGCTTTTGAAGAAGCCTGCACATTGGTTTTGTTAAGTACCAATCAATATTAAAAAAATAACCGAGTTTTTGCTCGGTTATTTTTTTGCTTTATTGAAGTATTTGTTCCACTAAAACTTCTTTATTATTAGTATCTAAATATGTACATGTCATTTTATCCAAACAAATTTTCCACCCTTTAATACCTGTTTCTGCACACATTTTAATAAACGTTAAGTAATCTGTCTTTCCTTGTTGATGTGCTAAAAGTTGCGCTTTAAATTCATTTAAATTTAATTCACTTGCAATAGTTATTTTTTCATACTTTGCGGGCACTGTAACTGTAAACTCATTTATTCCATGATAATCAACATGACCATCGTTTACAAAAGCATCGTAATGTGTTACACCATGTTCTTTAATTTCTTTAATATAAGCAGGAAAATCGGCCCCAGATTTTACTTTACTATGAGCTGCCTGAATTTGTTCTACTGTAAACATTTTTTTCTATTTAATATTGATTTTAATTTTTAAATTATTGATTTTCAGTCGTATTTTCTTTATAACTAATTGCAAATAGTAAAAGTACTGTAATAAATCCATTTACAATTATCAGTTCATTATCAAAAACATATCCATTTAAAAATGCAGCCGAATTATTACTTATAAATAAAGTGATAAAAGGTGCAGCCAAACAAATAAAGGGTACTAATTTATCGTGTACTTTTCTATTTTTAAAGAAAATTCCAAATGTAAACAAACCTAGTAAAGGTCCGTAGGTGTAAGACGCAATTTTAAAAATCATACTTACAACAGAAGCATCGTTAATTGCATTAAACAACACAATAACTGCAAACATTATAAAGCAAAACACTAAATGTACTAATTTTCTAATTTTTACATTGCTTGTTTTTTGAACATTTTGGGGTTTATCCATTGCTAAAAAATCAATGCAAAACGATGTAGTTAAAGCAGTTAAAGCCGAATCGGTTGTAGCAAAAGTTGCAGCAATTAAGCCTAATAAAAATACAATTGCCGGTACTAATGCCAAATGATGAAAAGCAATTTCAGGAAACAACAAATCGGTTCTTGGTTTACCTGAAATAATATCAGTTGGAACCGAAATACCATTAGCTTCGGCATAAATATAAAGCAAAGCGCCTACTCCTAAAAAAAAGATATTTATTAAAACAAAAATTCCTGTAAAAGTAAACATATTCTTTTGTGCATCTTTAATATTTGCACAACTTAAGTTTTTTTGCATTAAATCTTGGTCTAATCCAGTCATGGCAATGGTTACAAACATTCCTCCTAAGAATTGTTTAATAAAATGAAATTTACTTCCTACAAAATCTTCCCAAAAGAAAATTTTGCTGTAACTGCTATTTTTAACCGTTTCAAACGCTTCAATGGCATTTAAATTTAAACTGTTACATATAAAAATAATTGTTAAAATTACCGAACTTACTAAGAAAAAAGTTTGAAGTGTATCTGTAATTATAATAGCCTTTAATCCTGATTTATAAGTATATGCATAAATTAAAGCTAGTGAAATTAAACCTGTTACTGCAAAAGGAATATTAAAAGCATCAAACACAAAACGCTGAAAAACAATTACCACTAAATACAACCTAAATGCTGAACCTATTGTTCTACTAATTAAAAAAATAGCAGCTGCAGTTTTATAACTGTAAAACCCTAATCGGTTTTCAAAATATTCATAAATCGATACTAAATTTAAACGATAATATAAAGGTAACAATACAGTTGCGGTAATTATAAAACCAACTGCGTTACCTAAAACAAACTGAAAATATTTGAATTGTTCGCCACCTGGTGCACCAACTTCACCGGGTACCGATATAAAAGTTACTCCCGAAAGCGCGGTTCCTATCATACCAAATGCTACTAAATACCATTTAGAATTTTTATTTGCAGAGAAAAAAGCGGCATTACTACTGTCTTTTTTGCTTACAAAACGTGAAATTGCAATTAAAACGCCAAAATAAATAATTAAAATAGATAAAATTACAATGGGAGTCATTTCTTAAAATTTTATCAAAAATAACCAATTTATTCCTGCTTAAACAAAATTGGTTACGAATTTTAAACGAAAAAAAGTATTAATTTTGCGCTATGGATTTTCCTTCAAAATTATTAGAAAACGCAGTTAACGAAATGGCTATGCTACCCGGTATTGGTAAGCGTACAGCGTTGCGTTTGGTTTTACATTTGTTACGCCAACCAGTTGAACGTACTACTGCTTTAACTACTGCTTTAGACTTACTGCGAAACGAAATTAAGTATTGTAAAAGCTGCCATGCTATTTCGGATACTCATTTATGTGAAATTTGTGAAAAGCCTTCTCGTGATCATTCAACCATTTGTGTAGTAGAAGATGTTCGCGATGTTATGGCTTTAGAAAACACACAGCTTTACAAAGGAATTTACCATGTTTTGGGTGGAAAGATTTCACCGATTGATGGTGTTGGACCAAGTCAACTGAATATTAAAACGTTGGTTGATAAAGTTAAAAACGGCAATGTTACCGAAATAATTTTTGCTTTGAGTTCTACCATGGAAGGCGATACAACCAATTTTTATATTTACAAACAAATTAAAGATTACAATATTACCACATCGACCATAGCGCGTGGAATTGCAGTTGGCGATGAACTGCAATATGCCGACGAGGTTACTTTAGGACGTAGTTTAATGCACCGTGTTCCGTTTGAAAATAGTTTGAAGGTTTAATTTCATCAATATTTTACTTGTTTAATATACATATCCAATATTTCAATAGCTTTTATTTCATGCTCTTTTACTTCTTCCAAACTAAAATTAGGATCGTTTGTTTCAACGGAAAATAATTCTTTATCTTTAAAATAAGCTGTTGTTTTATAATTATATTTCTTGTTCTCAAGCTCCTTAATATATTTTACAAGTTTATTATCCTTGAAATACAAACTAAAATACAAATTTTCGTATTTTCTTTTATTTAAGTAATTATCTCCATACCAATAATTAAAATATTGATTGTTATTTTTATTCCAAGCAGGATATTCGCTAAAACCGCCAATAGTTTTTCTAAATAATTTAAATTTCTTTTTGGTTATAAACCCACTGGATTCAACAAATGTCAAATCTGACTCTAAACTATCTTGTTCATGGAAATAAATATATTTTTCGATTGATTCTATATATGAAACTGAATCTGTCTGAGAATAAATAAAATTACTCAAAAAAAATAAATTTAACAGTAAAAGTGTTTTCATTGATTAGTTAAATATAAAAATTAACCAATTATAAATATAATTTACTATTTTTCAAAATATAAATGATAATGTTTGCTGCAACCTGGGTTAAAGTTTGATTTACATTTAATACACTTATTGCCACTATTAATATATTCAGCAATAGTTAATTCGTGTTTGCAAACTCCGCACAAAATTGCTTTTTGGTTATGTTCTGTTGCATTCCAAACTTGTGGTTTGTGCAATTCAGCTTCTTGATGGCATTTATAACACGGATAATACTTTTTGCAGCATTTAAATTTTATTGCAATAATATCTAATTGCGTTTGGTAATGTACACAGCGTGTTTCATTATCAACTGTTTGTCCGTAAACTTTAATTTCTTTATTTGTAGATGTATCTGTTTTTTTATCGATTTTATTACAACCCATAAAAAACAGAAGAGTAATAAAAATAATTATATTTTTTAGCATATTATGTACATATAAAAAAATCAACCCTAAAAAAGGTTGATTTTTGAGTTATAAAATTCGTTCGGAAACGTAGTCTAATTTTACGGTTGGATATTTACTTTGGGTCATTTGAATAGAAAATTCAGAATCGGCCAAGAAAACCAATTGTCCTGATTTATCTTTTGCCAAGAATTTTTGTTTTACTCGTTTAAATTCTGCAAACTCTTCATTTTTAACATCTTCTGGTCGTACCCAACAAGCTTTAAAAGCAGGGAAATTTTCGTAGGTACATTTAGCCCCGTATTCGTGTTCTAAACGGTATTGAATAACTTCGTACTGTAAAGCACCAACAGTTCCAATAACTTTTCGTCCGTTTAATTCTAAGGTAAACAACTGCGCCACACCTTCATCCATTAATTGATCGATTCCTTTTTCTAATTGTTTCGATTTCATTGGATCAGCGTTGTTAATGTAACGAAAATGTTCTGGTGAGAACGATGGTATCCCTCGGAAATTCATCAATTCACCTTCTGTAAGGGTGTCGCCAATTTTAAAGTTTCCGGTATCGTGTAAACCAACAATATCACCAGCGTACGAAATATCAACAATTTCTTTCTTTTCTGCAAAAAAAGCATTCGGACTAGAAAACTTTAAGTTTTTACCTAAACGTACATGTGTATATGGTTTGTTACGTTCAAAAGTACCCGAAACAATCTTAATAAACGCTAAACGATCGCGGTGTTTTGGATCCATATTGGCATGGATTTTAAATACAAAACCAGCAAATTTATTTTCGTCGGGCTGAACGGTTCTGGTATCAGAATCTTTTGCGCGTGGTGACGGAGCGATCTCTATAAAACAATCTAATAATTCGCGTACACCAAAGTTATTTAAGGCCGAACCAAAGAAAACAGGTTGTAAATCACCTTTTATATAAGCTTCACGATTAAATTCAGGATATACTTCTGAAACCAATTCTAATTCTTCGCGCAACTTATCGGCCGCTTTTGCACCTACTAATTTATCTAAAGCTTCGTCTTGTAAATCATCAATTGTAATAACATCGTCGATATTTTTACGACTATCTTCAGAAAATAAGTTAACGTTTTTCTCCCAAATATTGTAAATACCCTGAAAATCGTACCCCATACCAATAGGGAACGATAAAGGCGTAACTTTTAAACCTAATTTTTGTTCAACTTCATCAAGCAAATCAAAGGCATCTTTACCTTCACGGTCTAATTTGTTAATAAACACAATCATAGGAATGTTGCGCATTCTACAAACTTCAACTAATTTTTCGGTTTGTTCCTCTACCCCTTTTGCAACGTCAATTACAACAATAACAGAATCAACAGCGGTTAAAGTTCTAAAAGTATCTTCGGCAAAATCCTTGTGACCAGGCGTATCTAAAATGTTAATTTTTTTTTCTTTATAATTAAACGCAAGAACCGATGTAGCTACCGAAATACCTCTTTGGCGTTCAATTTCCATAAAATCGGAAGTTGCCCCTTTTTTTATTTTATTGCTTTTTACAGCTCCAGCTTCTTGAATAGCTCCACCAAATAAAAGCAATTTTTCGGTTAATGTGGTTTTACCTGCATCGGGGTGTGCAATAACCCCAAATGTTCTTCTGCGTAAAATTTCGTCTTTAAAACTCATTTTTATTTCTTTAAAGGTGCAAAAATAGTATTTATTTATGTTATTTTAAAACAATTGGTTTAGTGATTAAGTTGGTTTTACAACTTACGCAAAAATGACTAACTTTGTAAAAAACAACTAAAAATTGTAATGAAACTAATAAAAAACAGTTTACTTTTTATACTTTTAAAAACACCTTTATTTTTATTTGCGCAACAACCTAATAATGTTTTAGTTACTATTAACGATAGTATTTACACTGTTGCTGATTTTGAACATTTGTACAATAAAAATTTAGATATTATTGCAGATGAATCGCAAAAAGATATAAATACCTATTTTGATTTGTACAAGACTTATAAATTACGTTTGCAACACGCTTACGATTTAGGTTTGGATAAATTACCAAAGGTGCAAGAAGAATACAATTTGTATAGAAAAGAACTTGCCGAAAAATATTTTACTAACGATACCGAGTTAAAAAGGTTGCTTAATGAAGCATTAGAACGCAACAAAACCGAATTAAATGCATCGCATATATTAATTGCTGTTGATGAATTTGCAAATGCTAACGATACTTTAAAAGCATATACTAAAGCTATTGAAATTAGAAATGAAATATTACAAGGCATGCCTTTTGAAAATGCTGCGGTTAATTTTTCCGATGATTTAAGTGCCAAAACAAACAAAGGAAATTTAGGATATTTTGGTGTTTTTAAAATGGTATATCCATTTGAAAGCGGAGCTTATAATACAAATGTTGGCGAAATTTCTTTACCAATTCGCACTAATTTTGGGTATCATTTAATTAAAATCAATAAAAAACGAGCAACACCTAAAAAAAAAAAAATTGCTCATATTTTAGTGTATTCTAAAGATAAAAATACAAACGAAGCCAAACAAAAAATAGACCGTATTTATAAACGATTAGAAGTTGGTGATTCCTTTACAGATACAGCTTTTCATTTTTCTGAAGATGAAAATAGCCGTGAAAAGGGGGGCGATTTAGGTTTTTATAACGAAGGTGCTTTAAATATTGAAGGAATTTCTGATATAGTATACGATTTAAACTTTGCTGGTGCCTATTCTCGCCCATTTTTAAGTCAGTATGGATGGCATATTGTTGCTGTAACAGATATTAAAAACGAAGCTAAATTAGATGATTTAAAAGCCAATTTTTTACGAAAAATTAAATCAGATGAACGTTCTAAAGTTTTAGAAAAAGATTTAATAAATCATTTAAAAGAAATGTATCATTTTAAAACAAATGATGAAAATCTTTTATACACAGCAAAACTTTTGAACCGAATAGATATGTTTAGTGAACCAAAAGTTCAAGAAAACACACATACATTAAAAACTTTAGCAACTTTTTCAAATCAAAAAATAACTATTAAAAATTTGTTAGATCATATTTATTCGCATCCAGTACAATATGCCGAAATAAAAACCAATGAATTGCTTATTAAAAAAGCCTTTAATGTGTTTGCATTACAAAAGCTTAAAGAAACGTATAATATTAATTTAACAACCAATTTTCCTGAATTTGCTCAAACCTTAAAAGAATATAAAGAAGGTTTAATGCTTTTTGAATTACTTGAAGATAAAATTTGGAAAACAACTCAAAACGATACTCTTGCACTTCAAAATTATTACGAAGAACATAAAGAATTATTTGTAAAACCTGCCTATTTTATTGGCGAAGTTTATGTTTTTAATAAAAAAAGTAATGCTAAAACATTTCAAAAGTTATTAAAAAAGCAATTTCAGGTAAATGAAAATCATTTTAATTTAGTTTATAAATACCAAGGTACGTTTGAATTAAAGGATAAACGTTTACCAAACAGGATAGATTTTAACAAATTGGGTAAAAAAGTAGAATCTCAAAACAATTTACATTATGTGTTTTTGGTTCGCGATAAAAAAAATAATATAGTTCCAGATTTTGATGTTGTAAAAAGTCAAGTTTTAAGTATTTACCAAAATCAATTCGAAAACCAATTTAACAAACAATTAAAACAAAATGCTGTAATTAAAACAAATCAACATGTTTTAAATCAACTTAAATTAAAATACAGTAAAAAAAATCATAATTAAAATTAAAAAAATATAAAAGTTTGCTGTAGCTATGTATCTTTGTTGCAGTTTGTAAAAATTAATAAACAAATATGAAATTATTTCTTAAAAACATTTTAATGGCAGTTTTTACTGTTGTTAGTTTTGTAAACGTACAAGCACAACAAACCAATAAAAAACGTATTGACGGTATTGTTGGGGTTGTAGGTAATTACGTTATTTTAGATTCTGATATAGACAACATGTTTATTCAGGCAAAAGAAACAGGTTACGATACATCTAAATTAGGCCGATGTGAACTTTTTGGTACTTTGTTAGAAAACAAACTTTTTGCACACCAAGCCATTCAAGATAGTATTGTAGTTACCGATGACGAAATTAACAGTAAACTTGATCTTCAAATGGATCGTATGGTTGAATACTATGGATCAGTTGATAATGTTGTTAAATTTTACAATAAAAAAAATATTGAAGAGTTTAAAGGTACACTTTTCGATTTAATAAAAGAGGGTGATTTAGCAAAACGTATGCAAGACAAGCTAATTGTTGGAGTATCTATTACGCCTGAAGAAATACGTCAGTTTTATAATAAAATTCCTAAAGACTCGTTACCTATGGTTGGCGAACAAATAGAATTAGCTGAAATTGTTATGAAACCCGAAATTACTAGTGCCCAAAAGCAAGCGGTAATAGACAAATTAAACCAAATTCGTCAAGAAGTGTTAGATGGTTCATCATTTGCAAGTAAAGTATTTATGTATTCTGAAGACAGTGGTTCTATTAAAACAGGTGGTTTATACACAATTGATAAAAAAACACCTTTTGTTAAAGAATTTAAAGATGTAGCTTTTTCATTAAAAGAAGGCGAAATTTCTAAACCATTTGAAACCGATCACGGATATCATATTATAATGTTAGAAAAAATTGTAGGTAAAAACTTAGAATTGCGCCACATATTAATTAAGCCGCAACCTACCGATGAGGCAATAGATAAAGCTAAAACAAGTTTAGATGAATTGCGTATTCGTATTTTAAATAAAGAAATTACATTTGCCGATGCTGCTCGTCAATATTCAGAACAAAAAGAAACCAAACAAAGTGGTGGAATTGTTTTAGATTCTTCGGGTGAATCAAGAATTGAATTGAATAGAATGGAAGATCGTATATTGTATGATATGGTTTCAAATTTAAAAGTAGGCGAAGTTTCTAAAAACACACTTGTAACCGATGCTAGCAACAAACAAGCATTTAAAATTGTTCAAGTAACAAATAAAATACCACAACACTTAGCAGATTTTTCTCAAGATTATATGCAAATTCGCTTCGTTGCTTTAAAAGCAAAACAAAACGAAGTTTTAGGAAAATGGATTGCCGACAATATAAATAACACTTATATTTTTATAAATAACGATTACCAAAATTGCAACTTTAAAAGCAATTGGTTAAAAAAATAAAACATTAAAGCTCTTCAATTCGAAGGGCTTTTTTTTGATTATTTAGCAGTATTAAAACTATAAATGTATTTAAATAATAAAAAAAGGTTTGTTTTTTAAATCATTCGCAATAAACTTTCTTAATTTTTTAAATTAAAAAAGCCAAAATAGAATAATTACAAATAATAATAAGCACAATTCATCATTTTATTAAAAATTTTTAAAAATGAAAACCTTTTTGTAATTTTGCATCAACTTTTAAAAAAGTATTAAAAATAAAGCAAAACGGCAGCGCATTAAAAAAGCAAAAGCCAAAAATTATTCAAAATAAAATTATGAACTTATACCAAGATTACTTAAAAGAAATTGAAGAAAGAAAAAGCCAAGGACTTCACCCAAAACCTATAGACGGTGCTGAATTATTAAGTGAAATCATTACCCAAATTAAAGATGTAAATAATCCAGAAAGAGAAAACTCTTTAAAAATGTTTATTTACAATACTTTACCAGGTACTACAAGTGCTGCAAGTGTTAAATCGGCATTTTTAAAAGAAATAATTTTAGGGCAAGAAGTGGTGAATGAAATAACACCAGCATTTGCATTAGAATTATTATCGCATATGAAAGGTGGTTCATCAATTTCAGTTTTGCTTGATTTAGCTTTAGGTAACGATGCAACAATTGCTAAAAATGCTGCCGAAGTTTTAAAAACTCAAGTATTTTTATACGATGCAGATACAAAACGTTTAAAAGATGCATATGATAGCGGTAACGCAATTGCTAAAGAAATTTTAGAAAGCTACGCTAACGCAGAATTTTTCACAAAATTACCAGCTGTTCCTGAAGAAATTAAAGTAGTTACTTTTATTGCTGGCGAAGGTGATATTTCTACCGATTTATTATCGCCAGGAAACCAAGCACACTCGCGCTCAGATCGTGAATTACATGGAAAATGTATGATTACCCCTCAAGCGCAAGAAGAAATTAAAGTTTTACAAGCTCAACACCCCGATAAAAGTGTAATGTTAATTGCAGAAAAAGGTACAATGGGTGTAGGTTCATCACGTATGTCTGGTGTAAACAATGTAGCTTTATGGACAGGTAAACAAGCTAGTCCGTATATTCCATTTGTAAATATTGCGCCAATTGTAGGTGGTACAAACGGCATCTCTCCTATTTTCTTAACTACTGTTGATGTAACAGGAGGTATTGGTATCGATTTACAAAACTGGAAGAAAAAAGTTGATGCGAATGGTAACGTTGTTCGAAATGAAAAAGACGAACCAATACTTGAAGAAGTGTATTCAGTTGAAACTGGTACTGTATTAACAATCAACACAAAAGATAAAAAATTATATAAAGACGGCGAACAATTAATTGATATATCTAAAGCTTTAACTCCACAAAAAATGGAATTCATAAAAGCGGGTGGTTCATATGCTATTGTATTTGGTAAAAAAATACAAACTTTTGCTGCCGAAACTTTAGGTATCCAAGCTCCAACAGTATTTGCACCAGCTAAAGAAATCACTAAAGAAGGTCAAGGTTTAACTGCTGTTGAAAAAATATTTAACAAAAATGCAGTTGGTGTTGCATCTGGTAAAATATTACATGCAGGATCAGATGTGCGTGTTAAAGTAAATATTGTTGGTTCACAAGATACAACTGGTTTAATGACCGCGCAAGAGCTTGAAGCTATGGCTGCTACTGTAATTTCGCCTACAGTTGACGGTGCTTACCAGTCAGGATGTCACACTGCATCGGTTTGGGATAAAAAAGCGCAAGCAAATATTCCAAAATTAATGAAATTCATGAACGATTTTGGTTTAATTACAGCTCGCGATCCTAAGGGTGAATACCATTCTATGACCGATGTAATTCACAAAGTTTTAAATGATATAACAATTGATGAATGGGCTATTATTATTGGTGGTGATTCGCATACACGTATGTCTAAAGGTGTTGCTTTTGGTGCCGATTCTGGTACCGTAGCTCTTGCTTTAGCAACAGGTGAAGCTTCTATGCCTATTCCTGAATCGGTTAAAGTAACATTTAAAGGTAACATGAAAGAACATATGGATTTCCGCGATGTAGTTCATGCAACTCAATTACAAATGTTACAACAATTTGGTGGGGAAAATGTTTTCCAAGGTAGAATCATCGAAGTACATATTGGAACTTTATTAGCAGATCAAGCTTTTACTTTTACCGATTGGACTGCCGAAATGAAAGCTAAAGCATCAATTTGTATTTCTCAAGACGATACATTAATTCAATCATTAGAAATCGCAAAAAGCCGTATTCAAATAATGATTGATAAAGGTATGGATAACAAAAACCAAGTATTACAAGGTTTAATTGATAAAGCGAACAAACGTATTGCAGAAATTAAATCGGGCGAAAAACCTGCTTTAATGCCTGATGCTACTGCTAAATATTATGCCGAAGTAGTTGTTGATTTAGACGTTATTAACGAACCTATGATTGCTGATCCAGACGTTAACAATGAGGATGTTTCTAAACGTTATACACACGATACCATTCGTAGTTTATCATACTATAGTGGTGATAAAAAAGTTGATTTAGGATTTGTTGGTTCTTGTATGGTTCATAAAGACGATTTAAAAATTGTTTCTCAAATGTTGAAAAACATTGAAAAACAACAAGGCGAAGTTAAATTTAACGCACCTTTAGTTGTTGCTGCACCAACATACAATATTATTGATGAATTAAAAGCTGAAGGCGATTGGGAATACTTGCAAAAATATTCAGGCTTTGAATTTAGCGATGCTTTACCAAAAAGCACTGCACGTACTGAATATGAAAATATTATGTATTTAGAGCGTCCTGGTTGTAACTTATGTATGGGTAACCAAGAAAAAGCTGAAAAAGGTGATACTGTTATGGCTACTTCTACCCGATTATTCCAAGGCCGTGTAGTTGAAGACCGAGATGGTAAAAAAGGTGAATCATTATTAGCTTCTACTCCAGTTGTTGTACTTTCTGCGGTTTTAGGTCGTATTCCTAATATAGAAGAATACAAAATGGCGGTTGAAGGTATTAACTTAACTAAATTTAAACCAGTTTCTACAAAATTTTAATTCATTTAGTTTCTTATTATAGAAAAACGAGTTATTCTTTTTGAATAGCTCGTTTTTTTTATTTAAAATTATTAAGTAGAATCATTTTAAATTATTTAAGTTAACATTTACACAAAATAATTTTGTGAAAAAAATAGTAAATTGTAGTAATTTTTAATTAAAACTGAAACAGTATTATGGCTTTTGATATTGAAATGATTAAAAAGGTATACGAAACGATACCAGCACGTGTTAACAAAGCGCGTGAATTAGTAGGTAAACCACTTACACTTTCAGAAAAAATTTTATACGCCCATTTATGGGAAGGAACTCCAAGTAAAAAATTTAATCGATCTAAAGATTATGTCGATTTTGCTCCCGATCGTGTAGCTTGTCAAGATGCAACTGCGCAAATGGCTTTGTTGCAATTTATGCATGCGGGAAAAGATAAAGTAGCTGTACCAACAACTGTACATTGCGATCACCTTATTCAAGCAAAAGTCGGCGCCGAAAAAGATTTAGCAGTAGCAAATACTCAATCAAAAGAAGTTTTTGATTTCCTTTCATCAGTTTCTAACAAATACGGTATTGGTTTTTGGAAACCAGGTGCAGGTATTATTCATCAAATTGTTTTAGAGAATTATGCATTTCCTGGTGGTATGATGATTGGTACCGATTCTCATACTGTGAATGCTGGTGGTTTAGGAATGCTTGCTATTGGCGTAGGTGGTGCCGATGCGGTTGATGTTATGAGTGGAATGGCATGGGAATTAAAATTTCCGAAGCTAATTGGTGTTAAGTTAACAGGAAAATTAAACGGATGGACAGCCCCTAAAGATGTAATTTTAAAAGTTGCCGATATTTTAACCGTTAAAGGTGGTACGGGTGCTATAGTGGAATATTTTGGCGAAGGCGCTATTTCTATGTCTTGTACGGGTAAAGGAACTATTTGCAATATGGGAGCCGAAATTGGAGCAACTACATCAACTTTTGGATACGATGAATCTATGCGTAGATATCTAGTTGCTACTGGTAGAGCAGATGTTGTTGAAGCTGCAGATACAATTGCAGATTATTTAACAGCTGATCCTGAGGTTTATGCTGAACCAGAAAAATATTTTGATGAATTAATTGAAATTAATTTATCTGAATTAGAACCACATATAAACGGTCCTTTTACCCCTGACAGAGGTACGCCTGTTTCAAAAATGAAAGAAGAAGCTGCTAAAAATGGCTGGCCTATTAAAGTTGAATGGGGATTAATTGGTTCATGTACCAATTCGTCTTACGAAGATATGAGTCGTGCAGTTTCAATTGTAAACCAAGCAGTTGAATTAGGTATTACGCCAAAAGCAGAATTTGGTATTAATCCGGGTTCAGAACAAATTCGTTATACCATTGAACGCGATGGCATGATTGCTGCTTTTGAAAAAATGGGTACAAAAGTTTTTACTAATGCCTGCGGACCATGTATTGGTCAATGGGATCGTGAAGGTGCCGATAAGCAAGAAAAAAATACAATTGTACATTCATTCAACCGCAATTTTTCAAAACGTGCCGATGGTAATCCAAATACGCATGCTTTTGTTACATCGCCCGAAATGGTTGCAGCTTTGGCAATTTCTGGACGTTTAGATTTTAATCCTATTACCGATACTCTTTTAAATGATAATGGTGAAGAAGTAATGTTTAAACCACCATTTGGAGACGAACTTCCTAATAAAGGATTTGATGTTGAAGATCCAGGTTATCAAGCGCCTGCTACAGATGGTTCTAACATTGAAGTTGTTGTTAGTCCTTCTTCTTCTAGATTGCAATTATTAGAACCTTTTAAACCTTGGGACGGAAAAAACATTACAGGTGCTAAATTATTAATTAAAGCATTTGGAAAATGTACAACCGATCATATTTCAATGGCTGGTCCTTGGTTGCGTTTTCGCGGTCACTTAGATAATATATCAAATAATATGTTAATTGGTGCCGAAAATGCATTTAATGGTAAAACCAATTTTGTAAAAAACCAACTAACAGGTAATTATGGCGAAGTGCCTTTTGTTCAACGTGATTATAAAGCCGAAGGAATTCCGTCTATAGTTGTTGGAGATCAAAACTACGGTGAAGGTTCATCACGTGAGCACGCTGCAATGGAACCTAGGCATTTAGGTGTAAAGGCAGTTTTAGTTAAATCGTTTGCACGTATACACGAAACCAACCTTAAAAAACAAGGAATGTTAGCGTTGACATTTGTAAATGAAGCAGATTACGACAAAATTCAAGAAGATGATACTATTAACTTTTTAGATTTAATAGAATTTGCACCAGGTAAACCTTTAACTTTAGAATTTGTTCATGCAAACGGTTCTAAAGATATAATTATGGCAAATCATACTTATAATGATTCGCAAATTGAATGGTTTAAAGCGGGGTCTGCCTTAAATTTAATTGCAGCCGAAAAGTAAAAATTTTTAAATCATAATAATATCCGATCAAATTATTGGTCGGATTTTTATTTTATATGTCCTAAAAAAACACGAAATTTACACTCCTTTTAAAAACTAACATGGCTTTTTTAAAAATAATTTTAGCAGTATTAGTATGTGCAGTTATTTGCTATTTAGCAACAATAATTGTCTTGGCTTATCGTAAAAAGTTCTTTCTTTTTACAACCATAAATACCATAATTTTTGTGGGTTATTGCTATATTTCTTATCATTACGATACATTTTTTAATACGGATATCTTTAATAAAAATAGAATTATATTTTTGTTATCTTGTGTGTTGATACATGCAATTGTTTCGTTACTATTGGTATCAAAAATGAAAAGTAACAAAATCGCTATCGAAAAAGAAAATACTGAAAATACAGAAGAAAAACCTAATTAATTCTCTGTTTTTGTTAAACAAAAATTTATAAGTAATTTTAGCCCTTAAAAATAAAATTAAATGAACTTTCAAAATACTCGCGAATTTGCACAATCATTAGATGCGAACGATACTTTAAAACAGTATCAAAACGAATTTGAATTTCCAAAAGTAAACGAAAAAAAAACCATATATTTTACTGGAAATTCGTTGGGATTAATGCCAAAACGTGCCAAAAAATATGTAGATGATGTAATGAATGATTGGGCAAACATGGCTGTTGAAGGTCATTTTTATGCCGAAAAACCTTGGTGGGATTATCACGAACGCTTTTCAAATCCATTATCAAAAATTGTTGGAGCAAAACCAAGTGAAGTTTCTGTAATGAATACTTTAACGGTTAATTTACACATGATGATGGTATCGTTCTACAACCCTACTTCTACCCGATTTAAAATAATTTGCGAAGAAAAAGCTTTTCCTAGTGACCAATATATGTTACAAACGCAGGTGAAGTTTCATGGTTTAAATCCAAACGATGTTATTGTTGAAGTTAAACGCCGAGAAGGAGAACACAATTTAAGAAACGAAGACATTATTGCAAAAATTAACGAAGTTGGTAATGAACTAGCGTTAGTTTTAATTGGTGGAATTAACTATTACACAGGTCAAGTTTTAGATATGGATGCCATTACAAAAGCAGGTCATAATGTTGGTGCTATTGTAGGCTGGGATTTAGCGCACGCAGCAGGAAATATTGAACTAAGTTTGCACGATTGGAATGTAGATTTTGCATGTTGGTGTAGTTACAAATACATGAATGCGGGTCCTGGAAGTGTTTCAGGTTATTTTGTGCACGAAAAGCATCATACAAACACTAAATTAAATCGTTTTGGTGGTTGGTACGGTCATAATAAAGAGCGTCGTTTTCTTATGGAACCTGAATTTACACCAAACGATGGTGCATTAGGTTGGCAAAGTTCTTGTACAGGCGTTTTGGCAATGGCTCCTTACTTAGCGTCGGTAGAAATGTTTGATGAAATTGGAATGAGTGAACTTGTAAAAAAACGCAATTTAATCACCGCTTATTTACAATTTATTGTTGAAGAAACAGCTAAAGAAACTAATACAAATTTAGAAATTATTACTCCAAAAGATCAAGCAGAACGTGGATCACAATTATCTGTTATTTTACATGGTGAAGGTAAAGAGCTTTTTCATTATTTAATGAAAGAAGGTGTAATTGTAGATTGGCGCGAACCAGCAGTTATACGTTTAGCGCCGGTGCCATTGTATACGACTTTTGAGGAAATGTATGAATTTGGTCAAATTTTGAAAAAAGGAATCCAAACTACTTAATATAAATAGCCTGCTTTACGTAGGCTTTTTTTATATTTGTAACTTTAAAAATCAAATCAAAAATGCAAACTAAACAACAAAAAATAGATAATTTTGATCCATCGCAACCTGGCTTAGCAGACGCGTCAATCTACGGATTACCTTTTACAGCAGAAGAAAGCGATATAATTATACTACCAGCTCCTTGGGAAGTTACCGTAAGTTACGGAAGTGGTGCAAGTGAAGGCCCAGAAGCTATATTAAATGCGTCTTTCCAAGTTGATTTATTACACCAAGAATTTCCAGATTTATGGAAATTAGGCATTTTTATGGATAAAGCTCCTGAACAATGGGCAAAAAACAGTGAAAAATTTAAAAGTTTAGCTCAACCAATTATAGAAGCTTTAGAAAATGGCGAAAACATAGAGACTTTTCCTCAATTACAAGCCGATTTAGATAAAATAAATAAAGCATCGTTACAATTTAATCAAGAAGTTAAGGAACGTACTTTGTTTTGGATGAACAAAGGCAAAAAAGTAATTTTATTAGGTGGAGATCATTCAACACCAATGGGATATTATGAAGCTTTGGCCAGCAAAAACGATTCATTTGGTATTTTACATTTTGATGCACATATGGATTTACGTGAAGCTTACGAAGGGTTTACTTTTTCACATGCGTCAATCATGTATAACGCAATAAAATTACCACAAATTGAAAAAATTGTACAAGTTGGTATTCGCGATTTTAGCGAGGGTGAAGTACAAGTAGTTAAAACATCAAACAAAGTTAAAGTTTATACTGATACCGACCTTAAACACAATCAATTTAATGGTAAAACATGGCAACAACAATGCGATGAAATTTTAAACCAACTACCTGAAAATGTAGCTATTAGCTTTGACATTGATGCACTTTATCGTTGGTATTGTCCAAATACAGGAACACCAGTTCCAGGAGGATTGTCGTACGAACAAGCAACTTATCTTTTAAGTAAATTGGGCGAATCAAACAAAAAAATAATTGGTATTGATTTGGTAGAAGTTGCACCAGGTGAAGATGATTGGGACGGAAATGTTGGCGCACGTTTATTATTCCATTTATGCGGTGTATTTACTAAAAATTCTGGTTTAAGTATAGGCGAAAAAATTCAATTTTAATTGATTTTTATGGAAGATATCTCTAAAGAAGCTCACCAGGCTTTTGAAGTAATTAAAAACGGAGGAATTATTTTATATCCTACAGACACTGTTTGGGGAATTGGTTGCGATGCAACTAACGAAGAAGCTGTACAAAAAATTTACGCATTAAAAAAACGTGCAGAAACTAAAAGTATGATTGTTTTGGTAAATAACGATCGTTTGTTGTACAATGTTTTTAAAGACATACCAAGTGTTGCTTTTGATATTTTAGATTGTGCAGAAAAGCCAACTACTTTGGTTTTAGATGCACCTAGAAACGTTGCTAAAAACCTAATTGCCGAAGATAATTCATTAGGAATACGTATAGTAAACACACCTTTTGTTTATAAGTTGGTAGAACGCATGAAGCGTCCGTTAGTGTCAACATCTGCTAATATTTCTGGTGAACCTACTCCTACTCAATTCTCTGAGATTTCAAAGGAAATTATTAACGGCGTTGATTATGTTGTAAATTTTGATCGAGAAAAAATTAGCAAAAAGTCGTCAACTGTAATTAAACTTACAAATGATTCGCAAGTAAAAATTTTAAGAAAATAATGATTCAATCATCTAATTATAAAGAAGCACTAAACCATTCAATATTTGAAATTGTTGCACAAGCAGCACAAAAATTAGGCGTTGAAGCTTACGTAATTGGCGGCTTTGTACGCGATTATATTTTACAACGCGATTCTAAAAAAGATATTGATATTGTTGCCGTAGGCAGTGGAATTGATTTAGCCTTAGAGGTTTCAGAGCTTTTACCAAACAAACCTAAAGTTCAAGTTTTCAAAAATTACGGAACTGCTATGCTTCGTTTTAACGATATTGATATTGAATTTGTTGGTGCAAGAAAAGAATCGTATCGAGCCGATAGTAGAAATCCATTGGTTGAAAACGGAACTTTACAAGACGATCAAAACCGAAGAGACTTTACCATTAACGCTATGGCTTTTTCATTAAATACTAAAAACTTTGGCGATTTGGTTGACCCTTTTAACGGGATGATTGATTTACAAAATAAAGTGATACGCACACCTTTAGATCCAGATATCACCTATTCAGACGATCCATTGCGAATGATGCGTGCAATTCGTTTTGCAACCCAACTAAATTTTACAATTGAAACAAATTCTTTAGATGCCATTACAAAAAATGCAGAGCGAATTAAAATCATTTCGGGCGAACGAATTGTAGACGAATTAAATAAAATTCTTTTAACTGTAAAACCATCAGTTGGCTTTTTATTGCTTTACAAAACAGGTTTATTACCGTTAATATTACCCGAAATTACTGCATTAAACAATGTAGAAGAAGTTGAAGGACACACTCATAAAAACAACTTTTATCATACACTAGAAGTAGTTGACAATATATGTGTTAATACCGATGATTTATGGTTGCGTTGGTCGGCATTATTACACGATATTGGTAAAGCCCCAACAAAAAAATTTAATAAAAGAAATGGATGGACGTTTCATGGACACGAATTTTTAGGCAGTAAAATGGTTAAGCGCATTTTTCAACGTTTGCATATGCCCTTAAACCATAAAATGCGTTTTGTTCAAAAAATGGTAGCAATGAGCTCGCGTCCTATTGTAATTGCTGAAGATACTGTAACCGATTCAGCTGTTCGCAGATTAGTTTTTGATGCTGGTGAAGATGTAGAAAATTTGCTAACCTTGTGCGAAGCCGATATTACTACTAAAAATCAAAAGAAATTTCAAAAATATCACAATAACTTTAAAATAGTTCGACAAAAAATTGTTGAAGTTGAAGAACGTGATCATGTGCGTAATTTTCAGCCACCAATTACAGGTGAAGAAATTATGACCATTTTTAATTTGGGACCATCTAGAGAAATCGGACAAATTAAAGATGCTATAAAAGAAGCTATTTTAGAAGGCGAAATTGCAAATGAATACCAAGATGCATACAGTTTTATGATTAAAAAAGCTGAAAGTTTAGGATTAAAACCAGCAAATCAAAAATTATAATTATGGAAAATAAATCGTTCATTCGTTGGGCTAAAATTACATTAGTTTTAGTGTATTTGGTTATAATTGCAGGTGCTACAGTTCGTATGACAGGTTCAGGTATGGGATGCCCAGATTGGCCTAAATGCTTTGGTTATTACATACCACCAACACAAGTTGAAGAATTGCTTTGGAAGCCAAACCATGAGTATAACAAAGGGCAAGTTATTATTAAAGATAATTCGCTTTGGGTAGCTAATACCAATTTTACTTCAAAAGAAATTTATAATCCTACTGATTGGGAAAAATATACTAAACACGATTATGCTGTATTTAACCCTTACCATACTTGGGTGGAATATATTAACCGTTTATTTGGAGCTTTATCTGGTTTAGGTTGCTTAATTCTATTTATTCTATCTTTTAGATATTGGAAAACAAAAAAATCAGTTGTTTTTTGGTCGGCAGTTGTATTATTTTTACTAGGATTTAACGCTTGGTTAGGTGCAACAGTAGTATATTCAGTACTAAATCCAGTAAAAATTACCACACATATGATAGCAGCATTACTTAATGTTGCTGCATTAGTTTATTTAATTTATTTGGTAAAACATAAATCTTTTAAAAGTAAAAATTATGATTCTGTTTTTTATAAATTTACATGGGTTGCTATGTTTTTATCCTTAGTTCAAATTGGTTTAGGAACGCAAGTACGCCAATTTATTGATGATTTAACTCAAAACGGTATCACAGATGTTTCATTATGGTTAGAAAACCCCGATTTAACATTTTACATACACCGTACGTTTTCATTTGTATTATTTTTTGTAAACCTATTTTTATACTTACGTAATAAACGTTTAAAATTAGGAGTTTCAAAAATAAATTGGGTAATGTTATTGTTGTTAATTGAAATTTTAACCGGAATTTTAATGTATTACATTCACTTCCCTTTTGGTACACAAGCAGCACACTTAGTAATTGCTGCAATTATGTATGGTTTGCAATTTGCTATTATCTTAGAAGCCAAACAAAAGTAATTTTATGAAAAAAACACTCTTTTTATTCTTATTTATCTTGATGTCGGTATTAGGAATGGGTCAAAATTCATTTAAAAAAGATCCAAAATTAAGTGCTTGGTTTATGTATTTTGGAAACGCAAAAATTGAAAACACAAAATGGAATTTTAATTACGATGTACAGTACCGAAATCATGAAGTTTTAACTGATTTAAATCAATTATTAATACGCGGAACTATTCAATATCACTTATTTGAAAATCTAACTTTAGGAACGGGTTACGCTTTTATTACCACTGAACAATTTGAAAAACCTGATTTACCAGTTATTGAAAACCGAATTTTTCAAGATGCTATTTTGCAACAAAAGGTGGAAAAAACTTCTATACGTCATCGTTTTCGTTTTGAACAGCGTTTTGTAGAAAATCAAGATTTTAAAACTCGTTTAAGGTATCAATTAGCTATAGATACACCTTTGTATCAAAACCATGATAAAAACACAAGTTTGTACGCAAGTTTTTATAATGAAGTATTTATAAATTCAGACAAAACTACAAGAAAAATAAATCCTTTTGATAGAGATCGTTTGTATTTAGGTGTGGGATATAAATTTAATAAAAATACAGCTTTTCAATTTGGTTGGATGAACCAAATGATGCAGAAAAAATCATATCAACAATTAATGTTTTCTTTGCATCACAATGTAAAATTATAAAACAAAAAACGCTTTCGGTTATGAAAGCGTTTTATTTTTAGTATTTAGTTTTTCTTTTATTATTGAAAATATAATTGGCAAAATAGATATAAAAATGATTAACAATACCACTTTTGAAAAGTTATCTTTAATAATTGGTATATTACCTAAAAAATAACCACATAACGTAATACCAAAAACCCAAATAAATCCACCTACTACATTAAAGGTTAAAAATGTAGCATAATTCATTCGGCCTATACCTGCCACAAAAGGCGCCAAAGTACGAATAATAGGTACAAAACGGGCTATTACTATGGTTTTACTACCGTATTTTTCATAAAAATTATGCGTTTTATGAATATGTTCTTCTTTAACAGGTTGCTTTCCTAAAATTTTAAAGTTAACAATGCGCATACCTATTTCTTTACCAATGGTATAATTTAAAGTATCGCCCAAAACAGCAGCTACAAACAGCAATAGCATTACATACCAAACATTTAAACTTTCTGGAAATTGGGCTGCTAACATACCTGTTGCAAAAAGCAACGAATCGCCAGGTAAAAAAGGCATTACAACTAATCCAGTTTCTACAAAAATAATTAAGAATAATATGGCATAAACCCACATACCATAATCTTGTAAAAACACTTGTAAATGTTGATCGATATGTAAAATAAAATCTATAAGTTCCATTAAATAAAATATTGTTTACACAAAAAAAAGGCTTTCGCCTTTATTATATAGTTGGTCCTTCCCATTCGTTCATACCACCAATTAAGTTAAAAGTGTTTTCAAACCCTAATTGACTCATTAACATACAAGTTTGCCCACTGCGGTTTCCAGAACGACAATATACATAATAATTTTTTGATTTATCTAAACCTTCTAACGCAGTTAAAAATTCTTGCCCTTGATAAAAATCGTGATGAATTGCACCAGGAATAGCACCTTCACTTACTTCATCATTAGTACGTACATCTAATAAAACGGCATTGGTATCTTCGTTAAAATTTTTCCACCATTGTTCTTGTTGTAAATCCATGTTTAAAATTTTATTTTTTTCAAAGATAAATATTTTAAACTAAATAAAACATGTTAATTTAGTGCTTTAAAACTCAATTTTAATGTCTTCACATCATATTGTACGCGACGATCAAGAGCCAGCATTAATTATAGCTAATGGCGAAGCTTGTTCAATGGAATTACTTAATCAATTGTTAGAATGGAATCCGTTAGTAATTGTTTTAGACAGTGCCATTGAAAGGGTTTTAGAACTAGGAATAAAAGTTGATGTACTGATTGGTGATTTTGACCGTAATTTTGATTATAACTATTATAAAAATAGTCAATTTCCTATTGAAATTATTAAATTAGAAGATCAAAATACGTATGATATAGATAAAGCGATAAATTTTTTAATAAATAGAAAAATACCCGCGGCAAACATTGTTTGGGCAACTGGTAAGCGCATGGACCATACAATGACCAATATTACAAATTTGGTAAAGTATCAAGATTTTATAAAACTAGTACTTATTGATGATTATTCTAAAATTTATCCTTTGAAGAATACTTTTATAAAATGGTATCCTAAACAAACTATTTTATCATTATTACCCGTTGGAACTGTAGAAGGAGTGACTACAAAAAATTTAAAATACCAACTGCAAAACGAAACGTTAATATTAGGGTTTAAACCAGGTACCAGTAATGAAGTTTTGAACGATGGATTAGTTGAAATAGCCTATAAAACAGGCCATTTAATACTTATGGAATGTAACGATTAAACCATAAAATCGGCTAAAACCAATGCTGCCATAGCTTCAACAATAGGTACTGCACGTGGTACAACACAAGCATCGTGCCTACCTTTACCTTTTATAGTTTCAAGTGTTCCGGTTTTAGTTAGCATTTCTTGCGGTTGCAACAAAGTAGCAACGGGTTTAAAAGCAACCTGAAAATAAATATCCATACCATTACTAATTCCACCCTGAATACCTCCCGAAAAATTAGTTTTTGTAGTTACGTTTTCGTTAAAATAATCATTGTGTTGTGAACCGTACATTTTTGCACCATCAAAACCACTCCCCAAACTAAAACCTTTACAGGCATTTATCGATAGCATTGCTTTAGCTAAATTGGCTTCTAGTTTATCAAAAACTGGATCACCTAAACCAATAGGTACATTTTTAATTACACAAGTAATTACTCCACCAACAGTATCTCCTTTTTTCTTTGTTTCTAAGATAAGTCGTTCCATTAAATTGGCCGCAACCAAATCAGGACATCGAACAGCGTTTGTTTCCGTAAGATTTAAATCTAATTCATTATAATTTTTAGTCGTAAAAACAGAACCTACAGCAGAAACGTAAGCTGTTATATTTACAGGTTTTATAATTTGTTTAGCAACAGCACCACCAACTACGCGTGCAGCAGTTTCACGAGCCGAACTTCTGCCACCACCCCTATAATCGCGATGTTTGTATTTTTGTTCATATACAAAATCAGCATGACTAGGCCTATAAGCATCTTTTAATAGATCATAATCGCCCGATTTTGAATTGTTGTTTTTGATTTGAAAAGCAATGGGTGTTCCTAATGTTTTACCATCAAAAATTCCTGATAAAAATTGTACTTCATCGGCTTCGTTTCTTTGAGTAACCAATTTTGATTGTCCTGGTTTTCTTCTATTCAATTCAAGTTGAATAAAATCTAAATCTAACACTATATTAGAAGGACATCCGTCTATAATACCACCTATAGCTTCGCCATGAGATTCGCCAAAAGTTGTTAATTTAAATTGGGTACCAAAAGTATTTCCTGCCATTATAAATATATTTTATGTAAAAATACTAAAAGCTGCCTAAAAAAAGGCAGCTTTTAAATTTAAGTAAACAACAAACAAATAATTTAGCTTATTTAAAAAACCAAATTATTAACTAAAATAGTATTATGTTAAATAAACTACAAATTATTTTTGTTTTTTAACACTATGTTAAAAATAATTTAAAATTAAGTGCTTAACTGCCAATTTATTGGTTGTTTACCTTTATTTGTTAAAAAAGTATTAGCTTGAGAAAAATGCTTGTTGTTAAACCATTTTCCTTGATTTGCACTCATAGGCGATGGATGTCCGCTGGTTAGTACTAAATGCTTATTTACATTAATTTTTTCACCCTTTTTTTGTGCATAATTACCCCAAAGCATAAAAACAATATCCTCTTTTTGTTCTGATAGATGCAAAATTATTTGTTCTGTAAATTGCTCCCAGCCTATTTTTTGATGACTGCCTGGTTTAGATTCTTTAACAGTTAGCACATCATTTAAAAGTAAAACACCTTGTTGTGCCCATTCAGTTAAATTGCCATGGTTTGGTATGTTAAAAGAAACATCAGTTTGTAATTCTTTATAAATATTTCTCAACGATGGCGGTATAGTCACCCCTTTATTTACAGAAAAACTTAAACCGTGAGCCTGGCCAAAACCGTGATAAGGATCTTGTCCCAAAATAACTACTTTAACTTTATCTAACGGGCAAAACGTAAAGGCATTAAAAATTTGTTCTTTAGGTGGATAAATTGCTGTATTAATATATTCTTTATCAACAAATTCCATTAATTTAATAAAATATTCCTTTTGCGATTCTTGCTTAATAAATTCGATCCAATTATTCATTATTTTGTTTTAAAATTCAAATGTAACACATATTCCTTTAAATGATAAATTGTTTGTAAATTTGAAGTTCGATTCAGACCATAAGAAATGAAATTAATCGCTCAAAAAACATTACAAGATTTAGAATTTAGCACCATATTAGAACAAATAAGTGCGTTATGTACTACCGAGATAGGTAAAGAAATTGCATTAGAAATTACACCAATTGCTAATAAAGAAGATTTGTTACAGCAATTAAAACAAACATCGGAATATGTTTCATCTTTTAGCAATCAAAACGCTATACCTTCGCATTACTTTGATTCTATTGGTTTTGAACTAAAAATGCTACGCATTGAAGACAGTTTTTTAGAAGCATTTGCTTTTAAAAAAATTGCTAGTTTAGTTCAAACAACAAATGAATTAATTTTGTTTTTAAAGAAATTTCAAGATTATTACGATGCATTGTATCAAGCAACCTTTATAACACAACCCAATAAAATAATTTTGCAAAAAATTGAGCAGGTACTTGATAAATATGGCGAAATTAAAGATACAGCATCGGTTGATTTAAAAGCAATTAGACAAAATATTTTAATAATTCGCGGTAAAATAAATCAAAGTTTTGGCTTTGCTTTACAACAATACAACTCGTCAGGTTATTTAGATGACATTAAAGAATCTATAGTAGAAAACCGTAGAGTTTTGGCTGTTTTAGCAATGCATCGCAAAAAAGTAAAAGGTTCGGTTTTAGGGCAATCAAAAACAGGAAGCATAGTTTATATTGAACCAGAAAGCACTTTTAAATTTTCGCGTGAATTAAGCAATTTAGAATACGAAGAACGTGAAGAAATAATGCGTATTTTAAAAACATTAACTAATGAAATTCGTCCGTTTTATAGTGATTTAGTTACATATCAAAACCTATTATCACATATCGATATTGTTGCAGCTAAGGCTAAATATGCGCAAAAGATTAATGGAATATTACCAAATATTACAACTGAAAAAAAATTATATTTTCGTGAAGCTTTTCATCCTATTCTACTTTTAAACAATAAGGAAAAGGGAAAACAAACGTATCCGCAAACTATTGAGTTAACAAATAACGAACGAATAATTGTAATTTCGGGACCAAATGCTGGAGGAAAATCTATTACATTAAAAACCATAGGATTATTACAATTAATGCTGCAAAGCGGTATGTTAATTCCGGTACACGAACGTAGCGAAACCTTTTTATTTGACAGGATTTTAACCGATATTGGTGATAATCAATCAATTGAAAACCATTTAAGCACTTACAGTTACAGGTTAAAAAACATGAATTATTTTTTAAAAAAATGTAACGACAAAACTCTATTTTTAATTGATGAATTTGGAACAGGATCAGATCCAGAATTAGGTGGTGCTTTAGCCGAAGTTTTTTTAGAAGAATTTTACCACAGAGAAGCTTTTGGTATTATTACCACACATTACAGCAACCTTAAAATTTTAGCTAACGAATTGCCACACGCAACAAATGCAAACATGATGTTTGATGAAAAATCGTTAGAACCAATGTATAAATTAAGCTTAGGGCAAGCAGGTAGTTCGTTTACTTTTGAAGTTGCACAGAAAAACGGTATTCCGTATGGATTAATAAATAGAGCAAAAAAGAAAGTAGAAACAGATAAAGTCCGTTTTGACAAAACCATTGCTAACCTTCAGAAAGAAAGATCTAAACTAGAAAAAACATCAGAAAATTTACGTGAAGAAGAAAAACGTGCCCGTGAAGAAAGTAATAAATTATCAACTATTAATACAAAAATTCAAGATAAATTAGAACGTTATCAAGAACTGTATGATACCAACCAACGCTTTATTTATTTAGGACAACGTTTTGACGATTTATCTGAAAAATATTTCAACAATAAAGATAAAAAACTATTAATTGGTGAATTGCTAAAAACAGTTGAAATAGAAAATTCAAAACGTAAAAAAATTACTTTAAAAGAAAAAAAGGTAAAACAACAAGAAGAGCAAAAAGTAATTAAAGAAGTTGAAGAAAAACTAGAGAAAATTCGTCAAGAGAAGAAAGAAAAAAAGGTAAAAGAACAACAAATACAACAAGCCAACAAAACAAATTTTGTATTAAAAGTGGGCGATCGTGTGCGAATGACCGATGGAAAAGCAGTTGGAACAATTGATGTAATAGAAAAAAATAAAGCAACAGTAAATTATGGTTTTTTTACATCGAAAGTAGCTTTAGAACAATTAGAAATGGTAGAACGAAAAAAATAAATCATGCACGCAATTGAAAAAATTCCTAACGGAAAACAACTGATACTATTTGATGGAGTTTGTAATTTTTGCGACAATACCGTTCTAAAAATTATCAAAGCCGATAAAAAAAACGTTTTTGTTTTTGCAAGTTTACAATCAAATTTTGGAAAAGAAATATTAAATTACATTGGTATTCACCCAAAAACCGATTCCATAATTTTATATGAACCAGGTGTTGCTTATTTTACAGAAAGCAATGCAGCTATAGAAATAGCGAAACAACTTAGCGGTTTTTATCCGTTATTACAAATTGTTCAAATTGTTCCTTTAGCTTTTCGAAACAAAATTTACCAATACTTTGCAAAAAATAGATATAAATGGTTTGGAAAAAAACAAAACTGTAGTATACCTGATTCATTTACAAAAGAAAAATTTTTACAATAATTAAAATCAAATAATTTTATCAAACGTACAGCAATCTGTATATTTGTGCTTTAAAAACAAAACAATGCAAATATCATATAACTGGTTAAAACAATTTATTAAGTTAGACATTAATCCTGAAGAGGCTGCCGAAATTCTTACAAATTTAGGACTTGAGGTAGAAGGTATTAATACTTACGAAAGTTTAAAAGGTGGCCTTAAAGGCGTAGTAGTTGGGCATGTGTTAACATGTGAACAACACCCAAATGCAGATAAATTACGTATTACAAAAGTAGATTTAGGCAATAACGAACCACCAGTGCAAATAGTTTGTGGAGCACCAAACGTAGCTGTAGGGCAAAAAGTACCTGTTGCAACAATTGGTACTGTTTTATTTGATAAAGAAGGAAACGAATTTGTTATAAAAAAAGGTAAAATTCGTGGAGAAGAAAGTTTTGGAATGATATGCGCCGAAGACGAATTAGGTTTAGGTGAAAGTCATGATGGAATTATGATTTTAGATGAAAAACTTACTCCAGGTACACCAGTTGCTGAAGTTTTTGAAATTTATACCGATAGTGTATTTGAAATTGGTTTAACTCCAAATCGTGCTGATGCTATGAGCCATTTAGGTGTTGCTCGTGATTTGCGTGCTGGTTTAATACAAACCAAACCTAACAATAATTATTCTGAATTAATTACGCCAAGTGTAAGTAAATTTAAAGTTGAAAAACGCACTTTAAAATACGATCTTATTGTTGAAGATACTAAATTGGCACCACGTTATGCCGGAGTAACTATTTCTGAAATTGATGTAAAACCATCGCCAGCTTGGTTGCAAAACGCATTAAAAGCAATTGGTATTACACCAAAAAATAATATTGTTGATGCTACAAATTATGTGTTACACGAATTAGGTCAACCTTTACATGCCTTTGATGCATCACGTATAAAAGGTAATAAAATTATTGTTAAAAATGCCGAAGCCGGTACTAAGTTTATAACTTTAGATGGAGTTGAACGCATTTTACATGAAGACGATATTGTAATTTGTGACGAACACCAACCACTTTGCTTAGCTGGTGTTTTAGGTGGCTTACATTCTGGTGTTACCGAGCATACAACTTCAATATTTTTAGAAAGTGCTTACTTTAACCCTGTTAGTATTCGAAAAACAGCAAAAAGACACGGTATTTCTACTGATGCATCTTTTAGATTTGAACGTGGTATTGATCCTAATATTACAAATTACGCTTTAAAACATGCCGCTATTTTAATTGCCGATTTAGCTAACGGTGAAATTACATCGGATATTATTGATTTATATCCTAAAAAATTTGAAGACTTTACTGTTTTCTTAAACTACAGCAATGTAAATAAAATTTTAGGCGAAAATATTCCTAATGAAATCATAAAGAAAATTTTAGTTTCGTTAGATATTAAAGTTACAAATATTACAGATAAAGGCTTAGGTCTTTCTATTCCTGCATATCGTGTTGATGTACAACGTGAAATAGATGTTATTGAAGAGATTTTACGCGTTTATGGTTTTAACAACATAAAAGTTGGCTCAAAAATAAATGCTACTATTGCATACGGATCAAAAATAGACGATCATAAAGTACAAAATATAGTTGCAAATCAATTAGTTAGTCAGGGATTTTATGAAACCATGTCTAATTCACTAACAACTGCTACTTATAACGATTTTATATCAGAACAAAACCGTAACCAACAAATTACTATTGTAAATCCTTTAAGTACAGATTTATCGGTAATGCGCCAATCATTGCTTTTTGGTGGTTTAGAAGCAATTGCCTATAATATTAATCGTAAAAACAGTGATTTAAAGTTTTTTGAATTTGGTAAAACTTATGCAAAACCATTATCTGGTTATGAAGAATATAAACATTTATCTTTATTAATAACAGGTAACGTTAGTACAAATAGTTGGAATGTTACAAATACACCAACAGATTTCTTTTTATTAAAAGGTTATGTTGATGCTTTATTAGAACGTATTGGAATTAAAAATGTTACAACTAAACCAACTGAAAACGAACATTTAGCAGAAGGTATCGCTTATTATTACGGTGATAGAAAAATAGTATCTTTTGGAACGGTTAAGAAAAATATTTTAAAACATTTTGATATTAAACAAGAAGTTTTTTATGCAGATTTTATTTGGAATACCATATTAAACATAGTTTCAAGTAAAATTAAGTTTGCTGAAATATCAAAATACCCAATTGTAAAACGCGATTTAGCTTTACTTGTAAAAGATGAAGTATCATTTGCGGATATTTATAAAACGGTAAAATTGGCCGATAAAAATTTAATTTTAGATATTTCTTTATTTGATGTTTATCAAGGTGAAAAATTACCTGAAGGAACAAAATCTTACGCAATAAGCATGAAAATTCAGGATAAGGATAAAACCCTAACCGATAATGAAATTGATAAATTAATGCAAAAAGTTCAAAAGCAATTAACAAGTGAAGTTGGTGCTGAATTGAGATAATAAAAAAAGCAGGCTATCTTTAAAGATAGCCTGCTTTTTTTACATTTTTTTAAAGATTAAATCCGATTTAAAATCTAATTCAATATCTTTTATTACTACACCTCCACGTGAATCAAATCTGGTAAAATTGTAATCTTGAATTTCTTCTGAAGCTTTTAGCTCATCAACATAATTTTTACCTTCTGGAGTTGTTTTAACGGTTATTTCTACTTTTTCTTTACTATAAATCCAATTTTTTTCAAACATATACTTTCCGTTTTTTGTTTGACTGTGATCAATTGGATATGGTTTTAATAAAACAAATTGTAATTTTTTAAGATTAAAATTCTTATCATACTGAAAAAATCCTTCATAAAAATATTCCGAATAAAATTCAATGACATAATCTCCATCTTTTGTTTTTTTTCGTTCAAAAGAATAGTCTTTAAAATTATTAAAAAAGTCTAATTCAGGAATATTTACATATTTACGTATTACAACTTCGGTTAACCAATACATTGGCGAATCGTTACCTGTATATCTGTTAAAAAAAACCGTATCCATCTCAACCTTATTCTTAGGATGTTTTAATACACTTTTATTAATTTTTTTATTTTTTAAATTAATAGACACTTCACACATTAAATCTGATTGTAACAATTGTAAGGTATCGCCCATTGTAGCATGGTGTTGAACAAAGTAGTTGTAATTTTCTAACGAATAATTAGTGTACATTTGGGTACGTACCTTTTTTATAATGTCTATTATACTTGCACGTGAAAGTTTATCAATTACCAATTCATCTAAATCAGTATCTTCAATTTGTGCTTGCGCATTCCAATTGTTTAAAAATAAAAATGCAAGTAGTATAATTATGTAATGTTTCATTTTTTTTAAATTAATGGCAAAATATATTTTAAATTAGCAAAATTTACTTTGCGAATAAATAATATACAAATTATATACCATTTTAATATTATAGATTTAAATTAAAGGGATATCGGTTTATTATATGTGAATTGTAATACGAACCTTTTGAAGTAGATGTTGATAATTCTTCCCAAACAGTTAGGGGCACATGTGCATGAATGTATTCTTCAGATCGTTTTGTATAAATAATTAAATATCCATCTTCTTCATTACAACTATAAAATTCAATACGTTTAATCCATGAACTTTCTGGGGTTAGCTGTATTTTTTTTATGGGGTAATTTGCTTTGGTTATATCTTTACGTGCTTCGGTAAAAGTACTGTATGTACCAGTAAGTTCGTTACATTCCTTTTTATTGTTACAAGCAATAGTAGCAAATAAAATTAAAATATAAAACACCTTTTTTGTCATAACTTTTTCGTTGAATTTTAAAATAAATGTAATGGATTTTATTAAAATTCACATTGTTTACACTTTATAAATTCCGTTTTCTTTAATTATAATCTTTTTTTCTTTATAAAGTACACCAATAGTTTGTTTAAAAGCTTTTTTACTTATACCTAAAACACTTTTAATTTCATCTGGATGGCTGTGATCGTTTAATCCTAAAAAGCCACCACTTAATTCAAGTTCTTTTAAAATTTTTAAAGATGTATCGCTTACTTTCTCAAAGCCTATTTTGTTTCTAGAAACATCAATTTTACCATCAGGACGAATATTTTTAATGTATCCAATAATGCGGTCACCTGTTCTAAAATCTTCAAAAACTTCGTTTTCGTACATTAAGCCTTTGTGCTTTTCATTAATAATCACATTTATACCAGCAGTTGTAATGTGCGAAACAATTAAATCAACCTCCTCTCCTACACTTACGGTAATGTCATCATTATTTAAAAATTGATTTAACTTTGAAGAACCTACTAAACGATTGGTTTTTTCATCAAGATACATGTAAATCATATAATATTTACCTTCGGTCATTGGTCTAGCTTGCTCTCTAAAAGGAACAAATAAATCTTTTTCTAAACCCCAATCCATAAAAGCACCAAAATTATTTACATAATTTACTTTTAAAAGTGCAAATTCATTTAAAAATATATAAGGTTCTAAAGTAGTTGCAACCGGTCTTTCTTCTTGATCTAAGTAAACAAAAACGTCTAACTCATCACCTAATTCAAATACTTTAGGTAAGTATTTTTTTGGTAATAAAATATCTTGGTTTCCATCGGTTAAAAATAAACCAACGTTAGTTCTACGATCAATTTTTAGTTTATTAAAAGTGCCTATAGTTATCATATTTTTTATATTTTTTGAAGTTAAATTAAGGTTTAACTTCCAAATCAAAGGTTTTTATTAAATTTTCTAAAACAGGATTAATCTTTTTTAAGTAATCTAGTTTATCATGTATAGTAAACGCCTTTTTAATTTCGGTTTTTTCATTAACAATAACTTCAATTTTTAAATGATAGTTATTTAATTTTTTATGAATATAAGATACCAATTCATACAAATTCTCTTCAAACGATAATTTACTACCTTCATTAGGAAATTCTACCAATAAAACATCGTTTTGTAAAGTTAAATTAGCCATGTTCATTGTACTAGACATCAACATACGTCCCGTTGAAAAATACTGTTTTGAACAATAATCCCAATGAGTTTTAAGCTGATCAAAAGTGTATGAATCTTTTGGTAAATCTTCGTGATTTATTGCAATTGGGTTAATTGTTGCTTGTAATTCACGCTTTTTTTGGATACTTTTTAAAGATAATGCAGAAACCCCTGTAATTGAATTTTCAATTTTTGGCTCGATTGTTTCATTTTGGTATATCTGAGTATCTTTTTCTTTAACAGGACTTGTTGTGATTGGTTTATTTACAACAACATCTATATTTGAAATTTGCTCAGCTATGTTCTTAGCATTAACATTTTTAAAAAATGCAGCCGGAATTAATTGTGAATTAAATTTTTTTTTTCAGGGTGGGTTAAAGTTGCCAATTGCATTAAACACAATTCTACTAATAAACGTTGATTTGTAGTTACTTTGTACTTTAAATCACAATTATTCGCAATATTAATAGCTTCAATTAGCAATTGCTGATTAAATTTTTCTGCTTGTTGTAAAAATAAATTTTTATTTTCATCACTTACATCAAGTAAATTTAATGTTTGCGGGTTTTTACATACCAACAAATTTCGAAAATGCGAAGCTAAACCTGAAACAAAATGATGTGCATCAAAACCTTTTGTTAAAACAGTATCAAACATCAACAATAAATTAGGAATATCACTTGTTAAAATAAAATTGGTCACTTTTAAGTAATAATCGTAATCTAAAACATTTAAATTTTCTGCAACTGCTTGACGTGTTAAATTGGAACCGCAAAACGATACAACCCTATCAAAAATTGATAAGGCATCGCGCATTGCTCCATCTGCTTTTTGAGCTATAATTTGTAAAGCATCTTCTTCAAAAGTAATGTTTTGGCTTGATGCAACTTGCTTCAAGTATTCCTTTGCATCGTTAACTGTAATTCTTTTAAAATCAAATATTTGACAACGCGATAAAATAGTAGGTATTATTTTATGTTTTTCGGTTGTTGCTAAAATAAAAATGGCATGTTTTGGTGGTTCTTCTAATGTTTTTAAAAACGCATTAAATGCCGAATTAGAAAGCATGTGCACCTCGTCTATAATATAAACTTTATAAATACCAGTTTGTGGAGGTATGCGAACTTGATCAATTAAATTACGAATATCTTCAACCGAATTGTTTGAAGCTGCATCTAATTCAAATACATTAAAAGAAAAATCTTCATTTGGATCGTCATACCCAATTTGGTTAATTTTTCTAGCTAAAATACGTGCACAAGTAGTTTTACCAACTCCACGTGGTCCGGTGAAAAGTAGTGCTTGTGCCAAATGATTGTTTTCAATGGCATTAAGTAAAGTACTTGTAATAGTTTGTTGCCCAACAACATCGTTAAACGTTTGAGGACGATATTTTCGTGCCGATACTATAAATTGCTCCATGAATTAAATACTTCCTGCAAATATACCAAAAAATGTTTGATTAATCTTCTTCGGGATAGTAACCCGAAGTGCCTAATTTACGTTTCCAATTTGCTTTAACCTTATCTATTTTTAAATCTTTGGCAGCTTTTTGGTAGTCAATTCGGCCTTCATTTTTTAATTCCTGCAAAATCATTTCAATATAAAAATCTTCTAAAACTTCAGCGGGGTCGTATTTTGTTTTTAGCTGAATATCAAATAGTTTAGCTGTTTGATTACTCCAAAAAGCACTCCATCCACTTTTTAAATCTTTAACCAATTCAAAAGTTGTTTTATTTGTTTGGCGGTTAATTAACTTCACTAAAATTTGCCCATCTTTTCGTGAAAGCTTCTTCAAACGCTCTTCAAATTGTTCTTTTAAATATTTTTCAGTCCGTTTTAAATATTTTCTTTTTTGCGAATTGGTTTTCATTTTAGCCATATTCTCGTTCAAAATAGTTAAATTTTCACTAGTAAAAACAGCATATGGATATACTCTTAAAATTCGTTTTCGTAATACATTTTGAATTTTAATGCGTTCCATTTCTTCTTTAGAAAAATTTATGTGCATTTCAGGCAAAAGGTATTCTGTTTCAACCTCACCATCTTCCAAAACATTGGTTCGTAAAGTATCAGCATATTTTTCCCAATCATTCACCTGTGCATGCATTTGCATGGCAAAAAATGCAACAATCAATAATATCACTTTTCTCATTTTAATTTTTCAATTTTAGGGTAAATATAGAACAAAATTATTAGTAATTTCGTACATAATTTTTAAAAAAATGAATGCAAAAACCATACTAAAACCAGAATCTTTAACATTTTTAAAGAACTATTTAGATAATGCATCACCTACGGGCGCAGAAAAAGAAGGACAAAAGCTTTGGATGGATTATATCAATCCCTACGTTGACACTTTATTTACAGATACTTACGGAACTTGTGTTGGTGTAATTAACCCCGAAGCAGATTTTAAAGTTGTAATTGAAGGCCATGCCGATGAAATTTCATGGTATGTTAATTATATTGCAGAAGACGGAATGATTTATGTGATTAGAAATGGTGGCAGTGATCAGGTTATTGCACCATCAAAACGTGTAAATATTCATACTAAAAACGGAATTGTAAAAGGGGTTTTTGGCTGGCCAGCTATACACACAAGAATGCGTGCAGGAAAGGATGAACCTACGCCTAAATTAGAAAATATTTTTATTGATTGCGGATGTGAATCGAAAGCCGAAGTTGAAGCTTTAGGTATACATGTAGGGTGTATTATTACCTACCCTGATACTTTTGAAATATTAAATGATAATAAATTTGTATGCAGAGCTTTAGACAACCGTATGGGGGGCTTTATGATTGCAGAGGTTGCACGTTTACTTAAAGAAAACAATGTAAAATTACCTTTTGGATTGTATATTACCAATGCGGTACAAGAGGAAGTAGGTTTGCGTGGTGCCGAAATGATTACACAAACTATTAAACCTAATGTTGCAATTATTACGGATGTTTGTCATGATAGTACCACACCTATGATTGATAAAAAAATTGAGGGTGAAACAAAAATTGGTTTAGGCCCTGTTATAACTTATGCACCAGCCGTACAAAATAATTTAAGAGATTTAATTATTGATACTGCTCAAAAAAACAATATACCTTTTCAGCGTTTAGCATCGTCACGAGTTACAGGTACAGACACCGATGCTTTTGCTTACAGTAACGGAGGTGTGGCTTCGGCTTTAATTTCGTTACCTTTAAGATACATGCACACAACGGTTGAAATGGTTCATAAAAACGATGTTGAACATGTAATTCAATTAATTTACGAAACGCTTTTACAAATAGAAAGCAACCATAATTTTAATTATTTTAAATAAAAAAAAGGCTTAAAGCCTTTTTTTTATTGTTCTTTGTTTTTGATTACTAATCTAAAACCTTCGCCATGTATGTTTAAAATTTCAACATTTTCGTCAGCTTTTAGGTATTTTCTTAATTTAGCAATATAAACATCCATACTTCTAGAAGTAAAATAGTTATCATCGCGCCAAATTTTTGTTAAAGCAACTTCACGAGGCATTAAATCGTTTTCATATAGTGCCAACATTTTTAATAATTCGTTTTCTTTTGGAGACAATTTTATAGGTTCGTCGTTTTTAAAAGTTAAAAAACGAAGTTTAGCATTAAGGTTAAAATTTCCAATTTGAAATTCGAATTTTGTATTTTCTGCTTTTACTTCAGAAGATTTACGTTGCATAATTGCTTTAATCTTCATTAATAAAACTTCAGAATCAAAAGGTTTATTTAAATAATCATCTGCTCCTACTTTATATCCTTTTAAAACATCTTCTTTCATTGTTTTAGCTGTTAAGAATATAAGTGGAATTTCTTTATTTTTATCGCGTATTTCACGTGCCAATGTAAATCCGTCTTTATAAGGCATCATTACATCCAATATACATAAATCAAAAGTATCCTTTTTAAACTTTTCAAAGCCTTCCATACCATTTTTGGCAAGTGTAACTTCAAAATCGTTCATTGATAAATAATCTTTTAAAATTGAACCAAAATTAGGGTCGTCTTCTACTAGCAAGATTTTTTTGTTGATTGTTTCCATATTTCTCTGTTTGTTGTTTCGTTTAATTTATTAATGGTATTTTAATAATAAAGGTACTACCTTTACCCTTTTCACTTTCTACATAAACTTGTGCATTGTGATCGTCTACAATTTGTTTTACATAGGCTAAACCTAAACCATGGCCTTTTACATTATGTAAATCACCAGTATGTTCGCGGTAAAATTTATCAAATATTTTTTTTGTTGCGGCTTTGCTCATGCCTGCACCTTGATCTTTAATTTTTACAATTATGGTATCTTTTACATTTTCAGTATAAATATCAATCACAGGTGCATTTGGTGAATATTTAATGGCATTATCTAAAATATTTACAAAAACGCTTGTAAAATGTGTTGGATTTATAAGCACCGTATCGCGTTGTGTATTAAAATGGGTTGTTAATGTACCCTGTCTGTCTTCTACTAATAATGATACGTGATCTATTGCAACTTCTAAAACCTCGGTTAATTCAATTTTTTCTTTAGGAATATCAAGTTCTTTCTTTTCTAGTTTAGATATTCTTAAAATATTTTCTATTTGCGCATGCATTCGTTTGTTTTCATCGCGAATCATTTGTACGTAACGCAAAACCTTTTCCTCATCATTAATAATCTTAGGGTTTTTTATAGCATCTAAAGCAAGATTTATAGTTGCTATAGGCGTTTTAAACTCATGTGTCATATTATTAATGAAGTCATTTTTTATCTCAGAAATTTGTCTTTGTGTAATTAATTGTCTTATTGCACTATAATATGCTGCAATAATTACTAGGGTGAACAATAATGAAATTAAAATGAATGGGACTAAATCAGATGCTAAAAATTTTGATTTATGCGGAAAACTAACATATAAATGATACTTTGATTTATTTTCTAAATCGGTTAAAATTGGTGCTGAAAAAGTATTTCTGTCGTTATAAATAAAATTATCCGACTTAATTGGTGTGGTATCACCATTGTTAAAAACTGCAAATTCAAAATTTGTAGTTAATTTTCTATGTGTTAATTCTTGTTGAAGTAATAATTGTAATTCTTTCTTATTTAAACGTTCTTCTATAGGGTATGTTGATACCACATCGTTGTAATAAACATCTACAAATTCTACTACATTACCTTCTTTAGAAATTACTTCATCGGGTTTATTTTGGGTATTTAAAGCACGATGCATTCCTGTTTCTATCCCATCAATTTTTTGTTGTTTTCCCCTATAAATTTCTGTTTTACGACTACTTATATAATTTTTATAATCTTTTTTTAAACCACTTGCACTGTCAATGAACTTTTGTCCGAAATTAAAATCGGTTATATTTTCTACAGAAATAATATTTGAATAAATAATTTCTTGATTGGTTCGATTGTCTTTTTCTATATAAAAAATTTCTTTAATAGCCTTTTTGTCAGGAACCTTACCTGTCTTTGTTCTATATTCATAAAATTTTTTATTAAAATCGTATTTTTCTTTTTCTTTTACCTTATCAGCCACTTTAGATATGGTTTGGTTAACCATATGCTGAAATTGTATGTCGTTATTTTGATAACTTGTACTAATCCAATAAAGCTGAATTAAGATGATACCTAATAAAGCTAAACTCATTAGAACAATTAAAAATTGAAATCTAAATTTATTCATTATTTAATTAAACTATGTTACAAATTTAACATTTTAACAATACAAAAATATTTTTTTTAACCTAAAATTAACAACAAAATTTAATTTGTTATAATTTCACTAATTATACTATCTAAACGTTTATAAGCAATATTAACATCAACATTTTCAACAACATAAGTTGCTAGCTTTATTTTGTTTTCATCACTCATTTGGTTATTCATTCTGTTTAAAATTTGCTCCTTTGTAATATTATCTCTTTTTAAAACACGTTCAATACGTAGATTTAAAGGAGCTGTTATTAAAATAGTTGCAAAACATTTTTTATAAGCTTCTGTTTCAAACAATAGTGCCGATTCCTTAAAAATTATTGATTGATCTTTATTATTTTGTAAAAAATTTTGAAAATCAGCTTCAACAGCTGGATGCACAATTTGATTTAGCTTTTGCAATAATATTTTATTGTTAAAAACTAACGAAGCAATTTTGGGTCTATCTAAAAAGCCGTCATTTTGTAAAACATCACCATTAAATAAATCATTAATTTTTTTAATAATTACAGAATCATTCATTACTTTTTTACCTGCATCATCGGCAATATAAACCTTAAAACCTTTGGCTTTTATATAATTTATCATGGTAGTTTTACCACTACCAATTCCACCGGTTAAACCAATAATTTTTGTCATATTATTTAAAAAACATTTCGGGCATTGCTTGTGTAGCTTCTTTCCTTTTTACATTTAACAAAAAATTACTGTACAAAAACCCTGCCCCATATCCAAAAAACTGAATAAAACTTGCAATAATTGTTAAAAAACTTATTTTTAAACTTTTTGTATTTATCAAACTTTGCAAAAATAAAAGCAAATAATAAGCACAATAAATTGTAATTAACAAGTAGTTACCCCAAAAAAACAATATAATTGCAATTAAAAAACCCGTTGAAAATAAGGTTGGAAACCAATAGGTTATTTTTGAATATTCTGGGTAACGTTGATTTAAAATGGGGCGTGCTTTACCAAATTTGTTGACTTGTTTGTAGAATTTTCCCCAATCTATGCGTCGTTTATGATACACAAAAGCATTAGGAATTAAAGCTGTTTTAAAATTCATTTTCCATAAACGAATTGATAAATCCGGATCTTCACCAGGATGAATTTTACCAAAGCCTTTAGTTGCCAAAAAAGCTTCTTTTGAGATACCCATATTAAAACTTCGGGGTTGAAATTTTCCTAATTTTTCGTTTGCCCCCCTAATTCCTCCTGTAGTTAAAACAGATGTCATTACTTGGTTTATAGCTTTTTGCACATCAGAAAAGGACTCATGTGCTGCATCTGGTCCTCCAAAACAATCTACATAATTAACTGATAAAAAAGCATTTACTTCTTGCAAATAATTATTAGGTAAAATACAATCTGAATCTAGAATGATAAAATAAGTGCCTTTTGCAACATTCATTCCAAAATTACGTGAATCGCCAGGACCAGAATTTTTCTTAAAATAATACGAAACATTTAATTTGTTTGCATATTTTTCAACTACGTTTTGGCAATTTAAAGTTGACCCATCTTCAACAACAACAACTTCAAACCATTCTTTATAGGTTTGAAAAGTTAAACTATATAGTAATTCATCAATCTCATCGGGTCTGTTATAAACAGGTATTATAAAAGAAAATATCATTTACTTTTTTTAGTTAATTAAACTATATTTTGCTATTATTTTAGCATTTAGGATACAAATGTACCTAAAAAACAAAAACTAAATTTTATTTTAAAGCTTCCATTTGTTTTTTAATTCTTTTTTAAGAAACCTATACGTTGTTTTTTTAGTATATTTAAACCTTAATATCCATATTAACTATATAAGGATAAATTAATATTGCTATGAACGAAATTAAAATTTTGTGGGTTGATGATGAAATTGATTTATTAAAGCCACATATACTATTTTTAGAAAAAAAAGGATACCGAGTTACTACTGCTACAAATGGCCAAGATGCTATTGATTTATTTAACGAAACCAATTTTGATATTGTTTTTTTAGATGAGAACATGCCTGGGATAACCGGTTTAGAAACTTTATCTGAATTAAAAGAAAAAAAATCAACCACACCGGTAATCATGATTACTAAAAGTGAGGAAGAATATATTATGGATGAAGCAATTGGAGCAAAAATTGCAGATTACTTAATAAAACCCGTTAATCCTAATCAAATTTTATTAAGTTTAAAGAAAAACCTAGATCATTCTAGATTAATATCAGAAAAAACATCACTTGATTACCAAAAAGAATTTAGAAGCATTGCTTTGGATATGATGCAGGCTAATAATTTTCAAGATTGGGCCGATTTATACAAACGCTTAATTTTTTGGGAATTACAACTTGAAGCTATTGAAGACCAAAATTTAAGCGAAATTTTAGAACGACAAAAAGAGGAAGCAAACTCGCAATTTGGAAAATTTGTAGAAAAAAATTACGAAGATTGGATAAATAACGAAGAAAATGCACCATTATTTTCACATAAATTATTTGTAAAAAAAGTAGTTCCTGAATTACGTGGCGATGATAACGTTCTTTTTATTGTGATTGATAATTTAAGATTTGACCAATGGAAATCTTTCGAAAGCATTATAAATCAACATTATAAAGTTGATAAAGAAGATTACTACTACTCTATTTTACCAACAGCAACACAGTACGCTAGAAATGCAATATTTTCGGGCTTAACGCCTTTACAAATGGAAAAACAATTGCCACAATATTGGAAAAATGATGTTGATGAAGGTGGAAAAAATTTATTTGAAGCTGAATTTTTAGAAAACCAACTAAATAGATTGCGATTAAATATAAAACACGAATACCATAAAATAACCAATTTAAAAGACGGTAAAAAATTTGCAGACAATTTTAAATCAATGAAAAACAATAAATTAATTGCATTAGTTTATAATTTTGTTGATATGATATCGCATGCAAAAACCGAAATGGAAGTTATTAAAGAATTAGCATCTACCGATAAAGCATATCGATCATTAACCCAAAGTTGGTTTAAAAATTCACCTTTGTTAGAAATTATTCAACAAGCGCAAAACTTAGGATTCAAATTAATTATAACTACAGATCATGGAACTATAAATTGTAAAAATCCATCGCAAGTTATTGGTGATAAAAGTACTAGCTTAAATTTACGTTATAAAACAGGAAAATCGTTAACTTATGAATCTAAAGATGTTTTTGCAGTAAAAGATCCAAAAAAAATACAGTTGCCATCAATAAACATTAGTAGTTCTTATATTTTTGCAAAAAGTGATTATTTTTTAGCGTACATTAACAATTATAATTATTATGTTAGTTATTTTAAAAATACCTATCAACACGGAGGCATATCTTTAGAAGAAATGATTGTTCCTTTTATAACTTTATCTCCTAAAAAGTAACAATATATATGACATTTACGTACAATTTAAACGATATTAACAAAATAGCACAAGCTTTAATTGCAAACAGTAAACACAAAACATGGCTGTTTAATGCACCTATGGGCGCTGGTAAAACAACACTTATAAAAGCATTAGCAAACAATTTAGGAGTTACCGACATGGCAAATAGCCCTACTTTTTCTATTGTAAATGAATACGTTGCTCATGAAAATAAAGTATATCATTTTGATTTGTATCGATTAAAAAACGATCAAGAAGCCTATGATATGGGGTTAGATGAATATTTTTACGAAAACGCTTGGTGTTTTGTAGAATGGCCCGAAATGGCAGAAAGTATTTTACCAAATGAAACCCATGTTATTACCATTACGATAATAGATGAATATACCCGTACTTTAAAATTTGAATAATTTATGGATACTTTAAGCCCTTTTTCAAAATCGGAATTAATTCCACAAGAAGAAAAGTTAGAAATTCGCAAAAAACGCGGACAACTTTTTATTGGCATACCTAAAGAAGATTTTAGAATAGAAAAAAGGGTCTGTTTAACACCCGAATCGGTCAACATGCTTGTAAAAGCAGGCCATAAAATATTGATAGAAGCAGGTGCAGGTTTAGAAGCTAGTTACGACGATAAAAAGTACAGTGAAGCAGGTGCTATTATTACACACGATAAAGAAAAAGTATTTGCATGCCCTATTATTTTAAAGGTAGAACCACCAACCATTGACGAAATTAAGTTAATGAAACCTAAAACTTATCTATTTTCGGCATTGCAATTAAAAACTCAAAAAAAGGAATATTTTGCAGCGTTAGAAAAAAAGAAAATTACTGCATTATGTTTTGAATTCATTAAAGATAAATTTAACGCTTACCCTTTTTTAGATTCTATAAGTGAAATTGCTGGTATAGCTTCCATTCAAATAGCTGCAGATTATATGTGCAGAATGAACGGCGGTAAAGGTTTACTTTTTGGGAATATTGCAGGTGTACCACCAACCGAAGTTGTAATTATTGGCGCGGGTTTGGTTGCCGAAGCAGCTATTAGAACATCGTTAGCATTAGGTGCCAACGTAAAAGTATTCGACAATAATATTCATAAACTTAAACGTTTACAAAAAACACTTCCAACACAAGTTTTTACATCAACCATACAAGAAAAAGTACTTACAAAAGCTTTAATGCGTTGCGATGTAGCCATTGGGGCCGTTAAAGGTTGTAACCGATCGCCCATTTTAGTAACCGAAGAAATGGTACAACGTATGAAACCAGGTGCTGTAGTAATTGATGTTTGTATTGATAATGGTGGATGCTTTGAAACGTCTGAGGTAACAACACATGAAAAACCTACCCAAATTAAATACGGTGTTATACATTACGGTGTACCTAATATAACTGCAAAATATTCTAAAACCGCGTCGTTAGCCATAAGTAATATTTTATCGCCTTACCTTTTAGATCTTTGTGAAAACGGATCAATAGACGATGCGGTAAGCTACGATAACTCTATTCGTTCAGGTATTTATATGTATAAAGGCATTTTGGTAAACGAAGCAATTAGTAAATGGTTCAACTTAAATTACAAAGACATTAATTTAATACTGTTATAACAATAATAGTTGTAATTTTGCCAAAATTAATTTTATATGAAATTTTCACAGCGTTTTGCTTATTACTTATTAGGATTTTTAATTGGTGGTTTTATTGTATTTTACTTTTTTGATGCAAAAGATACCGATTTTTGCTACCTACCAAATTGTAGAGTTTTAAAAGATTTACGTTCTAAACCCATAACGATATCAGATAAAGCACAAGCAAGTTTTGATAAATCGTTGGTAAATATGAACGATATTAAAATGTGCTTAACACACGGTGATGTTGATTTTGATAAAAGCAATGTTTTAGAAGAAAATGGTAAATTATACATAGTAAATGGGCAAAATGCTAAAAACGAACCCATTACAGTTGAAATGATAAATTACAGTGAAAAAGTGCATATTAAAGACGTTTATTTAACCAAAAAATAATTTTATTTTTTTATTTCTGATAATGAAACAGTTATAAAAAAAATGAAAAAAAAGTTACAAAAACCCTTGCAGGTAAAGAAATTCCCCCTATATTTGCATCACAATTAACGAAGGAAACAACGTTAAGGAGAAATGGCAGAGTGGTCGAATGCGGCAGTCTTGAAAACTGTTGACTGTAACAGGTCCGGGGGTTCGAATCCCTCTTTCTCCGCAAGAAAAACAAAACGGTCCGGGGAGATACTCAAGCGGCCAACGAGGACGGACTGTAAATCCGTTGGGAAACCTTCGCAGGTTCGAATCCTGCTCTCCCCACAAAAGCTTAACCATTACGGTTAAGCTTTTTTTATGCATTTACTTTAAATAAAAAACAAACGTTTCTGCTAAATACTTATTTTTTAATACTTTTGTAATTCTTAATTAATAAAAATGGAAAATAAACAACATATTATTGATCGATTTATAAGTTATGTAACTGTTGATACTGAATCGGATCCAAATTCAGAAACCACTCCTTCTACCAAAAAGCAATGGGATTTAGCTAATAAATTAGTTGAAGAGTTAAAGCAAATTGGTATGGAAGATGTTACAATTGACGAAAATGCCTATATAATGGCTACTTTACCAAGTAATGTAACACATGAAGTACCAACTATTGGTTTCGTATCGCATTTTGATACATCGCCCGATTTTACTGGTGCCAATGTAAAACCACAAATTGTTGAAAATTATGATGGTGGCGATATTCTTTTAAATAAAGAACAAAACATTGTTTTATCGCCTAAATATTTCGACGATTTATTACAATACAAAGGGCAAACTATTATAACAACCGATGGAACTACTCTTTTAGGTGCCGATGATAAAGCAGGTATTTGTGAAATTGTATCAGCAATGGAGTATTTAATTCAACATCCCGAAATTAAACACGGAAAAATACGCGTAGGCTTTACACCAGATGAAGAAATTGGTCGTGGTGCTCATAAATTCAACGTTGAACAATTTGCTGCTGATTGGGCTTATACCATGGATGGCAGTCAGATTGGTGAATTAGAGTATGAAAACTTTAATGCAGCGGGCGTTAAATTAATTTTTAAAGGCAAAAGCGTACACCCTGGTTATGCAAAAGGCAAAATGATTAATTCAATGCTTTTGGCTAACAAATTTATATCTAAACTACCAAGTAAAGAAGTTCCAGAAAAAACAACGGGTTACGAAGGATTTTTCCATGTAAATGATATTCACGGTTCTATTGAAGCTACCGAAGTACACATGATTATACGTGATCACAGTATGAAAAAATTCAAAAAACGTAAGAAGTCAATTGAAAAAATGGTAGAAAAATTCAATAATAAATATGCTGAAAAATTTGGCGAAGACATTGTTACTTGCGAAATTAAAGATCAGTACTATAATATGAAAGAAAAAGTACAACCTGTGATGCATATAGTTGATATTGCCGAGCAAGCCATGAAAGAATTAAATATTAAACCTATTATTAAACCAATTCGTGGTGGTACCGATGGATCACAGTTGTCGTATATGGGTTTACCTTGTCCTAATATTTTTGCAGGCGGTCATAATTTTCATGGAAAATACGAATATGTTCCAGTTGAAAGTATTTTAAAAGCAACACAAGTTATTGTTAAAATTGCAGAAATTACAGCAAATAAAGCAAACTAATTTGTATTGAAACTAAAAAGAATAGCCTTGATAAAAATTTATCAAGGCTATTCTTTTTACTATTATAAAAAACGTATCAACATTTAACAAATTAAATTTAAAATTGTATTTTAGTTTTTATCAATAAAACATTTTTAAAAACTATGAAAAGATACGTAAATAGGTTACAATCGTACTGGTTAAACGATGTAAGTTTTGTAACCTTATTAATAATGTTAATTTGTGCAGTTTTTATTTTACCAATAGTAATGGAATACAGCACCCATGGTGTTTTGCTTTTTAATGTTTTACTTTTAAGTGTTTTTTTAACTGGTGCATTTTCTACTTCAAACAAATGGTTGGTTTTTTTAAGCATCTCTTTATTTAGTTTCCATTTATTTTTAAGGGTAATTCGATTTGGTGACAACCCCTACTCCTTTTATATTTTAGAAAACGTTATAGCTATTGCTAACACTTTACTTTTTATTATTATAAACCTTCAACTTTTGTTTCGGGATCAAAGTATTAATGCATACCGAATAATTGGCGCCATTAATGTGTATTTGCTTATTGCTTTAATGGGAGCTTTGGTTTTAGAAGTTATCCACGCAATAGTAGGTTCGTCAATTGCCGGAAACGTGCAATTACAAGGAAACGATATTGATTATATTCACTTTATGTACTTTAGTCTTTCATCACTTACAACAGTTGGTTTTGGCGATATTTACCCTGTAAATGTAGTTACTAAAATGTTAGTTACTTTTTTATCGGTTATGGGAATTTTATTTCCGGCTGTTGTAATATCGCGTTTAGTTGGTATGGCAACTAACAACAAATCCAACTAAAAAACTATTCTTTTTCTCCGTTTAAATTAGTAGTTAAAACATCGGTTATATAATCAATAAAAGGTTGTGCTGATTTAAAAGCAGTAACCACTTTTTTATTAAATGCAGCATTTAAAACTTCTTTATCGGTAAGTTTGTGCATTAGCAAAAATTGCTTTTTTCTTAATAAATCAATACGTTGGTGAGTTTTATCAAAACCTTTTGGAGCTGTTTTTAACTCATCGCCTTCTAATTTTGGAAAAAACTGTTTAAGTTCCTTTGTGTTTAAAATAATTTGTAATTCATCGTCAAGTTCAATTTCTTTTCTAATTCGCAGTAAATCTTCTTTATTCGGATCAAAAAAACCAACTCCAATAAAAGACTTATCTCCAGGTTCAATATGTAAATAATAACCGCCACGATAATTTGGTTTTAATCTACCAAAATACATTGAAAAATGTGTTTTATAAGGCGATTTATCATGTGAAAAACGTACATCGCGGTAAATTCTAAATACTTTTAAAGGCTCTAAAGTATCGTTGGAACTGCTTAAATCGTTATAAATTTCATTAAAACTTTTTAAAGCATCATTTTTTGCGGTTTCAAAAGTTGATTTATTATCGGCAAACCAATCGCGGTTGTTATTTTCTTTTAGATGAGTTAGAAAATGAAATGCGTTATTAAACATATTTTTTCTTTTAAAGATACTATTAATTATTATTCAATAAAACGTTTGATGCGTATTTACCTATATTTTGGGCAATTTTAGCAGTTGGTAAATCATTGGCACCACCGTTAAAAGGATCTTCAATTTCTTCAGCAATAAATTCAATACTCAACAAAACATAAAAAATAATCATTACCAATGGCACTATAAAATATCCGGTTGAAAAAACATATCCAATGGGTAAAGTAACTACATATACAAAAATAAATTTTTTAATAAATGCCGCGTAAGCCATTGGTATCGGAGTGTTTTTTATGCGTTCACAAGCACCGGCAACATCTAATAAACCATTTAAATTTTGGTCGATAATTAGTTTATCTTCAAAACTTATTTGCTTTTCATTTGATAATTTTTGAAGCATAACATACATTCTACTTACTACTTTTGTTGGTGGATGTTGTGCTTTTAAAATTTCGTCGTACTCAGGATGTTCTTCTTCATCAAGCATGTATTTAGTAGATTCGCTTGTTAAGTGCGTGTGTAAAACTTTAGCAAAAAGTTTAATTTTATTACTAAAAAAAATACGAGACACCCGATCGTCTTCAGGTAAAATGGCATTTAATTTAACCGATAGATTTCTTGAATCGTTCACCAATTTACCCCACATTTTTCTACCTTCCCACCACCTTTCATAAGCTGTATTTGTTCTAAACACCAATAAAAGTGATAATACAAAACCAATAACAGTATGTAAAATTGATGTGTTTTTTAAAGTAGAATTTTGACTTAAATTAAAATAATCAAGTTCTAAATAAGCAACTAGCCACGACAAAAAACCCATTAACAAAATTGAGGGCCATAGTTGATGAATGGTGTCAGATTTGTGTACTTTAAAAATAAAACCAATCCAATCTTTTGCGTTATATACTTTCATAATTATCGTTTACCTAATTCTATTACTTCTAAATTTTTAATTTTACTGTTTTCAATTTCAAAACGTAACATGGTACGCATTTGATGAAATCCGTAAATACCTGCAGCACCAGGATTTAAAGTCAAACAATTAAACTGTTTATCGAACTGAACTTTTAAAATATGTGAATGTCCGCAAATAAACAAATCGGGTTTATATTTTAAAAATCCTTCTTTAATTCTTGTAGAATATTTACCAGGATAACCACCAATATGAGTTATCCATACTTTTACGCCTTCACAATTAAAAACAGCATCTAAGGGAAATTCTAAACGAGCATTTGCATCGTCGATATTTCCATAAACAGCTTGTAAAGGCTTTAATTTTTTTAAACTAGTAGTTACTTTTAAATCGCCAATATCACCTGCGTGCCAAACTTCATCGGCTTGTTGTGCATAATGCAAAATTCTATCGTCAATATAGCTGTGTGTATCAGAAAGCAATAAAATTTTTTTCATTATTTTTGAGTGTTGGTCGTGTAAAATAAAATCATTTCTTCAATTGCATTGCTGCAAACTTCACAAAAATCTTTAGTGTTGTTTATTTTCATACGGCATGTTAAGGTAGGTATGTACAATCCGTTACCTGTTAATCCTTCAAAAGCTCCTATATCAGTAGTATTACTTAATGAATTAGGCGTTGGAATAGGAGTTTCGTTCATTACTAAATTTTTCCATTTTGCTGAAAAATCAACCAACGAAGTAATGTTTTTTTCCCAAGGTTCTGTATTTTTAGTAGCTTTATTTTCAAAAACATCTACTTCATAAAAATATTCATCGGCCAAACCAGCAAAACTGTGTCCAAATTCATGAACAACAACTGGTGCAAACTCTTTATTTTTTGTCGTTGTTAAGCTGTATGAATTTAAAATGCCACCACCCCCATAAAAATCGGTATTAGCTAAAATAATAATGTGTTGATACGGAACATTTTCTAATTGATTATGCAATAATTTGGTATGCAAAGTTGTTAAATAACGTTCAGAATAAAAGGTATCAAAATTAGATTGAACCGCAGTGTTTAACCAAATATTTTTGGAAGGTATGCTTATACCCGAATCGGTTGAAATGGTTTTTACAGCAACTATTTCAAAAAAATCTTTATACTTATTAAAAACGTTATGCTTAAATAAATTAACAACTGTTTGTTGGGCATAATTTAAAAACAAAGGCATTTCATTTTCCGTATAACCTTCGGAAACTAAAGCAATTTTTATAGGATTTTTTACTTTAGCAGTATGAATAACTTCATAATTTATAGCTGGTTTGGTGTTTTTTCTAATTAATATATCTTCTGGATCAATTAATTGCGAAGCTATTATTTTTGATTTATTTTCTGAATTAAAAAAAAGTACTTCAACTTTTATTTTTTCTTTAGGAAATGGTATTAAAAAGGTGTTCTCAAAACTTTTTGAATGTTCTTTAGCATCATCTAACGTTAACCATTCTTGAAACAAACTGCCAAAAGGCAAAACATAAATTAATTGATTGGTTTTAGCAGCATAAACTTTAATTTGTCCGTTACCTTGTATGGGTGTTTTAGCCAAATTTACCGTGCGGCCATGCCATTTATTAAGTTGTACCATTTCACTTAAAAAGGCCTTTTGATTTGTGGTATTGCCAGCAAAAACATAATCTAACCTTAAAGTTTTATCAATAAAATAATCGTTAAATTTCTGTGCAAATGTAGTTGCATAAATACACAAAAAAACAAATGTAAATAACTTTTTCATATGAGTAGTTTGTACAAAAATATTTAGTTTTTTGTTAATACAAACATTTAGGCAAATTAAAGTATATTTGTACGTTTAAAATTTTAATAATTGAGATACTTTATAAAGTTTGCATATAACGGTACAAAATATCACGGTTGGCAACTGCAACCAACTGCTATTAGTGTGCAAGAAGTGTTAACAAAAGCTTTAAATATTTTGTTTAAGGAAGATTTTGAATTAATTGGTGCAGGACGAACAGATGCGGGAGTACACGCAAAAATTATGTACGCTCATTTTGATACGAGTTGCAACTTTGATGCTGATAAAATGGTACAAAAATTAAATTCATTTTTACCTGAAGATGTTACCGTTTTAAAGTTTTTTAATGTTAATGATGATGCGCATGCCCGTTTTGATGCAACATCGCGTTCCTATGAATACCATTTACACACTTTTAAAAACAGCTTTTTAAAAGATTTAAGTTATTATCATTTTAAACCTTTAGATGTACAAAAGATGAACGAAGCCGCTCAGATTTTGTTACAATATCAAGATTTTGAATGCTTTAGTAAAACTCATACCGATGTTTTTACTTTTAATTGCACTATAACACAAGCATACTGGCAACAAAACGGTTCGCAATTAATTTTTCATATAACTGCTAATCGTTTTTTACGCAACATGGTTCGTGCAATTGTAGGAACTTTAATAAATGTAGGTTTAGGAAAAATTTCAGTTCAAGATGTACATCAAATAATTCAAAGTAAAAATCGCGGAAATGCTGGTTTTTCAGTACCGGCACACGGTTTATATTTAACACAAGTGGTTTATCCTTATATAAATGAAACAAACTAAAACTTCTACCCTAAATAAAGTAATGCAATACGCACAACCCTACAAAAACAAAATGTTTTGGGTTGTTTTAACGGTTATTACATTATCAATTTTTGGAGCCTTACGCCCTTACATGGTTAAAAATGTTGTTGATGTGTATATAGCCAAAAACGATTTAAATGGACTAAATATTTATATTGCGTTAATGACAGCTGTGTTAATTTTAGAAGTAACATCGCAATTCTTTTTTACATACATTGCAAGCTGGTTGGGTCAAAATATTATTAAAGACATACGTACCAATTTGTTTAAAAAAATGCTGAATTTTAAATTGAGTTATTTTGATAATGAACCCGTAGGTAAATTAATAACTCGTAATGTATCTGATATTGAAAACATTGCAAGTATTTTTAGTCAAGGTATATTTATGATTGTTGGCGATGTACTTAAAATGTTGGTTGTTTTAGGCATAATGCTTTGGATGAATTGGAAATTAACTTTAATTGTTGTGGTTGCAATGCCCGTTTTGGTTTATGCTACTCGAATCTTTCAAAAACACATGAAAGTTGCTTTTGAAGAAGTGCGCTTACAAGTTGCCAATTTAAACACCTTTGTACAAGAGCGTTTAACAGGAATGAAAATTGTGCAATTATTTAATAGAGAACATATTGAGTACGATAATTTTAAAAAAATAAACCAAAAACATAACGATGCATGGCAAAAAAACATATTGTATAACTCTATTTTCTTTCCAATTGCCGATATTGTTTCGTCTGTAACTTTAGGTTGCGTTATTATTTATGGTGGATTTAGCATTGTACAAGGCGACCATTTAACAACAACCGGAGATTTATTTGGTTATACCATGATGATTTCAATGTTGTTTAATCCATTGCGACAAATTGCCGATAAATTTAACGTAATGCAAATGGGTATTGTTGCTGCAGATCGTGTTTTTGAAATATTAGATCGCGATGATTTAATTCAAACACCAGGCAATCAAATTGCACCTGCTTTTAAAGGCGCAATTCAATTTAAAAACGTAAATTTTAGCTATAGTAACGGTAAAAGAGTAATTAACAACTTAAGTTTAAACATAAAACCGGGCCAAACAGTTGCTTTTGTTGGTGCTTCGGGTGCAGGTAAATCAACAATTGCTAATCTTTTGAGTCGATTTTATGATATAGAATCAGGTGAAATTTTAATCGATGAAAATAACGTCAATCATTTTACATTAAGCAGTTTACGTAACCAAATAGCTGTTGTTTTGCAAGATGTTTTTTTGTTTTCAGATTCTATTTTAAACAACATTATTTTAGATAACCCAAACATTAGCAAAGAAGATGTAATTGCTGCCGCAAAAAAAATTGGAATCAACGATTTTATTGAAAAATTACCAGGCGGATACGATTACAATGTAAAAGAACGCGGAGTAATGCTATCATCGGGGCAACGCCAACTTATTGCTTTTTTACGTGCTTATATGAGTAATCCAAGTATTTTAATTTTAGACGAAGCTACTTCGTCAATTGATACCTATTCTGAAGAATTATTACAAAACGCAGTCAACATTATCACAAAAAATCGCACATCTATCATTATAGCTCACCGTTTAGCAACCATTGTAAATGCCGATTTAATTGTGGTTATGGATCAAGGTAATATAGTAGAAACCGGTACACACAATCAATTACTTGCAAAAGAAAACGGAGCATATAAAAATTTGTACGAATCGCAATTTGCTAGTACATCATCAGTAAATTAACAACAAAATTACTTATACAAGTTTCTAAAAAAATGTTTAAATTCGCATCGCAGATTTAACATCTTTAACAATAAAAACAATTAACGCTTAAGAACAACACTTTAAGCTAAAAACAAATAAAAATGAAATACGATATCATCATTTTAGGAAGCGGTCCAGGTGGATACGTAACTGCAATCAGAGCATTACAATTAGGTTTTAAAGTTGCAGTTGTAGAAAAAGAAAATTTAGGCGGAATTTGCTTAAACTGGGGATGTATTCCTACAAAAGCATTATTAAAATCGGCTCAGGTTTTTGATTATTTAAAACACGCTTCTGATTACGGTTTAACAATAAATGGCGAAGTTGATAAAGATTTCAATGCCGTTATTGCACGTTCTCGTGGTGTTGCTGAAGGAATGAGCAAAGGTGTTCAATTTTTAATGAAAAAAAATAAAATTGAAGTAATAGACGGTTTTGGTAAAGTAAAACCTGGCAAAAAAGTAGATGTAACCGATAAAGATGGTAAAGTAACAGAAATTTCGGCAGATCATATCATTATTGCAACAGGTGCACGCTCTCGTGAATTACCTAACTTACCACAAGACGGTAAAAAAGTAATTGGTTACCGCCAAGCAATGACTTTACCTACACAACCTAAAAAAATGATTGTAGTTGGTTCAGGTGCAATTGGTGTAGAATTTGCTCATTTTTACAATTCTATGGGTACCGAAGTTACTATTGTTGAATTTATGCCAAATATTGTTCCTGTGGAAGATGAAGATGTATCAAAACAATTTGAACGTTCATTGAAAAAAGCAGGTATCAACATTATGACTAATTCATCTGTTGAAAAAGTTGATACTACAGGTGAAGGTGTAAAAGCAACTGTAAAAACAGCAAAAGGAGAAGAAGTTTTAGAAGCAGATATCTTACTTTCTGCAGTAGGTATTAAATCAAACATTGAAAATATTGGTTTAGAAGAAGTTGGTATTGCAACAGACAGAGATAAAATTTTAGTAAACGATTTTTACCAAACAAACATACCGGGGTATTATGCAATTGGAGATGTAGTTCCAGGGCAAGCTTTGGCACACGTTGCATCGGCAGAAGGTATCTTATGTGTTGAAAAATTAGCTGGTTTACATGTTGAACCTTTAGATTACGGTAATATTCCAGGTTGTACGTATGCTACACCAGAAATTGCATCGGTTGGTTTAACAGAGAAAGCAGCTAAAGAAAAAGGATACGAAATTAAAGTAGGTAAATTTCCTTTCTCTGCATCAGGTAAAGCTAAAGCTGCAGGTACACCTGATGGTTTTGTAAAAGTAATTTTTGATGCTAAATACGGTGAGTGGTTAGGCTGCCATATGATTGGTGCTGGCGTTACTGATATGATTGCGGAAGCAGTTGTTGCCCGTAAATTAGAAACTACTGGTCATGAAATTTTAAAAGCAGTTCACCCACACCCTACTATGAGTGAAGCGGTTATGGAAGCTGTTGCTGCTGCTTATGACGAAGTAATTCACTTATAAAATATAATTAAATCATATAAAAACCTCAAAAGGATAAATTCTTTTGAGGTTTTTACATTTATAAATCTTTATTAATACAAAGTTTTATTTTATATATTTAAATTTCTGTGTTATTTCAACATATCAAAATACAGTTTGTGCTCGTATAAAATATTACCGTATTTATTTTTTAAACCTGTAAATGTAGGGTCGGTATTTTTAACTTCCGCATTGTTTTTCATAGTTTTACTTAAAAAATCTTTATAATAATGTATAAATACTTTATCAAAACCAGCTGCGTCGGCAATAGCTAATTTGTATAAATCTTTTTGTAAATTATCAGATATTGGTTTTACTTCAATATTATTCGTAGTAGCTAATGATTTGTATTCACTTTGCAAAGTTTGCAGATCGCTTATATGTTTGGTTAAATAGTCTTTAAGATCTGCGTTTACAACTTTTTCACTTCCTATTTTAAAAGCTTCAATTTGATATTCTAAATTAGAAATTTGTTGATTTGTAAAAGCTGCTTCAGCATGTTCTTTCACTTTTTTACCTTTTGTGGTTTTGGGCTTTTCAATATTTTCTGAATTAGTCTGTTTGGCACAACTTACTAACAAAAGTCCTACAAGTAATAAAATATAATTTGTTTTCATAAAGCAGATATAATTTTTACTAAAAATACAAATTTTTATTTAATAAGATAACTTTTACACAATTAATTTTATCTTTTATTTAAAATTTGATAGTTACCTAACTATTAAAACCCTAATCTATATCTTAAATAAATATTAAAATAATAGTTTAATTAAAACTCTAAGTTGTATATTTGCATCAAAATTTTCGAGGAAAAATTTGACTGATTGCAACCTCATTAAAAAATGCTAAAGCAGAATACTACTTTAGTAATTGGCATGCAATTTAGTTACCTCATTTCATTTAATAATAAACTAAATTATGGCATATTATTTTACATCAGAATCTGTAAGTGAAGGACATCCAGATAAAATTGCAGATCAAATTTCCGACGCTTTAATTGATAACTTTTTAGCATTTGATGAAAATTCAAAAGTAGCTTGCGAAACTTTAGTAACTACAGGTCAAGTTATTTTAGCTGGCGAAGTAAAATCGGACACCTATTTAGATGTACAGCAGATAGCGCGCGATGTAATTAGAAAAATAGGTTATACAAAAAGCGAATATATGTTTGAAGCAAATTCATGTGGAATTTTATCTGCTATACATGAACAATCTTCAGAAATTAATCAAGGTGTAGACAAAGCAAACAAAGAAGAACAAGGTGCTGGTGACCAAGGTATTATGTTTGGATATGCAACTACAGAAACCGAAGATTACATGCCTTTGGCTTTAGATTTATCGCATAAGTTATTACAAGAATTAGCAGAAATTCGTCGTGAATGTACTGAAATCACCTATTTACGTCCTGATGCTAAATCACAAGTTACACTAGAATATGACGATAACAATAAACCAATACGTGTTGTTACCATTGTACTTTCAACACAACACGACGATTTTATAAAACCCGAAAACGCAACTTTAGAAGCTAAAACAATTGCTGAAAAAGCAATGCAAGATCAAATTAAAAGTGATATCATTTCAATATTAATACCACGTTTATTAAAAAAATATCCACAATATCAACCTTTTTTCAATACCGAAATTACTTATCACGTAAATCCAACAGGAGTGTTTATTATTGGTGGTCCACATGGAGATACAGGTTTAACTGGTAGAAAAATTATTGTAGATACATACGGAGGTAAAGGTGCACACGGTGGTGGTGCTTTTTCAGGGAAAGACCCAAGTAAAGTTGACCGTTCTGCAGCGTATGCGGCACGTTATATTGCAAAAAATTTAGTTGCTGCAGGCGTTGCCGATGAACTTTTAGTACAAGTATCGTATGCAATTGGTATTGCCGAACCTATGGGAGTTTTTGTAAATACTTATGGTACATCAAAGGTTAATTTAACCGATGGTGAAATTGCAAAAAAAATTACTGAATTGTTTGATTTAAGACCTTATCATATCGAGCAATCTCTTAAATTAAGAAAGCCTATTTATAGCGAAACGGCAGCTTATGGACACATGGGTCGTAAAAACCAAACCGTAACTAAAACGTTTACAAATCCTAATGGTGAAGTAATAACCCTTGATGTTGAATTATTTACTTGGGAAAAACTAGATAAAATTAACGCTGTTAAACAAGCATTTAATTTATAATTAAAACTTTATTAAAGTTTAATTAACCGCTTTAAAATTAATTTTAAAGCGGTTTTATTTTTTTAATTTTTTGTAAAAGATATTGTTTTTTTAAATACTTTAGTTGCATTAGTTGTATATAGAAAAAATTATGATTGATAAAATTATTGTTGGTAGTGAAGAATGGTGTTCGTTATCAGATTTAAAAGTTCCGGCTATTAAAGTTCGCGTAGATTCAGGGGCAAAAACATCGGCTTTACATGCCGAAAACATAACTCCTTTTGAAAAAAATGGTGAAAAATGGGTGAAATTTGTGATTCATCCCATTCAAAGAAATGTAAAAAGTGCCATTAATTGCGAAGCTAAAATTATAGACAAACGCGTTGTAAAAAGCAGTACAGGTACACGCGAAAGTAGGTTTGTAATTAATACCGAAATTACATTGGGCGAACAATCATGGGTCATAGAATTAACACTTACTAATCGCGATTCTATGGGCTTTAGAATGCTTTTGGGCCGTGAAGCTATGACAGGTAGAATTATTGTTGATCCTGATGAGCATTTTAAATTAGGTAGTGTAACTCCTGAAAAACTGAAAGAATATTACAATACCGGCAATTCAAACGATAAAAAAGGTTTACGAATAGGTTTATTAGCTAGTAATCCTGAATTGTATTCAAACAAACGAATTATTGAAGCAGGTGAATTACGCGGACACGAAATGCATTTTTTAAATATTAAGCATTGCTACATGAAATTAGATGCTGATCATCCGGAAATTCATTATAGAGGAGGAAGAATTTTAAATGATTTTGATGCGGTAATCCCTAGAATTAGACCAAGTATGACCTACTATGGTTGCTCATTAATCCGTCATTTTGAATCGTTAAAAGTATATAGTTTAAACAATGCTGCGTCGATAACACAATCACGTGACAAACTTTATTCTTTACAAATGCTTTTAAATCATGGCGTTGACATTCCAACCACTGGATTTGCTAATTCACCACTTGATACCAACGATTTAATAAATATGGTAGGTGGATCGCCTTTAATTATAAAATTATTAGAAGGAACTCAAGGAAAAGGTGTTGTACTAGCTGAAACCAAAAAAGCAGCCGAATCGGTAATAAATGCTTTTAAAAGTGTAAATGCCAACATTTTAGTACAAGAATTCATTAAAGAAGCAAACGGAAAAGATTTACGTTTATTTGTAGTTGATGGAAAAGTAGTAGCGGCAATGCAACGCGAAGCGTTACCTGGTGAATTTAGAGCAAATATACATTTGGGTGGCAAAGCATCAATTGTAAAAGTTACAGCAGAAGAAAAGAAAATTGCAATAAAAGCAACAAAAGCATTAAATTTAAAAGTAGCAGGTGTTGATATAATACGCTCATCTAAAGGACCTTTACTTTTAGAAGTAAATTCATCACCAGGTTTAGAAGGTATTGAAGGTGCAACTGGCAAGGATATTGCAGGTGAAATGATAAAAGCCATTGAAAAAAACTTTAAATGGCTTAATCTTTAATCTAAAAATATATTAAAATGAAAAAGATTCTTTATTTATGTACAATTGTACTAGCAACTTTTACAGCTATGGCTCAAAATAACAACATTATTACTCCACAAGTAAATGTTACTGGCGAAGGTTCTATAAAAATTAAACCTGATTATGCAGTGCTTACTATAGGATCAGAAATTAAAGATGTAGACTCTGCAAAAGCTAAGCAGAAGAACGATGAGATTATTTCGAAAATGATTCAAGTAATTAAGAAAAAAGGAATTGACGAAAAAGATTACCAAAGTCAACGTGTTAATCTTTATAAAACAAGAGAATATCAGGAAAATAAAGATTATTTTGTTGCTAATCAAACCTTAATTATTACATTACACAATTTAGATATTTACGATAAATTAATGTCTGAATTAATAGCTGCAGGTGCAAATACAATTAATGATATCAATTTTAAATCGACACAAACCGATAAATATGCTTCACAAATTAGAGCAAAAGCAATATTAAATGCAAAGAAAAAAGCAGAAGATTATGCTAATGCTATAGGACAAAGTATTGGAAAGGCATTAATTATTAACGATCAATCAACTGTAAACACTCCAAGAGTTTACATGATGAAAGCTGAAATGATGGCTTCAGATTCGGCAGAAAATAAACAAACATTAGCCATTGGTGAAATTGAAATTTTAAGCAATGTAAACGTAGTTTTTGAATTAAATTAAATTATGAACCCATCAAAAGAATTATGGATTACTAAATTTTTTAAATTAAGTGATCCATCTTTTTTTAAACAATTTACAGAAGAACAATTTTACGAAAAAATACGTGAAACAGGTTTTGTGTATGGTTTTACAACTAAAACCATACAACCCGTTTTTCATACTTTTGAACTTACCCAAGAAGAAATTACAAAAATTGTATTATTAGAAGCCCTTTTTGGAACTTATTTGTTTACAAATAGCAATTACAATTTTAGTGAATTTACCAAACTGGCCGAAGATTTTTATCAAAAAATAAACGCTGTACAAACTGATTCTTATTTTTCGTTCATAAAATTTAGAACTCAAAAAGCTTTTGCTTCTTTAGAAAAAATTTTAAACGAACGTACCAATAGAACATCTAACTACATTGATAAAACATTTGCCTATGATTTATCGAACTTTTTAATTTTTACCGATGTTTTGTGTTTTAAAAGGTATTTGTTAAACAATACAAACATTTTAAATTATTATAAATATTTAGAATTAACCATTTCGCAATTAGTTGTAATTAGTTTTAAGCAAAAGCAAAACATTAGTAGATACGATTTAAAAATTCAAGAAATTTTACAAACATCTTTAAAATATTCAACAACAAATAATTTAAGTACTAATCTAGAATCATTAGATTTATCAAACATTAAAACAATTTACGGTAAAAACTATATTGCAGATATTGCATTAATGGTTTTATGGAATGATGAAAAAATTGACAAAAATGAATTTAGATTTATAATTAAACTTTATCAAAAATTACAACTTTCAAAACACAACCTAAAAAATTCTTTACAATTTATGATTCGTTTTATACATAATCATAAAAATGAAATCCCTTATTTTCAATTTACACATCCTTTAAAAAAAATATATAAAAAAACCAATAAAACAATTGCTTTATTATTAAACCGAAATAAAAAAAGTATTGTTAAAGAATTAGAAAACAATAAGTTACTTATGCAACTTTTAGTTAAAGCGACTTATAGTAGTTTATCAAAAACAGAGAAAGTACAATTAAAAAACCAATTTATAGAACTAGGAAAAACAATTCCTGCCTTTACTATTTTTTTAATTCCGGGTGGAAGTTTACTTTTGCCTATAGTTATAAAATTATTACCCGAAATAATTCCTAATTCTTTCAATGAAAATAAATAGTTAAAAAGAAAGTACATTTTTAAATGATAAAAAATAAAAATCTTTTAGTTATATTTTTAATACTATTTCTTGTTTTTTCATGTAAAAAGCAAGAAAATATATACAATCATTTAAAAATTAGCTCAAAAATTAATAAAAATAATTATAAAAACTTTTCGTTAGAAAATTTATATTTCGATTTTCTTTATAACATTGTATTTACAGAAAACACTGAAAACGCTTTAAAGAAAATAAATTATTTTGAACAAACAGCTCAATTACAAAATGATTCATTAGCTTTATTTAGAGCAAACAATTTGCAAATTTTATTGAATCCAGATGTTTTTATAGACCAAAAAAGGTATAAAACATTATTTAATGCAGTTGTGTTTTTTGAAAATAATAATTCATTTTACGACGCATCGTTAACAAATTATTTATTAGCAGAACATTATTTTTATTTACAATATTTTCAGTTAGCAGAAAATTACGCCTACAAATCAATAGAAAATTTAGGATCAAATAACAAAGAATATGCTTTTGAAAAGGGTAATATTTTACTATTAATTAACAATATTCATTGGAAACAAAAAAAATACAAAGAAGCTTTAAATGCATTGCAAAACTATAATGAAGTTTCTAATTATTTTGACAAAACACTTGTTGATCCCATAAAAATAAAATTATTAGATATACGTTACACAAATAATTTATCTTCAATACAAAACAAATTAAGTACAACTGATGCAATTAAAAACATTAATAAACTTGCTTTTACATATAAATTAAGTACACAATACAAAACTGAAAAAAGTAAAATTATCCAGATAAACACTCTTCACAATTTAATAAACCATAAAATTAGTGCAAGTAAAGTAGATAGTATTGAACATTATATTGATTTATTAAAGGCTGAAAAAAAATTTATTTTCAACATACCTGTTTTACAGATAAATTACTGTATAGTTGGCGATTACTTAATAAAAGTAAAAAAAGACACCACAGCTGCAAAAGTTTTTTATAAAGGTATTTTAAACGAAAACAACAAACAATACCATAATATTTATTTAGAAAAGCATATACTTGAACAGTTTGTTGTAGAATGTGATTCGGTTTCACCAAATTTAAATAGACAGTATATAAATATTGTAAAAAAAATTCAGTTAGAAAACGAAAAAAAGCTTCAAAACAATCAAAAAGTAATTTACGAAAACCATTTATTAGTAACTAAAAATGCACAATTAAAACGTGAAATTTACATTATTGTAATAATAATTATATTGGTTTCGTTATTAATTTTACTTGTTATTTATAACATCATTCAAAAAATAAATCTAAAAAAAATTAAACTAAAAAATAATTATTTAGAACAAGATACGCGTGCTTTAGAAGTTACACTTAATTACAAAAACACCATTGAAAACAAACTAAATTTTAATAAAAAGCAAATTTTCATGGAGTTACATGACAATATTGTAAACAAGTTGTTTTCAACACGGTTTTTACTTCATAAAGATTATATAAAACCAAACAGTTTAGAAACTGCAAAACATACTATATTAGAAGTTAAAAAAACATTAATTGGTATTTGTGACAATTACAATGAAATAAACAGTTTGTTTGAAAAAGATTCGTTTCATAAAATGCTTATAGAGCTCATTGAAAAACAACCAAACAATCAAATTGTTTTTGATTATGAAATTGATCAATCAATAGAATGGTTGAAAATTTCACCTAAAATTAAGTTTCATTTGTTTCGTGTTTTACAAGAATTATTACAAAATATACATAAACACTCGTCGGCTACAATTGCAAAAATAATTATTTATAAAGAAGAAAAACAGTTAACCCTATTTGTATCAGATAATGGAAAGGGCTTTAATAAAAGTGATAAAAAAGGAATTGGAATTGAAAACATTTCAAATCGATTAAAAGAAATTAATGCGCAATTTAAAATTGAAAGCAAAAATGGTACGCAATTTATAATAACTGTAAATCTTTAAAAATGCGTAATACATTATATTTTATATGCAGTTTGTTACTTATATTTTTTACTATAAGTTGTACAAAAGATAAAAATCATTATACCGGAAACTATAAAATAGATAGTATTACTATGCGCAAAAAATATAATAATGCGTATACTGTAAATCCTAATAATTTAAAAAAAATTCATGCAATTTATCAAAATGGCAGTGATAGTATTTTACTGGGAATTAATCATCAATTTTACAGTCAATACCTAGAAAAAAACACCAAATTTGATAGTGCGTATTATTATTTAAACCTTGCCAATGCTTTTTTTAAAAATAATACTGAAAAAAGCTTTTACAATTCTTTGAGAAAAATTGCAATTACAAATAGATTAGAATTGTTAACTCAATCTAAAATTGAATATGAAAAAGCAAGTGCGTTTTCCTTAAAAAACAGCAAAATAAAACATATTTATCTAGATATTTTTAGCTTGCCCATGTTACAAGCTACAGATTCTTTAAAACATAGCGAAAAAATAAATCATTACTTAAAAAACAAAGATTCTTTAAAAAGTATTTTTAAAAAAGACCCCTATTTAGAGAATTATTTACTGGTAGAAATTTTTAAAAATTTACTTCAAAAAAATGAAGAAGATCGTATTACATTAATTGCTAATAATCGTATAAATGAACTATTGCAAACACAAAGAACAAACGAAGAATTGTTTTTTACATGCTTATTTTACACTATTTATGCAAAAATAAATAGTGCCGATGAAACGGTTGCAAAAGATTTTAATTTATACAAAAAGTATTTAAATAAGGTACCAACTAGAGAAACCGAAGCGTTATATTATTATTTAAATGCTAAATACTATCAAAAAAAGAACAATAAAACACTAACAAATATTAATTATTTAAAAGCTTTAAACATAAGTAGAGCAACAAATAATTTCATTTATGAGCATCATATTTTAGAACATTTAATTGCATCAAACAGCAACAATTCTAACAAAATAATTAAAGATTATGTAAAAATTAATGATTCATTGTTATCGTATAAAAATTATATAGACGATTTTATTTTTAGTAATAATTCTGAATTATTCAACCTGCAAAATGAACAACAAAACATAAAGAAGAATAATTTAAACATTATAGCTTTTACATTTTTAATCCTTTTTTCGGTAATACTTTACTATTTTATTTACAGAAACGTAAACATGAAACAACTAGCACGTAAACATCGAAACTATTTGGATGAAAAAACAAAAATGTATAAGTATTTAATTGATATAAAAGAACAAATGGATGTGCTTATTTTAAAAGAAAACAATAACACCAAACAGCTAATAAACCAAACTGCCATTAGAAAAATTGACGATTTATTAATTTACTTTAATAATAGTAACCCTGATTTAGATCTTTTAACTTCAAAAATAAAAGATATAGAAAACGAATCGCGAAATATTTCACATATCATTTCAAATACTACTTATAATATTGTTGATTTAAATTATATGATTAACGATATTAAATTACAATATGAAAGTTACATAAACATTGAAACTTTTATTGATCATAAAATAATTTTAAATGATTTAGAATTTAAAACACTGTTAAGAATATTACTATTTACAAGAAATTTAATTGAACGAGTAAAATATAAAAACGGACTTACATGTTTTTTATCAATTTATACTAAATCAAATAAAAATATTTACAAAATTTGGTTCAACAAACCTATTGAACTTACTAAAGATCAAATAGCTTTTTTAAATGATAGAAAAATGAATTTTGAGATAAATACTTTAGAAAATGAAACAACTATATTTATTTATTTAGAATAAAATTTTCACCTAATTAAGTGTATTTAAAATATTTTTAATTGAAATTTCATTGTTAGAATCAAACCACAAATGTCCGTTTTGTACATATAAATTACTTTCAAAATTATTCGTAAAAAGTCCACCTGTTCCTAAACCTTGAGGCATCCTATTTTCTAAGGTAAACGTAAATTGAGCAATAGCATTTAAACCAATGTTACTTTCTAAAGCCGAAGTAATCCACCAATTTATATTTAATTCATTTGCAATGTCAATCCACTCTTTTGTTCCCTTAAAACCACCTAGTAAACTTGGCTTTAAAATGATGTATTTTGGCTTAATTTTCTTCAATAGATTTTCTTTATCGTTGTAATGAATTACTCCAATCAACTCTTCATCTAAAGCTACGTCAATAGGAGAAGTTTTACACAAATCTGCCATAGTGTCATACAATCCTTTTTTAATAGGCTGCTCAATACTATGTAATTCATATTCAGACAATTGCTTTAGTTTAACTAAAGCTTCAGTTTCAGTAAAAGCACCATTAGCATCTACCCTAATTTCAATCATTTGATTAGAAAAATCTTTACGAATACCTTCTAAAACACTAAGTTCCTCCTTAAAATCAATAGCACCAATTTTAATTTTTATACAATTAAAACCGTTATGTATTTTTTCGTTTATTTGTTGCTTCATAAAATCTGCAGATCCCATCCAAACCAAACCATTTATAGGTATTGCTTTACTACTTTCGGTAAACAAACTAGGAAATATAATAAATGGATTTGAACTAGAAATTGACAAGAAAGCTTGTTCTATTCCAAATTGAATTGAAGGCCATTCACGCAACTGATTCCACAATACATCTTTTCCTAAATGAATGTTATCACAAACCCATTGCAATTTGTCTGAATAATCCAAACGATCATCGTAACTTAATCCTTTAAAAACGGCACATTCTCCTACTCCAATTTTAGTTTCATTTTCAATAAATAAAAAATAAGTTTCTTTAGTAGTTAAAATACCTCTTGATGTTCCTGAGGGTTGTTTAAATTGTAATGTATATTTTTTAAAAAAGGCTTTCATTTTTTCAGTCGTTTTAATAAAATAAAAAAAATACCCTGATGATTCAGGGCACTAATTATAGCTCTAAAAAGTTACCAATAGGTAATAAAATAAGTTCTTTATTATTGTTACTAAATTTTTGTTTTGCTACTTGTTGGTCTATTTTTATATATCCAAAAGTATCGTAATGATAGCCCATAACTTTAGAAACATTTAAAAAATCTGCAGCAATTACAGCATCTTCAACATCCATTGTAAAATTGCTACCAATTGGTAATATTGCCAAATCTAAAGGTTTATTTAGGGCAATCAATTTCATATCATACGTTAAAGCAGTATCGCCAGCAATATATATTTTTTTATTATTAGATTCTAATACAAAACCACCAGGTTGTCCACCGTAAGTTCCGTCTGGAAAACTACTAGAATGTATAGCATTTACATATTTTACAGTTCCAAAATTAAAACTCCAGCTTCCACCGTGATTCATTGGGTGTGTATTAAATCCTTTAGCTTCGTAATAACCAGCAATTTCGGCATTTGAAACAATAGTTGCATTTGTATTCTTTGCAATTGTTTCTACATCTAAAATATGATCGCCGTGTGCATGCGTAATTAAAATAAAATCGGCTTTTAAAGTATTTACATCAATTGAAGCAGCCAAAGGATTAGCCGAAATAAATGGATCTACAATAATATGAATGTTGTTAATTTCAATACCTAATGAGGCATGACCTAAATATGTTATCTTCATAAATTAATTTATTAAAATTGCAATAGAAAGCAATAAAGTTATTAAAAATGTTGTTAAGGCAATGCGTTTTAATTCAGGATCTAATAATTTAGGAGTAATTGTTTTTGATACCGTTTTAACATTTTTTATTAATGGAATACATGCTATAAGAAAAACAAACTGATACCATTTTGTAAATGTTAAAAGTGCAAATAAAGTAAATGATATTAATGCAGTTAAAACTAAAAAGTAATGGTATTTTTTTGCGTTATTATATCCTATTTTAACAACAAGGGTATTTTTTTGCATGGCAGTATCGTTATCAATATCACGCATATTATTCATATTTAAAACGGCAGTACTTAACAAGCCAATACCAACAGCAGGCAAAATAATTAAAAAATCTATGTCATGTACATATAAATAAAATACACCCAAAGTACTTACTAAACCAAAAAAAACAAAAACAAAAACATCACCTAAGCCTCGATACCCGTAAGCCGAATTGCCAACTGTGTATTTAATTGCTGCAGAAATACTTGCTATTGCTAAAATAAAATAGATTGCTGCTTGTATAAACTGTGAACTACCAAAAGAAAAATAAATAATGGCTACCGATGCTAATAAACCCAAAAGTGCTGTAATAAAAATAGCTTTTTTCATAGCTTTTTTAGAAATTTCACCGCTTTGAATGGCGCGTTTAGGACCTACTCTATTTTCGTTATCGGTTCCTTTAACAGCGTCTCCATAATCATTTGCATAATTAGAAAGTACCTGAAAAAAAAGCGTAGTTAATAAGCAAAGTATAAAAATTAGCCAAAAATGCGATTTATCAGAAACAAACTGAAACGCATATGCAGCACCTAAAATAATACCCGAAACCGATAAAGGCAATGTACGCAAACGCGCAGCTTTAATCCATTTTTTCATTTAAATGATTGGTTATAAATTGTGTAATAGTAGAAAAAACAAAATCTTTTTGTTCTTTATGTGCAGTGTGTGCCGCACCGTAAACAATACATTTTTGTACAAAACCAGCTGCTTTATCAAATGCATTTACCTGATTCATTGTACCAAATTCATCAAACTCCCCTTGAATTACTAAAACTGGTACAGTTATTTTGGGAATAAAATGTTCGATATTCCAACTTTGGTGCGCATCTGACAGCCAAGTTTTTGTCCAAGCATAATACAAATCATACACTTTATCTCCATGATATTTTTTCAATACTTTAGCAATCTGCGTGTTATGCAACAATTCTTCGGCCTGTACAATGCCTTTTAAAGTTTCCTTTTCAATTAACACATGAACTCCTTCAATTATGAGTATTTTAAGTTGATCAGGAAACATTCCTGCAAAAATAGTTGCAACCGAAGCTCCATCAGAAAAACCAAAAAGAATTGGATTTTTAACTTGCCAATAGTCTAAAAAATCCTTTAAAATTAAGGCTTCTTGTTCTAAATAATCAATAGGGCGTTTAACCGTATAATTGTCTGATTTTCCATAACCACGTCTATCATAAGCAATAACATTACAATTTAATGTCAAAGCCAATTCAAGCGGCCATTCGCGCCATAAAGCAGTACATCCCAATGAATCGTGTAATATAACAATCGTGTTTTGGGCGTTTTTAACTAACCATTTTTTATAGTACAGTTGGGTTGTTTGAATAAAAACAGATTCTTCTATAATTGAATCTACATCCATGAATGTTTATTTTTTTCTATTTTATAAAGAATGTCGTTTGTAATTTGTTGCAACAAGTTAAAATCGTAATACATTAAAGTGATTACACCTGCAGCAGTTTGCAAATTTAATGAACCTGTTTGATTTTTTTCTTGAAAATAGCTTTGAGAAATACTAATATTTTGAATTTTATAAACTGGAAGATTCACTGTGGTAATGTCCCAAAATCCCTTTCTAAGAATAATAAAATCATCAGTATATATAAATTTTTCATTTTTATACGATGTGTAAATCATTATAGATATTAGTGTAAAAAGCACTAAAACAACCCAAGCCAAAGTAAAAATATTTAGTAAATACAAACTTATTAGTGCAATTAAACTTGGTATACACAACCACATTAATTTAAGTAGAATAACCCGCTTATGTGGTTTATAAAACGATTGATTTTCAATTAAACTTTTAGTAAAAATAATATTGAATATTTCTTTTAATTCCAAATAGTTAGCACCAGGTATAACAATTCCTTTTTTGTTTTTATTATCTTCTGATGAAGCCACTTGTTTGATTTTAATTTCGAACAAATTCATCAACTTTTGAAAGTAGTTTTGTTGATATAGAAACAATTGCACTTTATTAGCTTTTACAGCTACAATATGCGAATCTGTTAAACCATACGATACCGTAATGTGTTCTTTTTTTAATTGAATTTTATAATTGTAATAAGTAATTAAAGTGCGTAATAAATTAAAAACAATTACCAGTAAAATAACTGCTAAAAACATAATCACACCTACTAAACCCAAATAACTTTTGTACGACGATGAAAAAATATCGTTATAAACATTTGTTGATTTATCGGTGTAGAAAAAATCTTGAATTTGATCAATGATTTGAAAAGAAAACGCTATTAACAAACCAAAAGTTTGAAAATAATTACGTGTAAAACCAATTTTTATTAAACTTAATATGCTAATTGTTATATTTTTAACAGGTTCTTCATGAAGTGTTTCTGTAGTAAGTTCATTTTCTACAAACTGATTATCATCTTGAAAATCGACAGATTTAAATGTTAGTTTATCTTTTAATGCCAAAGCTCTTTTAAAATCAATCCCGTTAATTTCAATTTCAGTTTTAGCACTTCCAGCTGTATCAATATTCACAACGTACAAACCAATAAGTTTATGTACAAACTTTTGATTTAAATTAACTTCATGAATTTTATCTAAGCTTACAACAGTTGTTGATTTGTTTAGCCAACCTTTTTTTATAATTAACTCATCGTGAATAACTTGATACGTAAAATAAAAATAATCAATAAGTTTAGTTATAAAAGTAGCACCCGTAATTAGTAAAATAACACCTATTAAATAAAAATTTCTATCGCTGCCTTTAACTAAAATTATAGCTAAAATGGGCCATGCTGCTCGAGCAACTTTTAAAATAGAAGTTGCAATAACTAAAAAAAGTGCTTTGCGATCTAACCTATTAGGTTCGTTAAAATGATAGTTACTATTCTGATTCATTATTTAAATCTTCCATTCTGTTCATTAAAAAGTTCTTCCAACGTTCGGCATCTTCTAAAGTTAATCCAGGTATTGCAATATCCGAAAAGCTACCTGCAGCTGTGTATAAAACCAGCGTAGCTAAACCTAATTTTTTTTCGTACCAACCTTGTTTAATTACCACATGTTGCAAACGAATATAAGGCGATATATGTGTTGATTTAAATAGTAATCCTTTTTTAAAAATTACATCGTGTGCACGAAAAGCGTACTTTTTTTTATTGAACGATAAAAAGGGATACATAATTATAAAAAAGCTAATTAATAAAAACAGTGCCATAAAATACCACTTTTCAATTTCAGAAAAAGTAAAAAAAATAACACAACAAATACCTATAGCAATTACTATTTTACAAATAGCATTTAAAACAATTATTTTTTTATAATTAGGATGCAGTTTTTGGGTTTCAACTTCTTGATACTGCGGTATATTTTGTAATGAAATGGTTTCGTTCTGAAACATATGCGTTATTTATTAAAAAGTTATTTTGTTTGAAACAAAAGCTAATAATACAAAAAAAATTAAAAAAAAGAAAAGAGTTTAGTAAAAACCAAACTCTTTCACAAAAAAATATAAACTAATTAATTATAAATTTTTCTTTAAATAAGTAGCAATCAATTGTTTATCAGCATCAAAAAACTGTAATTGATTTTTATTAATTTTTAGCGATTTTATTTTTCCAAAAGGCACACTATAAATTAAATGTTTCATTTCATCGCCGCAAAAGCGCATGGTTGAAATTCCGTTTACAAAACTAATTTTGTTATCTTCAACATTAAAATCGCCGCCTAACGTATTACATCCGTCGTTAGAACCGTAACGCCCATCAGAAAAATTTAATACTAGTTCCTTTTGATTTTCTGTTGGAATAAAATCACGGTTTTGAATATCTAATTTAGATAAAACCCAGGTTGTGTTATTTAATTTTTCCATGATTTGCGTTGATGTAGCTTTTTCGGAATTCAAACAATTTTGTGAACATCCGCACGACATAAAAATTAAATTAAATAGAAAGAATAGACTAATTGATACAATTTTTTTCATTTTTTTATTTCAAATATACTACTTTTTCTTATTTAATTTAAAACCATATGCTAATCTTAATGCAATTTGATCGGTTACATAATCATTATAATTTTCATATCTTATGCTGGCATCAATGTACTTAGTAGCATATCCAAAAGTTGGCGCTAATAGTAATGAATTATTTAAATCGCCAACAACTCCTATGGCTGCACCTGCTTCACCCATTAAATAAAATTTATTGCCTAAAAAATATTTTAAACCAAATTTCACAGGTACCATTCCTTCATCTTCCATTTCATTAAAAAAATGATTGTATCCTGTGGTTAAGGTAATCGATTTTTTTTGAGAAAAATCATATTGTAAACGCACATCAACTCCTAAGCTGTAATCATAATAATCATTAGTTAATAAACCTGCATTTAAACCTAAACCAAGTCTGTAACCTTTATTGTACTCCGTTTGACTAAAAGCAAACAAACATGTAAAACATGTTGTAACTACTAAAAAAATCTTTTTCATATAAGCTATTTTTATAAAATAGATTCAACTGTTGTGCCAATGAGTAAGTATATTTGCAAAAAAAATAAAATGACTCTTAAAAAGTATACGCAAGAATTTGGTTATAATTTTAAGTTAGCCTATCCAATTATATTAGCTATGTTAGGCCACACTATTGTGGGTATAATTGATAATATTATGGTTGGAAAAATTGGCGCTACCGAATTAGCTGCTGCGTCACTAGCCAATAGTTTTGTTTTCATAGCATTGTCTGTGGGAATAGGATTTTCAACTGCTATAACTCCGTTAGTTGCTGCCGCTGACACTGAAAATGATACACTTAAAGGACGAAGCGTTTTTGCAAATGGTGTTTTTTTATGTACCGTTTTGGGAATTATTTTATTTGCTGTTTTGTTTTTTTTCAAACCGTTTATTGATATAATGAATCAACCAAAAGAAGTATCAGAAATGGCAAAACCTTTTTTAGATATTGTTGGTTTATCATTAATTCCGCTTGTAATTTACCAAGGATTTAAGCAATTTGCCGACGGGAAATCGCAAACAAAATATTCTATGCATGCTACCTTAATTGCAAATATTGTAAATGTACTTTTTAATTATTTGCTTATTTATGGTGTGTGGATTTTCCCCAAAATGGGTATGATGGGGGCTGCTTACGGCACATTAATTTCGCGTTTGGTAATGCTTATCTATTTTGTTTGGGTTATTTTTCGTTTACCAATTTTTAAACCGTATTTAGAAAACATTTCTTTAAAGGACATCAATTTTAAAATGAGTAAATACATCACTTCAATTGGTGTACCCTCATCAATGCAATCGTTGTTTGAAGTTGCTTTATTTACAGGTGCTGTGTGGCTTTCAGGTATGTTAGGAACTACGTCGCAAGCAGCAAATCAAATTGCTCTTTCAATGGCTTCCATGACCTTTATGTTTGCTTCAGGGTTAAGCGTAGCGGCTATGATACGTGTTGGCAACCAAAAAGGACTAAAAGATTACAATAAAATGGAAACCGTAGCAAAATCTATCATGCTTATGACCTTTATTTTGTATACAGGGTTTGCTTTATTTTTTGTATTATTTCACAACTATATTCCTTTATTGTTTTTAGATAACAGCAATCCAGATCAACAATTAATAAACCAAGAAGTAATACAAATTGCTGGTAAACTATTACTAATAGCTGCTATTTTTCAAATATCAGACGGTATACAAGTAACAGCTTTAGGTGCCTTACGTGGTTTACAAGACGTTAATTTACCTATGATTATTACATTTATATCGTATTGGGTAATTGGTTTTCCGCTTTGTATTTACTTAGGTTTATATACCAATTTACAAGCCGAAGGTATTTGGTACGGATTATTGGCTGGGTTAACAGTTGCCGCAATTTTTTCGTATCTTCGCTTTCACTATTTATCAAAAAGATATTCAAACATTAATATTTAAACAATGGATTTACCTAAATTTGTTTTAGCAGACAATACCGACTTCCCTAATAATTTATTCGTAATTCACTTAGAATACCCTCGTTTTATAATTGATTTAGAAACGGAAGATATTGAATTTTTAGAAGAGTTAGACGAATCGGAAGAATTAGAAATTAAAGAAGAAATGGATCGTTTAATTGATTTAGCCGGTGCTTTTTACGAAAGAGAAATTACAAGATTTGCAGAAGATGAATAACAAAAAACACTTGCCATGGCAAGTGTTTTTTGCTTAACTAGTTATTCTTTGTAATGCATAATCAATTAAATAATCAACCGTTTTATAAGGATCTTTACTAAAACTACCCAATTTACGGTTTGCAACAATAGCGTTTAACGAAACTGCTTTGTGACCTAATAATTTTGATAAACCGTAAATGGCAGCGGTTTCCATTTCTAAATTAGTTGCTTTAAATCCGTTGAATTCAAACAAATCAATTGTATCCATAAAATGTTCATCGCTTAGTTGCAAACGCAAAACCCTGCTTTGTGCACCATAAAAACCAGGCGCTGTTATGGTTATACCTTCAAACATTTCTTTGCTTTTAAACTTATTAACCATTTCTAGATTTGCTTCAATAGCATAAGGCAAGCCTTTGGTTAATTGCCAATTGGTATGTTTTACAAAACATTCTTCCATTTCATGCGCAACAACATTTTGTAAACTGTAACTTCTAAGCATATTATCGGTACCAATTGCAAAAGTCGACATAAGAATGGAGTCAACCGGAATGCTATCATGTAACGCACCCGAAGTTCCAATACGAACAATATTTAAACTAGTTACATTAGGCTTTACCGTTTTGGTTTCAAAATCAATATTCACTAAAGCATCTAATTCGTTTAAAACAATATCAATATTATCAGGGCCAATACCTGTTGATATCACCGTTAAGCGTTTGCCTTTATACGTACCTGTTTGGGTTTTAAATTCACGCTTTTGTTTTGTAAATTCAATGGTATCAAAATGTTTCGTAATGGCTTCAACCCTATCCTGATCGCCTACAAAAATAATATCGTTGGCAATATCGGTAGGTAAAATATTTAAGTGGTACACACTGCCATCATCGTTTAATATAAGTTCCGATTCTTTTATACCCATCATATCAACCTCCTACTCTTTTTACTTTATAGCCTTTGTTTTTAAGGTAATCCATAATTTTATCTCTAAAATTACCTTGAATAATAATTTCGCCATCTTTGGCACTACCACCAACCCCACAATGCGTTTTTAAATCTTTACTTAAATTTTTTAAATCATCGGCAGTACCAACAAATCCTTTAATAACAGTTGCTACTTTACCTCCGCGGTTTTTTTTATCTAAATATGCCTCTAGTAATTGTTCATTAGGTGGCAAGGTTTCCTCTGTTTCGTTATGTTGGTTTAGATCGAAATCTTTATTGGTAGAAAAAACAAATCCACCTAAATCATCTAAACTTGTTAATTTTTTTGCCATTTTTTAATAATTAATTTTGATAATCAAATATACATAAACTATATATAAAGCTTATTTTTGTATCATTAAATTTTACTATTTTGAATTTACAAACGCTACACCAACAAACACAAGAAGTTATATCTGCAATTGCCAACAAACAACCTATGTTAGCAAAAGAAAAATTGTTAATAGCTACAGATCTGCTCAATAAATTAATAGACCACGCAACAAACAACGAACAATTAATTGAATTAACAAAATACGAAACGTTGTTAACATTGTTACAAAATAAATTAAAATAGTACTTTTACGTAAATTAAATTGCAAAAATGAAAACTGTAAAAATAGTTGGTGTTCCTGAACATTTTAATTTTCCTTGGCATTTAACCATAGACGAAGGCTTGTTTAACGAAGTTGGAATTGATTTACAATGGAACGATATACCCGAAGGCACTGGTAAAATGTGTGAAATGCTGCGTACTAACCAAACCGATTTAGCCGTTATTTTAACCGAAGGTATTTTAAAAGATATTGCAAATGGTAATGAAGCTGTTATTTTACAAACTTTTGTACAATCGCCTTTGCAATGGGGCATCCATGTAAATGCACAAAGTAATTTTGAAACGGTTGCCGATTTATATGGTAAAAAAGCTGCAATATCGCGCTATGGCTCTGGTTCTGAACTGATGACGTATGTAAATGCGGCCAATCAAAATTGGGATTTTAACTCCATTCAATTTCAAATTGTAAACACTTTAAACGGAGCTGTTGATGCTTTAACTAATCGTGAAGCCGATTATTTTATGTGGGAACAATTTATGACACAACCCATTGTAGATAAAGGTATTTTTAAGCGAATTGGCGTTTGCCCAACACCTTGGCCTTGTTTTATGATTGTTGCTAGAAAAGAATTTTACAACCAAAACAAAGCTTTAGTTGCACATTTATTAGAAACTATAAACCAAACAACTGCCGAATTTAAAATGATACCAAGTATTGATAAAACCTTGGCTATTAAGTACAACCAACAGTTAAACGATATACAGCAATGGTTGCAAATTACAAAATGGGCACAAAAAAAACCGACAAATAATCAGTTTACCGAAATTATAAATCAATTACTTAAGTATAATATCATAAACCAAACACTTAATTACGAAGAAGTAGTTGTTTAAAAAACATTAATGAAAGCACCAAACATAAAATTATTACGTGTATTAAACCAGCTTAGTTTACCTAAGCCGTGGGCTACTATTATAATTTTATTGTTAACGGTTTTAATTTTAATTCCGGTATTTATTATAATGCATCAAAATTTAATTGACCCTGAATGGCCTTTACATTTAGATCGCGTTTTAATTTTTGTATTAATTACCGCTTTCATTACTTATGCTTTACATTACGTTAAACGTTTTTTGTTTTTTGCAATTGTAGTTTACCTTTTTGTTTTATTGTTTGGAACATTATTTACGGGCTATGGCTTTAAATCGGTTTTTGAAGATTACAGATCCATGATTTACGCTATGAGTGATAATCCTAATCCACAAGATATTATTGTATCTAAACTTTTACCTTTTCCAAATAAATCAAAAATTTTAAATGCAATAGAATACGATAATCCAGGCGTGCGCAATTTTGCTGTAGGTGCCACTGCTAAACATTTTAGGAATGTAAAAGAATACCGACAAATAGTGCAATGTTTTGCCATTTTTAAAGAAATTCAAAATAAATGGAACTATGTAAACGATCCAAAAAACCGAGAATATATTGCAACGGCATCAGAATCGTTACAACATTTTTCAGGCGATTGTGACGATCACTCTATATTAATGGCAGCTTCCATTAGGGCAATTGGTGGTACCCCACGGCTTATTCACACAAAAGAACACATGTACCCCGAAATGTTAATTGGAAAAAAACACGACTTAGAAAACATCATCTACCTAATTAAAGAAGTTTTGTTTGTAAAAGAAGCAAAAGGCAAAACCATACATTACCACATTGATGAACGCGGACAAGTATGGCTTAATTTAGATTATACTGCTAAATATCCAGGAGGCCCTTTCATGTCTGAAGAAATTTTGGGCGAATTAACTTTAAACTAACTATGAACATATTTATAACAACAGCAACTATATTTGGTGCAACAGCCATTGTTTTTGGAGCTTTTGGTGCACATGCACTAAAAAAAATTTTTAATCAAGAACAACTTAAAAACTTTGAAACTGGTGTAAAATACCAAATGTATCATGCCTTACTACTTTTAATTATTGGTTTCAACACAAACTATATAACTAAATACCAAACACTTATATATTACACATTAACATTAGGCGTATTATTATTTAGTTTTAGTATTTATTTGTTGTGCATTAGCAGCGCTTTAAACAAAAAAATTAAAATACTAGGCCCTATTACACCCATTGGGGGTTTATTGTTAATTGTTGGATGGTTTTTACTATTTTTAAACGCTATTAATTAATTTTTATTTTTATTAACATTAAATTTTATACATTTACACCAAAATTAAATTAACTATTTTTAAATGAAAAAATTATTTGCACTTGCTTTTACTGCAGCAGCTTTAGTATCATGTAACAAAGATGGATACACTATTAAAGGTGAAGTAAAAGGATTAGTAGACGGAACAAAAGTTTATATTAATAAACAAAACGAAAACGGCTTTACTAAAATAGATTCAACAGAAATTAAAGGCGGTACTTTTGAATATAAAAGTGAAAAAACACCAGAAACCGATTTATACTTTATTGAATTAGGAAAAACACAAGAGTTTATGTTTCCTTTCATTGTAGAAAATGGTTCAATTACATTTACTTTTGACAAAGCTAAACCACAAGAAGTAAAAGTTACGGGTACTAAAAATAACGATTTAATGACTTCTTACAACGAAGAAGCATATAAAATTCAAAAAGAAATCATGGATTTTCAGCAACAAAATCAAGCTAAATTCATGGACGCACAACAAAAAGGCGATCAAGCAACTATGCAATCGTTAATGGATCAAATTTCAAAAATCCAAAATAAATACGTTGATCAAAACAAAAAATTCATTACAACAAACAAAGATTCGTATATTTCATTATTGTTGTTAACGCAATTAGCAATGTCTGATGCTTTAAAACAAGAAGAAATTAAAAAATATTTTAACGATTTAAGTTCTGATGTAAAAAACACCAAAAAAGGAAAAGAATTTGCAGACAATTTAAAAAAAATGGAAGCAAATCTTAAAGAAAGTCAAGCAAACTTACAAAAAGTAGCTGTTGGGCAAAAAGCTCCTGATTTTTCTGCAAGCACTCCAAATGGCAAAACAGAATCGTTATTAGCTAACTTAGGAAAAGCTACTATTATTGATTTTTGGGCATCATGGTGTGGTCCTTGTCGTAAAGAAAACCCTAATGTAGTTGCACTTTACAACAAATACAAAAACAAAGGCTTAAAAATTATTGGCGTTTCTTTAGATAAAGAAAAAGATGCTTGGATGAAAGCTATTGCAGATGATAAATTAACTTGGTTACAAATTTCAAATTTAAAATTCTGGGAAGATCCAATTGCTAAACAATATGCAGTAGAAGCAATTCCTGCAACATTTATTTTAGATGCTAACGGAACAATTGTTGCAAAAGATTTAAAAGGAGCTGAACTAGATGCTAAAATTGCAGAACTTTTAAAATAATTTTTTTGAAAATATAAAATAAAGTCGGTACATTGTTACCGACTTTATTATTTATACCTATGCCTAATTATTTTAAATATTTATTTGTACTATCACCCATTTATATAAATGCCCAACATGTAATTCAAGTTGATTTACAAGAAAACAAAAATTTAAACACATTCTACCTAAAACAACTTAAAAACTACGAATGGGTTACTACCGATAGCGTACAAATAAATCAAAACAAAATAAATTTTACGTTACCCGAAACAAATGAACTTATTTATATTTCGTGTAAAGAAACTCCTAATTTCAATTTAAAACTTTACAATACTAAAGGTAAAACAACAATTAATTACTTATTAAGCAGTAATACCTATACTATTAAAGGAGCGTCAATTAATGAAGGTTTAGCTGCTTTTGAAAATCATATGCAACCTTTAAATAATAAATTAGCACAATTAATTGAAAACAAACCACAAATTAAAAATCCTTCTCATTTAACTTTTGAAGAACGCTACGCATATACAAACCATCACAATTTAGTTGCTGCTGTTAAAGATGAAATGGATATAGAAACGTTTAATTTTATAGTAAACAATAAAAATAACGACTATACAAATGTTTTAATTAAACAAAAATTAAAACATGTTTTTGAAGAAAAACTATATACACATTGGGGTAAATTGTATGCTGTTTTAAATGATGAACAAAAAAACAGTGAAGAAGGCAAAAAACTAGCACATTTTCTAAAAGCATATGAAGAAATAAAAATTGGTGCTAAAATTATAGATTTTGAACTTCCAGACACTAAAAATAAAACTAAAACACTATACAAAAATCTTGGTAAATATACAATTGTCGATTTTTGGGCATCGTGGTGTGCACCCTGTAATGAAGAATACCCTGTTTTAGTAAATCTGCATAAAAAATATAAAAGTAAAGGTTTAAAAATTGTCGGCGTTTCGTTAGACAATGATAATGAGCAATGGATTAAAACCATTAAAAAAGAACAGCTAAAGTGGCTTCACCTTTCAAATTTAATTGGATGGGACGAACCTTTATTAAAAACATTTAAACTAACAAGCATTCCTTATACTATTATACTTAATGATAAAGGAGAAATTATTGCAAAGGGATTAAAAGGTGCCGATTTAGAAGCTACAATAGATGAACTATTTAAATAATTTAAAGTGAATTAATAAACTACGTTTGCTTTCTATTTTTAGTTTGATTAAATAAGGTTTTGTTTTCTTATTTTTAGTAAATTAGGATACTATAAATAGTATAAATTTTGATAAAATTGAACTTAAAGTTCCTGTTTTAAAAACCAAATACCATATATATTTCGTGTTAAACTTAAGAATAGTACTAAAAACCTAAACAATCAAATGAAAAATATAAGTTATTTTTTTCTGTTTTTATCGTTACTTGCTGAAGTATTTGGAACGATAGGTGGTTTTGGTTCATCTGTATTTTTTGTACCTATTGCCAATTTTTATTTCGATTTTGAATCGGTTTTGGGACTAACCGCTATCTATCATCTTTCCAGTAATTTAAGCAAAATTGTATTGTTCAAAAAAGGACTCGACAAAAAGCTTCTCATTAATATTGGAATTCCATCGGTGCTCTTTGTAATTATAGGTGGACTACTCACAAAGGTATTTGACAATTCGTTCCTTAAAGTTTTTCTAGGTATATTTTTAGTTGCTTTAGCACTTTTGTTTTTAATAAAAAAAGAATTGATTATACCCCCGTTAAAACGAAACGCACTCATAGGCGGTAGTTTGTCAGGGTTTTCTGCAGGACTTTTAGGAACAGGAGGTGCTATAAGAGGGTTAACAATGGCTGCATTTAATTTAGAAAAATCGGTTTTTATTGCTACCTCTGCTTTTATTGATTTCTTAATAGATTTTTCACGAACATTTGTTTATTACTACAACGGTTATATTCATAAACACGACTTAATTTATGTACCTTTTTTAATAGTAATTGGAATAGTAGGTACCGCAATTGGTAAAAAAATTCTGAATTATATTCCACAAGAACAATTTAAAAAAATATCACTTAGCCTTATATTAATAATTGGGGTAATTACTTTGATTGATGTGGTTTTGCGTTGAATTGGTTAAATTGGGAACAAGTGAACAAGTGAACAAGTGAACAAGTGAACAAGTGAAATGGGGAAAGCTGAAAACATTCCCCACTACCTCCCTTTAGAGGGGAAATTATGAATTGGAGAACTGTATCGCTTAAAGGAGTTAAATTAGGGTAAAAAAAAGACCGAAAGGTTATTTCGGTCGGTGTGGGTTATTTTGAAAAGAATTCTTGTATTTTTAAAGCAATGCGTTCTCGTTCTTCATCTGTTAAATTTGACCCCGATGGTAAACAAAGTCCATTGTTAAATAATTTTTCAGAAATATCGGTTCCGTAATAAGGTGCATTTGCAAAAACTGGTTGCTGATGCATTGGCTTCCATAACGGACGTGATTCAATATTATCTTCCAACAAAGCTAAACGCAAATCCTCTCGCGTTTTTCCTGTGATTTCCTGATTTACAACAATTGCAGAAAGCCAATGATTGGAATAGAAATCTGAAGAAGGTTCCGTAAGCACTTGTACTCCATCCATATCTTTAAAAAGTGCTGTATAGAAATCGTGCATTTTTCTACGTGCTGCTACTCTACTCGATAATACCTCCATTTGTCCGCGACCAATTCCCGCTACAATATTACTCATACGGTAATTGTACCCAATTTCACTGTGTTGGTAATGAGGTGCATTATCGCGCGCTTGGGTTGAAAGAAAAACGGTTTTTTCTTTATCTTCTTGTGTATGACAAACCAAAGCTCCACCACCCGAAGTAGTAATGATTTTATTACCGTTAAACGACAAAATTCCGAAACGACCAAAAGTACCACAAGCTTTGCCTTTATAAGTAGAACCTAAAGCCTCTGCTGCATCTTCTATCACCGGAATATCAAACTGATTTGCAATTGCTAAAATTTCATCCATTTTAGCCGGCATGCCGTATAAATGTACTACAATGATCGCCTTAGGTTTTTTGCTTTTTGCAATGCGCTCTTCAATGGCTTCCTTCAATGCAATTGGACACATGTTCCACGTATCTATTTCTGAATCGATAAAAACAGGTGTTGCCCCACAATACGCAATAGGGTTAGCCGAAGCCGAAAACGTCATACTTTGACAAATGACTTCATCTCCGTGTACAACGCCACATTGTACCAAAGCCAAGTGCAAAGCAGCCGTACCTGCCGAAAGTGCTGCTACGTTCACATCGGCATTTAAAAAATGTTCTAAATCTTTTTCAAA
>JACCEA011058570.1_pt1 | contig 176796 bp, 161 predicted proteins | sample 7449851 | NCBI WGS metagenome assembly JACCEA01 (sample SAMN15323453, study PRJNA562643) | freshwater metagenome | isolation source: river surface water | place: USA:Blue River Watershed | collected 2017-08-18
TATTTCAAGACTTTGGTTGGCAAACATTTGTTTCAAGCGACGGTTCTCATCTTCTAATTGTTTTAGTCGTTTAATATCTGCTAACGTCATACCAGCATACTTGTCTTTCCAATTATAGTAGGTTGCCATTGAAATACCATGTTTGCGACATAACTCTTCAATCGTCATAGCGCCTGTTTTAGCTTCATCTAAGATCTTAACAATCTGATTCTCGTTAATTCGTTTAGTCATAGCAATACTCCTTAATTTGACTAAATGTTATCAAACTGTCTAATTATGAGTGGTTCTATTATACGGGGCTAGGACAATTACACATACCACCAACAAAAGAAAATTTGAGGCGGGCAGAGTTTAAAAGAAGTCAAATTTTAGTAGAAATAGACAGAGGTAAATTTAACTATGCAGAACATTTCCCTAATTCTACCAGAGTTAAAATATTTTGCAAACCACATGAGCAGAAAATAACAATTGGGGAATTATTAACTAAACAATTATCTGATTATACACTTACATATGAAAAGGGTAATTTATCTATTTCAACCCTAACTGGCTATAAAAAAATCACTAACCACTTATTAAAATATTTCAGCAATATTTATATTCAAGATTTATCAGCTACACATGTTAAGGATTGGTTATTGCAGATTGGACTAGCAGAAATTACTGCAAAGACAATTCAAAACCGGGTATCACTGCTAAAATCATTAATAAATGAAGCAATTAGTAATAAATACATTACTAAAAATGTTTTCGATGAAATTCAATTATCAAAAGAATTAAGTAAAACTGCTGTAAAAAGTGAATATGAAGTTAATCCATTTACAGAAATAGAGAAAAATACCATTATCGAAACAGCCGAGGGGCAGATTAGAAATCTAATTCAGTTTAATTTTTGGACAGGATTAAGGACTTCTGAATTGATAGCCTTAAAGTGGGAAGATATTAATTTTAATGATGGAATAATACACATTAAACGGGCAAAAGTTGAAAATGAAATTAAGACAACCAAAACTAAGGCGGGGATTAGGAAGATCATTATGCTGCCATCTGCAAGAGAGGCATTAATAAATCAACTACAATATACCAAAAATGAGGAATTCATTTTTAATAATCCAAATACTGATAAACCATGGCATAGTTCAAATAAAATTGCTGATGCTTGGAAAAAAGTTATTGAGCAATGTGGTGTAGAATATAGAAACTCTTACCAGATGCGTCACACATATGCGAGCGCTCTATTGAGTAATGGAGAAAATATTTTTTGGTTGGCTACTCAGTTGGGGCATGAAAATACGGAAATGATATTTAAGCACTATGGCAAATGGATCCCGCAAGATGCTAAAAATGGTTATAAATTTGTTGGAAAATATTAATACTTATTGGAATATATGGCGGATTTTTGGGGTTTTACTTCGAACTTAACTCGAACTTGTTTATTTACCTACTTAAAAAATCGTTATAAATCAGTGTGTTAAATGGTGGAGATGGGGGGAATTGAACCCCCGTCCGAAAGTCCTATATAACGAGTCCTACATACTTAGTTAAGTCTTTTGAGTTTCGCTCACAAAACGCCGGCCTAACAGGCTTAATCTGAGCTAATCGCTATTAGTTTCGATCGGGACAAGCGGTCAGTCCTTCTCAAAGTCTATTTCCTTTGACGCTAAAACTTATACCAATAGACAAGTTAAGTTTAGCGCTAGCAGAACTAAGCTGCTAAAGCAAAAGTTTCGTCGTTAGACGCAACTTCTACGTTGTTAAATGTGTTTGCATTTAAGTTTTTTACAGTGTTTAACGTGTTCTGCGATCACGGTATGCGCTCTAATTACTTCGCTACCCCCGTCGAAGCCATGTCATCCCCATAGATACTGAATATATACTCGAAGTATTTGACTTTTGGATGCGAAGGATTGATAAAAAAGACGACGCAGTGTAGACAGAGCTACGTAAGGAGTCTTTTTTGAAATCCGACAAGGTCCGAGATTCAAAGGCGAAGAGTATAGAACGTTATTGTACTATATTTTATACTTCATTCGCACAAATTAATAATTCCTTATATCCCGTTGCAGCATCAAACACGCGCTGAAATTGATAATCCATAAGCTCCATGATAATTATCTCTGCGGTGGTATGAACTATATTACCCTCCATCAAGTGCCCACCCCAAACCGTACCACTATCATCCGCAACACTTAGATGCAAATGCACACCATCAGGAGATAACGTCCCAACTAAAGAAACAATTTCAAATAAGGCATTCCGTTGCAAAAACTTAGTCGCGCTTGCCAGACGTAAATGCAATTTGGATAAACTACCGACACAACTGACTATCGTAGCTGCCGCAATTTGTCGTTGCTTACAATATTCTGTAAGCACTGATTTAAGATCGTCACCCGGAGAAAGTCTAAGCGCATGAATAACTGTATTACTCACGAGCGCCACTATGAAAATAATCACAATATTGAGTAATTGTACAGCGCTCACACTCAGGCTTCCGTGCTTTGCAGATATAGCGACCATGCAAAATCAACCAGTGATGCGCATCAAGCATAAATTCATCGGGAATAACTGCTAACAAGCCACGTTCCACTGCCAAAACATCTTTGCCTTTAGCAATTCCCAAACGATTTGCCAAGCGGAAAATATGGGTATCTACCGCCATCGTTGGCTGATGAAATAATGTATTTAATACAACATTCGCAGTTTTGCGCCCTACTCCCGGTAGCTCTTCCAACTCTTCTCGCGTAGATGGAACTTCACCATTGTGCTTGTCTAACAAAATTTGCGCCATTGCTACTACATTTTTAGCTTTAGTTTGATAGAGCCCAATCGTTTTAATATACGGGATTAGTCCTTCGATACCAAGCGCAGCAATAGCAGCTGCATTTGAAGCAACAGGAAATAATTTATCAGTTGCCTTGTTAACTCCTACATCAGTAGCTTGTGCGGATAAAATTACCGCAGTTAACAATTCAAATCCATTGCTATATTTAAGTTCTGTCGTAGGATTAGGATTATTTTCCCGTAGAATAGAAAAAATCTGTCGAGCCTGTTCCTGACGTTTTTTTAATTGTACTTTACTTACCATTAGTATTCATTTTCCCATTGATACGCAAGATTTTCAAAACGTGTATATTGGTTTAAGAAGGCCAATTTTATTGTACCAGTTGAACCACTCCGATTTTTGGCAATATTAATTTCGGCAATACCCTTCTCTTTACTGTCTTCACGATTATAGTAATCATCACGATAAAGTAATAAAATAATATCCGCATCCTGCTCCAAAGCGCCAGATTCACGCAAATCAGAAATATTAGGGCGCTTATCAGTTCGACTTTCTACATCACGATTGAGCTGCGAAAGCAAAATAATTGGCACATCAAGCTCAATCGCCAAGGTTTTAAGTGAACGCGAAATCTCAGCAATTTCCTGCGCACGATTTGAACCCGGACCACTATTAATTCCACTCATAATCTGCACATAATCAATCACAATCACACCCAGTTTACCCACCCGATCAACCAAACGTCGTGCCCGCGCACGTAAATCAATCACATTAATCCCAGATGTTTCTGCGATATGGATCGGGGCACTTTTTAATTCATTCATTGCTATAAAAATCTTATCCATTTCATCATGGGTAACATCGCCGCGTTTCATTAAGCTTTGATCAACCCGCGCGCAAGAACTTAGCATCCGTTGTACCAATTGTACCCCAGGCATTTCTAAAGAAAATACCGCTACGGGCATTTTATTTTTTAAGGCAATGTTCTCGGCAATATTTAGAGCAAATGAGGTTTTACCCATCCCAGGACGTCCAGCAACAATAATTAGTTCCCCACGTTGTAACCCAGAAGTATAGTTATCTAGCTCAGTATAATGTGTCGCAACTCCAGTAATACCATCTTTATCTTCCCGCTGAGCTGCTTCCATCATCTTAGTAATTACTTCATCAAGTAAATCTTTAAATTGAGCAAATTGCTTATTACTCGCGTTTAAATCTTTAATATTAAAGATCTTTTGTTCCGACTCATCCAGAAGCTGATCAACATTACGTCCTTGCGGCGCATACGCGCTATCGGCAATAGTATTACTCGCACTGATTAATTCGCGCAAGATAAAGCGTTCACGGATGATTTCAGCATAACTAGAGATATTGGTTGAACTGGTTGTTGAGTCAACCAGATTATGTAAATAGTCAACACCACCAACAAAGCCTAATTGATTATTCTGTTTGAGTGATTCACCAACTGTAACCGCATCAACATTTTTATTTTCTGAGCGTAATTTAACAATATGCTCATAGATTACCTGATGCTCTTTACGATAAAAGTGTTTTGGAAATAGTACACCTGCAACATAATCATAGGCATACTCCTCAAGCAGTATCCCTCCAATCAGAAACTGCTCTGCCTCAAGTGAATACGGTGGCGTTTTAAGCATTGCTAAGCTAGTATCTTGATTCGACATTTATTATATTTCTTTAAGAGTTTGATAAGTAGAGATTTTAACATGAATCGTTAAACCAAATATAAGGTGAGAAATCTTGTCGCTGGCAGACTCTGAGTAAATATGTTATAATCCAACATCTATAAACATTACCTTGTCAGCACCATGGATAAAACTTATAATAAATTAATTGAAGCAGGAATCCAGCTCTTTGGGGACTACGGATTTGACGCGGTATCGGTGCGTGATATCGTAAAAGGCTCTGGTGCTAATCTATCTGCCGTGTCATACCATTTTGGTGGCAAGTCCGAGCTTTATAAAGCCGTTATTGAATATTTGACACAAGAAGTAAAAGATCAATTAATTGCTTTTGACGCGGGAACTTTCGTTACACTTTCGCTTGATAAAATGGAAATTCGGCTAAGAGAGATAATCTATGAGTTTCATCAATTATTCACATCAGCAAATGGCGCAAGCCGTCTAAATATATTTACTCGGGAAACTACCTCACCTGACAAAAACTTGTCTCATCAGTACTTTCTGGACATGGTTGGCTGTGTTCGTGAATTTTTTACCAAAATTTTGAGTGCGTATTACCAAAAGCGGAATGAACCAATTGATAAAGTTAATTTTGTAATTATACTTTTGTTAAGCATGCTAAAAAATACCTCTCAAAATCACTGTATCGAATTAATCCCTCAAGATGAACGTGATGATATTCTTACACGCTTGGTTGACCTAATCATCTATAGTAAACTTTAAAAATATAGGCGACCAGTTTAAAACTAATCGCCTATAAATGCGTGACTTCTTTACTCTTAATTCATAACAAAACTTAGAGAATAAATTATTTTTTTACACTCTTACTAATACTATTTAAACTATCAAGAGTCGCATCAGCACTGCTTTTCACTGCAGAACCAAAATTAGTTATAGCATTTTTAACAATTTCCTGCAACGCATGAATAGACTGATGATTGCCTGATGCTGCATTTTTTACCATATCATCAAATTTATAAACTATCGGACTTGGTAACAGTTTCGAATAAAAATCAAAAAATTTAAGTGAAGTACTTCTGACTTCATCAGAACCACCAACACCAGAATTACAAACACTGGTGCAAATTTTTAATAATGCGTTCGTATCTTCCAGTAAAGCTTTAGAAACCATTGCTCCATTCTCAGTTAATAGAGAACTAAATGTTTTCGCAAACTCATCTGGCGTGCTCACTTGATAAAGTGTTTTAGTGTTGCTAATACCACGTTGCCAAAACTGCTTGGCTTGCTCCAAATACAAATCATTTAACTCTTTAACCTGAGCAGATAACTTGCTAAATGTATCATAGGCATCTTGCAGCATAGCTGCATTAGGCAACTCTCGATCTTTTTGTTTACTCATATCATCTCTCCTTTAAACAATATAATTCTTAACTACAACTAGATTATAACATTAACCGTTCACGATTTGATAAAATATCGACAAAGCACCTAACAGATCAATCTTTTTTACCTAACATCAATATAAAGTAATTGAATCTGTGATCTCTAGTTAACTAAGTCTATTATTTAAGGATATATACTATATGAGTCATCCTACGCTACAAAAATCCAAACGAAAATGGTATTTCAGCCTATGGTTTTTCGTTCTAATCTTTATGTGTGGGGGAATTATCTTCGGTATCGCAAACCCAGAGCTTGGTAAACAGAGTAAGCCAATTATTGATGCGTTTATTCACGTTATTAAAATTCTAGTCGGACCTATCATCTTCTTTACCGTATTAAGCGGTGTTATCGGCATGGGTAGCCTCAAACAGCTTGGTACAATTGGTGCTAAATCATTCATTTATTTCGAAGTAATTTCCAGCTTAGCTTTGATAATTGGCTTAAGCTTTGGTCATTTTGTCCACCCTGGAACTGGATTAAATCTATCCGTTGCTAGTATAGATCCAAGCTTAGTAGCAAAATATACGCAGAACCAAGCTGAGGCAACTAGCTTTGTTCATATTATGCTCTCAGCTATTCCATCAAACTTATGGGATCCATTTTTAACAGGTAATACCTTACAAATCTTATTCATCGCAATCTGTCTGGGATTTGCGCTCTTTTATCTAGCACAGCGTTGGCGCGAACAAATCATGCATAATCTTCACGCTATCCAAGGATGGCTATTTAAAATCTTAAGCTTCGTCATGTGGTTTTCACCTATCGCTGCGTTTGCTGCAATGGCATTCATGCTGGGACAATTTGGAATATCAGTAATCTGGCATATGCTTGGTTTGGTTGCAACAATGATTGGTGCGTGTATCTTCTTTATTTTAGTGATTCTGGGAACTGTAGCAAAAATAGCTGGATTTAGTATCTTTCAATTCCTTAACTTTATAAAAGATGAGATTATTTTAGTTTTTGCGACTTCTTCCAGCGAGAGTGCTCTGGGTCCGATTATGCAAAAACTTAAAAATTCTGGGGTTGATGAATCTGTAGTCGGAATTGTCGTGCCTGCAGGATATAGTTTTAATCTGGATGGAACCAATATATACTTGTCGTTAGTTATTGCTTTTCTATGCCAAGCATTTAACATTCACCTCAGCTTGCAAGAGTATATCACAGTGATTTTGGTATTGATGGCAACCAGTAAAGGTGCTGCAGGAGTGAGTGGTTCTGGATTTATTGTACTGGCAGGTACATTAGCCGCAATGCACGGTAAGATCCCCGTAGTTACAATTGCAATCTTGCTTGGAATTGATAAAATCATGAGTGAGTTACGTAGCACCACCAATCTAGTAGGCAATAGTATGGCAGCAGTAATTGTAGCGCGAATGGAACGTAGTCTTGACTTGAAGAAATTTAAAGCATCTTTAAGCAATGGTGTAGAAAAATAAACTGGTGTGCTTAAAAATACAGATGGCTCCGATATATAACAACGGAGCCTTTATTATAGAAATGAATCATTTAATCCTTGCCAAGTTTAGCCTTAGCTTTATCAACACACTCCTGCGCTTCTCGTGAGTAACGAATTTCCTCGTATTTGCCATCTTGATTTGGCAATTGCAAGGCTTTTTGACATGCATCTAACGCCTTATCCGCTTCACCTGTCGAGTTGTAATACTGACCTAAAAATACCCAATTGTTTTTAAAGTTTGGCGCTTTAGTAGTTGCCGTAGTTAGCAGCTCCAGCGCTTTTTTATTGCTACCACCAAATAAACCAGGTAATTCCTGATAATATTTACCTAGAATCCGAGAACCACCATACCATTGAAAGTCTGGTTGAAGTCCATTCACTTGTTTAAGTGCATCCATACCGGCACCAGCATTACTAGCTGAAGACATAATACCTTTAGCTAAACCATAGCTACCTAAATCAATCGCAAACCAGTACAAACCTTCGACACCATCAGGCTTAACTTCGCGAGCTATTTTAGCAGCACTAACGCCATAGTCAAAGAGCTTAACACCGCTGGAAGTACCCACAAATTTTTTCTCGCCGTAGCCATAATTACCAATAAAATAAACCAAGCGAGCAGTTTTCCATGCAGTTTCATAATCTTTACTAATTTCTGGATTAGTATTCAAATATTCGGCAATTATTTTTTGATTATTCAGGTTTTCACGATTTGACCACGCACTATCCAGAAATTGAACAGATAATGCTTGGTTTGATTCAATTGAAAACGCTACTGCATTACTTGTCGCTTTAGTTGCTGCAAAACTAGAAACCGAGCACACGCCTAGTAGTAAAGAACATAATAGTTTTTTCATTTTGATTTCCTGATGTTACTTCATGAATAATATAGATAAACAGGCTCACAGCACCTGACAACGACAAACAATTTTACGTTATCAAGTACGTGAGCCTGTTTAATAATTCACGTATTACGTGGTCTCTTTTTTGGAGAGATTCATTACCACAATAAAGAATAATGGCACAAAACACGTTGCAATCAAGGTTGATCCAAGCATCCCGCCGATAATACCATAACCCACCGAATGCTGAGAGTTAGCACCAGCTCCAGTTGCCGTAGCCAATGGTATTGCTCCTAGAATAAACGCAATGGAGGTCATGATAATTGGTCTAAAGCGAACTTTTGCGGCATGAATTGCGGCAGTCCGATACGACATATTCTCATTTCGAACAGCCTCAATCGCAAATTCAACAATCAAAATTGCGTTTTTAGCCGAAAGCCCGATCAGCGTCAGCATACTAACCTGGAAGTAAATATTATTTTCCATGCGGAAAATCAGGAGTGTTAATGCAGCACCTAATAACGCAAATGGTAATGCCATCATGATCGCCATTGGCAATGCCCACATCTCATACAATGCGGCCAAAATCAAAAACACCATAATTAAGCCAAGCGAGAAAGCAATCGCAGCTTGATTTCCGGCAAGATTTTGCATATATGAAGGACCAAACCACTGAATCGAATAATCTTTGCCCAATACCTTTGGTACTGCATCACGAATTGCATTCATCACATCACCAGATGAAGCATGAGTAACAGGATTTGGATTGACAATAATCTGACTACCAATATAATCATTCATCCGCGTAACCAGTTCTGCACCGTTAGTATACTCAAACGTTGCCAAACTACCAACTGGAATCATTTTATTACCTGTACTGGTTTTAGCATAAACGACATTCAAAAGCTCTGGGTTATTGCGGTATTGATATTCACTTTGTATCATTACCCACCATAAATCATTCCACTTGGTAAAGTAGTTGATATAGTATAAACCAAATGTCGATTGTAATGAATTAAAGATATTCGCATAAGGTACATCATACAAATATGCTTTACGCGGATCAACTTTAACATTAATCTCCGGTGTTTTAACATCATACAGTTGGAATGCGCTACCAACTACCTGTGGATACTCTTTCTGTAAGTATGCCGCTAATTTTACCCCATCATCATGAATACGTTGTGGAGTACCAATATCCGGTAATGCTGCTTGCAGATAGAATGTTACACCACCAGTTGTACTCATCCCACGAATCGGAGGTTGATTGTACGGGAAACCAGTTATGCGCAAATGTTTACTCTGCAATTCAGTAGTTTTCTTAATTACCGCATCAACATCCTGATCAGCATCCGGACGAAGTGCATAATCCTTCATGATAATACTCAAGGTTGAGGTATTAGTTTTTGTTGAACCATTATCAACAATATCTTTACCGCCCAAAATTGCAATCCGATCTAACTCGGGGATATGACTCATCAGGTCTTTAGACAGTGAAATTGCTTCATCTACGTTATAGTCAATTGATCCACCAGAATTGACATGAATTGTATCATAATAATACCCCATATCCTCCAAAGGAACCAACCCAGTAGGAATCTTGATAAACATTACAATCACAGCTAAAATCACGATACACCATGCTATCATAGCTTTTTTGGCATTATCAATAATCTTAACCACAATGGTCATATAAAGCTCTTGGAATTTTACAAATCCAGCATTAAATTTATCAAAAAACCAATAAACCCACTGCAAAGGCTTAAATTTAGATTCGTGCTTCTCACCATGTTTCACATTACGCAAGAAAATAGCACATAGCGTTGGCGTAAGAGTCAGCGCAACAACACCTGATAACAATACCGAAATTGCAATCGTAACAGCAAACTGCTGCATCAGAATACCGCTAAACCCACCCAAGAAAGCAACAGGAATAAACACTGCATTTAATACGCAAACTACGGCAATAACTGGCGCAGCTACCTGCTCCATCCCTTTTATCGCAGCTTGAACTGAATTTAAACCCTCTTCAGCCATTAAACGCTCAACGTTTTCGAGTACCACGATAGCATCATCCACCACAATCCCGATTGCCAGCACCATCCCAAATAGGGTCAAGGTATTAATTGAAAAGCCCAGAGCGAAAGTGCCTGCAAAGGTTCCGATAATCGCCACAGGAATTGCAATTACTGGGATAATCGTACCCTTAATATTCTGAATGAAGAGCATTACAACACAGAACACCAGAATAAATGCAATAATTAGCGTTGAAACTACTGCTTCAACTGATAAAATTACAAACTCTGAAGAATCATAGTGATTATAGAACTTAACTCCATCAGGCATGTGCTTAGAAATCTCATTCAATAAATTCATATAATCTTTTTTAACCTGAAGCTGATTGGCACCAGGTACCAGATATAATGCCAAAGCTGTTGCAGGGACTACTTTAAGTTCATTTGTACTAGGATCACGAACAACAGACTTAAAGTATGTGATATATTGTTGTGCATCCAGTTTAACCTTAGCAACATCTTTAACTCGAACCACTTGAGCATTACTCTCAGTTGCTCGCAGCACAATATTCTCAAATTGTGACTCTTCTGTCATATAACCAGTTGAATTAATCAAAAAGTTATATTTTTGCGGACCAGACATTGGTGCCATTGCATTTAAACCAATCGCATACGGCCAGTTTTGGTCGTTAACCGCATTTTTAATATCCGCAACGCCAACATTATAATATTTCAATTTATTCGGATCTGTCAAAATTCGCATAGCAAATTGACGTTGCCCTAAGATTGAAACTACCCCCACACCAGGAATTTGTTCAACCAAAGGATAAACATAACGTTGTACATAGTTACTTATGAATAATTGGTCTGGCTTACCAGTATCTGAGTAAAAAGGCGTCACAATAAACAAATCTGGATTTTGCAAGCGCATGGTTACACCCTGAGCTTGTACCTGAGTTGGCAATTGTGGCATTGCAGTATTAATCCGATTTAAAGCATCAGCTTCAACCAATTGTAGGTTGGTTCCAGTTTGGAAGTAAACGTTTAGTGATAAGCTATTACTACCATTTTGGCTGGCTGACTGCATATAAATCATTCCGGCCACACCAGACATTTGATCCTCAATCGGTGCAGCTACCGCATTGGCAATAGTTTCAGAATTGGCACCGGGGAAAGGCACTGAAATATTCAAACATGGTGGAACAATTGATGGGTATTGCTCAATAGGAGAAACCGCCATAGAAATCAAACCGGCAATCGTAATGATGATCGAAATCACCATTGATAAAACCGGTCTTAAAATAAAAAAGCGACAAAACATCTAGCTGATTCCTTTACACTGGGTAACTAACACTTAACTTTATATTAATCTACTATGCTTTTAAATCTACACCAATTATAGTAAGATTGAAATACTACTTCAGTCTTACTATAACGCGACTATAAAGCTAATCGAAACTTAATACTTCTAGTCTATTAATATTTATCGTTGTAAATATTGGCTGAACTTTCAATAACTACCGCTCGTTTCCTAACATCACCTTTATAAGCAGAAGCATTTGTTTTAGCTGGAGTAACAGCTTTAGGCGCCGAAGCAATTGCAGGGTTATTTGGATTAGTTTTATTCTGATCATCAGTACTATCCACGATAACTTTGTCACCGTTCATAACTTTAACACCACCAGCAGTTACAACTTTCATACCATCACTTAAGCCTGACTTAATAATCCATAATGCACCAGTCATTGGTCCTGTCACAATTGGCTGCTTAGCAATTTTGCCATCTTTTACTACATAGACAAAAGCACCTTTATCATCGCGGAATACTGATTCTTGAGGAATAGCAAAAGAATCTTTATACGTAACACCATTTAAATAAATATGAACAAACTGCCCTGACAGGAGTTGATTTCTCAGATTAGTATTATCAACATAAGCTCGCATATTCCATACACCATTTTGCAAACTGATTCTGGTATCTGTAAACTGAACATAACCGCTATTGTTCATCATGGTACCGTCTGCCAATTGTAGATCTGTTCTGAATTTGAATGCTGGCGGAACCGAAATTACACCGCTATTAACTCCATTTTGAATCACAAGACGATCATTCTCTGGCATAGAGAAGGTAATATACATATCGTTTACCGAATTAATCTGATTCATTACCGTTTGCCATGCTGTCACCATATTACCTACAGTCACTTGACGTTCTGCTATATAACCATCTGCAGGAGCTCTAACAACGGAATACTCCAAATTTAACTTAGCTTGATTAATGTTAGCTTCATCAGTTTTCACATTACCCACCGCAGTTTGGTAATTAATTGTTTGTAATTCCAAATCTTGTTTGGATACAGCTTGTGCCGCATATAATTTCACATAGCGGTCATAAATAATTTTGTAATTATCCATTGAAGCTTTATCACGGATTAAATTACCCTGATAGGTTTGTAGGTCAAGCTCAAAAGGACGTGGATCAATTTGATATAAAGGAGTATCTTTTTTAACATATGTACCCTCAGTATAGTATTGTTTAAAAATCGCGCCACTAACCCGCGGAATTACCGGATAATCTACCACACCTTGGACAATTGCAGGATAATCATAAACATAAGGAACATTATAAGCATGTACAACTTGTACATCAACGTGCTTTTCTGGAGCAGCTTTCACCTCTTTTTTGGAACATCCTGCCAAAACTAAGCCTGCGGCCATTAGCGGTACTAAGATTTTTTTCATGTATGATACACCCAGCAAAAATTTATGTGTTTTATGATAAATCAATTAAATCAGAATATTATCTAATAAACATTATAGTTAAACATGCCAACATCACCTATATCAGATGATTTTTTCAAAGGCAAACATTTGCGATTTTATCACAGGCGCGAGCTTGTGATAAAATAAACCACTCAATTTTATTTAAAAGCAGATTTTTAATGTCAAAAAATAGTAGTTTTAACAAATCATTCTTCCTGCTGGGGTTGGTGATTTTGCTAGTATTACCAGAAGTAAACAATGTTCACTACGATCCTCAGCCACAATTTTGGGCTGAAATTACAGTAGCATGGGCAATATTGGGGTTATTTGTCTTTACCCTGCTCTATATTGATATAATTAGTATCCCGTTAATCACACTCCCCCTGATATTGCTAGCTATTTATTTATGTTTGCAGCAATATTTAGTTCCAATTGATTACCCTGGACTGAATTATGTGGCTGCATTAGAGTTATTCATATGCACCCTTGTCGCGATTGCAATAAATACCTTCAAAAATACTTACGGCATTAGATTTGTTGTAAGCCGAATTTGTTATGCATTGTTAATTGGAGCTATCTTGCAGTCTTTGATTGGCTTCATACAATATACAGGCACTACGAATTATTTTGGCAGTATGATTTTTTACGACAGCTCTCATCCAACTACTAATATTTTTGGACACTTCGGACAACGTAATCACTATGCACACTACTTAAGCTGGGGTAGCTTTGCACTAATCTACTTATTTCAGCAACGAAGAATCAGCGCGAAAATATTTTATCCACTTCTATTATGGTTAAGTTTTAGCTTAACAATTTCTGCTTCAAGAAGCGTATTTATCTATTTTGGGTTTGCGCTAATCATTAGTGCAGTTTATTTTATCCGTAAGAAAGACTCACAAAGCAGACATTTACTACAAATTATGTTTATAGCAACTATTGCCTTATTTGCGTTTGAATATTTTTATCCATTAGTCCATAAGTTATTTACTACTCATAATAATTTTAGCTCCGGGCTTGGCAGACTGGACAGTGAAAGTGGCACTGGAAGACGCGGAGTAGAATGGGATAAGGCATGGATGACATTTAAAGAATATCCTATCTTTGGTATTGGTTGGAATGAATATACAAAGAACGGGGTAAAACTACATTATTTGTTTCCCAATGCGGCTTTAAATAGCGGACTCTTCACTAATTGTCACAACTTAGTTTTACAATTACTTGCAGAAACAGGAGTAATAGGAACCGCGGTTGTAATTGGCGGTATAGGATTAAGTATTTATCGGTTACTGAAACATAACTCAGGGGTCGAAAGCGTAATATTACTATGCATGATAGCAACTACTCTGGCGCACAGTATGAATGAATATCCATTATGGTATATGTATTTTCTGTCTGGTTTAATTATGTTTTTATCCATGGACAAACCATGGATAAAAATCTCCGCAAAACCAGTTATTGCAATTAGCGTATTACCAATCTGCGGACTAATTTATCTTATCATCACAGGTAGTGTAATCTTTGATAAAATGGTTGATTATTATGACACTCCAGATGATCAAAAAAGTTTTAACAGCCAAGCTAAATACCTACAGGACTTGGTTGATCACAATATTCTTTGGTCATATCATGCTGCGTACACTTTTGACAACTATATTAACGTTGATACAGACTTCACTGATGCTTTATATCCATTAAAAACGCAATACGAGTATACTCATAAGTTTGATAGTTATCACCCTTACCCTGATACCTTAATTAAGGAGGCTATGCTAGATTGGAATTTGGGTAATAAAACGGATGCAGAGCGCTTAGTAAAACTAGCGGTACTAACATTCCCAGTTTATAATTCCAACTTTCGTGATACACTACAAGACAAGCGTTATCGTCAACTATATAATTTAGTCCCTAAGGTAAATAAGTAAATTATCCAACTCGTATGTCATAAAGTAACTCAGAAACTGCCACAATATGCTGTAAGAGTTAGAAACAAGGCGACGTAGTGTACATGAGAAGTACATGAGAAGTCTTGTGACGAAGCTATTACTGCATAGGGTGAGCAGTTTTAAGTCATAAATTTAACTGCCGCGCTTAGTTGAATCTCGACTAAATACTTGGGGTTGGCAAGTTTAGCCTCAACACATGCACGAACTGGTGCACTACCAAGCGGTAGCCATTTATCCCAAATTTGGTTAAATTCATCAATTTGAGCAATATCTTTTAGATAGATTGTCACACTTAAAATATGCTTTTTATCAGTGCCATTATCACTTAATATCTTGGCAATACTATTTAAAACTTCTTTAGTTTGATCTTTCAATCCAGCATCCAAAGTAGTTGGGACTTCAACAGTATAAAGAACATTATTAAATATTACAACATCTGACCACCTTGCGGTAGTTCCAACCCGAGTGATTCTCATTACAAGCACCTCTTATGAAGAATTAATGAGTTATTTTACCTTAAAAAGCAGAGTAATTATTGTTATAATTGAGGACTATTTTTTATTGTAGAAATTCAAATGATTAAAAACAAAGAGATTCTATTTAGCTCTGAACACACAGTGCGTTGGCAAGACATGGACTCATTTAACCATGTCAATCATACGCTTTATCTAGTTTATCTCCAAGAGTGTCGGATTAATTGGCTCCGTCATCATGGTATTGATATGAGCTCCAGTGATAGTGTACCAATTATTTCAGAGGTAAATTGTAAGTATAAGCGACCTATAACCTATCCAGCACAGATTACTGTAGAGTTATATTTTACTCAAAGAATAGGAAAAAGAATATTTTTTGAGCAACTCATTCGCGATAGCAATGACCCAAGTATCATTTATGCAACTGCGAATATAGTAGTGGTTTGGATCAATCTAGTCAACGGGAGAAGTATAATCCCACCTCCTGAATATGACTTTGTTTTAAGCACACCATGGCATACTCAATCAAATTCATCATCCTAGGTCGTTGGTCATAAATCGCCTACTAGTATTTCCAAACGCGTGTGTTCGAATCAGTTTGAGTACATGATAGCAAATAACTATCTGGATGATTAAAAATATTAACTGGTAATTATATTGAATCTTTGGCATAATCCATATTGAAAGTAATCTATTAGGAGTAATCTATAATGTCAAAATGCCCTCTTACAATGTCAAATGGTGCACCTGTTGCTGAAGACCAAAACAGCATTACTGCTGGTGAACACGGTTCTCTAACCTTTGACAACTATCATTTATTTGAAAAACTAGCACATTTTAATCGTGAACGCATCCCAGAACGAATTGTGCATGCGCGAGGTACGGGTGCATATGGCACATTTACATTAACTAAGGATTTATCTGATTATACTTATGCTGATGTTTTAACTGAAGTAGGTAAACAAACCCCGCTATTCATTCGTTTTTCAACGGTTGGAGGTGGGCAAGATTCAAGCGATTACGCACGTGACCCACGCGGTTTTGCGATTAAATTTTATACGTCACAAGGTAATTGGGATATAGTAGGCAATAACACGCCTGTATTCTTTTTACGCGACGGAATTAAATTCCCTGACTTTATTCATTCACAAAAAAAAGACCCTCAAACTAACCTACCAAACCCAGCACGGATGTATGAATTTTGGGCAAACATGCCGCAATCATTTCATCAGATGACAATTTTGATGTCAGATCGCGGAATTCCAGCCTCATATCGTCACATGCATGGTTTTAGCTCTCACACTCTGAGCCTCTATAACAAAAAAGGTGAGCGTTATTGGGTTAAGTGGCATTTTAAAAGTAATCAAGGAATAAAAACTTTAACTAACGATGAAGCAGCACGTCAATCACCGTTTGGCGCACAACAAGACTTGGTAGAAGCAATCGAAAGAGGTGAATTTCCTAGTTGGGCGGTTAAAGTTCAAATAATGACAACGAAGCAAGCAGAAACATACCAAATTAATCCATTTGACTTAACCAAAGTATGGCCACATAAAGACTTTCCATTAATTGAAATTGGACAGATTGAGCTTAACAGAAACGTGCAAAATTATTTTGCAGAAGTTGAACAAGCCGCATTTACCCCTGGTAATTTAGTACCAGGAATCGGAGTTTCTCCCGATAAAATGTTGCAAGCACGGCTTATGGCATATCCAGATGCACAACGCTATCGAGTGGGTGCTAACTTTAATCAACTCGAGGTTAATCGCCCACGTTGTCCAGTACATAATTTTCAACGTGATGGTTTTATGGCACAAAATCATTTGTCAACACCAGCACAAATTAGCGGTGTAAATTTCTATCCGCATGAACAGGGCGATTTGGCAATGCCTAGCCCAGAATACACTGAACCGCCATTACCAATCCTAGGCGATGCATGGGTAAAAGCTTATGATACACAAAGCGAAGATAATTTTAGCCAAGCTGGAGATTTATTTAGGCTGATGAACCAGAGCCAAAAACATCAATTAGTGAATAATATTTGTGATGGCTTGAAACATGCAACTAAACCAGTTCAAGAAAAAATGCTTCAGCAATTTTATGCTGCAGATCAAGAATATGGAGACTTAGTCAAAAAAACTTTAAACAACATCTCCTCATTTATCTAAAATACTTTTCTGAAGAGTAGCTTTACAAAGTTACTCTTCAGAAATAATAATCTCATCATCCAATAAATAACTTCCGGGCTTGAGAAATTGCCGTGGAATAAATAAATGATATTTATAACTAAGCGCGATTTCAATCAGCTGTTCTTTAGTTTTTACCGCAAAAATATATTTGAGATTTTCTAAATGATCGTTGACGCGACCAGCAGAAATTTTATGCCCAAGAGTCGCCAAAATTGAAGCAATTTCACTATATGAGTACTTTTGTAAATATAAAAACAATACCATATGCTGGCGCTGAGTAAGTTTGTATTTTAATGGTTCAAGTTGTTGGGTATTAGCCATACCAAAATCAACATCATTAATCTTATAGATTAGATTTAAAATATGTGGATGCATAAAATTACGCATACAACAAAATATACCAACAAATTTGCCTGTCGCAGGATTAATTATCGGGCGCTTGGTTACAATAAAGATTTTATTATGGGTATTGACATATAAGAAACGATGCACTTTTTCGCTATCACAAATCAGTAAATCTTGCTCCAAAAATATTTTATCAAAGTTTGCCCGTCTTTTGTCTCCCTTTATTCTGCCACTAAGCCCGCCCGTTACATCTGCTGCTGTTACCTCAGGTTTATCAGGATAAAGTAAATCCAAATATCCTTTTGAAACATAGCGAAACATAAAATCATGATCTTTTACAAATGCTATTTCATCCTGATTATTGCCAAAGACGATATCGACCCCAGAACAATAATGCTCAAAGTAAACGTCATCTGCCAAGTCTTTATTCATTATACAAGCACCTCTTTATATTCCATAATTTTAATTAATTTATACCGCTATTCTAACATAATAATTGGGTATATTAAAATGTTATCCGATATTATGAGCTAAACCTATTTTAGCTATCCATAGTTTATTTTTTAGTAATCTCATATAAATAAGCCCCGAAGGGCTTATTTATATGTTTTAGAATATCGTTACCAGAATTACCATTGAGGGAATTGTGGAATCGAACCCTCTTAATTAGTTGCGCTCATAGTTTAGTTGGATATATTCAAGAACCTGATGATCAGGGGTAGGATGGTCATAATTTTGTCCATAAATATAAAAACCTCCCTGATAAATACCTGGTGCCAACTTCGCATTAAATTGCTGATACTCTTCTGGCGCTAGGAGCTCTTTTTGATCATAATCATAAACACCAGTAGTCCCAAGAGCATAAGCATCTGCACTAATACGTATTTGAGCAACAGGGTTTAAGGTCTGTATAGAAGTAGCAGAGTTTAAAGTAAGAATGAAATCCTTATTTGCATAAAAGGTTTTCGAAAGAAATAAAGTTAAATCAACAGGGGCAGCTCCGTTAGCAGTATTAACTGCATGCAGCGCAATAGTATTAATTCCAGAATAAAGCCAGCCTTGTCTCACCATTGGCGACTTAATTACTCCTGTGTTAACTCCATTTGGGATACTAAAAAAATATCGACCATGATCTACTCCTCTCACATGATCTACTCCTCTCAAAGTAATTTGCTCATATCCTTTAGTAGAGAGATTTACTTGACGGGCATTAATCAATATGCTATCTAAATTTAACTTTACTGGGGTGCTATGAAATACTTGATTATTATACCTAGCCTCTAGCACAAGAACCATAGATTTATTTTCATAACTCTTCCACTTAAGATCCGCTGCTAACTCAAATTCAAGCATACCCTCGACTTTACAAGTGTCATCAGCAGGAGGGCTATTCTCTTGCTTACAACTATTATTAACAAGTGTAACCTTAGTTCCACTAGCTAAAACACTCGAATTAGATAATTTAATATCACTAAAACCAAGATTGCTAACGCTATCCTCTGCAGATAAAGTTAATTCAAAAGGATATTTCTTACCCGTAGTATTAATTATCTTATTTGCAAATATGCCGAATGGCACTACGTTTTGATTATCACCCATTTTCAGAGGGCTAACCAAATCTTCTTTTAATTCTAATTTTAATAACCGCACTGGATAAGTAGAAATAATTCTATTCTGATTATCCATATTATTGGCGCTGGTTTCAAATGTCACCAGTAATTCTGAACCACCAATAAAGATGTTTTGTGGTAATGAGATAGTATTGATACAGCTATCTTTGCTTGCGTCAGTTATCGTACATGGTGTAAGTGTAACTCCAGCTATCGGGTGTGCTAGGGTTGGCGTAACAGTTATCGGATACGATTTAGCCCCGTTATCTAGCCCACTTATTTTAGACTGTATCCCAAACACAAAAGCACTTTCAGTAGATGATGTTGCTTGTATTGTATGCTGCACATTCGCCCATAGACGGTTAAATTTCACATACTTAGTATCACCTTGTCCACGATATAATTTACCCTTATAGTTGTAGCTATACGGAAGATCAAGCTTCAGACTAGCTCCATTTAAACTATTATTAGTTAAGTTTGGTACATTAAATAACTCAGGATCAGGGATATTTACATTTACTATACAGTTACCACCTGCTGCTGCAAATGGAGAAGTATCTGTTCCCGTCGAGCAAGTTGTATCAGTTACAACAGCACCTTTTGGTAGATTACCAGTATCAATATTAAAGCGTTCCGCTTCTAAATTACCTATATTTGTAAAGGTATATTTCAAACCAATAGTCTTATCATTATAAGCAGTAAAGCTCCATGGGGTAGTTGCTCCATTACCATCCCCAGTAACCGGAGTACCAGAGATTGCTACCTCTACTTTGATTTTTGGTTGCGGAGTAGCAGAAGATTTTACTTTAAAATCAGCCGCATTCGATAATGATTTTCCGCCTAGCTTATAATCAGCTTTGATATTAACATTGGTTTCATTTTTCTCAATCAAAGTTGGTCCATAACTTACTATATATTCACAAGAGCTATTTCCTCCTATACTTGCAGTATCTTGAGGGCATGTGGTTGTATTTGCCGGAACAATTGTTAATCCTTCAATGGTAGTCGCAGGATTTAGAGCTACTTTTACAGCTGAAGCTGATAGACCTTCATCCGCCGCCAGAGTATTACGTAGCAACCAAGTTGCTGATTCAATACTAATATTATCATTTATAATAGAAAGAATATCATTACCTTTTATTTTTGTTAACTCCAAATTACCTGAGTTAACTTCTACTGCAGAATAATTTAAGCCATGAGCACTTATCAATGAATGAGATTGCTCATTTTGGTCAGTATATTTACTATTAATCACCAGATTAATTGATTTACTACCATCAAAAGCTGCTGATGGTGCATACTTCACACTTAAATTACAGCTCTCGTTGGCTGCCAATGTTGCACCAGCCAAATTACAACCGTTTTCAGCTCCTTTTACCACCGATAGCCCACTACTGCCTGCTGGTGCAAGATAGTAGCTGACACCCTCTAATCTCCGGTTACCACTGTTTTTAACATTGATAACTGCTTCACGGGTTTTACCACCAATTATCGCATTAGGTAAATTATTACTTTGTTCAGTGAAAGTCACGCCAGCGGTCGCATTCGCTACTTTATAACGCACATTGGTCTGCGCAGTATGATTTTCGCCGTTATCTTTGTAAGCTACTTTTACTGAGCCTTGTCCATTGGTTGTGCTGTTCACACTAACTTTAACTTTACAAGTGTCGCTAGCTTCAAGAGTCGTGCCACAAGCACTAGCTTCTGCAGCGTCTATTTTAAGACCAGATGTAGCTTCAACACTCGCCGCTACATCAGTTGCAGCAGTATTCCCGTTATTAAATACCGTTATTTCACCGCTAGTCGCCGGATCATTAATTCTTGTACCATGGCTTAGTAGCAAATGTGCTCCCTTAGCTACTTCTACCTTGGTATTTGCTTCCTGTACGGTTGCTGTTTTACCAGCTTTAATCCCTTCCAAGCGAGTAGATACTACCGCGCTATCGCCAGATACTTTACCGCTTACTTGATAGGTACAGCTGCTACCTTTTTGATAGCCCGTCGTATTACAGATTAAACTACCGTTGCTCGCTTTGATATCATCATAACTTTCACCCAAGACTACTGGAATTGATAGACTATAGTTACCATCTTCAGTTACAATCCGATCAACATCGTTTAGCATCACGATTCCGCCATTATTGCTACTCAGCTCACCACTAACCCGGATTAGCTGCACTAATTTTGTGCTTGCACCAAGTTTATCTTTTAGATTTACTTCCAGCTTAACATCAGCGCTTTGTGAAGTATGAGGTGTTAACTGAATCGAACAGCTGCCATTAGCCGATACCGTGCTACATGCCTGAGAAGCTACGCTTACCAGTGTACTATCTTTACCCGTATCCAGATCAATTATCCGTACTGAGTCTAGAGTATATTTGTCTTTGCTATAGTTAGTTAATTGTAATAAGTAAGATGCTGCGGAGCTATTACTTGCTGGTAATACTCCCAGCTGATCCAAGCGTACTGGATTTTCCAACGTTGTTGCTTCTTCATTAGCTAACGTAGTTCCGCTACCACCGTTACTTCCAGTATTGCTACATCCGCTTAGGAGCAGCAATGCCATACTCAATGCTTTTAATTTATGATTCCTCATCTTAATCTAATTTCCTTATAAGTTAAGTTTTAGTTAGGCTATCTGTAAGTAACCTAAACCTTAGAATTTTAAATACCGTTTACTCAAATAAATTAAAACATCACTTTTATGCTTTAAAGTTTTGACTTAAATTATAAAATTCACATTTAAACTCTTGAGCAAACATGAATATTTAAAACACCAATATAATTGCAGCCGAGATTATATTTCTACCACGCCATAAATTACCACCAGAGCAAAAATTACCACCCAATTTGATACCACCCAAATTTTTAGGGTAGCTGTCAAGTTAGTCAAATAAAAACATCAACAACTTAAATCACAATAAACACATTACAAATCAATGTATTAACTAATATAAAATTAGCATCCAATGATAACAAAGCTCTATAAAATTTAATTTTTGACATTAAAAATAAGCAAAGTCAATACTAGTATAAAAATTTATACCAATTAAAGTTATTTCAATAAAATCAAATAATGCATACACTATCAAAGATTGTTATAATCATATTCTCTATCAATTTAGCAATTAGCAGAAATCAAATTATGATCCCTAATCTATCTAAGAATACTTTTGCAGCTGGAGATATTAATGAGTATTTACGAAGCTTTACAATAATTTGTAACAGTAATCAACATATTGCTTACTTGGCAGATGAAAATGATATTATTATTGCGATAAGCAATGAGTTTAAACAAAAATTTTGGATCGAGGATAATCAACAAATACTTAACCATACCTTTGAAACTCAAAGCATATCAAGTTTAAATACATATAAAACCATCTCCGCAGAACTTAGCCAGCAAAATAAACTAATTCGGAATACTCAACAAAAACGGATCTATATGGATATTATTAATGGGGTAACGACATCTGATTTATTTATCGTACATAAAACCCCGATTTTTGATTTTGAGAGTAATTTTTTATGTATTCACGCCCAGATTCGAGCATTCTCATTCGCACGACTAATTAACATCGTTATGAAAACCGTTGGCATCAAAGGATTTCCAATATGCAAAGAAGACTTCATGCGTATTGAACTCACGCGCACCCAACAAATGGTACTTTATCTTTATGTGCGTAATTACTCTTATAAGGAGGTTTCGATTTGGTTAAATCGTCTTGGGTACAATATATCAGCTGCAATGGTCAATAAAACCTTAGATCAACTAAAAACTATTTTTAACGTTAGGGATAAGGAAGCGCTGCGGGATATATCGCTGAAGCTTGGTTATGACACAGCGCTTCCCGCAGGGTTTATTCGTGATGGTTCTTACGATATTACGGATGATGTCTTTGATTTATGGGTAATATAGGTTTAATTTCTCTCTAATAGCACATAGCGCTTGCTATCTACTGGGCGCTTGGCACTCCACGCGACGTGCCACCCTGGATAATTAATCGTCATATTACGCTCAACGCCAATTAAAGCCTGCTTGCATTCGCCAGTAGTGAAATCATGCTCTGGTTTTAGGTTAATATCGGCATAATAATACCAGATTGCATTTTGAATATTATTGTTGCCATTAGTTGCAATGCAAGAAGTGGTATTACTTTTAAGGTAAACTCGGCTGCTTTCCACCATATCTTTAAAACTCAACACGGAGTTAAACCACGGTAAACACAGAGATACAAACAACACCAATACAAAGGTACTCCCGCTTGCCCAATTACTAACCATTTCTCGCCCGCGGATTTGTTTGCGGGTAATCATAAATAACCAGATTCCACTGATTAGTACCGCTAAAGCCAATTGCCATGCATTAAATTGAAATATATAATCCGGAGCAAAAAACTGTGCTTTACCAAATAAATCTGCTGGCCAACCAAAGTTAAGTGCAATATATAGCGCCGTAATAACGAGACCCGCTAAACCAAAGGTAAAAATACAGAACCAATTCATCAGTGAAACAATACTAATTCGAATTGAATCAATCTCAACCGAGGCAAGCAACACAAATGGAATTATTATAGGAAAGATCTTAGCTTCTTGTTGCTGTCCACTCAAACATGCAAAACCAAATAACATAACAATAAACAAAACACTCGCACTTAGAATTTTATCAGCAAAAATTCGCTTACGTCGTTTATAAATTGTCCATAAAACTAATATCCAGCTGGGAATTACATACCAGAGTAAAGTTTGGAGATAAAAGCCAATTCCACTAAGCCATAACAATGGATGATATACAATAAATGCTGTATAACGCGTTTTCCACTGGATAAAAAAGTCATGATCAACCTTGTTCAATTGCCAGGCATATGAGAAAAAGATCAGGGCAAAAAGCGCTATACCAGAAAAAGTGGTTATGTAATAGCTACTATTGCGCCACTCACGGTTTAAAAATGGTAAAATGATCAACATTAGCAGTGCGATAACCAAAAACTCACCAGTGAAATTAAGCGAAATAAAAATTAGACCAACTGAGAGCATCCAGCCAGAAATTCCCGGGCGCTCTTGAGACTGCTGTAAAGCAGCAAAATATAGTGCAAAGCCAAGAAGTATCACAAGATTAGGAGCCAGTTGATAGGCGTTATTGATGAATCCAATAGTACTAATTAGAATCATTACGACACTGCGACCATTTTTGAATGCCAAAAGTCCAGAACCAATTCGCCCCATTAAAACAATTACGGCAAAAATAATCACTGAGTTAATTAGGCGCACGGCATTAACAATATTACTAAAATCAAAAATTTTAATAATCAAAGCATAAAGCCAGAAGTAGAATGGTTGGAGGTCTAGATAAGGTGTACCCTTGGCAATATATGGAACTAACCAAGAATTAGTTGTAATCATACTTTTAACTACAGCGACTACAAATGGTTCGTACGGTTCCCATGGCTCATGGAAAAAAGTTGCACCACCGATCCAGATTAAAACCATGATAATTAATAACCATGGACGATCTTTACGGCGTGGTTTTGGATTGGGGGTATAGGTTAACATTGGGTAACTACTTGCAAATTGGATTCCAAATAAAATAGGTAGCATGACGCTACCTATTTTAACATACGCAAAGTATAATTACTTAGCAGCTCTTTGACCAAACATTCCATATTTTTGACGGAATTTGTCCACGCGACCAGCGCTATCTACTAAACGTTGTTTACCAGAATAGAATGGGTGACATACTGAGCAAACCTCAATGTGCAACGCGTCTTTAGCTAAAGTTGATTTAGTAACAAAAGTGTTACCACAACTACATGTAACAGATACTTCTTTATATGAAGGATGAATGTTTTGTTTCACAACAGTTACCTTTCAAAAGAATATGGGCTGGATTATACCAGAAATCATCTACTTATGCAAGTTAAAAATGATCTTTATGGCTAAAATCACGAAGCCTAAAGCCTAAAGCAAACAAAGAAGTAAAGTATGCTATTGCAGCTACAATGATTATCACAAACAATGATCCAATTCGTATAAACATATTGCCAGCAAAATCTAGCGGTAATTTGAATAAACAAAGCTCAATTGCCAAGCCCATAATAATTACAGCAGTTAATAATTTAAGTAAAAACCCATACCAGCCACCTCGCGGTTGATAGAGCTTTTTCTTAATCAAGAAATAACATAAGCACCCAGCATTTAGACAAGCACTCAAACCGATTGATAAAGACAACCCAGCATGCTTAAATGGACCAATAAATGCCAAATTCATTAACTGAGTGCAGCACAGTACAAAAATTGCGATTTTTACCGGAGTTTTAATATCCTGATTGGCATAAAACCCTGGTGCTAACACCTTAACCAAAATTAAGCCAAGTAAGCCAACCGAATAAGCTATCAGCGCATAGCTGGTCATAGTTACATCGTGTAAGGTAAATTTACCATGCATAAACAAAGTCATCGTTAATGGTTTTGCCAGTAAGCCTAAACCAACAGTAGCCGGTAGTGCCAAAAGCAAACACAGACGAATCCCCCAGTCTAAGATTTTAGAAAAACTTTCCCGATTTCCTGAACTAGCATGTCTGGATAAACTTGGTAACAGAATCGTACCTAATGCCACTCCTAACACCCCTGTAGGAAACTCCATCAAACGATCAGCATAATACATCCACGAAATACTGCCACTTGGTAAAAATGATGCATATATCGTATTAATAACCATGCTGATTTGCGAAATCGAAACCGCAAAAATAGCGGGTCCCATCAAGCGTAGTACTTTACGCACTGCAGGATTATGCCAGTTTAAATTGGGGCGCACCAGCATGTCAATTTTTTTGAGATATGGAACTTGGAACATTAGCTGGCATAAACCACCGACGAATGTCGCCCATGCCAGAGTCAAAATCGAAGGATCAAAAAAATGGCGAAAGACTAAAATAAAAACAATAAAACTAATATTCAGAATCGTTGGTGTAAAAGATGGAATTGAAAATAAGCCCCAAGTATTTAAAACCCCCCCCATTAATGAGGCTAACGAAATGAAAAGAATATAAGGAAACGTAATTCGCAGTAATTCAACCGTAATACCAAATTTAACTGGATCGCTGGTAAATCCAGGTGCAGTAATCCAAATTACCACACTGGCAAAAATCATTCCCAGCAAAGTTACCATTATCAAGACAAAAGACAAAATACCAGTAATTGAAGCGACAAATGCCTGGGTCTCAGAGTGAGTCTTGGTATTTTTGTACTCAGCTAAAACCGGAACAAATGCTTGTGAGAACGCACCTTCCGCAAAGATACGACGTAATAGATTGGGTAATTTATAGGCAACATTAAACGCATCAGTTAATGGACTAGCACCAAAATAAACTGCAGTCAACATATCACGAGCAAAGCCAAACACACGCGAAATGAGGGTCATTCCGCTAACATTAGCTAAAGAGCGTAAGAGATTAGTTTTTTTTGCACTCATCTATGGCTACTCAATGAACTTTGACCATGATTTAGGCAACATACGGCTTAATATCGGAGTTTTATGGATAAACTGATGCCCAATCGCAGCCAATGCATGGAGTAATGCCATATAAAAAATACCGTTTGCCATATATTCATGGATTTCTTTAATTGTATGGCGACTATGATAGTTTAATGGCTCCATTAATGGCTCAAAATGAATCCCAAGTAGATCAAGAGGCACGCCTTTAGTAAAGACCAAGATCAAACCAGATACGGGAATCAGGAACATTAGCAAATACAAAGTATGATGCCCAGCATGCGCCATCAGCTTATTAATACGGCTAAGGCTAGAATCCATTGCTGGATAAGTATGAGTTACCCGCCAAATTATACGGCATAAAACTAAAATTAAGATTATACTCCCAATCTGAAAATGCAGCCATTTCCAACCTGTATTACTTAGCGTAATTCCAATAAAATACTCACTAAAGATCAATAATGCAATTAGCCAATGTAGACTTTTTGCAACTTTGCTGTACCCTTGTTGAATTTCCATGATAACTCCCTCTGATTTTTATTATTTTAAAATGTTATTACAGTATTACTATATATAACTACCAGAATATAAAGTAAAAGCTAGGCGCAAGGCGACGTAATGTACATGAGAAGTACATAAGGAGCCTTGCAACGACGCTATTACGAAATAGTCTGGATAGTTAGAGTGTTTCTTTGTAACGACTTGGGTCAATATAATTTAATACCTGCTGATGATATACGCTATCACCAAACTGCTCCGAGATAATGCTCGCTACAAAGCAGGAGAGCAAAATCGGCAAACTAAATTGGCTTGAGCCACTCATTTCAACCACCATAGCCACCGCAGTAATCGGTGATTGGGTAATTGCTGCCAAAAATCCAGCCATTCCGAGCAGATAAAACTGCACTAACGGAATCGTATTAAAAAAATGATGAACTAAATCGCCAATTCCAGCACCGATTGATAACGCCGTTGAAAAATATCCACCTGGGACACCCGCCGATACTGAAGCTATAGCACCAAAAAATTTTGCAATCGCATAATACCACGGTGCATCGGTTGAACTATCCAAAAATTGAGTTGTTGAGCCAGCACCATTGCCAAAAGATAAGCCACTGCTTAAATGACCAATAAATGCCACGATCAAACCAAAAATTAAAGCATTTATCAGATAGTGTTTTTTACGCCAGCTATTGAAAAACCAAGTTTTATTTACCGTCATAAAAACGATCGCTTTGGTAAACAACGCACCACTTAAACCGCACAAAGAACCAATCAAAATCGCAAATGGGATATGGTGCCAACTGTGTTGTAATTGAGTTGGACTAACCTGCCCCATATACGGTTGATTCCCAGTTAGTAAATTAGAGATAAAAACAGCCCCAAGCGTCCCACCAACTAAAATCGTTGCAATTTTGGGGCTAATTTTTTTAACATATTCTTCAATTGCGAATACCATTCCACCAATCGGAGCATTAAATGCTGCAGCAACCCCAACTCCAGCCCCTAACTTAATTAAAAGCCGCTGTTTTACTACGCTAATATTTTTCATTTGCGCAAATAAAGAAGAACAAATTTGAATGGTTGGTCCCTCTTTACCCAGCGAAGCACCACCAGCGATACTCATAAAAGTTAAAAGAGCTTTACCAATTGCCGAACGAAATGAATAGGTTTTATTTAAACGATATTCATCAAATATATCAACCGCATACCCTTGTGGCAACCCGCTACCATCGGCATAAGGGAAGTATTTTTTGAGCAAATAAACGGTAATAACAAACATTGCAGGGATATAGACATATGTTGCCCAACCACTAAGCTTAAAAATATAATGACAGATATGCTCAGCAAAGCTAATTGCATAAGTTAGTAAGCCACTTGCCAGTCCAATAACAATTACTAACACCAAAAACTGGACTGAAAACTCTTCTTTTAGTTCTTCAAACTTCATAGATTAGCCTCTAAATTTTTTTAACGTAACGGTGATAAAATAGCCCACCACTCATAACTAGCGTAGAAGCAATAACCACAAAGAAAGTTATTCCTTCATCAAAAATCTGCGATTGCAACTCATCTGGAATTTGGAAGAATAATAGCACCGTAATTAAACCACGGGGTGCCATGGTTGTAGCTAAGACCACGTCACTTGACAAAGATGTACGATGCAACACCACCCAACGCATAGCATAAGTAATCACAACAACCATAAAACCAAGCATAATTACTTTTAAACTCATCAGACCAGATAGTTTAATTGAGTAACCAAGCAAAACAAAAAAGATGCTTCGTACTATAAACCCCAAATCTTCAATCAAATCCCGCATGCTATGTAAGTTTTTATGAATTGTTACATGATTTAAATAATTGCCTAAACACTTCATTCCAAATCGAGTATTAAGAATCGTTGGTAAATTACGCAAAAATACTCCAAAAATTAAGATTAGCAATAATGCGGATAAATGAAACCACTTAGCAATAGAATAGCTTAAGATTAATACTGCTAAAATTAATATATGAAGATTTTTAACTTTATCCCGACTTAATGCTATACCGAGTACGATTGTTATTACTAATGATAGAACCAGCATAAAAGTAAAATTTATACTAAATTTGCTAATATTTACTAAATTAATTTCATTGGAGCTGATTAAAAAATTAAATAACAGTACACCAATAATATCAGAAAAAATTGATTCTAAAATTAAAAACTCTTTAGCAACTCCTTCTAGGTTACTCAAACTAGGAATAACTATCGCACTACTTACAATAGATAATGGAATAGCGTAAATAACTGCAGCATGCAATGATAAATTATATGCCAGCATAAAGCCCCACGCAATTAGAGCACTAGTCAAAACTACGATTACTATTGAAACACCTAGCGCCATCAGAAACATTTTATAATTGTGTCCATGTACTTCCAAATCAACCACTGCCTCCAAGACGATGATTAATAAGCCTAATGTTCCAAATATTTTTAAATATGCATCTGGTATACTAAACGTAGGCAATGCAAGTTGTAAAACTACTCCACTAAGTAACAGTAAAATTACTGCGGAGATATGCAATCTTTTTTGTATATAATTGAAAAAAAATGATCCAATTAAGATCAAACAAAAAACTATTAGAAATAAGTATGTATTCAAATTATCATATCCTTACGCTCTATATTTAGCGTTATATTTATTAGCGGCGAATTCGTCCAGCCTTAACTGATGCCATGCCAAAAATTTTACCAATTTTGGCATAATGCTGATGAGCTAAAGCACACGCCAAAGCATCTGCCGCATCTGACTGGGGCGCACCATTTAGCTTCAAATAATGCATTACCATTTTGGTAACCTGCTCTTTTTCAGCATGCCCATAGCCAACTACAGCTTGTTTAACCTGTAGCGCTGTATACTCAGCAACGGGCAAGTCTTTTAATACACAGGCACTGATACAGGCACCACGCGCCTGTCCCAGCAACAAGGTTGATTGTGGATTGACATTAACAAACACTTTTTCAATACTCACCATATCAGGCTGATACTCATCAATGATACTCATTAAACCCGTCACGATACTTTTAATTCTTTGTGATAATTCATCGCTTGAATTTGTCTGAATTACTCCAGAACCGATATACGCTGCAGTATTCTGATCTAATTGATGAATCACACCAAAACCCGTGTTTCTAAGTCCGGGATCAATCCCTAGTATTATCATAATAAATTTACCACTAAAGATGTAATTATACTTGGATTTAGAGCAACTATAAGCACTGATTATAAACTTTTGCAAGCAGTTAACGTGTGATAAAGAAACATCGACAAAGAAATTAAGTAAGAACTTAACTAAGTCAAATTTGCTACTGAAAAAAGAAGCGGTAAAACTCCGCCTCTTTTATTTACTAAAATCACTCAATCTACACAAACTAACGATTGATTGATGATGCAATCCGAGTATAGGTGTGGCGCTTGCCGCGAATTGCAATGCTATATGCAAGAATATTTTCTGGTAAAGCCATACCTACATAGCCAGAATCGCCAATATGATGCAAATCGGTACCGCTCATTTTGCACATCAATGCAATTTGGCGAATGGTTGATTCATCGGCGCCTTCTTGCGACGTTCCTATCGCGGTCATAGTAATCACACCTAAACTATGTGCATAGACAACCAGATCCCGAACATATTCCATTGTGATTCCCGGTACTGTTCCTGGTGCTGGTAACAAAATCACGTCAGCTCCAGCAGTAACAAACTCTTGAATGTCATGTTTGGTAATAATATTTTCTGCACCCTCACCTAAAATTCCAGAGGCATGCATTTTGCCAGCTATTAGCATTAGTCTATCACCAACAGCAGCATTAATTTCACGCAATGAATTGCAGATTGCAGAATTAGAAACACCATTCCCAGGATTTCCAGTTAGGATAATAAAATCTACGCCCATTGCTATAGCTTTTTTGGCATTATCAACTGTACCCAACCTGCCTCTAGTCATACCACCCCAGACTTCATCTTCTTCGCCAGCAACAAAATTATTATCAACAGGCTCAAGATTAATGCCTACAATTCTGCCTGTCAAATGTTTAATTGTCCGCACATAATCATTCTGGACTGTACCTTTTGGTAAACCATTAATCACGGGATTATTCACATCAAACAAATTCAAAACCAGAATGTCCGCACCTTGGCTTGCCGCAAATTCAGCATTACTTACAGTAATTAATACTGGCTGAGTTACACCAATAGTTTCACTCACCAAAACCCGACCTTCACTAGCGTGAATTGCATGAATCAAATCATGCTTAGTCATATTTGCCAAATCAGAAGCTGTACAATCCAAATAACGTTTCATCATAAACTTTCACAAACGTAAGCAACACCTGCACTATTTAAAAATTAAACTGTGCACCAAACATTAAAAAATTAGGGTTTGAACCACTAACCGTATAATCTTCGACGTGTAACTGCCAGCTTGGCGCAACATGGAATGCTACTCCGCCACCATATAGTAATCCCATGCTAGTGCTATTATTACCACCACCAGTATAATCATTAATTCCCATTCCTAATTTACCATACAAATCAACTACACCTAACGGTAATACCCCCTTGACTGCACCATCAAACAAATAATAATTGCTTGTTCCAGTCATCCCACCTTCGATTCCAAAATATTTCATGAACATATAACCAATATTACCGCTCATTGCTAAGTTATTATTACCAGTATCAAGACCAATACCGCCATCAACATATACGGGTGAGCTGGCTACTGCAGTAAACATAACGGACGCCAATGCTAATGCCAAGATTTTTTTCATCAAATAAACCTTCTAATAATTTCTATAATTTTATTGCTTACAAAATCCACGCAGGGACGAATTGTATCATAACGGGATACTAATTTATTACTGCTGATATAACTCAAGTGGAAGATTGTCAGGGTCACGAAAAAACGTAAAGCGCTTGCCAGTAAATTCGTCAACTCGTACAGCTTCACACTCCACATCATGAGTAGCCAAATGCGCAATCGCCTGATCCAAGTCAGCAACGGCAAATGCTAAATGACGTAAGCCACATGATTCAGGAGTAGATGGACGTGCTGGCGGATTAGGAAATGAAAATAATTCAATCTGGGTCTGTGAGTTAATCTGCAAATCAAGTTTATAGGAATCACGAGCCTCACGGTAAGTCTCTCGAATAATTTTTAACCCCAAAACTTCACTATAAAAGAGTTTCGAACGTTGATAATCAGATGCAATAATTGCAATATGATGTACTGCATTAAAGATTGAATTAGACATAGATTTGTTGGTACTTAAATAAAATATTTTCAAATTGTAATTTATGATTTAACGGATGCTCACTCCAGCGACTTAAAAACACCAAATCCTCTTGTAGAGCGAAGAGTTTATTATTGTTAATCTTAGCAGTTAGAGCTTGCATTGCGCTGGTGTCCGTCACAAAATAATCAGCATTATTTCCATACTTAACCAACAGTAAATCACTGAGCCATTTAAGCATGAAATCGAGTAATGAAGCCATACCAACCCGTTTGGGATCCATATCTTTAGACAGCGCAAAAATAGCATCAATACCAGGTTTTAACAAGGTAGCTTTTAGCTGGGTTAACTCATGATTTTCAAACGGTGGCGTAAATAGCGGTTCACCATTAAAATAACGCAGCCAAAATTCGGCATTATCTGAGTTATTTTCTACAACTAATTTTAAGGCATCATCCCATGCTGGATAGTTTAGCTGATATTTAAAACAACGGCTTTTGATTGTTGGTAATAGTTTGTTGATATTATTAGCCTGCAAAATAAACATACAATCAGGCGCGGGCTCTTCCAAAACCTTAAGTAAGGCATTGGCACTACTAATATTTAATTGCTCGGTATCGGGTAAATAAATAATTTTACATGGTGAAAGATGGCGTGATTTACTGGCAAAATCAATAACTTCACGAATTTGCTCAACTTTAATCTGTAAGGTTTTACGCTCCTCAGAGCTATCTGCGGTTAAAAGCACAATATCCGGATGATTACCTTCGCGCCACAAAATACAAGAACTGCATTGTCCGCAAGCATGTAAATCTTGTGGGCTTTGACAGAGCGCAAATTGAATCAGTTGATTAGCTAGTTCTGCACGACCAGAATTAGCCGCACCATGGATTAACAAAGCTCCAAAATTACGTTTTTGAATATTAGTCGCTAAATTTAGATAATCTTGCGTATGCCAGCTATACACTCTAGCGTTCCTTCGCCAGTAAATGCTCCAGATGACGAACTATTTGTTCTCTAGTATGGGCAATCGGATGATTGGTCATAATTTTTTTTATACGTTGTGGTTCATCTGCGGCAAGCTGGTGGTAGGTATTTTGTACTCGCGCAAAAAATTCACGTGACTCCAGCTCAATCCGATCTAGTTCCCGCCCGCGGCTCAATCTATCCATCGCCAAAGATAGTGGTACATCAAATAAAAATGTCATATCGGTAGTTAACGTTGGTTCTAACAAACCATAAACAAGCTTAATTTTATCTACGCCTAATTCACGTCCGCCACCTTGATAAGCAATCGAAGCATCGACAAAACGATCAGCAATTACACAAACCCCAGCTTCAAGATTAGGCACAATTACCTGCCGGATAATTTCCTGTCTGGAAGCAAAATAAAGCAATAGCTCAGTATTATGATGCATATGTTCACTAGTAAGTAACAGCTCACGAATTTTTTCACCAACAACGGTACCACCCGGTTCACGAGTAACAATGACTTCGAGACCTTTATTTTGCAAATATTCACGAATAAATTCAACATGCGTTGACTTACCCGCACCGTCAATGCCCTCTACTGAAATAAATAATCCACGTTGCTTCATGACTTAACCTACTTTTTCTTTAAATATTTGTCGACCGCTTTGCTGTGTTCATCAAAGTTGGTTGAAAATTTACTCTTACCATTACCAATCGCAATAAAATAAAGTAATTTGTAATCATCACTGGGTGCAGCCGCCGCATCCAAAGCTTTTTGCGATGGTGTACTAATCGGTGTTGGCGGTAGCCCATTATGCATATAGGTATTGTACGGCGTATCAATTGCAAAATCTGCACGGGTAATTTTATCACGATTACCTAAACCATAAAAAACTGCCGGATCATCTTGCAAACGCATATTGCTGCGTAACCGATTGTTAAATACAGTTGAAATTTGCACCATATCAGCTGGGTCATTGGTTTCTTTCTGAATCAGACTCGCCATAGTTAATAACTGGTATGGTGTAGAATACAATGCATTTTTATTTTTAGTTTGCCATGCTTCAGTTAATTTATTTTGCATCAGCTTATAACCATGTTGAATGACCTCCAGATCTGATTGACCTGGCGCGATAAAATAAGTCGAAGGATAGATTAGCCCCTCCATCCGTGGATAATTAACTTTGAGAGTCGCTAAAATCTGTGATTCAGTCATTGATGCAGTTAAATGAGTTATTTGTGACTCACTATCTAATACATTACGGATTTGTTTAAAATTCCAGCCATCTAAAATCGTGATACTAATCTGATCTGGTTTGCCATTACTCAAACGCTCAACCAACTCAATTAACGATATGGGTTTGTGTAAAACATACATTCCAGCAACAATTTTCTTATCACGCGCCATCAAACGCGTTACCAAGACAAATAGACGCGGACTACTAATTACATTATCGCTTTCTAATTGTCGCGCAATCTTATATGCCGATTCGCCTTTGCTTACAACTATTCGATATGGATTTATGGGTAAATTATGTGGAAAAAATACCTCATAGCCCCAATAAACTACTAACAATAAAAATGCAATTAAAAATGTTTTGATAAGTGGGTGAGTAGATTTATTGGCTGAAGGCATAGGCAAAAAACTTTCCTAAAATTAACTTTAGATTAATTTTAGCATAGATTATGATAAAATCCGAAAATTAAAATCAGAAAAGATAATTAATATTATGAATCACACTGTTTTGGCGCGTAAATGGCGCCCAAAAAAATTTGCTGACTTAGTTGGTCAACAAAACACCGTTACCGTAATGCAAAACATCATTAGCAGTGGGCGATTACATCATGCTTATTTACTGACCGGAACACGCGGTGTAGGTAAGACCACGATTGCGCGGATCATTGCCAAAGCATTAAACTGTTTAAATCTGCAAAACTCAGAGCCGTGTGGCAGTTGTGAAAATTGTCAGCAAATTGATCGCGGGCGCTATGTTGATGTAATTGAAATTGATGCGGCATCCAATACTGGAGTAGATAATATCCGAGAGGTATTAGAAAATGCCCAGTATGCACCGACCAGCGGTAAATATAAAATTTACATCATCGATGAAGTACACATGCTCTCCAAATCAGCCTTTAATGCAATGCTTAAAACACTAGAAGAACCACCCGCGCACGTAGTGTTTATTTTAGCGACAACAGATGTACAAAAAGTACCGATAACAATACTTTCGCGCTGTTTGCAACTTAAATTACGCAATCTTTCAGCTGCAGAAATAGAGCAACATTTGCGTTATGTTTTAGAAGAGGAGCAGGTTAGTTCTGACAATACTGCTTTAGAACTTCTCTCACAAGCCGCTAATGGTAGTATGCGCGATGCACTTTCGCTTACCGATCAGGCGATTGCTTTTTCCAATGCCAATATCACCGAGATAATCACCCGACAAATGCTTGGAATTAGTGATAATGGTAGTATAATTGAGGTTTTATCCGCAATTCAAAAATCTGATAGTATTAGCTTGGTTAATATCTGCCAACGACTCAATAGCGAAGGTGCTAATCTAGAAAATATTTTAGAGCAAATCAACTATAGCTTATTCAACATTGGTTTAGCTCAATTAAGCCCACAACCTCAACTAAGTAATGAATTGCAGAATCTAGCTAAATTAATTTCGCTACAAGATTGTCAGCTCTATTTTGAAATCAGCAATCTTGGCTTAGAGCAAATTCGTAAGGTGCAAAATCAATACCCGATTTTTGTTATGAGCTTGCTGCGAATGATCGCATTTACGATTGGAAGTACACAGGAGAAACAACTACTCATCCAAACTACAAATTGTACTACTGAATTAGTTGCCTCTGCACCAAGCGTAACAGTAACGACACAAGCCAAGGAAGAAATCCATTCACAACAGACTGCTCCCACTGCCATATTGGAAGTTATTGAAGAAGCTAAAATTGTACAAGCCACACCGATTTCCGAAGTAACCATTGAGAAAAAACCAGCTCAACAAAGCCAAGAAATCGCGCCTTGGGAAGAAGCTAACCTAGAACAACAATCAAACGAAGCTCCAATCGTTGCAGCGACTCCGGCTATATCAGCCCAGTTTAGCAATTGGCTCGAATTTGTTAAAACTATTGATCTGACGAAAATTGATAAAACTATCGCGGTAGTATTGAGTAACTGTTCACAAATTGGTTCAAGCAATCCAGATGAGTTGACTTTAGCAATTAACGATAGTTATCGGCAACTAGTAACCACGGCTTGTGTTGATCAAATTGAACAGATGCTCTTTAATCAGTATCAGCACCATTTTGATCTTAATTTTAATTTTGTCGCTGAAATTCAGGATGGAACACTCAAAAGCCATCAACAAGCAGAATCTTTGGTACAACAGTTATCCGCTGAAGAAGCAATTCACAATGATCCAGTTATTCAGGATTTAGTGACTAATTTCGCGACTAAGATAGTGCCTAATTCGATTAAACCACTTTAAGATATCAATAAAATTTAGTTAGTAACTGATATTACACACTTATTTAATTTTAGAGATAAATGATTAATTTTGATGATTTTGCGCGCTGACTACAACAAATGTAAAATCAGCGCGAATGAGAAAAAATCAGTAACTTATTGATACAATTGTTCGTCTCATATCATCAGTTACTATCTTTAGTTGCAGTGCGATAGATATAGCGCACTAAAAGCACAATTACAATCAGCGATAATACTTGTGATGTTCCTTCAAAACCTTCACCCACGATACGTAGTGCATCACTACTTTGTTTAATCACAAATGGCACCGCTAAAATCAAACCCATCAATGATTCACCAGCAACAAGTCCACAAATCAAAATATTGGTACGATTCTCAAGCTTTTTGACTACATCAACCCCAATTTCATCCTGAAGTTTGTGATGACGACGTTTGATAAATACGCTAATCATTCCACCGATAAATAAACCCGTTACCAAATCAGGCGGTAAATACAGTCCCAATCCCATCATAATCGCAGGAGTACGAAATTTACCAGTTTTTTTACCGATCAAATCCAACGTAAAAGTAATCGCACCGATTAAAATCCCCAAGCCCATCAGATTCCAGTCTTGCGAACCATGTAGTACATTTTTGGTAATCATCGCAATTGCAGAGGCTTGCGGCGCACTTAGCGTGTTATTAGGATCAATGCCAGGATGCGGAACCACTCCGGCAATCCCATAAGCATTAAAGACCAGATTAATCATAAATGGAGCTAAAATCATCGCGCAAATCACACCAATAAATAAGGAAATTTGCTGCTTGTAAGGAGTTGCGCCAACTATCTGACCAGATTTAAAGTCCTGAATATTTTCATTGGTAATTACGGCTGAGAAACCAATAAAGCCAACTAATAAAATTACCAACGCCATTAGATAGGTAACCACTTCATTACCAATTGCTTCACCAGCCAAAGCTTTAAGTACCAAACTTAGGATAATCACCGCAATAAAATATAACCCTGAAAGGGGTGAATTTGATGACCCTATCATTCCCACCATATACCCCGCAACCGCCGCAATAATAAAGCCCAAAATCAACACTAGTAATGACAACATCACAGCATAAACCGCTGACATAGTGTTACTACATACGTTTAGCTGCACTAAATGAGAGTAGATAAAGAAACCGACTGGAATAATACATAACACAACTAAGATCATCAATTTTTTGATATTCAAATCGCGTTCGCGATGATCGATTTCATTAATATTACGAAGTGCTGCAATAGACTCTTGTATCGCAGTAACAATTGATTTACTCATCATGAGTATCGTTGCAACGCCACTAAATAAAAAGACACCAATACCGACTGGGCGAACATAATTCTTCCAAGTAAAAAAAGCACTTCCAACCAAATCACTAGCATCTTTAAGCCCGTATTTAGTTGCAAAATAAGGCAATAAAATCAACCAGCCAATAAGTAAACCAATAAAAGCGACTATCGTATTACCACCAATCAGAAACCCAGAACCGATTACCGCGGGTGAGAAACTGGTTCCCATACCAACTACGCTGTTATTTACTTTAAAAAATTTATAATAACTATCACCGAGTACCTTTAAACCATTTTGACAAAGATTAATTAGAGCTGCGATTCCAATCCCAGAAATAATTGTCTTAAATCCAGTTTTGTCTTGCGTATTATTAGTTGCTAACAACACTTGCCCAATTGCATTTCCTTCTGGAAACGGTAAATTAGGATCTTTTAACAGCACTTTTCTAAGCAACACCGAATAGGCAATTCCGATAAATCCACCACACAGACCCAAAAAAAGTAATTCGGAATAATGAAAATTCTTCCATACTCCCAGTATTAAAAGGGCAGGAAAAACAAAGATAATTACCCCAGCCAAACCTTCACCTGCTGAAGCAATTGTTTGTGAAATATTATTCTCTAAAATTGAATATTTACGAAACATCCGCAAAATACCCAATGAAATAATAGATGCCGGAATTGAAGCACTAATCGTCGTACCTATTTTTAGTCCAAGATACATATTAGCGCCACACAATAAAATTGCCAATACTACCCCAATAATTATTGATTTGAGCGATAGCTCTAGCTTCGGTACTAATTTAGTCATTCTTAAATCCTTATTTATCCATTATCACATTCAAATATTTGATACTTCGTATTTAATTTCATTAAATCTCGAATGGTTATTGCAAAAACCCAACAGTTTTGGCAATAGTTAAATGATTATTTTACTCCGACTAACATCGTTACTGCGTTGCAATTTAAAGGTTTTAGAGCTAATGTTTCTTAAAGTAACTCAAATAAGTAACAGAGTACTTAGTTTGATTAAAATAGAAACTAAATTAAAAGAAGTAGATAGCAGCAATCAGATATAGGTACATTAAAGGACACCTACTAATATTCTACTGTAGTATAATGAGACTATAATTATAATGGATAATATAATAAAGGTATTAATCAAATGAAACCATCACGTCTTCTTTTAATATTAGGCATGCTAATGCTTAATTCATGTAGCACTCTTGATCATAGTACGACCAAACAAATTGCACAAGATAAAGTTCTCCCTAATTACGCAACTCCCAATGCAGAAATGTTAGACACTAAATCAGAATCCAAGAATGATACAATGTATTTACCTGTTAATAACGAAAATTTGACCACAGAAGCTCCATTAGAAGAGATGTCTGAAATTGAAAAATTAAAAATTAATAGCTACAATCCGATGCATAATTCAATTGATGTTCTAGTTCTAAACATTGATTATCAAAACCGAAATTTGTCAAATTATCCGCTATTAAATGCTAATCTAAACCACATTATTCCTGAGCGCTTTAACCAAACAGATTTTAGCAACCCCACGGCAGCCTTGGTTAATCCAATTACACTCAATCCATCGCCATATAACCTAAGAACTCTACAAAATGACAATTTAGAACTATCCTTGGAAACTACAGCATTAATAAATAATCGTGGAAGTATCAGCAAAAAAACTTCAGCTGAAGTTCTTAAAGAGCGGGCCAAATACCTTGATGTTGCACAAAAAGGTTTAGAAGCCATGTATAAAAAAAATCCTGCACTTAAGGCTAAATTTGAGTCTGCTGTAGCTTTTGGAGTTTTTGAAATCACTAACTTCAATGTGCTTCTTTACGTTGGTGCTTATGGTAAAGGTGTAATCTTTGATAATAAACAGCAGAAGGTACTCTACATGGATACGGTACGTGCTGGAACAGGTCCTGGTTTAGGCTATGAATCAATGTATATTGTATTTGTCTTCAAGAATGAATTCGCACTTGAACAATTCATTGGAGCAAAAGGTGGCGGTGGCGATATTGGAGCATCTGCGACACTTGGAATGGTTGGCGCGCAAATTTCGTTTAATCCTGAAATTGATGTTTATCAGTATTATCGTAATGGATTTGACTTACAAGCCAACTGGGGCGGAACAATCTACGTACCTGCGAGCTCATTGAACAATTAAATTTTAACCTTAGAAAGAGTATATGCTAGATCCACAACTTTATGCAGAATTTACTAAAAAATTATACGCACAACCAGTATTTGATTTAATTTCTCGATTACCAAAAGAATTTAAGCCAAATTCAATTATTGATCTGGGATGTAGAAGTGGTGATACAACCAAACATCTAGCATCTACTTTTACTAAAGCCAAAATAGTTGGTATTGATAGCTCAAATCAGATGATTGAACAAGCAAAGGTTCGTTTTCCCAAGCTAAATTTTCAGTGTGCGAGATTGGAAGAGTTTAATTCTAAAGCGGACTTGATTTTTTCTAATGCTGCCCTACACTGGGTGGGACATAGTGAAGAATTAATCAGTAAATTAATTGCGGGACTTAATCCTGGCGGAATACTACTTGTACAAACACCACTTAATTTTGAGACTAAAGCTCATATCCTTCTTCGCCAGCTAATCAGCGAAAATCAAGACTGGTACAATCAGTTACATGACAGTGTAATATTCGCCACATTTCGAAACCCGGAGGATTACTATGATATTTTTCAACGACGCGATCTAACAGCACAGGTTTGGAGTGCCACTTATTATCAACAATTTCCGCATACTGAGGCTATTTTTGAATGGCTTAAAAGTCCAATAATTTGCGAATTTCGTGAAAAATTAGCAATAGCGGAAATAGAAAAAATTTTTGAGAAATTTGTTCCGCTGCTTAAGTTTGCATACCCGCCGCGCAGCAAAACTGGTAAAATTATAGTCCCATTCAGTAGACTGTTCTATTTGGTACAAAAGATCTAATCATTGAGGTTTTGTACCTCAATGAACGCAAGGAATATATTTTACGGAGAGATATTGACATGCCAGCATGGTTTTACAATTTACACGTAGTTACCGCACTTTTTTTAATCTATGCTATTTTTGGTACAATTGGCTTTATCGCCTACAAATTAAATAAAAAATATTTTAAACTTGAAAATCATTCTCCAATTATCACAGTTGCTCAACAAACTAGCATCACATTTGGCACTTTATTTATTGCTTTTTGGATTGCACTAAATTGGCAAACCTTGGACAATTTAAGTCTGGACAGCAAAAGTGAAGCACAAGCAATTCTTGATTTATACAGTAGTACACATGCTATTAACCAAGAACCTCAAGCAAGCAATGTTCGTAATGCAATTGATAACTATCTGAATAGTATCGTTACGGAAGAATATAAATCTCTCGAACAAGGTCAGCTTAATCAACATACGGGTGAATTATTTAATCAGCTTAAACTTGCCGTATATCATTTGCCAACAAAGACACTTGAAGAAAAAATCACTTATTACCACATTACTACTTCGCTTAATACATTAGTTGATTTTCGTTTTAAACGGCTGGATTATGTTAATGGTCAGATGAATGGAGTTCTGTTAATTTTCTTTGTGGTACTCCTTGCTATAATTTGCTTTTGGAGCGCATGTATCAACAATCAAAACCGGAAATTATCTGTCCTGGTGCTCTGTAGCCAATATTTGATAATACTCTCCTCTTCGTGGCTGATTTTAGAAATAGATCGCCCATTTCAAGGCTATTTTAAAGTAGATAATAGCGCTTTTGTTCAAGCACAGCAGCAAGTAACCCAATTAGACTATAAAGAATAATATTTAAGACAGCTACCCCTGTCTCGATCGGAACAATATGAGCCTTAACTCATTCACCACAGAACTTAAAGAACTTTGGACAACTAAATACCTCAGTGAAGATATCTACGCGGGCTTTAGTGTTGCAATTGTCTCGATTCCGCTGGCTTTGGCTATTGGTATGGCATCGAATGTTCCACATACTTTAGCATTAACTACCGCAGTAGTCGGTGGAATTGTCGCAGCTATTTTTGGCAGTAGTCGCCTATCTATCACTGGACCAGCTCTTTCAATGGCAGTACTTACCGCTAATTGTGTTGAAAAACATGGACTGGCAAGCTTAGTAATCATTGGTGTAATCTGCGGTTTACTCCAAATCCTCGTCGGAATCTTAAAATTAGGACGATTTTCTAAGCTAATTCCCTTACCAATCGTGTATGCCTTTACTTCGGGGGTTGGGGCAATCTTGCTGCTTGAAGCGCTACCAATTATGCTGCAAATTCACTCTCATGATGTCTATCATCCACTGGATGTTATAAAAAATCTCATCATCTATATTAACCACATGAATCCTCTCGCCTTTATTCTGGCGCTGACTACTGTTTTCATCGCACGTAAGTTACCCAAATATGCACCAAAATTTCCAGCATTACTAATTGCGGTGCTGATTCCTACTCTAATTGTTTGGATATTTGACCTTAAACAGATTCAATTAGTCGGGGCTTTACCGCATAAATTAACAATTCCAGAATTACCTAATTTTGCAACGATTAACAGCTGGCATTCCTTACTAATTAGCGCAATGGCTATTTTTGTCCTAGCATCATTAGAAACTATCTTATCGGTCCGCTCAATTGATAAATTAGGACTGGGAGACTTACATAACCCTAACCGAGAGTTAATTGGACAAGGTTTGGCCAATATCAGCTCGGCATTACTTGGTGCAATTCCCGCAACAGCACTGCTTACGCGCTCAAAAATTAATATTGAATCTGGGGCAAAAACCAAACGTGCGGCAATCTTTCAATCGCTGATTATTTTGCTAGTAATCTATGCTTTCCCGCAAATACTTGAGAATATTCCACTAGCCGTATTAGCCGGAGTACTTTTTAGTGCTGCCCTATCGATGCTAAATCATCAACAAGCAGTCACTTACTGGAAGCAAGATAAATCCGAGTTTCTAATTTTTAGTGTAACTTTTGTCATGTTGGTATTCACTAATTTGATTGATGGTATTCAAACCGGAATCATGGTTGCACTATTTATCATGGTAATGCGAATGCTTGCCACTAAAAGCAATATCAGATTGTGGAATAATCAGCAAGTAATCCGCATCAGTTTGAGTGGAAATATTACCTTTTTATCATTTGAAAAATTAAGTGAACTAAAGAAACAAATTAGTAAACATGTACAATTACATTTTGTTATTTTTGAATTTGAAAAGCTACAAAGTATTGATAGTGCTGGCTGTCAGCACCTTCTTGATATGATAGAAGAGATAAACGAGGCTGGTTTAAAAGTAATTATACACGGACTTACCCGCGATCAATATAAACTACTCAAATCACTAAATGTAGATGATATCCCATTTGTTAACACGGTCACCGAAAGTGAAATCAAACAGATTCTGGAGACTAGTGGTGTTTCATATACAGCCAATGAGATTCTTAAACAAGGTCTGGAAAAATTTCAGGAGCAATATGCCAAAGACCGCTCGAAATTAATCAATACCTTAGCAAAAGAGCAGCAGCCACATACTTTACTAATTACCTGCTCAGATAGTCGCTTAAATCCCAATGAATTTTTCGCTTCAGGGCTAGGTGAAATTTTTATGGTACGTAATGTCGGTAATGTCGTACCTTGTTATAGCCAAGACATCAAATACAGTGAAGCCGCGGCGATTGAATATGCCATCTGCCACCTAAATATTCGCAATATCATTATCTGTGCGCATACCGAGTGTGGCGCAATTAAAGCATCAATCAAGCATGCTGACAGCCATGACGCATCAGGCTTGGATAACTGGCTACAAATTATCAAAGAAGGATTCAAAAAGCACGCTCCCAGTGACCCTACTGAAGGTACAAAATTAAACCTACTCAATCAAATTGAACATTTAAAAACTTATCCGTTAGTTGAAGATTTGTTGGCTAAAAGCGAAATTACTATCTCGGCATGGATTTACGATGTACATTCGGCACAGATTCTAGAATGGGATGCCAATCAACAAGATTTTCGTTATATTCTAGCACAATCCAACGAGAGCAATTAATAATTCCCTACCATAGTTTAACTAAAAAAGTTGTCCACAAAAGTGGACAACTTTTATTAAATAGATAAGCTATAATAGCATCTGTTTTCTTATTTTCCTCAACAAATTGCCCTTTATTCACCCACACTATTTTTAAGTGTGGGATTTTTTTTGTACAATTACCAAATGGTTACCCGTTGCTCTGGTGCTAAATACATCTTATCACTTGGTTTGACGTCAAAAGCCTGATAAAACCCAGCTTGATTACGAAGTGGTGCATTTCCACGAACTGCTGCAGGTGAATGCGGATCAGACTTTAGATAGACAATTTGCTGCGCTTCACGAATTTTCGCGCGCCAAACACTTGCCCAGTTCATATATAAGCGTTGCTCGCCACTTAAACCATCAATCACTGGAGCTGATTCGCCCTGCAGTGAAATCAAGTACGCTTTATAGGCAATATCCAAACCAGAATTATCAGCGATATTCTCACCCAAAGTTAACTCACCATTAACATGATAACCTTTTATTGGCGTATAAGCATTATATTGCGCTACCAAAGCACTGGTTTTTTGCTTAAAGCGCTCATGATCTTCAGGAGTAAACCAGTCGTGTAGATTACCTTTAGCATCATATTGACTGCCCTGATCATCAAAACCATGACTAATCTCATGTCCGATCACTGCACCAATACCACCATAATTGGCTGCCATATCAGCCTTGGCATTAAAGAAAGGAGGTTGCAAAATAGCTGCCGGGAATACAATTTCATTGAGCTCAGGATTATAGTATGCATTTACCGTTTGCGGTGTCATACCCCATTCACTACGATCAACAGGTTTACCAAGTTTGTTCAATTCATATTGATAACCAAATTTATGTGCCGCAATAATATTACCGATCAAATCATTGGGCTTAATAGTCAGTGCAGAATAATCACGCCAATGATCAGGATAAGCAATTTTAAGCATAATCGCAGCCAATTTTTCTTGTGCTTTAACTTTAGTTGCAGGAGACATCCAGTCTAATGATTCAATACTTTGACGATAAGCAGCAACTAAGTTTGCTACCAACTGCTCCATTTTAGCTTTGTTTTCAGCCGGGAAATATTGTTTAACATATAATTCACCCAATGCTTCACCTAAAGTACCTTCCACCAAATCCACGCCACGTTTCCAGCGCGGTTTATTTTGTGGTACGCCACTAAGCACCGTTCCATAAAATTTAAAATTCTCATCGACAAACGCCTTGGATAAATCAGCGGCAAAGGCATCAGCAATTCTTAGTCGGAAATAAGCTTGCCACGTTGCTAGAGGTGTAGCAGTTAAAATATGATTAAACTGGCTGATATAACTAGGCTGGGAAATTATCACTGAATTAACTTTATCAGCTAGCATACTGCTTTCCAAATAACTTTGCCACGGATAACTTGGTGCCAATTTGTCCAAATCTTTGACTAGGTATTTATTATAGGTTTTGACTGGATCACGGTTTTCAACTTTAGTCCATTGGGCATGCGCTAATTCAGTTTCTAATTCAACGATATTTTTAGCTTCCCCAGTAGCATTTTTATCACCGATCAATGACAGCATTGTCGCAACATGCTGCTGATATTTCTCTTTAGTCGCCACCATGTTCTTATCATCAGTTTTAAGATAATAATCACGATCTGGCAGTCCCAAGCCTGATTGATAAATATCGGCAACCATAATCGTTGAATCCATTGCATCCTGATGTATTGCAAAATCATAAGGTGCACCTACACCAATTTGATTAAACTGTGCAATTAATTGCGGAATTTGTTCAACACTTTTAAGCTGATTAACTTCAGCCAATAAGCCCTGTATTGGTTTACTGCCCAATTGATCTAATTGTGATTCATTCATGAAGCTACCATACATTGCCACAATCTTATATGCATTGGAGTTAGTGGCTAAATTTTGTTGTTTACTTAGCCCATCCAAAATTCCGCGCAATTGCGTCAAAGTATTATCACGAAGTTCATTAAATGCTCCCCACGAGGATTTATCCGCTGGAATCGTAGTTTTGTCTAGCCATGTACCATTGGTGTATTGATAAAAATCATCTTGCGGGCGCACTTTTAAATTACGGTTCGCCAGATCAAGTCCTGAGATCAGCGAGTTTGCTGGTGCAATTTTTTGAGCTTGAATATTTGTGGCTGACTCCATGGTTCCGACTCCCCATACTGAATTAGTTGCCGCGAACAAAATCGCGGTGGTTAATAAACTTTTTTTCATTAAAGTCCTTTCTTTTAAATTAATTATTCTTTCTATGGCTGATGAATATCAAAGTGGTAAGTGTTTGTTATTTCTTAATTCAATAAACTGCGCATCAGAAATTGGGCGTAATATAATTTGACTACGCTTGGTTTCATGAACAGCTTCAGCTACACGAACACTATAAGGTGTAATAAGAACACAATTAGGCAAGATAAACTCAATAACAAAAGGATTATTAATAACTTCACTTTTTATTAAAATTTCACCAGGAGAATCAAAAGTCCAGAATAGATCTTTCCGATGTAAATAGCTAAATTGTTTATTAATGATTTTAATAAGAATTTCAATCGCGTTTGATACATTTTGCTCAAAATCATAACCGTCATTATAGTGTATTACATTGTTTCTATACATTTTAAATTCAAGAAATAATTTGCCAACTTCTTCACTTATAATATTCCAATCTTGTAGGATGAGAATTACGCTATCCCAATTATCAAAACTGTTTTTATTCCATATTTTTTTGTAATGCTTAGTGTGACTATAATGTTTCCTTATCTTAATAACTAATCTGTTTAATATTCTTTCCCCCAAAGCACCGGCACTTGCAATAGCGGGATAAAAATACCCACAAGAATAAGCTTCAATAATTTGAGTCAAAAGACTATAGTATTCTTCTGGTATCCCAATAAAATTTAAATTAAGATCAATAAATCTTTTAAGCTTGTGGTCAAAATTCTCCGCACCAAACCGATTTAAAAAGGACTGTTCTAATAGTTTATTATTCACATTATCATTTTGAAGTAGCGCACTTCGTGTATCTAATACAAAACTATTCGCTAAATACATCGTTGCCAAATTTGGGCAAACAAAATTTGTTAATGCAGGTTCTTTTCCAGATCGCTGGTTTTCAGTTAGTTTAGAATAATCAATATTTATTTCATGTTCTTGATTACATTTATCACACTGTAATTTTGATACTTTTATATTCAACAACAGCTCCCGATTGAAAATTGACTAGAACTTGGTATATTACAGCTTAAAATCCTAGCTCTTTCTGATGTTTAAACGCCAAAACATAAACAACATCTTCAGATGGTACATAGCGGTACAATGCTATATAGCCTGATGCACCAAACTCAATAATTAATTCTCTTAGTTCCGGACTGTCATTATCAGGTCTGCCGATTTCAGGATGCCTTTCTAGCTGTTTAAAACTGGTCGCAATAACTTTTGCAGCACGTGCTGCAGCCAAGTAGTTTTTTGATGCTAAAAACTGACGACAACGCTCCAAGCCCATTACAGCACCTACGGTTACAATTACTCGTGGCATTCAGGTGATTCCGTTTCTTTATCTGTTCCCCATCTACTTAACCAATCCTGAACTTCTTTACTAGTTAGATGTAATCCAGTTTCTTGATAGTTTTCCCATGATTTTAATGCTTCTTGTTTAAAATCTTCCTGTGCTGTTTCTTTTTCAATGTAATTACGAATGGCTTCACACATAACCCAATGAGCTGTGCGATTTTTTAAAGTCGCAAGATGTTGCACTTTAGATTTAAGTTCTTCACTTAATTTTAATGATGTTGCCATGTTTGATAATCCTATAATATCACAAGGTAGTACCTCGTGATATTATAGCACTAAAGTCATCTACTGTAACTTAGTTTTTAGACAAAACAGATTATACTCAATCAGATTCATCATCCTAGGTCGTTGATTTGCTCCTCACTTACTAGGTGTAGGCTTCGTCGCAAATCGCCTACTAGTATTTTCACACGCGTGTGTTCGAATCAGTTTGAGTATACCTAAAACTTAAACTTATTTGTATTTGGATAACGCCAGTCGCGAGCAAATGCAGTTGTAGTTAACTTAGGCCCAACCGCGGCTTGTCGCCGTTTATACTCGTTAATCTTTAATAAATGCGCTACTTTAGTCACTGCTTCAGATGGATACCCAAGCTGGATAATGTCCTGTACCGAGCGTTTATGCTCAACCAGCTGCTCTAAGATAGCATCAAGTACTGGATATTCCGGCAAAGAATCCTGATCACATTGATTCTCACGTAATTCCGCAGATGGCGGACGGGTAATAATCCGTTCAGGGATTACCCGCGACTGAGTATTACGCCACACAGACAAAGCAAATACTAAGGTTTTTGGTAAATCTTTAAGCGGCGCAAAACCTCCTGCCATATCACCATAAAGCGTCGCATAACCAGTTGTCATTTCAGACTTGTTGCCCGTAGTTACCACCAGATAGCCAAATTTATTCGAAATTGCCATCAATAAAGTACCACGAATCCGTGCCTGTAAATTCTCTTCGGTAGTATCTTCTGCTAATCCAGCAAACAGCGAACTTAAACTATGCTTAAATTGCGCAAAAATCTCACCAATTACGATTTCTTCATAACCCACCCGCAGAATATTCACCATCTCCCGTGAATCGTCAATACTAATATCAGCAGTAAATTGCGAGGGCATCATTACCGCATGCACTTTATCATGCCCTAACGCATCAACGGCAATTGCCAAAGTTAAAGCAGAATCAATTCCACCCGACAAACCCAACACAACGCCTTTGAAACCATTTTTACTAACATAATCACGTAGCGCCAACACCAAGGCATTATATAATCTAACTTCAACTAATTCAGGATAGTAGCTCATGGCGCTCACCGCACTAAATCCAGCAGCAGAATATTCCAGATATGCTAACTGCTCTTCAAATGCTGGCATTGCAAATACCACCTCACCTTGAGCATCCAGCGCAAAAGAAGCACCATCAAAAATCAATTCATCCTGTCCACCAACTTGATTAACATAGACCAGCGGAACATTATTTTCATTTACCCGATAGCTAGCCACTTTCAGGCGCTCTTCATATTTACTGACTTCAAATGGCGATGAATTAACTACCAAAATCAATTCCGCGCCTTGCTCGACACTTTCGGCAAACGGCACCGTATCCCACATATCTTCACAAATAACTACCCCGCAGTTTATTCCATTTACAGGGAAAACCACAGCTTCTGCACCAGGAGTGAAATAACGACATTCATCAAATACCCCATAATTTGGTAACAACATCTTGTCATAACGCCCAACTATATTGCCATCACGCAAGATAAATAAACTATTATAGTTCTCTCCGCCACTACGGTATGGGCAACCGATCAACATGGTGACTCCATCTATTGCCAGTACGCGATCAAGTTCGTGCTGTGAACGTAGGTAAAAATCACTGCGGAGTAATAAATCCTCAGGCGGATAACCACTAATTGCCAATTCAGGAGCAATGAACACATCCGCACCATTCGCTTTAGCAATATTAATTTGCTGAATTAATTTATCCGTATTACCAGTCAAATCACCGACTGTAGAATTCATCTGATAAATAGCTAATTTAATCTTCTGACTCATTTCTTAACCTTTAGAAATTAACGCAACATACCAGGATATTGCCACAATCCCGCAGTACGCAAGGTATCACGAGCAATCAAAGCTTTTTCCAAACTAGTAGCAGGAACTATATTGGGGGTATTTCCCCAATCCCATGCTACTACATTATTAACGTTTACATCATAATTCAAATTGGCAGCGGCTTGCTCGACTACCGCAGTTGCCCGACGAATGTGACTGGCAGAAGTTACCAAAATCACCTGCTTGGCAGCCAAGTTTTTGATTAATATCATACTATTGAGCGCATTACTTACCGTATCAATTGATTTATCTTCGACAATAACATTCTCTGGCTTAATTCCTTTATCAATCAACCAATTACGCATCAGGAACGACTCAGTAACTCCAGATTGTGCCACTCCACCACTAACGATAATTTTAGCATTAGGATAGTGAGTTGCCACCGATTGCGCAATTTCTAACCGTTTTATTAATTTATCATCCATGCTGCCATCATTATGCAAAGCATAACCCAAAACTAAAATAACTAAATCGCTCCGTCCATCAACCTCACCAGTTTGCATAACATTGATTTGTAAATCACTTGCATCATCAGCAATAGTTAAAGCCTCACGATAACGAATTATCTCAGGACTTTTGACGGGTTTGAGCTTATTCAGATAATTAGCAAACGTAGCGCTTTCACCAGCAGCATTCGCATAAGCAGCTTCATAAACCCAGGTTAGCGGATAATTTGGTGCTTGGCTTTCGATTGCCAAATAAGTTTGACGTGCTTTATTCAGATCACCTTTTAAAACCTGCGTAGCGGCTAAGAAATAGCTTAAATCCAAACGCTCTGGTGCTAACTTATGCGCCTGTAAAAACGAGGCTTCTACCACATCCAAATTACCTTTAATGGTTACCCCAAGAAAAACTTTGCTTTCAAACTGTTTGAGGTCACCACCATTGCTAAAATATGTCAGAGCTTGTTGCTGTAACTGCGTAATTTGCGATTGTTTATCCAGTTGTGACGTTGATAGCACATCGACAGCCAAGACAGATTTCAATAATATTCCCAGCAATAATGCTAGCTTTACTTTATTTAATAATTTCATCTATAACCCAATTTCAAAAATTTAGTAACAACATCAAATCTACTCGATTACAATCTAAAACACTGACGTTTTCAGCACCCGCAACACATTCCCATGAAAGATTTTTTCAATTACTCGCTCGCTAAATTCATTATTCTGCAGCGCCGCTACCAGCTTTGGTAAATCAGCAATTGATTTAATCTCATCATCAATAGAACGACTACTAAAGCCATCAAAATCATTACCAATTGCCAAAACGTCTTCACCAGCTATTTGATAGATATGCTTTAGATGCGCTACCATTTTAGCCAGACGTATAGTTTTATCTTCGCTATCCAAAAAATATGGCACACAATTAACTCCGATCACACCGCCATTATCGGCAATTCCACGAATGAGCTCATCTGGTAAATTACGCGTATGCTCACATAAAGCTCGCGCATTTGAATGACTGGCAATAATCGGTAATTTGGCAATCTTTAACACATCACGTACCCCTTGGTCAGATAAATGCGATACATCTACCATCACCCCCAGCTGCTGCATTCTTTCGACCATTTGATAGCCAAATTCTTTTAAACCGCGGGTTTGGTCAATGCAGCTTGGTACACCAATATGGCTTTCATAATTCCACACTAAGGTAATATAACGCACACCCAATTCATGTGCTTGTTCCAGCTGTCCAATATCGCGAATAAAACCACCTTCTTCAACACAGGCAAATGCGGCCAGTTTTCTTTGCTGTGAAACACGCTCAAGATTTTCAGCATCTTTTACTAACTCAATCTCATCTTGATTTAACTCCAGCTGTTGGGTTAGTAGATTATATAACTTAATGAAGTGTCCCCATGGATCTACCTTATATTTATCACATGCCTTCAAGTTTAACCACAGCACAAAAAACTGCGCCAATGAGTCTGCTTGTTGCAAACGTTCTAGGTCAATATGCAGCTTATTTTTTGCCAAATTGCTAACTGGTACATTTAGAATAAACTCTTGCTCAGGAGAATAAGCATCTGGATCATAATACAGTGCGGTGATAGTATCCGCATGCAAGTCAATTAGTTTCATTGCTTAGCTTTCCAGCAAATGTAAAATAAATTGCCATTCTCCGTCTGTCACAGGCGTAATTGATAACCGATTACCTTTTTGCAAAACCTTCATGGCTGCAAGCTCAGGATATTGCCTTAGCTCCTGAATCGAAATATATTTGGTTTTTTTAATAAATTTAACGTCAACACACCACCAAACTGGCTTTTCCGTAGTTGACTTGGGTTCATAATATTCATTTGCCGGATCAAACTGAAAACTATCGGGATGCGCCGCAGTGCTAATTTCTACGATTCCGTAAATACCAGGCTCTTTGCAAGATGAATGCCAAAATAATGCCTTATCACCAATCTTCATTTGATCACGCATAAAATTACGTGCCTGATAATTGCGAATTCCAAACCATTCAACTGACTGATTGGGGAAATTTGCCACATCATCAATACTAACCTCGCCTGGCTCTGATTTCATTAGCCAATATTGCATAATACTACCTTTTTATTAAAACAATTTCCCGCCATTTTAGCATTAATCCAATTGCAATTGACAGGCTTAGTTGTTACAATCATGGAATCATACATCTGACTTCGTCGTTATGAGGGGAGCTCACTGACTAGCTGTAGGCTTTGTCGCTTGTCACCTACCAGTATACAAACCAGTTTGAGCATTACGTTTTTGATACAGCAGATTTTGTGCTTAGATCGTCTAGCAATAACCAGTTGCTTAGAAAGATTTTGACATAACGAAAATGATTTTATAGAATAGACAGTATGAATTTCTTAAACCGCAAACGCAATATTCTACGCCGCAACAACTTACTTTTCGCACTGGTCATAATTCTCATTAGTATCGGAATTCATTTTTTTTATATGCAAACTGATCTGTCACAGCAAAATAAAATTCGTACTCAATTAAAAAATCAACTGGCACAAAATAAATTGACTACATTGACACAAAATAGCCAAACCTTATTTACTAATAAGATCGATAAAAAAAGTGCCATTTTAACTGATGTTACAGAGCTACATTCTAGTATGATCTTACCCTATCGTGAAGATTACTCGCCTAGTAATGAAACTACAGTAGTAACCCTAGATAGTCTTAGCAGTAATTTATTTCGCACACCAAGAACTGTCACATTCGATAATTTGACTCAGAATATGGAATCAAGTACTACTAGCAGTTTCATTTGCCCGCACGATCTACCCTTTGCAATTAGTTATCAATTGGAATCTACCACTCAAGGCAAAATACTATACGGTCAGGTCTATAAAAATGCTTGTATCGAACAACCGGGAGGAACTGCTAATAATGATATTCTGTACGGAGAGAATCAAAATATTGATAGTTTTGGTAAGACAGAACAAATGACTGCATTCAAACCAATAAATCAACCTGAAGGCTGCCACTTAGCGTTAAATAATATTAAAGCACCAATTAAAATTAGTGAAAGTACAACTATCGTCACGCCAATCACAACTATAGTGAATAATGAACCCATAACTATCGGCTATAAACAAATTACTAACCTTAACATTAACTGCCTGCAAATTTGTAATTCTATGCTTAATAGCATCTGTGCAGCTGGCGACACTATAAATATTGCATACTGCAAACAAACAATTACTGCAGCTTATCAACGTAGCACAGTCTACTATTTACGAAATACCCGACAAAATTTTTGTGCATGCCAAGTCTATAATCCACCTGGAAAATATGCCGCTTACCAATTCACCAACGCAGTTGATATTGAAAGCGCAATCAACTACCACAATCAATTAAGCTCTGTCACCTGTAGCAATTACCAACGGGGTGTCGATTAACTAAGACATTGTTCTGTGGTAAGTTACTGACTTATTTTGTGCGATGCAGCATCTATGGGGTAAAGTTTTCGGCGCATAGAATTTAGCTACTGACTCACTTATATGATAGAATAAACACTCAAAATAATAATATCTAACTTTGAGGGTTAACTAATCCTAATTCAAGGAGAAAAACATATGGCGTACATTGAATCATCTTCAAATAAACAGCCTAGTCTGTTTTCTGCTATTGCAATCGGTGTTGGTTGCATCATCGGAAGCGGGTGGCTTTTTGCCAGTTATAAAGCATCTAAATTTGCTGGTCCCATTGCCATGGGTTCGTGGGTAATTGGAGCGCTGCTGGCTTTACTAATTGCATTACTCTTGGCAGAAATTGCGACCTATTACTCTAAAGAGACTGGTTTGTTTGCTAGATTATTAACGCTAACGCATAACGGCGATTATGGCTTTATCATCTCGTCATCCAATTGGTTTGCTACTATCATTACTATTCCGGCGGAAGCTGAAGCATCGGTACAATACTTAGCAATGGCATTCCCAAAACTTAGTGAAGATGTATTTAATAATAATCACTTCACTCACTTAGGAATAGCTTTGGTTTGCTTAATAATGGTATTTTATGGTTTCTTAAATTATTGGGGAATCAAGTTATTAGCTAAAGCTAATAATACTATTACTGTAATTAAACTAACAGTTCCAGCACTAACGGCACTCATATTCTTTGCCGCGGCATTTCACCCAGGTAATTTCACTGCCTATCAAGGCACAATAGCACCATATGGCTGGGATAAAATGTTTACTGCAGTTGTAACTTGCGGTATTTTCTATTCTTTCTACGGTTTTAGTATGATTACCGTATTTTCGAAAGAATTAAAAAATCCACAACGCAATATTCCACTGGCTCTTGCTGGTTCCGTACTGATTTGCTTGGTAATTTATCTAATGTTGCAGGCATCATTTATTGGTGCAATGCCCACTAATTCGATTGTTAGTGGCTGGCATCATCTAGACTTTACATCACCATTAGCACAGCTAGCAATTATTCTGGGAATCAACTGGGTTGCGATTGTTCTTTATGTTGATGCAATGATTAGCCCATCAGGTACTGGGATTATATATGTAGGTTCAAGTGCGCGGATGTTTACGGGTATGGCAGAAGACAAACAAATGCCATCAATTTTTGCTAAAGAGCATCCAATTCACGGTATTTCACGACTATCAATTTTTGTCACTTTAATCTTTTGTATGATTTTAGTGATATTTTTTGATAATTGGGATAAAATCATGATCGTAGTCTCAGTATTCCAGTTAATTTCATGTTTAGCTGTACCGATTGCATTCTGTAAACTACGTAAAATTGATGTTGATAAACCGCGCCCATTTAGAATGCCTGGTGGTATTGGTTTAAGCTATATTGCATATTTAGTGGTAAGCTACCTTTTAATCCAGTGTGGGTTTATGCCTTTGTTACTGTCTCTCGTGTTTCATATAGTCTTCTTCTTAATTTACTGTTCCGTATATTACAAAACGGTATCTGGCACCATCAAAGCATTTTTATCTTCATGGTCAATGTTTGTGTATATGGCAGTCGTAGCAATATTTGGTTATTTCCAAGACCTTGGTACGCTGACAACTGTGTTTCACTTAATCGCATTTATCGTTATTGCGACTCTGAATTACTACTTCCTGCTTAATCAAAAAGGACATAACCCGCAAATAGTGCGCAACTAAGTTTATTGTTCCTCAATCGGGTAAGACCGCCCTCTCGGGCGGGACTTCCCCACACCACTATATGTGCGTTATCGCATGCAGCTGTTTTAATTAACGTTGTACCAGTAACTTTCTTTCCCAAACGCACTAGTCTGCATTTATCAAACCAGACATTTGACATGGCTATGTGTATATTGTGATTTTAATAGAGGACTTTCATCCCTTGGATGTGCGCCATTGTCTGACGCACGCTGACTAGTTTTATGTTAAACTTTACAGGGAACTAAAATAAGTTTTTCTGCACGTGGCTGGGTCTACCGTTATGCCGTTTATCTGGCAAGCTGCATAGCTGTTATCACCTTCATTCAAGGCAAATAACCAAGTTCTATCCGAGTTAACGCTCAAACTACGTGGCAGATTAAATATCCCAGGCGGATTAATGACACTCCCATCGCTCGTGTCGCATGCAAAAGCATTATCATACACCGCACATGGAACAAGAATATTTTGACTATAACTACTCACGTACATAATACTCGTCGTCGGTACTGAACCCGTTACTACCAGACTGGATGGTTGAGAAACAACATCCGATTGACGACAACTAACAAGACCACTCGCACTTTGGTTTACCTTGCACGCATAAACCATACTCTCGGCAATATTTGTCATCACATATTGATAAGATTCAAATCCTCCCTGAGCATTAACAATCGTCGCCAAAGCAATTGATGATAAACCATTTGCATTCATAGTAGATGGAAAACTATTTATTATGCCATAATTAGCAGCAGTATAGAGATTATTCACCATGCCAACTGAAATATTAACTATTTCACTCTCAAGCGTCGAATAAACCAACGGTGCATTTATCGCGGATGGCGCATAAGGGTTTATAATTACTCCAGAAAAAATACTCCATCTTACATATACATTATAAGTGTTAGCCGTATTATTTTTAGCGGTAACTATATATTGAAGTGGAACATTATTCGTGAAATTATTGGTCGTAACTCCACTAACTTGAACTAGATTATTAACTTTCACCGATTTACCTGTATTTGTAAACGTAGCTGCCAGCCCATTCAAGTTTGCCCCATATGGAAGGGTAACGTAAATGTTATTATCGTTGTTGTTAATCAAGCCACTCACCCCATTGATCACAAACGAAGTGATCTTGGCAGAACTCTCTGGATTAAGAGCAGGTGTTGATAACAACCGATTCGACTGAAGCCCAGATGCGGGGTTAATTTTTGAACAAGTTGACGCGCCACCAGTTGGAATTAAACATTGAAAAATTGAAGGTGGCGTCGGCGGTATTTCATTAGCAGTAATAAATAGAGTTATCCCTCCGCTACTTTCAAAGGCAGAGATGCTTGAAGCACCTTGCGGTAGTGATAGATTACTCTCACTAATATTACGGCACGCAGTTAGCTGCGATTCATTAGTAACGCTACACATAGTAATATCCGAACTAACATTGCTGGTTAAAAAGGCATAATTACCAGCAAAGCTAATCGCGGTTGCCTGCGAAATAACTGGTTTTATCGTCACAGTAACAACATAATTTCGTGTGCCACCATTGGCAGCATGGACAACATAGGTCACTGGGTTGGTGAAGTTATTTGGTGTTACGCCATTCACCTGTACCACGCTAGCAACTGTAACACTTTCACCATCAGTTAGATAGTCTGCGATCAAATTAGTTACATCACTAGTGCCATATGGCATGGCAACCGCGATGGTATTATTATCTTGATCAATCACGCCAACGGTACCACCAAGTGAAAATTCAATCATATGATTGTCAGAATTAAGTGCGACAGTTACGGTCACTGTATAATTCTGGGTACTGCCATCGGCTGCAGTTACAGTGTATGTAACTGGATTAGTGAAATCATTCGGCGTTACACCACTTACCTGTGGCGTAGCACCGACAGTTACACTTTGACCGGTGGTAGTGAAGGTTGCAATCAATGCCATTACATTCGTTCCATAAGGCATGGTTACCGAAATATTCTGTCCACTAATTACACCTGCAGTACCATTTAATGAGAATGAAGTTATAGCGTTGGCGCTGCTTGCCGCAACAGTTACTGTCACAGTATAATTTTGGGTACTACCATCTTCTGCTATTACAGTATAAACCACCGGATTAGTAAAGTCATTCTTTGTTACACCGTTAGTTTGAATCACGTTATTGACTTTAACTGATTGACCTGTTGTAATATATGTTGCTACCAAGTCAGTTACATTAGTTCCATACGGCATAGTCACTGCGATATTTTGTCCAGTAATTACACCACTAGTACCATTTAGAGAAAAGAACGTTATCGCTTTGGTATTTGGCTTTATTGAACCACTAACCAAAATAGTAAGCGGGTTAAGTGTCGTAGCTACACCGCCAGCAGCTGTCGAAACCGCAGTTGGTGTTATTAGATAGGTACCTGGATAGGTATTTGCAGATGAAGCAATTGTAACCTGACACTGGTCTGGTGCACCACTACCAGCGGTCCCAATAATGCATGGAGAAGGAGTAGTGATTATATTAATACCATAGCTTTCACTCACATTTAACCTAGTCTGTAATTGCAGATTAGTCGCAAAAGTTACGTTATAACTCTCATTGGAGCTACCGCCTTCAAGATAAATACTTACATGTGCAGGATTACCGCTATTAATCGGTAAATTATTTTGTGAAATATAGACGGCTGAACCGTTAGGAAGATATCCTATTTGAGTTGGTGTGCCACTACCATCAGCATCAGCACCATTACTACCACTACGGCTACAGCCGGCTATAAAAATCACAAATAATAAAAGAAATAGATTAATTATTTTTTTCACCAAGAACCCCTTCAGAATATTACATACAATCAATACCAATAATAAGCATAGTAAAAATAAGGCACAATTGTAACGAAAGGTTCTGCGGCTCACAATCACCATTTTAGGTGAGGTAATACAAATAGGCAAATAAAACAATGTAAAGCTACAAAATAAACTTAAAGGTTCTGGACAAGAGGATTGATTTTGTATAATTAACCTACAGAATCATACTGTTTTAACCAAGCAGCAAGCTTATCCTCCAAAACAATTACAGATGGACGCCATAGTGATTCTGGAATAGAGTCCGGAAACCCTCTAGCAATGGCGGTCTCAATTAATAATTTGGTATTTACAAGAGGAAGTAAAAATTTCACCCGCAACTGATTCCTAATTATTGCAGCCACGGTTTCGCGTTTGATTTCCAATATTTCAGCAATTTGTCCTTGTGTGATTCCACTAATCAATAAAAAAAGTACTTCCTCTTCTCGTCTTGAGAGTTTTATATTCGAGATCGTATTTTCAGATACTTTTTTATTATTAAGCAGGTTCTGCATATATTCATGGTATCCAGCTAAACGATAGTTAAACGCTAGTGTTTGAATTGCAACTACTTTTTTAGCTAAATCAAAAATGGGTACAAATATAACCAAGTAACTTTGAATTCCACGATCATATGGTAATGAATCAATGTAGCTCACTGAATGAGCATTTTTAAAAACATATTGTTGTATTCTGAAAATTTTGCGGGCATAATGATGAATAGCGGTCATATTTATTTCGGTATACCATTTACCAAAATACCAAATGGCGGTATCTATTCTGGAATAATATTTATAGCTAGAACCAAGCAGGTCAACTGCATGAGATAGACCGATTGAACGAGCACTAAGAGTGGTACTCATAATCACTTCATAACGAAAATCTACAATTGTCGAGTACAACGAAGCGTCTATTGATGGTTGAAAAAATGGTTTAATTACCTCCTGTATATACTGATCTGACTTTTTAACATCCATGGGTAAATACTCCAAATTACCCTGCACAAGCCAGTTTTGCTCTAGTAAATGAAATATTTGGCAATCGTAACTACATCCAGTTAAGCTGCTTGTCGTATCCTGAACATAATTATAAACATTTAAACCTAATTTAATTCCGGCATTCAAAGTTTTGACAGATTTTTTATCAATAAATACTAATATTTCCTGACAATATAACTGATAAAAAGTATAATCTATAGCCCACACTAGGCTATCAGCAATTTCTGCCGCTCTAAAAAAATCCTCCAACAAGATTATTTTAAGGTTTGCCAACGTGCTATCTTGAGCAACCTCAATCCAAATCATAGCTGCTAGTTGACTACTCCGGCGATCAATCACCCCTACGGCAAACATTTTGCCAGTTGTGTACTCAGCAAGAGATGATAGACAAAGATTCATTACATTTTCAATAGAGCTATCACAACTGGGATTTTTAAAATGGTATTGCTGAACAAAATATTTAATTAACTCACTATCTTCACCAGTGAATTTTCGAGCATAGAAATGACTAGAAATAAACCAATCAGTATCTTTTGTAAAATCAAGCATTTCCATAACTCACATTCTTAATTTGAATATATTTTCTTTTATTCATCTCAAGGAGCATAAAACTAAAACCTGATGACTTCAATTCTGTAATTCATTCAACCACTTACAGCCCAGAAAATAATTAACCACCTGAATTAATTTTGAATAATTCAGTATCTACCCCTTTAGTAGTACATTACAGCAACCTACTCTAAGATGAAATAATACCGCTCATTTCACTATCATCCTCCATGTTATTACCACAATGTCTCGCCAACAATATTTCTCCATCTTCAAATTTGTTTACTTCAGCAACTATGGACATGCCATTTTCATAGGTAAATTTAAGTTTATGAAATTTTATTTACAATTCGGTTCTATCTTCATTAACTAGAAATAGACTAGGTAAACTACGTTTCATTGATTACCTTTATAAATCGCGAAAATAACCTCAATATTAATAATTTTCAGGAAAAAAGTTTCGTTCAACCATCTCAATTAAAATATGAATAATTTTTATATGTAATTCTTGTACTCGATCTGCGAAGGCTCCTGCCGGAGTACAAACAGAGACATCTGCTAACTTGGTTAGCTGGGAACCTTCTTGCCCGCTTAAACCAATCACCGACATTCCCAGCTCTTTTGCTTTTGCCACAGCTTGCAACACATTCTTACTTGTCCCGCTAGTGCTAATAGCCAACAAGCAATCACCTGGCTTACCGTGCGCATCCAAGTAACGTGAAAAAATCTCCAGATAACCATAGTCGTTTCCAACGCAGGTTAGATGCCCTGGATCAGCAATAGCAATTGCAGGCAATCCTTTTCTTGGTTTACGATATTGACCAGTCAACTCTTCTGCAAAATGCATGGCATCACACATTGAGCCACCGTTACCACAAGAAAAGACCTTACCTCCCTGGCTAAAAGTTTCAATCAGTAATTTAGCCGCGTTATGAATGGAATTGATACCATCAGTATCATTTATTAACCGTTCTAAAGCGCGTTGAGCCTCAGTTAAACTATTCAAAATATCATTTACCATAGATGCACTCATTATAAAATTTAATTATCAAAATCTTGGTGTTTATTTCTGTATACACGAAAAGCAAAGACACCCAATGCAACCAAAGCCAATCCAATACAGATATAAAACATCATAACAAAATTTCGCGCTTGTGGTGGCTGACTTAAGTTAATACATTGTTGAATTTGTTGACTCTCTGCGTTTAGAATCTCTTGTTGTTGACGCAAGTAAATTGTGCTTTCATAACTACTCTTACCATTACAGACAACGTCATAATAAGTCTTACTATCATTGTCCTGAATCAAGCCACTACTTTCCTCTATTACAGAAGTTCTTTTGAGGATATTTGGCCCATAAACCACAGCAGGACATAGATTTAAACTGGCGATAAACTGCTGTGTGATAATTACTGACTCAGGAAACTGCTGGCTTATCCCGCGATAGCGCTGGTTACAATGGATACTAGCTGATGCATCGGCTTTAAAATGAGTTATTTGAGATGATCTCTCACATTTAATTTGATAACCATAAGCCGTAGCATTATTTGTACAAAATTGCTGATAGAGTTGTAAAGAACCATCTTCATCTTTGACCGCCGTTGTTTTACGGTGTTTATGCGAACCACCAACACCAAACAAACTATTAATTGATCCAACAAAGCTGGCATAACTAGATCCAATACAACAAATCAATACAACTAAAACCAATCTACGCATTCAACTAATTTCCTCAAGTTACATATTACCCAGACAGATTCAAAATACTAGTAGGCACTTTGCGACGATGCTTACAACACGTAAGTGAGGAGCAAAGCACGACCTAGAATGAAGAATTTGTTGGAGTATACTACTAACTACTTAATTTTTGTTCTAATGCGGAATAATCATCCTGCATATTCTCAAAATACTTAATTGTTTTAAGACGTAGGTCATACGCTGCTGGCTCATCACAAACAATTAGCGCTTTACGATGATATTGCAATGCTGTAATCGGGCACATGCTGGATACGGCACCTTCAATAGCTTGGTAAACTGCTGGGGCTTTAGCCAGTCCTTTAACCATAATCACCACATCTTTAGCTTGCATGACAGTATCAATTCCGATAGTTAATGCTAATTTGGGAGTTTTACTAATATCTCCGTCAAAGAAACGTGAATTTGCAATAATCGTAGATAAATTAAGATCTTTACTGCGAGTTTTTGAGGCTAATGACGAGCCTGGCTCGTTAAACGCTAAATGCCCATCTTCACCAACACCACCAAGTTGCAAATGAATACCACCTAGTTTAACAATTTGTTCTTCATATTTTTCGCATTCAGCATCTAAATCAGTAGCATTACCATCTAATATGTGAATATTGGCAGGATTAATATCAATGTGCTCAAAAAAATGATGGTGCATATAGTAGTGATATGACTCAGGATGATCTTCAGCTAAACCAACATATTCATCCATGTTAAACGTTGCAACATGTTTAAAACTAACTTTACCAGCTTTATTTAATTCAATTAATTCACGGTACATATCCAACGGAGTAGAACCTGTTGGCAAACCCAACACAAATAAGCGATCTGCACTTGGGTTAAAGGCATTAATTTTATTGGCAACATAGTGAGCAGCCCATTTACCAATATTATGTTTTGAAATCAATAATCGCATGATAACTCCCTTAAGTTAAGTTTTGTAAGTATAATTGTTCTAATTCATTCAATAATCGCTTGCTGGACACCGGATAGAGCGTTTTTAACTCCTGCGCAAAAAATGAAATACGCAGTTCTTCAATTTTATATTTAAAATCATAAAGTTCGCGCACAACAATTTTGTTACGCGATTCTAATTCGTCGACATAATTATACCATTTATCATAAATCTGATTAACCTCATCTTCGAGAACTCTATCACGTTGGGAAGACTGTGAATATTTGCTCATCCGTAGCAAAATAGCTTGTAAATAACGCGGATAATTTTGCAAATTAACAAAACGGGTAAAAGATAAAAACTCTGGATAAATTAAGTCATCCAACTGAAAATTAATGGATTCTGATAATGGATGTTTCGCTAGCTTTAACTTTATTTCCTGGTACAATTTAGCAAGCGCCGCTAAATAACTACTAAAATCTTGTAAACAAGGACTGACTTTGGCACGAATAGCAATCACCATGGCTTGAAACTCATCTGCGCTTAATGCAGTGGCTTCAGCCATAACTTCATTAATTGCCATATTTAAAACATAATTACTACAACTTAACGTCAACTCATCTTTAGTATAAATGTTAATTAATGCCATCGAAATTTCAGCAAAACCATTTAGCTTTTTACTCAAAAGGTACTTTTGTTGCTCTTTAAGTTGCTGTTTGATAAGTTGTACTAAGCCACGATAACTGCTAGCATGAGCTTTAGCTAATTCTGAGACCACACCAAAACTAACACTGCCATCCTTTTCGACAATCAGGCTATTATAACCCGTTAATTCTTGTTTACCTGTACCAAGTTTAACTTCCTGTAGTAGCTGCTGCAGTTCTGCTATATAGCCATTAATATTACTAACCTGATGCTTAGAACTATGTTTAACCACGATCTCATTTAAGCGTGGAGCTAATTTAAGCCTAAGCTCAGCTAAATCATCACCGGAAGCGATAACTTTTTTATTATCAACGATCCTAAAATGACAACGTAATGGGACTGGGAATTCAATTTTTAATAAATCAGGATAACTAAGCTTAATTTTTTTATATTGTTCGCTATAATTAATAAACTGTTGTAAAAAATTTTGTTCACTGTCGGCAAATTCTAAAAACTCGCTAATTGATTCTTGCTGTGGATTAAACTGCAGGCGTTGTGATTTAGGCAGAGCCTTAATTAAATAAGTAACTTTATCGCGAATCAAACCCGGCACTAACCACTGAAATAAATTTTCATCAAGCAGAGTTAGTCTCGCTAATTCAATGATTGCAATTACACCATCTTCAGCACTACTATGATCAAACACATACTTAAGTTTAATTTCTTGCTGCTGATTAATAATTGAATCTGGAAATAAATTAACCGTAGTAGTACTCGAGTTAAGCCGTTCAATCATTCTATCCAGATTAATTTTAAGCTTGGCTTCATTTTGTATAAGAAACTGCTCTAAACTTGGTACATCAAATACATCAGCTGGTAGCTGGGCATTATAAAAAGTATAAAGTTCATCTTCCATAATGGTTAGAGAAGTACGTAACTTATCTTCCAGCTTTTCCAACTCACGGATAACCTGCTGATTATGCTGCAAAAAAGCATAATTTTTCAACATTTGATTGGCAGCTAAAGCTTCACGAATAAACACTTCACGCGCTAGCTCGGGATTAAGCGCCCCAAGAGATACCTTAGTCTGACTAATTTGTAAACCATAAAGTAAAGCCGATTTGGTTGCCACCACCTCACCACGTTTTTTATCCCAATTTTCATGACTATAAGTATATTTGTATAAATGTTGCGCAACCTGATTTAGCCATTGTGGTTCAATAAAAGCACTATTACGCGCGTACAAACGTGAAGTTTCAACTAGGTTGGCGGTTACCATCCATTTAGCACCATCAACAATCGCAGATGGATGAATCAAAAATTTGCGCCCATTGGTGCTCAAGTAATAATTTTCAACTATATCACGCTGCCCAATATTTACGACAAACCCAGCTAATAATGCCGTATGTAAATTGGCATAACTTGCAGGAGAGCTATTTTCCCGATAGCCAAGCGCGGTTACTGATTCCTTTAATTGACGATGTAATTCATGCCATTCACGCAGACGCAGTAAGGAAACAAACTGTTTATGACAAACTTCCAATAGTTTTTTATTGGATTTTTTGTGTGTTAATTGCTCATGATACCAGCGCCAGAGATTAAGAATCTGCATAAATTCAGATTGTTTATCCGCCCAGAGAGCATGACGCTCACGGCTTAGTTGCTGCTGCTCCAAAGGAAATTCCCGTGGATCTTGTATCGCCAAAAAGGCAACGATCACGAGCGCTTCCGACAAACAGGCAAACTGCTCGGCCGCAGCGATTAAAACGCGCGCTAGCTGCACATCTACCGGAAGCTGAGCTAATTTGCGTCCAAGTGGCGTAATTTCATTCTCTTCACTAATCGCGCCAACTTGGGACAAAGTACGAAACCCATCGTTGAATGCTTTATTCTCCGGCTGATCTAAAAATGGAAAACTAGCCGGATCACCAAGATTCAGACTTAGTAAGCGTAGGATAACATTTGCCAGATTACTCCGCAATAATTCCGGCTCAGTAAATTGTGGACGAAGGTTAAATTCTTGCTCGCTAAATAAGCGTACGCATAAGCCATGACTCACACGTCCGGCACGTCCGGCGCGCTGGCGGCTTGATGCTTGCGAAATCACTTCAACTTGTAATTGCTCAACCCGATTGCGCAAACTATAGCGTTTAACCCGTGCAATACCACTATCAATTACAAATTTAATTCCAGGAATAGTCAAAGAAGTCTCGGCAATATTAGTTGCCAAAATTATTTTTAAGCCACCATCATTACTAAAGATTTTTGCTTGCTCTTCATTATTTTGCCTTGAATATAATGGTAATAAAGTGCAATGCTTAAGATCGGTTTTGCGCAAATAATTGAGGCAGTTTTTAATCTCGCGCTCACCTGGCAAAAATACCAAGCCATTCCCGCGTTCAACAGATAAAGCAGCATCAATTGCTTGATAGATCGCTTGATTGAGATTAACCTCATCATCTTCTTCACTATAAGGTTGGTAAATAACATCCACGGGATAGGTTTTACCACTGACATTAACCAAAGGGGCGCCACCAAAAAAGCTCTGGAGTTTCTCATTCTCAATAGTTGCTGAAGTAATGATAATTTTCAAATCAGGACGGCGTTTAACCAGCTGTTGTAAATAACCCAAAATAAAGTCAATATTTAAGCTACGTTCATGAACTTCATCAATAATTAAAGCAGAATACTGTAAGAGTAATTTATCATTCTGAATTTCTTGTAATAATATTCCGTCAGTCATTAATTTAAGCATCGTTGAATGGCTGGTACGATCATGAAAACGCATTTTATAGCCAACCAGATTATTTTCATGATTCTGGCAGCCTAGTTCTTCTGCAATCCGCGTAGCCAAGGAACGCGCCGCAATTCGTCGCGGTTGCGTATGCCCAATCAAACCATTAACCCCGTAGCCTAATTCAAGTAATACTTTGGGCAACTGTGTAGTTTTACCCGAACCAGTTTCACCACAGACAATAGTTACTTGATTAGTAGAAATTACTTGTTTAATGTTATTTACATCTTGGCTAACAGGTAATTCCGCGGGATAGTTAATTGCAGTCTTAACCAATAAATTTTGACGTAACTGCAGATTAGCTAACTCATACTGAATAGACTGGACTAATTTAGCAAGCTTTGCTGGCTGTTTTTCTAAGCGTTGTAATTGATTCAACCAATAGCGTTTATAGGTTGAGTTAGTCTGTTCAATCAGACTAATAAGCTCTAAATGATTCATATTTCCATTACATTAAAAAAGCTTCACAAAAGAGTGAAGCTCTAAAATTAAGTTTGTTGGCGCAACCAATCAACAATTTGTTGATCAAACTGCTCGGTTAACTTATTGATACCTTTTACATAGCCATCTGGACCAACCGCGGTTGGTTCTTTTCCATCAAATATTTTGCTGGCAATAACTTTATTATTTTCTAAGTCAATCAATTCGGCTCCAATAATAAGTCGTGCTACAGCATTTTGATTATTACCATCCATTTCTTGGCGCATTACTATTAAAAATGTAATTAAACGATAACGGGCATCAACCAATGCATGACTGGTGGCAATATTTTTAAAGACACATGATGTAGCTATTTTTTTGCCAAGCTCCTGTGACATTAGCTCAGTCGGCGAAGAAATCCATTGACTGTATCCAAAAGTATTAATTTGATAGCTGCTCTCCACATTATAATACATTTTATTTAAGTCATAAGGTGGATAAGCACGCATCGGCGAAATATAAATGAGATTATCACTATGTGGATTAGCACAATTCACACCGCTAGCACTTATTGTTCTATCCATTATCTCATAGTTAGCCACCGGACGTTGTTGTACTGGACTCAAAATGCCACAACCAGCAATAATTAATACAGGTGTTAACAAAATCAGTTTATTAATTAATTTACGCATTGCTTATTCTCCCGGTCCGGCAACAGGTGCCGCTTTTCCACGCACAATTGCTGATGGATCTTGATTAATTGTTTTGATTAATTCATTAAATTGAACTGTCGCATTATTCATATTGCCAACCATTTGGTTAAGATTAGGCAACAATACCGTATTTACATTGCGCAAGGTGTTATTTTGCATGGTATTTAAAACTTTATCCAACGAGACACTATTTTGTTGTAAGGATTTGGACAAGCTGCTTAGTTGAGTAATTGCTTCATTTAAATGTTGTGTATTCTGGTTAACATTACTCAAAACTTCACCAACCATATTAATTGACGAAGCAATACTATCTGATTGTTTCGCCACTGCAGATGAAATTTTATCCCAGTTAGCAATAATATTGCCCACGTGGTCAAGATTTTTCTCATTCAGCAGCGCTTTCACCTGAGAAGAAATATCTTTAACATTAGTAGTCACACTCTGAGCTTGTTCTGAGAGACTGAATAATAATGAAAGTTGCGCTGGAATCTGCGGATAAGGTTCGCTGTTATGCGGCTTAATTGCGACGAATGATTCTCCTGGGCTCAAATTCAATGCTACATACGACATACCAGTCACACCTTGAGATTTCAAGGTTGCAAAAGTTGCAGTAGTAACATTTATGCCTTGAGTAATATTTATATCAACAGTAACATTACGAGGGTCAGTATTATCCAAAGTAATGGCCTTTACTTTCCCAACTTCAACTCCATTATATTTTACTACTGAATTGGTAGTAACACCGTCAACTGGTTCATGGAAAATTATGCGATACGTATCATAGTTTTTACGATTTGAGGCTGAAAACCATAACAACGTTGCTACAATTAACCCCATACCCAAGAGAACAAACGTTCCCACAATCAAATACTGCTTTTTATTCCTCATTCAAGGGACCTTTCTTGCCTAGAATAATACGCTTTGGTAATTTTACCGCGCGTTCCGTTAAAATACTCATATAAATCTGGAATATCAGGACGATTAGCTGCATTTATAACGCTATCATGAAGCATTACTTTTTTATTACTTAAATAGATAATCTCATGACTGGTATGCCAAATAGAATCCAGATCATGGGTAATCATAATAATCGTCAACCCCAATTGCTGTTGCAAATTAATCATAAGTTCATCAAAGAGCGCGGCACTATTAGGGTCTAAACCAGCAGTTGGTTCATCTAAAAATAGAACCTTTGGATCTAAAGCAAGCGTACGTGCCAAAGCAACTCGTTTTTGCATACCAGGGCTAATTTCTTTTGGATATTTGTTGTACGCCACGCTATCCAAACCTGTAATGACTAATTTTTGATAAGCCAACTCTTTAACCGTTTTATAAGAAAAATCAGTGTATTCCAAAATTGGAAACATCACGTTTTCAAGTACCGTATACGAGTTATACAACGCACCTTGTTGAAACATCATTCCCATCTGGCTTAGTGCCCGTTTAGTATAAGGATCTTCTAAATCATAACTGGAGATTTTTTCCCCCATCAAATAAATTTCACCTTCGCTAATTGGTTGTAACATCAATATTTCACGAATCAAAGTTGTTTTACCACATCCGCTAGCACCAATAACCGTAATGATTCGATCAGGATAAATCGTTAAATCTAGATTTTTATGAATCCATTCATCACCAAATTTAGTTCCCAGCTTTTTGATTTCAATAATCGGTTTTTCATGACTAACTCGCATTAAACCCCCATTGCTTTAAAGAGAATTGCAAATAATGCATCAACCACGATAATCAAACAAATAGATATAACTACGCTTCTAGTAGTTTGAATCCCAACACTGTCTGCATTTGATTTGACTCTAAAGCCGCAAAAGCACCCCACCATACCAATAATCCAGGCAAAGAAAAAGCTCTTAACAATACCAACCCAGAAATTATTAATTGAAACATAGGTTTGTAAGCGCATAATAAACAGTGAATAATCAACGCCGAGCAAAGGATTGGCAAAAAACATTCCACCTAACATACTCGCTGCATCTGAAAGCATCGTCAAAATAGGTAGCGCAATAACTAAGCCAATTACTTGAGGCGCAACCAAACGACGCATTGGAGAAATACCCATGGTCTGTAAAGCATCAATTTCTTCTTGCACTTTCATCGTGCCAATCTGTGCTGCAATTGCTGACCCAGTGCGTCCTGCAACAATAATTGCGGTGATTAGCGGAGTTACTTCTCTAAGCATTGCAATTCCAAGAAAGTTAACCACATAAACATTGGCGCCATACATCACAAATTGCGGAGCCATTTGATAAGTTAAATTTACGCCAAGCAAAAAACAGAGCATAGCACAAATTAAAACACCACCAATTCCTGCCCTTGAGATAGTGTCCAAAATTCCCTGCACATACAATGTATATTCTTTTTTAAATAAGGTCACAAATGTATAACAAAGCTGACCAAAAAAAGAAATTAATTGTAAGGCTGTATGCCAAACATGAACTAGATCATCAAAAGTTTTTCCCACCCAACTTGACTCTTCAATAACCCTAGCCGATTTTGCGGCACTTTGTTTAAGCTGTTCATTTAAATCAAACAGTTTTTGATCCTCGGGAAGCAATAGCAATTGTTTTAACTGATTCTTGTTTTTAGCTAAAATACCTAACAAACGGTTTAAAAAATAAACCCCTGCGGTATCTAAATACCTAATTCCCTGACCATTTACCAATAAGTTTTGATTCTTAATAGAATTTACAGCAGCTAAAATATTTTCATCAATGGCAACCCAACTCCACTCACCACTTAGGACAAGGGTACTGGACGAAGCATCAAATTTGATCGCTGCCAAAGAAAGATCAGCTTTTCGTTTCTCTGTTATTTTTTTATACATATTCAACCATTCTGATTGTCATTAACATTGAAATCCTGAGATGAGGTTAGTGCCAGCGAAGACTCAGCGTGATCTACAACTTTACCTTTATCACGATAGCCAATTCTGAATATCCATAAAAAATAGCTAATTATTGTGTAAAGCACAAAAAAGCCATAGATAACTTCCTCGGGATAGTAGAATAAAAACACCAACAATGCCAAAAACATTAATAGCGCTCGAAATGGTGCAGTTTGATGAAAGTGAAACTCTTTAAAGCTATAAAACCTCACATTACTAACCATTGATAACCCAGCAAGCAAGGTTACAAATAAACCTAAGATAACCATGAAAAGAGAACTAAAATCATATTCAGCACAAATGTAAACATAACCAACAACTAATGCTGCCGCTGAAGGTGACGGTAATCCTTGAAAATATTTTTTATCAATGACACCAATCATCACATTAAACCGAGCTAAGCGTAACCCTGCACAAGCACAATAGACAAATGCTACTAGCCAGCCAATTTTACCTAGGTTATGCAAACCCCAGTTAAATACGATCATTGCAGGTGCAGCACCAAAGGCAACCATGTCGGCAAGACTATCCAGTTCAGCACCGAATGGTGAGGAAGTATGAGTCAAGCGTGCTACCCTTCCATCTAAGCTATCCAGTACCATCGAAAATAATATTGCCAAACCAGCATGGTAGAAATCGCCACCAATCGACTGCACCATTGCATAAAAACCACAAAACATTGAGCTTAGCGTAATCATGCTTGGAAGCAGATAAATTGGTGAGCCTTTTGCCCGTTGGTTACTAATTTGCGACATCTTTAGTCAACCTTAGCTAGAACAGTCTCTGTAGCTTTAACTTTTTGACCAATACTAACTAACGGCGTAGCATTTAATGGTAGATACAAATCAACTCGTGAACCAAAACGAATAAAGCCATAGCGCTCACCGCGTTTTAACCACTCACCAGCTTTTGTATAACATAAAATACGTCTAGCCACTAAACCAGCAACTTGAACAAAAGTAATTTTTTGACCATTAGTCATTTTAACAATCACTGCATTACGCTCATTTTCGGTTGATGCCTTATCGAAATCAGCATTTACAAATTTACCAGCAAAATACTTAACATCAAGAACCTCACCATCAACTGGTGAACGATTGGAATGAACATTAAACACATTCATAAAAACACTAATTTTTAATGCTTCAACTTGCTGATACTCATCAAAAGCTTTTTCGATACAAATTACTTTGCCATCTGCTGGAGACAGAATTGCACCAGCATCTTGCGGAATAGTACGCGGTGGATCACGAAAAAACTGCACCACAAACGCAGCAATCAAAATAAAAGGTAATGCGGCAACGATATTAGTTAACCACAGAATTACTAGTGCCAAACCTACACTAAGCGCAATAAATGGCCAGCCTTCTTTGGCAAATGATGGGTGAGGATAATGTTTCAATCAGTGCTCCTATGTTTAAAAGTTAATCTTGAATATTTTTTATTATATCATTAATATCACCTCGGCTGGTCGAATTATCAACTGCCGCTGGTGCGCTACTGTCAGTTTTAGCAGCTTGATCCGCAATTGGATCACTGGCATTAGAATCCTCTGGACTTAAGCCATCGCCACTCTCTTCTTCGCCAAGTTCACCAGATGCATTATGCTTGCCAATGATACTACCTTCATAATAGTACTCTGTGTCTCCCTTCCAAGTTCCACCATCTTCTGTGACAATACCACTAGGCATTGCCAGTTGTCGTTCAGGAAGAGTAGGTAATACACTACGCATAAAATCAATCCAAATCGGTAATGCAAGTGTTGCACCAAATTGGCGACCTAAGCTTTTAGGCTGATCATAGCCAACCCATGTTATTGCTACCAGATCAGGAGTATAACCATCAAACCAAACATCTTTGGCATCATTAGTTGTTCCAGTTTTACCGGCAACATCACTACGATGTAACTCACGCCAAGCACGTGCTCCTGTACCATATTTAGCAACGTCTTTTAAAATACTATTCATAATAAATGCGTTACGTGGATCAATGGCAGGCGATTGTTGGCTAATATCACTCGGCTGAGTTTGCGCCAATAATTTGCCATTTGTATCAGTAATCTTATCAATAAAATATGGCTGTACTAAATACCCACCATTGGCAAATACGGCATAAGCTTGTGCCATTTGTAGTGGTGTAACTTCATTAGCACCTAGAGCCATGGTTAAGTACGGCTGAAATTGTGATTCCGCAAAACCAAATTTAGAAACATAACTAATTGCATATTGCGGTGAAATTGCATTTAGTATTTTGACTGTAATCAAATTCCGCGATAATGTCAACCCTTGACGCAATGATATCGGTCCAAGAAACTTGCCATCATCATTTTTAGGACACCATTGACCGCCATCATTCCCACCGGGAAAACACACCTGACTATCATCAATAATAGTCTCAGTTGTAAATCCCTTTTCTAACGCCGCAGAGTAAATAAACGGTTTAAAACTTGAACCGGGCTGACGTTTGGCTTGCATGACATGATTAAAACTGTTTGCCGTAAAGTCAAATCCACCCATTAATGCTTGAATCGCGCCACTTTGTGGATTCATAGCAACCAATGCGCCCTGAACCTGAGGAAGTTGACTAATTTGCCATTGATCATTATTTTGACGCACCCTTATTACTGAACCCGGTAAAATTGATTTCCCAGCAGTTCCTAAATATTTATGCACCCAGTCTAATTGTTTACCGCTAAAAGTAAGATGATTGCCATTGCGTAATATAACATCAATCGAGTCTGGAGTAACCTGCAGTACAATTGCCGCGAATAAATCACCATAATCAGTTATGCCATCAAATAAGCCCAGCGCAGTTTGATCCAAAGTACTATCTGGTGAAGAAGGAGTCAAATCAACACGCTGCTCTGGTCCTTGATAACCATGAGTTGCATCATAATTTAAAATACCTTTGCGCAGTGCCGCATAAGCAGCTTGCTGTAATTTGCTATTTACCGTGGTATAGACTTTGAATCCTTGCGTATAAACTGCATCACCATAAGTCGGATAAAGATATTGACGAGCCATTTCTGCAATATAGCTACCAGAATCAGTAAAGTCTTTAACCGTGCCACGCGCAACAATAATTTTTTGCTTCACAGCCCCATCGTACTGTTCCTGAGTAATATAACCATGTTTTAGCATCCGCCCCAGTACATACATTTCACGCTCATGTGAGCGCTTAGGATTTACAACTGGGTTATAAGCAGATGGAGCTTTAGGAAGCCCAGCAAGCACGGCGTATTCAGCAATGGTTAACTTATCCAAGGGTCTACCAAAATAAGTCTGCGCAGCTTCGGCAAAACCATAAGCTCGCTGCCCCAAATAAATTTGGTTAATATAAAGTGAAAGTATCTGGTCTTTAGTAAGAGAGTGTTCAATCTTGTAAGAAAGTAGTATTTCATTAAACTTACGGGTGAAGGTTTTTTGCGTAGTTAGGAAGAAATTACGTGCTACTTGCATCGTAATCGTGCTAGCACCAGATTGTAAATGCCCAGTGGTAATATTGCCAAGAGCAGCACGAATAATACCTAAGATATCAACTCCACCATGCTCATAAAAACGCTCATCTTCAGCTGACAAAATGGCATTCACTAACAACTTGGGAGTACTATTAAAATCAACGTAAATCCGATGTTCCTGACCAAACTGACCAAGCAAAACACCATCTGATGAGTAAACCTGTAGTGGCAATTTTGGCTGATAATTATGCAATTCGTCCATACTTGGTAATTTGGGATATGTAATAGCAACCATAACAGCAACTACGCCACCGCAAGCTATAACTAATCCAAGTACTAACCAAAATAATTTCGCAAAAATCGAGCTCTTTTTTGGAGTTTGTAAATCCATACTCTTATCTAACTAAAAAATTTATTGAAATATTATACTATAAAAAGTATCATAAACAGTTTATTCCCACTCAATAGTTGCAGGTGGTTTACCAGAAATATCATAAACAACACGGTTAATACCCTTAACTTCATTTATAATTCTATTTGCCACACGGGTAATAAACTCAAAAGGTAAATTGGCTACATTTGCCGTCATAAAGTCAGTAGTCTCAACTGCTCGCAGTGAAACAACATAGTCATAGGTACGCCCATCACCCATTACTCCAACCGATTTTACTGGTAAAAACACAGCAAAGGCTTGTGCTGTTTTATGATATAAATCATGCTTATATAATTCTTCAATAAAAATACTATCTGCATGTTGTAATAAGTTCACATACTCAGATTTAATTTCACCCAAAATACGCACAGCTAAACCAGGACCTGGAAATGGATGACGATAAATTAATTTAGGTTCAATTCCCAATGAAACACCCAAAGAACGAACTTCATCTTTGAATAGCTCACGCAGTGGTTCAAGCAATTGAAGATTCATCCCTTCAGGTAACCCACCAACATTATGATGTGATTTAATATTATGCGCTTTATTAGTTTTACTACCTGCTGACTCAATTACATCTGGATAAATCGTTCCTTGGGCAAGCCACTTGGCATTACTTAATTTTGTAGCTTCACGTTGGAAAATATCAACGAAAAGTTTACCAATGATTTTACGTTTTTGCTCAGGATCACTAACACCATCTAACGCGGTAAAAAACTCATTTTTAGCATCAATTTTAATAATGTTCAGATTCAAGTGCTCATGGTAGTTTTGCATTACTTGCTGAGCTTCATTAAGCCGTAGCAAGCCAGTATCAACAAAAATACATTGTAATTGAGCACCAATAGCTTTATGGATCAAAACCCCAGCAACGCTACTATCTACACCACCAGACAGTGCCAAAATAACCATATCAGTACCAACTTGAGTGCGAATTTTAGCAATGACTTCATCCGCATAGTTTGGCATAGTCCAAGAGCGCTCACAGCCACAAACCTCAATCACAAAGTGCTCAAGCATCCGCGTTCCTTGCTTGGTATGGGTTACTTCAGGATGGAATTGCAGTGCATATATTTTACGTTCTAAATTTGCCATCGCTGCTACTGGACAGGAAGGTGTTTCTGCAATAACTTCAAAACCAGCAGGCAACTCGGTAACCTTATCACCATGACTCATCCATACTTGTAGAAAATCACCATGCTCACCAACTCCATCGCTTAAGCCAGCGAATAGAGGACTTTTACAATTATAAATCTCAGCATAACCAAATTCACGACTGCCTGAGCTCTCAACTTTACCACCTAGCTGATTGGCAATGGTTTGCATACCATAACAAATACCCAATACTGGCACGGCTAATTCAAATACTGCGATCGGTGCACTTGGTGTATCATTTTCATAAACCGAATTAGGTCCACCCGATAAAATTATTCCCTGTGGTGCGAAATCTCTAATAAAATCATCAGACACATCATAAGGATGAATTTCACAGTAAACATTAAACTCACGCACACGCCTAGCAATTAGCTGAGTCAATTGTGAACCAAAATCTAAAATTAAAATTTTATTACCGTGAATATTCATTATTACCCTTTTTCAAAATATATTGTGCTATACCCAAACTAACTCATCATCCTAGGTCGTTGATTTACTCCTCACTTACTAGGTGTAGGCTTCGTCGTAAATCGCCTACGAGTATCTCGAATCAGTTTGAGTATATATCTGTAGCCACTATCTATTATCTTAGCAATTATGCTTTAATTCTTATGTCTCTTTATTTACAGTATACTAGTGTACCTTCATCTTCACCTAAAACTACCCGTTTTAAACTACCAGCTTTGAAAATACTGCATACTTTAATATTTAAATTATTTTCCCGACACAACGCAAATGCCGCCATATCCATAACACCTAAGTTTTGCCCTATCGCCTCGTCAAATGATAATTGTTGGTACTTAACTGCATCAGTAAATTTTTTGGGATCTTTATTATAAACTCCGTCAACTTTAGTTGCTTTAATCAATAAGTCCGCATTCATTTCTAAACCACGCAATGCAGCCCCACTGTCAGTCGTAAAATATGGGCTACCAGTTCCACCAACAAAAATTACCACATCACCATCATTTAAGCGCTTTACCATGCTATCACGATTATAACCCTTGATAAAAGTACCAACCGCAAAAGCTGAAAATAGTTTGGCATCAATTCCCTGCGCGTTAAATGAATCACGTAATAATATTCCATTCATTACTGTTGCGAGCATCCCCATTGCATCAGCATTTGCTCGCTGAATACCTAATTTATCACTTCCAGCAACACCACGAAAGAAATTTCCACCGCCAATTACTATACCAACTTTAACTCCAAGTTCAAGGACGTCTTTCACTTGCTGCAAAATAAACGCAACCGTTTCAGGATCTACTGAGTCACGCCCCTCTCCCATCAGTGCTTCGCCAGATAGTTTTAGTAGAATTCGTGGATACTTGAGCATAGCTATTCCTTGTAAAAATGAAGCGAATTATACCATAAAATGGCACTAAACCGCTGATAAAGCTGTAACCTAGCTACGTACCAAAATTGATTGACATTAAAAAAACCCAGTAGCTATTTAGCATACTGGGTTTTAATATTTTGTATCCTGTGGTGCCGGGAGAGGGACTTGAACCCTCACGCCATTGCTGGCACCGGATTTTGAGTCCGGCGCGTCTACCAATTCCACCATCCCGGCTAAGAATGAGAAGCGTATTATAGCCGAAATCAACTCCTTCGTCAAGTGTTATTTAACTAATTTACGCAACTCCTAGTACTAAATTAGGAAATTGGCATGCCCAACCCAGTATATATAGTAAGACAAATAAAGAACGAATGAAAATAATAATGCCAATACTTTAATCGTCCAAGACTTCTCTGCTAAAAGCACAACAGCAAAGTACAGCGTAAACAGAGTACCGCAAAATCGCCCTTCAGACATCATAGTTCCAGTCATTACGCCAGGAAGAATACATGCTAAATTAAAACAAGCTTCTTCATAATATTTTTTAATCAGCATATAGATGGATAATAGAAATGAAATAGCAAATAATACTGAGTTATGAAAATCAGTAGCCATTACCCATAGCTGATTCCCCAAATGTGCAAAATCCCAACCTTTACGCCCCCAGCCTTTTTGGATATGTTGAAAGGCTAAAAAATCACCCGCACGATATTGCAAGAATAGCATATAAACTATTAATCCAGCGCTGGCTATTAATAGTGAAATAACCATTAGTTTAAATGGTTTACGATAACGAACAAAATTAATAAAAATAGGCACTAAAAACATAATTCCAACTGGACGCGTAGCTGAAAGTAATCCTCCAAGTATACTGCCTTTAATTTCACGATTGGTGCGCAAAAAATAAAAGCCACTAATAGATAATGCCAAAAAAAGCCCTTCGGTGTAGAGCGATGAAAAATAGACACTAAACGGTGAAAAAATTAAAAGTGTAACACCGAAACGGCTATTAAGATCATTAAAATTAAGGCGTAGCAATTTATAGAAAAAGATTGCAGCGACAAAGACAAATATTTGATTCAACAAGATTCCAGCAAGTACAGCATCCAATGTAGTTACTTTAGCAGTAATCGCGACTAGATTGGGATATAATGGGAAAAATGCCCAATTTGCAAGATTCTTCCAAATTTTAGGATGTGTTCGTACAGCATGATCATAACCATCATTAATTATGGTCAAATACCATTTACAGTCCCACTTGCACATTACACTAGTAAAGTCACCTTTACTATGAAGTAATAAAATATTTGCAATATTAAACTGATAATACATTATTACCCTGCTGATGACAAATATCAACACGATAAATAATAGCCAATTTGATTTGAGATATTTATCAACCATCACTAACTTTCACATACAAAATTGATAAGTTTAGATTATAACAAACTATTTATTTAGACAAAAATATAATTAAAAAACCCAGCCTATAAAGGCTGGATCTTTTAACTTCTTGAATAACTTATTCAGCTTCAACAGCTTCAGTTACTTCAGGACGATCTACCAATTCCATAAATGCACGAGGTGCATTATCACCAGGACGGAAACCATACTTTAATACACGAGTATAACCACCGTTACGCGCTGCGTAACGTGGACCAATCACGTCAAACAATTTAACTACAGTATCACGATCACGGATACGGTCAAATGCTAAACGACGATTAGCTAATGATGGATTTTTAGCCAAAGTAATTAATGGCTCAACAACTTTACGTAACTCTTTTGCTTTTGGCAAAGTTGTAATAATCGCTTCATGTTGCAACAACGATACTGCCATGTTTTTGAACATAGCTTTACGGTGAGCTGAAGTACGATTTAATTTACGATGTGCACAACGATGTCTCATGCTCTACATCCCTTTAAAATTATTTTTTCTTCTTGATTGATTGAGGTGGCCAATTTTCAATTGGCATTCCAAGACGCAAACCACGAACTTCAAGTAATTCTTTAATTTCAGTTAAAGATTTTTTACCCAAATTAGGTGTTTTTAATAATTCGTTCTCAGATTTCTGCACCAAATCACCAATATAATTAATATCTAAGTGTTTTAAACAATTAGCGCTGCGTACTGTTAATTCAAGATTATCAACCAACTCTAAGAATACCGGATCAACTTCTGGCTCTTCTTTGACTTTGACTAATTTAGAACTTGGGGTCTCAGTATTTGGCATATGTTCTAAACCTGCAAATACCAGCATTTGTTCAATTAGTATTTTTGAAGCAGAACGTACAGCATCTTCCGGAGAAATAACACCATTAGTTTCGACTTCAAGCACTAGCTTGTCCAAATCAGTTTTTTGCTCAACCCGTGCATTTTCAACATTAAACGCCACACGCAAAACAGGGGAAAATGTTGCATCCAACAAAATCCAACCAGTCGCAGTAGCTTCTATATTTTGACGACGAGTAACGGCAGTTTCATAACCACGCCCTGTTTCAATTTTAATTTCCATGTCGATCGAACCATTTTTTGCAATGGTACAAATTTCATGTTCAGGGTTTAATAATTCCAAATCATGGGTTAAGGCAATGTCTTTACCTCTAACAACACCAGATTCGTTACGTTGCAGTCTAACCACAACACTTTCTTTATTATGCAGTTTAAAAACCAAACCTTTAAGGTTTAACAAAATGTCAACCACATCTTCCATTACGCCACTTACTACATCATATTCATGATTAACACCAGCAATTTTAACTTCAGTAACTGCGGTTCCAACCATTGATGATAGTAAGATTCTACGCAATGAATTACCCAGAGTATGACCAAAGCCACGCTCGAAAGGTTCCATAACAATCTTACAATTATTATTGTCAGCAGCTAAAGGATTAATTGTTATTGATTTAGGTTTCAATAATTGTTTACTAGAAACTTGCATGTATATTCCTTTTTAGCTATTATATGAGACGATTATTTAGAATAGAATTCAACAACTAATTGCTCATTAACGTCACTAGACAACTCAGATCTCTCAGGAGCTGATTTGTAAGTACCTTCTAATTTTTTAGAGTTTACTTCTACCCAAGCTGGAAAACCACCTTGTTCAGCTAAAGACACTGCTTCTTGAATGCGAACTTGTTTTTTAGCTTTTTCTGAAATTGCAACCACATCACCTGCTTTAACTTGGAAAGAAGGGATATTTACAGGTTTACCATTTACAGTAATAGCTTTATGTGATACTAATTGACGAGCTTCGGCACGTGTTGAACCAAATCCCATCCGATAAACCACGTTATCTAACCGTGATTCTAATAATTTTAATAAATTTTCGCCAGTTGAACCTTTACGACGGTCAGCTTCGGCGAAATATTTTCTAAATTGGCGCTCTAAAACACCGTAAATACGGCGAATTTTTTGTTTTTCACGTAATTGAACACCAAAGTCTGATAATTTACCAGGTTTTGCACCATGTTGTCCCGGTGCAGAAGCTAATTTGCACTTTGCATCCGCGCTCTTGCGACTACTAACTAATGAAAGATCTAAACCTTCACGACGCATTAATTTGCATCTAGGCCCTGTATATCTTGCCATGTGAATCTACTCCTAAAATTATACTCGACGTCTTTTTGGTGGACGGCAACCGTTATGCGGAAGCGGTGTTACATCACTTATTGAAGTGATTTTGATACCCAAAGCATTTAATGCACGGATCGAAGATTCACGGCCAGGTCCTGGTCCTTGTACTTGAACATCCAATGATTTAATACCATATTCTTGGGCAACTTTTCCAGCTTTCTCTGCTGCTACTTGGGCAGCAAATGGAGTACTTTTACGCGAACCTTTGAAACCAGCACCGCCTGAAGTAGCCCAAGATAAAGCATTTCCTTGACGATCTGTGATGGTTATGATTGTATTGTTAAAAGAAGCATGAACGTGAGCTACACCTTCACTGACTTGCTTTTTAACTTTTTTGCGAACTCTTGCTGTGTTTGCTTTACTCATTTAAAAATCCTTAAAATCTATTTTTTCTTACCAGTTACTAATTTTCTAGGACCTTTACGGGTGCGCGCATTAGTTTTAGTGCGTTGACCGCGAACTGGAAGTCCTTTAGCGTGGCGGTGGCCACGGTAGCATTTTAAATCCACCAAGCGTTTAATGCTCATTGAAACTTCACGACGAAGATCACCTTCGATTGTGTACTTCGCAACTTCGTTACGGATAGCTTCCATTAATTCTGGAGAAATATCTTTTACTTTAGTCTGCTCAGTAACTTGTGATGATTCACAAATCCATTTAGCGCGAGAAGGACCAATACCGTAAATATGTTGTAAACCGATAACGATATGAGCATTATCAGGAACGTTTACACCAGCTATACGAGCCATTCTTATTCCTTTCAATTAAATTAAAAATTAACCTTGACGTTGTTTATGTCGAGCTTCTTTACAAATTACACGCACAACACCGTTGCGACGAATAACTTTGCAATTACGACAAATTTTCTTTACCGAAGGCTGAACTCTCATAATTACACCTTTCTAACTAACCAAGCCTAAGCTCAGTATTTACCCGATATTAAATAATTTCACCAAAAACGAGAAATGAGCCAAATCTAGCAACCAAAATGCACTCGAAGTACATGAGGACTGCGATTTGCGCTCATGCCAACGTCATTAATAAACATAATCAATATCATTTCGCACGGAAAACTATGCGACCTTTATTAAGATCATACGGTGTCATCTCAACCGTAACCTTATCACCTGGTAAAATACGGATGTAATTCATCCGCATTTTACCAGAGATATGACACAAAACCGTATGACCATTTTCTAATTTTACACGAAACATCGTATTTGGCAAAGCTTCTAACACTTCACCTTCAAATTGAATCACGTCATCTTTGGCCATAACTACTCCTAAAAACCTTTTAAGTTTGCTTTTTTCATTAAACCCTCATACTGCACAGACATAATCTGCGACTGCACCTGAGTCATGAAATCCATAGTTACAACCACAACGATCAGCAATGAAGTTCCACCAAAATAAAATGGAACATGCCATTTTAAAATTAGTAATTCTGGGAACAAACAAATTGCCGCAATATAAATTGCGCCACCGAATGTCAAGCGTAAAAGAACTTTCTCAATATACTTTGCTGTATTTTCACCAGGACGGATACCAGGGATAAATGCACCGCTTTTCTTCAAGTTATCAGCAGTATCTTTTGGATTAAAAGTTAATGCAGTATAAAAATAACAGAAAAAAATGATCGCGGCGGCATAAACAACTATATAAATTGGTTGACCGGGATGCAACGCATCACCAATAGAAGCCAAAAACGATAGTTTACCATGCCCAAGCCATCCAAGTAAAGTAGCAGGGAATAAAATAATACTCGAAGCAAAAATCGGAGGAATAACTCCAGCCATATTTAGCTTCAATGGCAAGTGTGTACTCTGCCCTTGCATCACTTTATTTCCAACCTGACGCTTAGCATAATTAACAGGTATTTTACGTTGTGCGCGTTCTACAAACACTACAATATAAGTTACCACACCAATAATGACAAACACCAAGATTGCTGAAAAAATAGACATCGAGCCCTGATTCGCCAACGATAGAGTTTTACCAATCGCGCTAGGCATACCAGAAATAATACCAGTTGTAATGATCATGGAAGCACCATTACCAAGACCACGCTCAGTAATTTGCTCACCTAACCACATTAAAAACATAGTTCCTGTTACTAAGCAGATAATTGCAGTTGCAAAAAAGTGAAACTCCGAATCAACTACCAAGCCAGGTTGTTTATATAACATCGTGGCAATACCAAAACTTTGCACTAAGGCTAAAACCACGGTTGCATAACGTGTATACTGGGTGATTTTTTTGCGCCCCATATCGCCTTCTTTTTTCAATTGAATCAAATAAGGGAATACCTCAGACGATAATTGCAAAATAATGGAAGCCGAGATGTATGGCATAATACCAAGAGCAAAGATAGTGAAGCGTGACAACGCACCACCTGAGAACATGTTCACCATGGTAAGTAAACCAGCCTGATTGGACTTAAATAACTTAGCCAATTCAGTTGGATCTATTCCTGGAACTGGAATATGCGCACCAATCCGAAAGACGATTAGTGCGCCAATCAGGAACCAAACACGCTTTTTAAGATCAGCAAACTTATCTACTTTTGCCAGAGCCATGTTTTGTCCTTTTAAATTATTCTACCGAACCACCAGCAGCTAAAATTGCAGCTTTTGCACTTTCAGTTGCACCGATACCGCGGAGATTAACCGCAATACTGATAGTACCAGTACCGATAACTTTAATCTTATCAGCTAAACTTGACACTAAACCAGATTGGATTAAAGTCAAACGATCTACTTCACCACCAGCTAATTTTTCTAAGTCAGACAATCTAACTTCAGCTTGTGCACTCAAAGATTTGAAACCACGTTTTGGTAAACGACGGTATAAAGGCATTTGACCACCTTCAAAACCTACTTTATGGAAGCCACCCGCACGGCTTTTTTGCCCTTTGTGACCACGACCACAAGTTTTACCTAAACCAGATCCAATTCCGCGTCCAACGCGTTTAGATGAGTGTTTAGCACCTTCTGCTGGTTGAATACTATTTAAAAACATCGTATTAACCCTCTACTTTAACTAAATAACTAATCCGATTAATCATTCCACGATTTTCAGGAGTATCCTGAACTTCAACAGTTTGACGAATCTTACGTAAGCCAAGACCATAAGCAGAAGCTTTGTGGTTAGCTAAACGACCAATAAGACTTTTTACTAAAGTAACTTTTACAGTTTTTTGGCTCATTATTCTTCTCCGGTAATTTCAGCAACGGTTTTACCACGTTTAGCTGCAATTTCAGATGGTGTATTAATAGCTTGTAAACCTTTAATAGTTGCACGAACTACGTTATACGGATTAGTAGAACCTTGTACTTTACAAGTGATGTTGCGGATACCGATAGCATCAAATAAAGCACGCATAGCACCACCAGCAATAATACCAGTACCTTCTTTAGCAGGTTGCATAAATACAGTAGTAGCACCGTGTTTAGCACGAATCGTATGGTGAATTGTACCGTTTTTCAAAGGTACTTTAACCATGCTTTTACTAGCTTCTTTAACGGCTTTCTGTACAGCCACTGGAACCTCTTTCGATTTTCCTTTACCCATACCGATACCACCATCGCCATCACCAACTACAGTCAGTGCTGCGAAACCCATAATACGACCACCCTTAACTACTTTAGTTACACGGTTTACGCTAATTAACTTTTCAATTAACTGGTGTTCTTTATTTTCAATCATCATTTACTCCAATTAGAACACAAGACCATTTTCACGTGCAGCGTCCGCTACAGCCTTAATCCGGCCGTGGAAGCGAAAACCTGAACGATCAAACGCGATTTCTTTAATGCCAGCAGCAGTAGCTTTAGCAGCAATAGCTTTACCTACCAATGTTGCAGCTTCAACATTTCCACCATTTTTAACTGAAGCACTGATAGCTTTTTCAGCAGTTGAAGCAGAAACTAAAACTTTAGCGCCACTTTCATCAATGATTTGTGCATAAATGTGGCAATTTGATTTATAAACCACTAGACGTTTAACACCAAGCTCAGCGATTTTTAAGCGCGTTTTGCGTGCACGTCTGATGCGACTTAATTTATTACTCATCTTTAGACTAGCCTCTTAAATTATTTTTTCTTAGTCTCTTTTAGGATTACCACTTCGTCAGCATAGCGTACGCCCTTGCCTTTGTATGGCTCTACCGGACGGTAACTGCGAATATCTGCAGCAGCCTGACCAACAGCTTGTTTACAAATTCCTTTTATCAAAATCTCAGTTTGAGACGGAGTCTCAACTTTAATCCCGGCAGGAGCTTTATAAACTACTGGATGAGAGAAACCTAAAGTAAGATTTAAATCGCTACCTTGAGCTTGCGCACGGTAACCGACACCAAGAATAGTTAGTTTCTTTTCAAATCCTTTAGTTACGCCAACAATCATGTTGTTCATAACTGATTTAACCGTACCTGATAGTGCTTTAGCAAACTTGGTTTCATCCTTAGTTGCAAAAACAATCGCATTACCATCTTTGGTAATAGACACTGTATCATTGAAAGTGAATTCTAACTGACCTAAAGGACCTTTAACTTTAACGTTTGAGCCATTTAGTGTAACTTCAACACCCTGAGGGATATCCAAAGGAGTTTTAGCAATACGTGACAACATATTCTTATGCTCCTATTATGCTACAAAACATAAAACTTCGCCACCAACTTTTAGGGAACGAGCTTTACGGTCAGTAATTACACCACGTGAAGTTGACACAATTGCCACACCTAAACCATCCATTACAGTTGGTAATTCTTCACAGCCACGATAAATACGTAAACCAGGGCGTGACACACGCTCAATCTTCGCAATAACTGGTTTACCAGCATAATAGCGTAGAGTGATAGTCAATACAGGTTTTACCGTACCTTCAATTTTAAAATCATCAATATAACCTTCTTCTTTTAAAACCTTAGCGATTGACACTTTGATTTTAGATGAAGGCATAGTTACCGCTACATGATTCGCTGCTTGCGCATTACGAACCCGAGTCAGCATATCAGCAATAGTATCTTGCATCATTTTTCAATAACTCCTTCTTACCAGCTAGCTTTAGTCACGCCAGGAATATCACCCTTAAGGGCTAATAAACGCAATTTATTGCGGGCGATCCCAAATTTACGGAATGTACCTCTTGGGCGACCTGTCAAAGCACAACGATTACGTTGACGAGTTGGCGCAGAGTTACGCGGTAATTTTTGTAAAGCTAATCTAGCTTCGAATTTTTCTTCATCGGATTTAGATGAATCGTTAATAATCGCGAACAAAGCTTCACGTTTAGCAGAATATTTTTCCGCTAATTTTTCACGTTTAGTTTCTCTTTCGATTAACGCTAATCTAGTCATTATGTCTTTCCTTATTTAACTGGGAAACTGAATGATTTTAATAAAGCGCGAGCTTCGTCACTGTTTTTAGCAGATGTAGTGATAGTAATATTCATACCACGAAGAGCATCGATTTTATCGTATTCAATTTCAGGGAAAATAATTTGTTCTTTAATACCAAAGTTGTAATTCCCGAAACTGTCAAATGATTTACCATTCAAACCACGGAAATCGCGTACACGCGGTAAAGCCACATTTACTAGGCGATCCAAGAATTCATACATCTTGTCTTTACGCAAAGTAACCATACAACCAACTGGATAACCCTCACGGATTTTGAAACCAGCGATTGATTTACGAGCTTTAGTTACAACTGGTTTTTGACCAGCGATTTTAGTTAAATCTGAAAGAGCGTGTTCCATAACTTTTTTATCAGCAACAGCTTCGCCCAGACCGATATTTAGTGTAATTTTTTCAATACGTGGCACTTCCATTACAGAACCATAGTTGAATTGCTTCATCAGTTCTGGAACTACTTGAGTATTATAAAAATGTTTTAATCTTGCCATTTTTTACCCCTTACGCGCCAACAACTTTACCGTTTGATTTGAATACACGAACTTTTTTATCGCCTTCTACTTTAAAACCAACGCGATCCGCTTTTTTGGTTTCATTGTTGTAGATAGCCACGTTCGAAATATCAACCGGCATAGTTTTTTCTATAATCCCGCCTTGAACACCTTTCATAGGGTTAGGACGGACATGTTTTTTTACAACGTTTACGCCTTCAACGATAACTTTGGCACCTTCAGCAACAACTTGCTGAACCTGCGCAACTTTACCTTTATCTTTACCAGCGATAACGATGATTTGATCACCTTTAGTTATTTTTCTCATTGGGTCTTCCTTAAATTACTTCAGGAGCTAATGACACGATTTTCATGAATTTTTCTGTACGTAATTCACGAGTAACCGGGCCAAAAATACGCGTACCAATTGGTTCTAACTTAGCGTTTAGTAAAACTGCCGCATTACCGTCAAATTTCACTAACGAACCATCGTTACGTCTTACACCTTTTGCAGTGCGCACTACAACAGCGTTGTAAACGTCACCTTTTTTTACACGACCACGTGGAGACGCGTCTTTAATCGCTACTTTGATGATATCACCAACACTAGCATAACGACGCTTTGAGCCGCCTAATACTTTAATACACATTACAGAACGCGCACCAGTATTATCAGCAACATCCAATCTTGTTTGCATTTGAATCATTTGATATTTACCTTTCCAACTTAACCCGTTACGTAAACGGCCAGTATTGGGTCCGAGGGATTCGGACTGACTAGACATTATAAATAGTTAAGAGCGGGATTATAACATCTATCTTAACGAGACTGCAACTATATTTATAATTAAGGTTGTATACTCAGTTAGATTCATCACCCTAGGTCATTGTTACCCCTCACTCACAACTAATAAGCTTCGTCGTAAATCGCCTACTGGCATCTCAAATCAGCTTGAGTATACCTGGGGTTAGCGCGGTGTAATTTATTAGCCATATTTAGAATTAAAAAAGAGTGGCAAAAATACCACTCTTTTTTAATAACAAAGCAAAAAACTTACGCTTTTTCAACTTTAGATTGAACTAGCCAAGTTTTAGATTTTGAAATTGGTTTAGTTTCAATAATAGTAACTAAATCACCAATTTTATATTGGTTTTGCTCATCATGTGCTTGATATTTGGCGAATTTCTTCACGATTTTACCATACAAAGGATGTTTAACACGACGCTCGATCAAAACAGAAACTGTTTTATCACGTGCATCGCTCACAACTTTACCAACTAACGTACGAACAACTTTAGTCATAATTAAGCCTTCTCACGTAAAATAGTTCTAACACGTGCGATATCGCGACGTACTTTGCGAATTTCACTAGTCTTAGCCAATTGTTGCATAGCAACTTGCATACGTAAAGAAAAGTGAGATTTCAAAAGAGCTTCTAATTCTTGATTTAACTCTTCTGTATTTTTAGTTCTTAATTCAGTGTTAGTCATTATGCCCCCACCTGTCTGATTACAAATGATGTTCTAAATGGTAACTTAGCCGCAGCTAAACGGAATGCTTCGCGAGCTAATTCTTCGCTCACACCATCCATCTCGTACAACATTTTACCAGGTTGAATTTCAGCTACGAAATACTCAGGTGAACCTTTTCCTCCACCCATACGTACTTCCGCTGGTTTTTTAGAAATTGGTTTGTCCGGGAATACACGAATCCATACACGACCACCACGTTTGATGTGACGAGTCATTGCACGACGCGCAGCCTCAATTTGACGAGAAGTCAAACGACCACGTGACATAGATTTTAAACCGAAGTCACCAAAACTTACTTTAGTACCACGAGTTGCAATACCTTTATTGCGACCCTTTTGGACTTTACGGTATTTTAAGCGATTAGGCGATAGCATCTTTTTCTACCTTTCTTTTTCTTGGTGCAGGTTTACGGTTAGCACCAGGTTTTTTATTGGCTCTTCTATCTTCATCCTGTGTAGGTTTGAAGGCTTGGGCTTTATTTACATTGATATCACCTTTGTAAATCCAAACTTTGATACCAATAATACCATAAGTAGTCAACGCTTCAGAAGTTGCATATTCAACATCCGCACGTAGTGTATGTAGAGGCACACGACCTTCACGATACCACTCAGAACGAGCAATCTCAATTCCATTTAAACGACCAGAAGTTTCAATTTTGATACCTTGAGCGCCTAATTTCATTGCAGCTTGCATAGAACGTTTCATTGCACGACGGAAAGCAACGCGTTTTTCTAATTGTTGAGCAACTTGGTCACCAACGATTTGCGCGTTCAATTCTGGCTTGCGAATCTCTTCAACATTTACATGCAAAGGAACTGTAGTCATTGTTTGCAATTCTTTTTTGATTTGCTCAATGCCTTCACCTTTTTTACCAATGATCACACCAGGACGAGCAGTAAACAATGTTACTTTAATGCTCTTAGCTGGACGCTCAATCACCACACGACCAACCGCAGCACGGCGACCGAATTTTTTCATGATGAATTCGCGAATTTTTACATCTTCAATTAAATTAGAAGAAAATGACTGGTTATTGGCATACCAACGAGAAGACCAATCTTTAGTAACTACTAATCTAAACCCACGAGGGTCAATCTTTTGTCCCATGTTGTTCTCCTATTTATAACCAACCACTACATTGATATGGCAAGTTTGTTTTTCAATCTTGCTTCCACGACCTTTAGCACGCGCTGTATGGCGTTTAAGGCTAGGACCCTTATCAATGAAGATTTCTTTTACTTTAAGTGCATCAATATCAGCACCTTCATTGTGTTCCGCATTTGCAATTGCAGATTCAAGCGTTTTCTTTACAATTCCAGCAGATTTTTTAGTGCTGAAAGTCAAGATATTTAGCGCATTGGCAACAGGTAAACCACGTACCAAATCAGCTACTAAACGCGCTTTTTGTGCAGAAACACGAATATTTTTAGCATAAGCTTTTACTAACATTTTCTACTCCTTAGCGTTTAGCTTTTTTATCAGCTGCATGGCCTTTAAATGTGCGAGTTAATGAAAACTCACCCAATTTGTGACCTACCATATTATCAGTAATATATACCGGCACATGAGCACGACCGTTATGTACAGCGATAGTTAAACCAATCATCTCAGGAAGAATAGTCGAACGACGTGACCAAGTTTTAATTGGACGTTTGTCGCTTTTTTCAACCGCGGTTAACACTTTGTTAACCAAATGATGATCCACAAAAGGACCTTTTTTTAATGAACGAGCCATTTTTATTCCTTACCTACTATTTTCTACGACGATCACGGATGATCATGTTATCAGTACGTTTATTACGACGAGTTTTATAACCTTTGGTTTTTTGACCCCAAGGTGAAACTGGATGCATACCTGCTGCAGTTTTACCTTCACCACCACCGTGTGGGTGATCGATCGGATTCATAGCCACACCGCGCACGGTTGGACGAATACCTAACCAACGTTTAACCCCAGCTTTACCATATTGACGTAAGCTGTGTTCGTCATTACACACGATACCAATTGTTGCTTTACAATCCAAATGAACCTTGCGGATTTCTCCAGAACGTAAACGTAACTGAGCGTAGATACCATCACGACCTAGTAATTGTACTGAAGTACCAGCAGAACGTGCCAATTGAGCACCTTTACCTGGTTGCATTTCTACACAGTGAATAGTAGTACCAACTGGAATATTACGCAATGGTAATGTATTTCCTGTTTTAATTGGAGCTTCTGCACCAGACATAACTGTTTGACCAGCTTCTAAGCCTTTAGGAGCGATAATATAACGACGCTCACCATCAGAATAGCATAATAATGCAATATGTGCTGTACGGTTAGGGTCGTATTCAATACGCTCTACAGTTGCAGTAACATCTAATTTATTGCGTTTAAAATCAATAATACGATATTGTTGCTTATGACCACCACCTTTATGACGTACAGTAATACGACCATGGTGATTACGACCAGAACCACGTTTTTGTGATTCAGTCAAAGCTGCAAAAGGTTTACCTTTATGCAAGCCTGGAGTAACAATCTTTACAACACCACGTTGACCTGGTGTAGTAGGTTTTAATTTAACGATAGCCATTTGTCTTCGCTCCTGTTATTTCTGATTTGAAGCTAAATCGAAGCTTTGACCTGGTTTTAAGCTAATATAAGCTTTTTTCCAATTGTCACGACGACCATTAAAGCGACCAAATCGTTTTGCTTTACCATGAACATTTAATACACGTACTGTTTCAACTTGTGCGTTGAAGGCAATTTCAAAAGCCGCTTTAATCTCAGCTTTAGTTGCTTGTTTCAATACTTTAAATACTACTTGTTCATTCTTTTCTGCTACAGTATTAGCTTTCTCAGTAATCACTGGAGAAATCAACACATTATATAAATCCATTCTTAGCATGAGTATTGCTCCTGTACTTGTTCAATAGCTTTTTGCGTAAATACAACTTTGTTGCAACGTAACAAACTATATGGATCAATCTGATGTGCTTCTAATACTAACACAGTTGGTAAATTGCGCGAAGCGTAATATACATTTTCTGTCATTTCATCAACTACAACCAAAACCGTCTCATTAGCTAATGACATATTGTTTAGTGCAGTAACAAATGATTTAGTTTTTGGAGTATCAATATTTAATTCGTTAGTAACTACTAAACGACCATCAGCAATCAATTTTGATAAAATTGACGATACGCCAGCACGGTACATTTTACGATTTACTTTGTGAGTGAAATTCTCATCAGGACTATTCGGGAATGTACGCGCACCACCACGCCAAATTGGCGAAGAAGCCGTACCAGCACGAGCGCGCCCAGTACCTTTTTGTCTCCATGGCTTTTTGGTTGATTTAGAAATCTCTGAACGAGTTTTTTGTTTACGGTTACCACTACGTGCATTAGCTAAGAATGCAGTAACTACTTGGTGAACCAAAGCTTCATTATATTCACGACCGAATACAGCTTCGTTTACACTAAGTACACCAGCGTCTTGGCCCTGAACATTAATTAATTTTAATTCCATTATGCACCTGCCTTCACACTTGGACGAACCACTACTTTGCCACCCTTAGATCCAGGAATTGCACCTTTAATCAGGATTAGACCACGTTCAGCATCAACACGCACTACTTCTAGATTTTGCGTTGTAACTTGAACATTACCTAAGTGACCAGCCATTCTTTTACCTGGGAATACACGACCTGGATCTTGGCGTTGACCAATAGAACCTGGCGCATTGTGAGACACAGAGTTACCATGTGATGCACGGTTTGAGCTGAAATTGTGACGTTTAATTGCACCAGCAAAACCTTTACCTTTAGAGGTTCCGGTTACATCAACTAATTGACCAGCAGAGAAAATTTCTACTGATACAGTAGAACCAGCTTGGAAGTTTGCAACTTCTTCAGCAGATAGAGGAAATTCTTGTAATACCACACCAGCTTCAACACCAGCTTTGGCATAGTGACCTTTCAACGGCTTAGTTACACGGTTAGCTTTTTTAGCACCGAAAGTAACTTGAATTGAATCATAACCGTCAGTCGCTTTAGTCTTTACTTGAACTACACGGTTTGCAGCTACCGATAATACTGTCACAGGAATTGACGCACCATCTTCTGCAAACACACGAGTCATACCAAGCTTTTGACCTAATAATCCTAGACTCATTATATTTACCTTTCTTGTTATAACACCCTAAATACTTGCATATCAAGGGCTTGGTTACAATTGACCAATAGAACCCATAGCGATAAACGCAACAGGGAGCAGTATTCTATCACAATAAATACGATATCTGCAAATAAATTTGCGGGTAATTTCAAGTGCTTAGCCGGGAAAATTGTACAACTCACTCCAATAACGCAAATGATGGTGCTTTCGACTTTATTTTATTGATATAATCCTAAATGAACTTAGTTGATATATACTGAAAAAACACCTAATAAAGGAGCTAAAATATGGAACATCTGGTCAATTTTTGGCCGCTGCTGGGCGTAGCTGTAATTACTGTTGCTTTTATACTAAGAATTAATCCGATGCTCGCAATTATTGCGGCTTTGCTTACCTCTGGTTTTGCTGCGCATTTGCCATTTCTAAAAATATTGGAACTAATTGGTAGCGGTTTTCTTAAAACCCGAAACCTTACACTATTAACGCTCTTACCACTGGCGGTTGTGGGATTAATGGAGCGTCATGGTTTACGCGAACGTGCTCAAACATTGATCACCAAATTTAATCAAATGACTTGCGCAAAACTCTTGATTAGCTATTTATTCCTCCGACAACTAACAGCCTCAATTGGTCTAACCTCTTTAGGCGGGCAACCACAAATGATTCGTCCGATAGTGGCTCCGATGGTTGAAGCTATTGCGCTCAAGCAAAACCCACAGTTAGAGGATGATTCACGAGAAAAGTTTAAAGCACTTGCTGCTGCAACAGATAATATCGGCTTATTCTTTGGTGAGGATATTTTTGTTGCATTTGGTGCGGTAGCATTAATTGCAACTTTTATGCATGAGCATAATATTCACGTTGAATTACTCAGCATCGCATTGTGGGGAATTCCAACTGCTATTTTTGCGCTACTTATTCATAGTGCGCGAATTTACTCCATGCAGCGTAAGTTATTACCGCAATATAGTAACACTAAAATGGAGAAAAACTAATGTTATTCACCATCAATCAATTTTACATTATCGTAGGAATTTTGCTGGCTACCATTGCAATCTTTACGCTCTTAGATAAAAACCACCCCAAACGATTAAGTAGCGGAATATTTTGGCTCATTTATGCCTTGATTTTCCTTGTTGGTAATTGGCTGCCTGATGCAGTAGTTGGTATTATGGTAATCGTAATGGCATTACTAGCAGGTAGCGGTAAAGTAATTGGTGGTAAACATCAGCAGCCTGATCTAACACAGCGCCAACAGGATGCAAAACGCTTTGGCAATAAGCTTTTTATTCCTGCATTAACTATTCCGTTAATGGCGATAGTTGCTACTTTACTTCCCAAAGGATTTTCCATCGGAAGTTTGCAATTAATTGATCCTAAAAATGCAACAATAATTGGTGTTGGTCTTGGTTGTATTTTGGCATTATTCATCGGCGCACTAATTACCAAATCTCGTCCAACCCAAGGGATTCATGAAGCGCGCAGATTACTGGATGCATTAAGTTGGGCTATTGTTCTACCGCAAATGCTGGCAATGTTGGGATTGGTATTTTCTGCTAGTGGCGTTGATACGGCTGTTGGTGCGGCGCTTACTAATTATATTAATCTTGATTACAAGCTAATTGCAGCATTAATTTACGTACTTGGCATGGCGCTATTTACTATAATTATGGGTAATGCCTTCGTTGCTTTTCCGATCATTATGGGTGGTGTGGGAATTCCAATCTTAATTGGACATTTTGGCGCAAATCCAGCGATGGTAGCTGCAATTGGAATGTTATCTGGTTACTGTGGAACCTTGATGACACCAATGGCAGCCAATTTTAATATTATTCCGGCAGCATTACTAGAGCTACAAGATCGTAATCTGGTAATCAAAGCCCAGCTTCCTAGTGGTATTGGAATTTTATTCGCTAATCTAATTTTACTATATGTTTTGATCTAGGTATACTTATACAATGAAAACAATTCTTATTACTGGATTTGCAGCTTTTGGCGGTGAAAAAATCAACCCATCATGGGAAGCAGTAAAACAACTTGATCAGCTTATAATTGATGAGCATCAACTAATTGCCCGCCAATTACCCTGCTCTTTTACCGAATCATCTGAGTATTTAACCAAGCTTCTTGAAGAGCTGCAACCGCAAATTGTGCTAAATATCGGACAAGCTGGCGGACGTTTAGATATCTCACTCGAAAGAGTAGCAATTAATCTCGATGATGCGCGGATCGCGGATAATTTAGGCGCACAACCAATCGATCAGACTATTATTAAAGATGCACCGAATTCTTACTTCACAAATCTACCGCTTAAAGCGATTCTTCAGGTAGCGCGAAGCAATGGAATACCAGCCAGTATTTCCTATAGCGCCGGAACATTCGTCTGTAACCATGTTTTTTATACTCTGATGCATTGGATTAATACGGTTAGTCCTGACGTCCGAGGAGGATTTATTCATATCCCATATTTACCAGAACAAGCTGCGGTGCTGGGAGCACAGCCAAGCATGACGGCGGAAACAGTAATTAACGGATTAAAAATCATTCTCAAAACCATCATCGCAACACCACAAGATATTAGTGCTGTTGGCGGCACTATTTGCTGAGAAACAATGAATATGATTAGCAAACATAACTTGGGTGAAAGCTGTATCCAATATACTTTCGGACAGCAAATTAGTACCCAGTTATCCGAAAAGATTATCTGTGTGTATTATCACCTACGGCAGGAGCTGGATTATGCACAGTGGCAGATAATTGATATAGTACCTAGTTATACTGCGTTGGCAATTTATTTTAAACCTGATGCTATGCCATATGCTAGAAATTTAGAACTCGACAAGTTGATTGAGCAATTATGGAATTCACCGCTAACTAATGCTTTTCAACGGGCAACGCATATTATTCCCACTAACTATAATGGCGAGGATTTAGAGTCTTTGGCAACAGAACACCAGTTAAACATCAAACAACTGATTGGATTACATACTGCACCGCGCTACTTAATTGCCATGCTCGGATTTAAACCTTATTTCCCCTATCTAATTGGGCTTGATTCGCGATTAATAACTCCACGTCGGAGCGTACCACGGATTAATACTCCCAAAGGATCTGTCGCAATTGGCGGTACACAAACTGGTATCTATACCGAAAACTCTCCCGGTGGTTGGCACATCATTGGACATACCGAATTTGAAGATTATCAAAAATTTAAACCCGGAGACTATTTACTTTTTAAGGATATTAATTCATGCTAAAAACGAACTGCGATATTGGCGAGCGTGGAGTTGCTCATTCTATTGACGATCAGTTAATGCAGTATATTGATATTGCAAATATTGCTTGTGGTGGTCACGCTGGAGATACAAACAGTATTGCTTATTATCAAAATCTAGCAACCAAAAGTAATATCATGGTGACTGCTCATCTGAGTTATCCTGATGTAGCTAATTTTGGTAGAGTAAAAATGGATACTTCGACAACAGCGCTTATTAATTCGTTAACTGAACAATATCAGCGTCTGCCAGTTGGGAAAATTAAATTTCACGGAGCGCTTTATCATGAAGCGAACACCAATGATGAGTTAGCTCAAGCACTGGCAAACTGGATGCAACAACAGCAAATAAACTTAGTTTTGACCCCAGATGATAGCCTATTGGCAAACTATGCCAGAAAGCACAAGATTATGGTAATGGCAGAAGCGTTTATTGAGCGCGGCTACCAGCTAAGCAATGGCAGACTAAGTTTAATTCCCCGAGGGCAAGCTGGTGCAGAATTAGATACCGTAGCTCAAGCTTTTACACAATACCAGCAAATTCAAAATGGAGTACTACTCATCAACTCACAACATTGCTCGATCATTGCTCAAAGTGCGTGTATTCATTCTGACTCAGCTATTGCGCTAGAATTAGCCCAAGCAATTCGCAAATTAAGGCACTAAGATGTTTATAGTCAATGGTGGGGGAATTTGCCAGGAAATTAGCGCCAGTAAATATGGACAGCAAGCACTGGGAATCAGCCCTGCAGGCGCGGCAGATCAATTAGCATTTAGCATTGCTCATATCTTACTTGGTGAACCAGAAAATTACCGTTGTCTGGAAATTATTTACCCGCCCAAGCAGATAGTTTTTACTAAAGAGGTGATTTTTTGCCTGACGGGTAGTGGATTTCCTAATAGTATACTAAATAGTACAAGCACGCAGCAACAAATTCACCATGCACAAAATTACCGTGCACAAGCTGGCGATATTCTAACTCTAAATGGCGCACGACAAGGCTTACGTACTTATTTAATGATACGCAGCTGGAATAGCCAAAGCTCGCAATACTTGAATCTTTCACGCGGTAGCTTTCAACGTTATTTTATACCCTACAGCAACACGCTTTACGTTACTCGAGGACCAGAATTTGACTACTTATGCCAAGCGGAAGAATTTTTTGCGACAGAATGGGAAATTGACAGTAAATCGAATGCGATGGGTACACGGCTAATTGGCAATCCGTGTGAGCTACAAAGCTATGACATTATTTCGGCACCAGTTGCTGATGGTCTAATCCAGTTTACTTCTGGTGGACCAATTGTATTAATGCGTCAACGGCAGACTATTGGTGGCTATCCGCGTTGTTTGGTAGTGACACAGCCAAGCTTAAATCATTTGGCGCAAATTCAATTTAGGCAAGCCGTTAGATTTAGACTAATTACACATGAGCAAGCACAACAAAACTTACAAGAACATTTAAAGCAGCTACAAAACTTCCGGCAAACAATTTTGAAGATAAGAGCAGAATAAAATTGACAAGCTAAATTAACGGTGTTAGAATTCCAGTCCTTTTATTTTGGAATCTACGGCAAAACCGTATTTAGTCTTATAATGAATTCAATTAATAAAAAACAGATGCAAATAGTAACAACAAATACTCGCATCTCACAAACACCATCATCACACATCTTTTATTTCCAAGCACCTCAAGCACCTAGTCGATAAATTCGCCTCAAATAAATTACTACTTAGTTACGAATAGTTATACAATACCTACAAGTTGTATACTTAGGTAATCATGCTATATATACATGCTCTTCAAATATTTAATTAATAACTTTAAATTGAAATATATTTATTATGCAAAAGAAAAATTTAAGCTTACTTGATAAGCAATTACTCTTCCCCGCGCTAATTGAAAGCGTCAAAAAACTTAATCCGGTTAACCAAGCAAAAAACCCAGTAATGTTTGTAGTTTATATCGGTAGTATTATGACTACCTTACTCGCGCTGTATTCTGCAAGCGGGCACGATGCTGGTGGTTCAACCAGTTTTATCCTCAATGTCACAATCTGGCTATGGATAACCTTACTGTTTGCTAACTTTGCCGAAGGTTTGGCAGAGGGGCGCTCCAAAGCTCAGGCTGACAGCCTGAAAAATGCCAAAAAAGATGTTCAGGCGAAAAAACTCAGCAATGCGCGCAGTAAAGATAGTGTAAATCTGGTTTCAAGCAGTACGCTACGCAAAGGTGATACCGTCTTGGTTGAAGCTGGTGACAATATCCCCTGTGATGGTGAAGTTATCGAAGGCTGTGCATCAGTTGATGAAAGCGCAATTACCGGTGAATCAGCGCCAGTAATTCGTGAATCTGGTGGCGATTTTTGCTCGGTAACCGGAGGAACTAAAGTTTTATCCGACTGGATAGTCGTACAAATCAGTGTCAATCCTGGCGAGTCGTTCTTAGATCGGATGATTGGCATGGTTGAGGGCGCTAAACGCCAAAAAACACCCAATGAAATTGCCCTGTCTATCTTGCTCACTGCATTAACAATTATTTTCTTACTGGTAGTAGTAACTCTATTACCAATGTCCATCTATAGTGTTAATGCCAACCATTCAGGTAGCCCGATCAGTATCACGGTATTGGTTGCGTTATTGGTGTGTTTGATTCCAACTACTATTGGTGGTCTGTTATCCGCCATTGGCGTAGCTGGTATGGGACGGATGATGGGTGCAAATGTTATTGCAACCTCAGGACGGGCGATTGAAGCTTCTGGTGATGTCGATGTACTTTTACTTGATAAAACTGGAACTATAACTTACGGTAATCGCCAAGCTAATCATTTCTACCCAGTTGATGGAGTTACTGAATTTGAACTGGCAGAAGCTGCATTCTTATCATCACTGTCAGATGAAACACCAGAAGGTAAAAGTATTGTAGTTTTAGCACGGCAAAAACACGCTTTAAATGAACAACAAATTGATCACAGCCATCTGGAGTTTATTCCGTTTAGTGCACAAACACGAATGTCAGGTATTAATTACCAGGCTCAACAAATCCGCAAAGGTGCGGCTGATGCGATTAAGAAACTGATGGGAACTCTGGAGGGAGGGAGTTATCCAGCAGATACACAAAAAATCGTGGATATGGTCGCATCGCGTGGTTCGACGCCCTTGGTAGTTGCAAATAATAATCGCGTACTGGGTGTGATTGAACTCAAAGATATCGTTAAAGAAGGTATCAAAGAAAAGTTTAACGAACTTCGCGCAATGGGAATTAAAACCGTAATGATAACCGGTGATAACCGCCTGACGGCTGCGGCAATTTCTGCTGAAGCTGGTGTCGATGATTTCTTAGCCGAAGCAACCCCTGAGAATAAATTAGCCATGATCCGTCAATATCAGCAACAAGGACATCTGGTGGCAATGACTGGTGATGGAACGAATGATGCTCCAGCATTGGCACAGGCTGATGTAGCAGTAGCCATGAATAGCGGAACGCAAGCGGCTAAAGAAGCAGCGAATATGGTTGATCTTGATTCATCACCGACTAAGTTAATTCAGATTGTTGAAATTGGTAAACAAATGTTGATGACTCGCGGTTCACTTACCACCTTTAGTATCGCTAATGATATTGCCAAATATTTTGCAATCATTCCAGCTACTTTTGCCAGTACCTACCCCGTGCTCAATCGTTTAAATGTTATGCACTTGGCAACACCAACCTCGGCAATTATGTCAGCAGTTATTTTCAATGCTCTGATTATTGTATTTTTGATTCCTCTCGCTCTCAAAGGGGTTAAGTTTGCCCCGATGTCGGCAAGTAAACTCTTACGCCGCAATTTCTTAATTTATGGAGTCGGCGGGGTTATTGTACCGTTTATTGGAATTAAATTAATTGATGTTGTTTTGCAATTATTGCACTTAGTTTAGGATTTAAAAATCATGAAATATATTCGTCAATCGCTGATATTACTTGCGATACTTACTTTAATTACCGGAGTGATTTACCCACTATTTATTTACGCTATCGGTAAAACGGTATTTCCAGTTCAAGCTAATGGTAGCTTGATTGAGCAAAATGGGCGACTAATTGGCTCTAGCCTTATCGGGCAACAATTTAGCCAAAATAAATATTTTTGGTCACGTCCATCGGCAAGCTCAAATAACCCTTACAATGCACTGGCTTCTGGAGGTTCTAATTTAGGCCCTCTAAATCCGCAATTAGTTAGCAATGTAAAAGATCGCGTGGCGTTGTTACAAGCTGGAAATCCGAGTAATGCACCAATTCCAGTGGATTTGGTAACTGCATCAGGTAGTGGCTTAGATCCAGAAATTAGTGTTTCTGGAGCTTATTTTCAAATGCAAAGGATCGCACAAGTGCGCCACCTTAGCGTGAGTCAGGTACAAGAAATTATTGATAAAAATGCTAAATATCCATTGTTTGGGTTTTTGGGTGAAGCACGGGTTAACGTACTAGCTTTAAACATCGCTCTAGATAAAATTAAAGAGTAATTACTTATCCAACTGCTGCAATATGAAGTAAGAATTAGGAACAATGCGACGTAGTGTACATAAGACGTACATGAGGAGCATTGTGACGACATTATTACGATATAGTATAGCAGTTACATTAAAGGAAATTAATCATGGAATGGTTGTATATAACATGCGGAATTATTGCCCTCTTGGTATTTGTTTACCTATTTGTGGCATTGTTTACCCCTGAAAAATTTTAATTGAGAATACTATGAACTTAGCTTATTTAAATTTAGCAATCTATTTAGTTATTTTGACTGCATTGGCAATTCCATTAGGGAAATATATCGCTGCGGTTTTTCAAAATAAAATTCGTTATTTGGCAGTAGTTGAACGTCCAATTTATAAACTACTCGGCACAAGTGAAAGCGAAGAACAAAACTGGAAACAATACGCTATCTCGGTAATGATGTTTAACCTAGTCGGAATCGTAGTTCTATTTGTACTGCAATTAGTCCAAAAAGGTTTACCTTTAAATCCACAGCATCTGGATAACCTAAGCTGGGATTTAGCGTTAAATACCGCAATTAGTTTTGTGGGTAACACCAACTGGCAAGCCTATGCTGGTGAAACAACCATGAGCTACTTCACCCAGATGGTGGGCTTGGCAGTGCAAAATTTCGTATCCGCCGCAACTGGTTTAGCGGTTGTTATTGCCTTAATTCGGAGTTTTAGCCGTGCCAGTACTAGTTTAATAGGTAATTTCTGGAGTGATTTAACTAAGTCAACGCTGTATGTTTTGCTACCATTGTCAATAATTTTTGCAGTTGGATTAATGAGTCAGGGCGTTCCGCAAAATTTCACCAATTATGCGACGGTACAAGTATTAGATCCGCAAACTATTAGTCAAACTGTCGATGGTAAAACAACAACCCAAGTAATCACGACACAAACAATCCCAATGGGACCTATTGCTTCACAGGAAGCAATTAAAATGATTGGTACCAATGGTGGTGGTTTCTTTAATGCTAATTCTGCACACCCTTACGAAAATCCCAATGCAATTTCTAATTGGTTAGAAATGCTCGCAATTTTATTAGTCCCTGCCGCATTATGTTTTGCTTTTGGTAATTTGGTGACTGATAAAAAACAAGGCTATACGCTCTATATTACCATGAGTATTGTCTTTATCGTATTGGCGCTGACCGTAATGTGGGCTGAAAGCCAAGGAAACCCATTGTTTACTCATTTACGCGTTGATCAACTCCATAGCGCACTCCAAAGTGGTGGAAATATGGAAGGTAAAGAAACTCGTTTTGGCGTAATTGGTTCTGGTTTCTTTGCCGCAATTACTACTGCAGCTTCATGTGGTGCGGTCAATGCAGCGCATGATTCTTTGATGCCATTAGGTGGCTTAGTTCCGCTATTTCTAATGCAATTATCTGAAGTAATCTATGGTGGAGTTGGTAGCGGCTTGTATGGCATGTTAATCTTCGCTATCCTCGCGGTATTTATTTGCGGGTTAATGATTGGGCGCACTCCCGAATATCTCGGTAAAAAAATCGAAAGCTTTGAGATGAAAATGACGGCGCTGGTGATTTTGATTGTGCCGATGTTGGTATTATTAGGAACAGCCTTGTCATTAATCATTGCCCCTGGACTTGCTGGAATCAGCAATCCATCCGCGCATGGTTTATCCGAAGTGCTTTATGCCTTTACTTCGGCTGCCAATAATAATGGAAGCGCTTTTGCGGGGTTAAATGCTAATACTCATTATTATAATCTCATGCTTGGTGCGGCAATTTTCTTTGGTCGTTTCGGGGTGATTTTACCAGTATTAGCGATTGCTGGATCATTAGCAGCGAAGAAGAAAATCCCGGTAAGTGCGGGTACGATGCCAACTAGCGGAGTTTTATTCGCTGCGATTTTAATCGGTACAATTATCATTGTCGGCGCACTGACTTATGTGCCATCTCTGGCCCTTGGCCCAATTGTTGAGCAATTACAGCTTGTAAAATAAATACCCTCTGCAAATCCTCAATTAACCTAAATTGGGGATTTTTATTCAGACGTACACTTCCCACATATAACTATATTTCACTCAACCACGGCCGACCCACACAAAAACACGGTTTCAATTTTCTAACCGATCACATACAATGAGCTCCTGACAATTTATGTATGGGGAATACAAGATGAACATTAATACAATCAAACAAATCACATTAGCTGCTACTATTATTCTTGGTTTAACGGCATGTAACAGCGGTGGAAATAGCAATAATACAAATAATAATCCACCGACACAAGCTCCAACTTTGACAACCGCACCAGTTGACAAAGCACAAAATATCTCAAGTGGCTTAAAAGATCCGCAAATTTCTGGCTATACCATGATTGTAGGTGCGCCATATAATACAGCCGGAGACCAACCAGCCCGCCAATTTTATAGCGATTTGCTAGCACGAATAAAAAATCAGTCAAAGCTAAAAATTAATCGTATTATGCTGAACATTGATAATCCGACACAGAACCCTGATATTTATGGTTTAAATAATTCAGTTGCTACCAGCGGCATTGCTATACAGTTTATTGAATCGGTTGCTGCATATAATTTAATTGCTCCAAATAAAATTGAGCTTTATGCATTTAGCGATGTAGAAGCCAACGATCAATCTGGCTGGGGAGCATGGAATACACCACAAGACTCAGGAAGTATTCCTAGCTGTAGCAATGCAGGACAAGCAACCAACGATTTGAATCATGCTAATATGCTGAAATCAGTATGCTGGACAAGCTATGTAAATAAATTAATTGCTAAAGATGGCTATGCTACAAATGCACTTACCGGTAATGCTTATGATGGACAAGAAAATGCATTGCAAGATTCTGATGTAAACCGGGAATGGTTATATAATCAGATAACACAGGATAAACTAAACTTAGGCTGGATTAGTTCAGGGCTAAAACCATGGGTAAATCTAAATCTTATCGAAGTATATGATCTAGACAAAGGAAATAATTATGCTACACCTCGCCTAGATACGGTTGCTCCTGATGGCGTTGCTACTCTTACTGCAGCTTACAATCTGGCAACAAAAGGTCAGGACATCGGAATGCCAGTAAGCTATAGCAACGGTGTTGATACCTTGACAGGCTCATTTCCTGGTCCACAAAAATTATTTGCCCGTGCACCCGGAACGAACGAGTCTGATTTTGAATCGGGAATAATTGGCGCAGACATCTATCTATGCGCAATTAATCATGGTAGTAGTGAATATGGTTGTGATAGCACTTATAGTAGTAATATCAATTTGAACGCAACGCCAGATCAGCAAATTATGCAAAGCTTTGGATATATTTTTAATAATGCTTCAGATACTGCATTAGCAAATAATGTTTATGGCGCTGTGCCCCCTGTAGCTGGTGGTGCTGATCCGTGGACAATTCCTGCCAATAGTGCCGTAGTATATTTATTATCTACTCAATATATTGGTCCAGTTGGTTCTTATGCTGGCTCTGGCAAACAATGTATCGATGGAGCAAATTGTAGCTGTGTTGCATCAAAATATAATCCACAAGCATCATGTGGTGATGAAAATGGCTTTGGCAGTTGGGGGAATTATTTACCGCAATTTCAAGCGGTAGCAAGTAGTTTCTTAACTTCGCAAGGATGTGATAATGCTAATTTTCCGGGTGGCTGCGGAATGGGTGTTTATATGTATGACTATATTCCTGAGCAATGGTTTGGTAACTAGGCAAGCAACTCAATAAATCTAATTAGAATTATAGTTAATAATGAGATAATATTGTCCAGATTACACCTTGATTTACTAAATAATTTTACTATTATAAATGGCGAATACTATCATGAAAACTACTGATATTATAAGACAAAATATTTCTAAAATTCCGGTAGGTAAAATGGTGGATTGAATAAACCTAGATACCATGGAGCGTAGTGATAAAAGGATTTTGGCTGGAGATGTTGGCAGGTGCTCGTGCACCTGCCAACATAATCGAAAAGCCAAATGATCTACTGTCCACCACGAACAGGCAAAACATAGTAGGTGGCGGCACTAACGCCCTCGTAGGGGTTGGAACCATCAGCGAAATTGACACCCCAGGCATCACTCCTATTAAAAGCGGTCGACGACCAATAAGGATAGTCGGTCTGCACACCAGTAAAGCCCTGAGTATTTAGCCAAGCTGCTGGAGTGGAACTATTTTGAGTAGCAGCATAATTTACCAGAGATTTTAATTCATTAATATTTGGTAAGCGCCAGTCGCTATAACTACATAAATGATAAGCAGTTGCACTACTATTGGTGTTCATCTGCGCCACCTTATACTGGGCTGTTCCACTCGTAGAACTACTCCCCCAAGGAACAGTTCCGAATAAGTTCGCATTTTTTGCCCACATTAAACCGGTTAGATTATCGGTTACACAATCGCCACTTACGACAAATCGGGTAGTTGGCCATTGTTTACCTGCCCCAGCAGTAGCGGTATTACCCGGTGCAGTTTTGGGAACATCGGCAATATTTGCGGCATTCGCTATCAGTGCTAAGCTATTGAGCAATAAGCCTAATTTAATAATCTTATATTTCATTGTTTACTCCAAATTTAAATTTAGCTAATTAGTATCTTCATTTGAAGATTGCTGTTGCAGATACTCTCCACCACGGACTGGCCATACATAGGTGGTGTAACTCACGTCGTCGGGGTGACTGCCGGAACCATCAGAGAAGTAGACGCCCCAGGCATCACTCCCACTATAAACAGTAGATGACCAATAGAAGTTGAGGATCTTCACACCAGTAAAGCCCTGAGAGTTTAACCAAGCTGCAGGAGTGGAACTATTTTGAGTAGCAGCATAATTTACTAGAGTGAACAGTTCATTGAGAGTTGGTAAGCGCCAGTCAGTATAGCCACAGTAAGTAGCTGGGATTGCCGCACCAGCAGTTGGTTGTTTAGCTTTGGCTTTTGTCCAAGTATAAGCACTACTACTTGGCGCTTTAACCCAAGTTAGACCGGTTAACATGTCTGATTCAATTTCCTGCCCAGAGGTACAAGTAGCGCCAGTAGGATCTGTACCAACCACAAAACGAGTGCTTACCGTACCACCTGTGCCCCAAGTTATACCAGTATTACTCTCGCTTGCCGTACCTACCATTGGTGCTGCTAGATACACATATGGCGTGGTTATGCTATAGCTGATTGTATTCTGTTTCTCAGCCCCACTGATCGTTACATCATTTGTTGCCGATAAGTTAATAGTGGTACCTGCTGGCACAAATGGATCATAGCCATCTACACCTGCTATACTATTCTCAAACTCGGTATACCATGGCAGTATGCTAAAGGTGCAGCTCGTCGTTCCCGCTGTATCTAGAGCACATGGACTAGGATTGGATATTATCGTTCCAGTTATCGAATTTGCCAATGACGCGCTCAATGTCGATGTCCCGCTACCACTTATTGTTGCGGTAAATCTTATCGGTGTAGTTCCCATCATACTTTCCGAATTGTTACCTGTCAAATTAGTGATCGTAATTACTGGCGGTAGTGGTACAACCGTTACCTCTGGCAGTCCAATTGACATATTTTGTGATTCACCAGCCGGACTATTTTGATCACTCCAAGCTAGCCCCAAAGTTATGCTAGTGGCACTAATTGTGGTACCAGTACTTGTATTTGGAGTTGCCGTCACAGTACATGAATCGTTAACCGCTAGATTAGTCCCAGTCGCAGTCGGACAGGTAGTTGCCAATGATGTCCAGTTTGTTGGCGCTGCTGGCAGAGTAACTACAAAATTAGTTGCTGCATCACCACCTGTATTAGTTATCGTATAGGTAATTGCCGCATCAGCTCCGCTGACGTCTTGTGTGATTGACAAACTTGGCCATGTACCAGTATAACCAGCTCCAGGTACACCACTCGTTGGTGCGTCAAAAATAGCACCACCGCTATTGGCTACTTGTCCACTAATGGCTGATACCAAGCTATTTGTCGATGATGCACCAGTATATGGCAGATAATTTATGGTAAGATTTCCTGTTTGTGGACCGGAGGCAGTGTTGTCCGGAACTGGTCCAAATTGCACGCCAATTTGACAGCTAACATTAATCGCCAGAGACGCACCACAGGCATTCGTTACACCACTATTAGTAGCTGTAAATATACCAGCAGTGGTGCTGTTTACCACTGGGGCGATACTACTAGCCGCTACTTCACCAGTATTCTGAACCGTAAATACCTGCGATGCTGAAGTGCCTGCTCCATCGACTAGAGTTGTTCCAAAAATAAATGGAGTTGTCGGACTACTGATCACCAGATTGGCGGTAGACTGATTAACTTTATAATTCACGGCTGCGGTAGTTGGCGTAGCTGCCACACCATTATTGTAGTTATAGGCTATACTCATATTACCTGATGACTGGGCTGTTACTGCGCTATTAGTATAAGTTACCGTCACATTACAGCTGCCAGTGCTAGCTGCAAGAGTATCGCTGATAGCTGCCGGGCTAGTGCCTTGAGTTATAGTACAACTATTACTATTGCCGTTACTGATCGTAAAATTGGTTGGTAATGTCAAAACAATACCACTTTCACTAGTATTACCAGTATTGGTAAGCGTCATTTGTCGGCTTACTGTTCCGACCACTGTAGTGGTAAAGAAATTATTATCCGGGCTGAAAGTAGCGGTTAAGCCTGCTGTAAAAGGATTTGGGATTGGACCTGGCGATGGGGTCGGGGTTGGTGACGGATTTGGCATCGGTTCTATATTTTGATCAACTGCTGCACTAGTACTCACCTGAGCCTGCCCATTATTATAGCTCAGAGTCACATTACCACTTGTCCCTGCTACACTTGTATTTTTCAGCCTCAATGTTGCGGTAGTTATTCCTCCGTTAATCAAACTACTAGGACTAAAAACAACCTCTACGTTTGGGTTATTAGATACCAGCTGCTGTAACTGCGCTGATGTATCTCCGGTATTGCTAAATGTGATGATTTGTTCAGGATGGTTAGCCGTCAAATATACCGCTGATGGTAACATATTAGCTATTCCGATTCCACTGCTTGTATTTAGAGAGTTACTTGTTGTTGAAGTAGATACTACACTGCCATTTTGTTGTGTTTGTACCTTGATTGTCTGACTGGCATTAGTACCAGATGGCACTGGTAGCAGGATACTAAACGTCGAACCCTGTGCACTACTGACCGCACCGATGATTTGTTGATTGGGTATTGCTACCCCACTATTATTTACCAAAACAACATTATTGAAAGTTCCCGCATTTGCTGAAGCTACCAAAGCGTTTACCAATATATATGGTGTACCATTAATCACCGTTTGATAATAGCTTAATGTTATTCCATCTGCACCACTTGCTGTATTGTAAGCTGCCTGCTCTACCCCAACTACTGATGCCAAAGATGCGGCATTTACCGTTTTATTTAGTTTACTCAATATGCCACTATTATTGCTGGCACTAAAACCAAAACTTCCGGCTATAGTTCCTGATGCTATCTGTACTTTTACGTTACACTGACTATATGCCGCCATAGTGGCACAATTTGCTGCACTGACAGGATCAATGCTAACGCCACTTCCTCCACCTATTGGACTGCCTAGAGTATAATGTACATTTTTTACCGCTTTATTGGTCGGATTATTAATTACCACATAGCTATCACTAACACTACCTGATTTACTATAAATTACTAATGGTGAGATCAACTGCAATGTATTGACATCACCATTATTACCATTACTACTATTATCACCAGAGACACTACCAGTATTACTACAGGCTACTAAGCTTGCAAGCGCTAGTGACCCTGCAATATTTTTTATACACCTATGTATCATGCCTATTTTTTCCTTTCTTTGACTTATTTGAATCTAATAAATCTAACTTTCACTTTTTTATGCTTTAATCAATCGAGCAGGAAAGTAGCGATTCGACCAAATTTTACCATCACGCTATTGGAAATTATCTAGCAAAAAATAACACATTGATAGCAAAATATGCAACGTTGACTTGTTGCAATAGATACAAAGGAGGTTTTTAGTCGCAAATAAGAATTTGGTGTATTTTATAGTGTTGTAAATTTGCTCTTCAAGCGAGAATATTTAATAGTTGTGATTTATTTATCGGAGATGCGTCAAAGCTATGAGACAGGAATGGTTAAATATAAAATAATTTTGGCTGGAGATGTTGGCAGATGCTTATACAACTGCCAACATAATTAAATGTTTGAACGCTAAGCTACCGCCCACCGCGTACAGGCAATATAAAATAAGTGGCTGACAAATCATTCAGGTATAAACTATTACCTAGGTTCATATCGACATACCATGCCCCAACAGTACCAGCATATGGCGTAGATGACCAATAAGAGCTACTTTGCACATCGCTAAATATTTCGGTACCATTTAGCCATGCTGCCTGATTACGACCTGGCGCTGAATAATTAAATAAACTTAGCAACTCGATCTGATTTGGTAAACGCCAATCGCTATAGCCACATAGATGGTAGCCAGTTGCGTCAGGGTTTGTATTCATTTGCGCGATAAGATTCTGCGCGGTACCGTCTTCGGAACTAGTTCCCCAGCTAGCTTGTCCAAGCAGATTTCCATTTCTAGCCCACATTAACCCAGTCAAGTTATCAATAACACATTGTTCAGTTGCGTCTACCACGAAGCGGGGATTAGGCCATTCTTTACCTACTCCAGCGGCAGCAGTATCCCCGGGTGCTGCTTTGGGTATATAGGCAATATTTGCCGCATTGGCTATAATAACAAAGCTATTTAATAATAAGAACTTCACTATTTTATGTTTCATCATTTATCCCCATTCAATTTATTTATCATCTACAAGTTTACTCTATTTTACTCACAGAATAAATGTGCTCAATCAGATTCATAATCCTAGGTCGTTGATTTATTCCTCACCTACCATGTATAGATTTCGTCATAAATCGCCTACTGGTATTTCTACACAGGTGTGTTATCGGTTTGAGTATAGTACTCCAAACTATACCTAATATTATTTAGTTACTTCGGACTGCCCAAACGTAGGGAGTGTCCACCAAAGTTTTGGAAAAATAACCATTAGTTCCATCTGCCATAGAAAGAACCCAGACAAAAGAATTATTATCCGCTGGCGTAACTGACCAATAATTATCGCTCTGTATATTAGTAAACCCTTGAGTAATCAGCCACGATGCCAGATTACCATCTGGAGCTGTGTAATTAACCAAGCTCAGTAACTCTGTTTCTGTTGGCAAACGCCAGTCTGATTGCCCACAGAGCTTGTTAGTTGCTGCATTCATCTTACTAATTGCAGTGTTCACTTGTGACCAGCTTGCGAAGCTGTTTAGGGCTGGATTTGTATTTACATAATCTGGTTGGGCTATTGGAGCGCCATTAGCAGTTGATTTAAAACCAATAATACCATTGGCTGCCCACTCCAGCCCAGTTAGGTTATCTTTTCGAGAATCAGCACATGCCCCACCACCACTTTGCGTTCCTGCTTCAAAGCGAGGGCTTACTGAACCACCACTACCCCAAGTTATCCCTGTATTACTTTCAGTTGCTGAACCTTCCATCGGGGCAGGTAAGTAAACATATGGCGTAGTAATGCTATAATCAATTGTATTACCACTCACTCCGGTTCCGCTTATCGTTGCGTCATTAGTCGCAGATAACGTGATTTGCGTGCCATTTGGCGTATATGGATCAAATTCAGGTAACCCTACGGTACTATTATCAAAACCTGTATACCATGGGATTATAGTAAAATTACAGTTTGTCGTACCCCCGACGGTCAAAGCGCACGGACTTGGATCTGACACTACCGTTCCAGTAACTGAATTTGAAAGTGTCGCACTTACAGTAGATGTGCCGCTACCACTTAGCGTTGCCGTAAAGGTTATCGGTGATGTTCCCATTACACTTGTTGCATCCTCCTGCAGATTAGTAATAGCAATTGCTGGTGGCGGAATAAGAGTAACATATATTTCTGAACCAGACATTAGCACATTGGTATACGATCCACTGCTATCAGTCCAGCTAGCGGTTACATTCTGTAATAGAAGATTATTACTACCTTCACTTGCCGAATTTAAAGTATAAATATCGGTACATGTGCCGTTGGTAGCTGCCATTGGAACATTATTACAACCATGCGTAGTTAATGTCCAGCCAGCCGGCGGGGTATAGCTAGTTGTAAAACCAGTTGCAGGAACTGACGAATCATTGGTATAAGTTACTTTTAAAATATAACTCGCATCAGTATATCCAGTATATGGGTCACCTTGACTACCAGCTCCACCACCAAAGCTATTATCTATTATTGCTGAACTATATGTTGCCGATGGAGCTGCTGTTACTTCACCATTTAAAGTTGCTGTATTTGTACTCTGAGTTGCTCCGCCTGTATATGGAATATAGCTTACGACTAAATTTGCAGTCTTTGCACCAACTGCTACACCATTAGCTGCTGGACCGAATTGGGTTGCTATAGTACAGGTTGCTGGGCTTGCTCCTAATGTTCCGCTGGATAGACAACTTCCACCGGCTATTACACTAAACAGGCTATTATTTGCACCAGTTATATTAAATGTTAGACTGCTTGCAGCAACTTCTCCGCTATTTGCCAGTGTAAATAATGAACCAGCTGTACTGCTAGATGCACCATCATTCGTGATTGATGCATAGTTCATTGTATCTGGAGATAAACTCAGATTTGCTGTTGACTGACTAACTTGATAATTCACGCCTACTGTTGCTGGAGTTGCCGCAACACCATTATTATAATTGTAAGCAATACTTATACTATCAGCAGCTTGTGGAGTTACAGTAGAATTGGTATATGTCACCGTTACTGTACAATTACCACCATTTGCCGTAAGCGTGTTACTGATTGTTGCTGGGCTTGTTCCATAGGTTACGGTACAAGTTGTAGCTAGATTACTTCCACTACTTATAGTGAAATTATTTGGTAAAGTCAAAATAAAATTATTTTCACTAGTATTACCAGTATTAGTTATAGCTAGCTGCCTTGAAGTTGTATCATTTGCCGTCGTTACAAAAAAATCATCATCTGGATTTAATATGGTCGTTAATCCTGCAGTCGGAACTGGCGTTGGACTCGGTGTAGGTGTAGGTGTAGGACTTGGCGCTGGATTCACATTTTGATCGGCTGCTGCCGCTATGGTAACTTCTTTTTGCCCATTATAATACGTTAATATTATTTCACCACTTGAGGATGACTGGGTTGGATATTTTAGTCTTAGTGTTGCAGTAGTTGAACCTCCGCTACTTAATCCACCAGAACTAAAGATTACTTCAATATTAGGATTACTTGCAACAAGACTTTGTAATTGTGCCGTTACACTACCAGTATTACTGAAGGTTACTGACTGCTCGGGGCTATTTTGGTTCAAGTAAACTGCGGAAGGCAGCATCTCTACTATACCAATATCACTAGCAGTGGTTAATGTACTACTAATAGTAGCTGTTGATACCACCTCTGTTGATGCTAAATTTTTCTTGTGGGCTTTTGTTGATGGTGTGATTAGTTGCGTTTGTACCTTTATTACTTGAGTAAGATTATTGCCTACTGGTACTGGCAATAAAATACTAAACGTTTTACCCTGAGTATATGCACCAGCTCCAGCAATCAGCTGCTGATTAGGAATAGGGGTATTACTGCTATCTACCAAAACCACATTATTAAAACCACCTGCATTTGCTGAAGCGACTAGTCCACTTACAAGTATATAAGGTGTGCCATTAATTACGGTGTGGTAATAGCTTAGCGTTACTCCGTCTGCTCCACTCAGGTTATTATATGCAGACTGCTGAATACCTATTGCTGGAGTGGTTATTACTGATTGGGCTGACTTATTTAATTTACCCTGAACGTCATTATTATTTAAATTTATACTCAAACTTCCTGCAACTGCACCCATTGGGACAGTCATTTGTAGATTACATTGAGCATGAGATTCTATTACGCCACAATTTGCTGCACTTAACGGATCTATGACTGCACCTCGCGCACCACCAATTATATTATCCAGATTATAATGTAGATTCTTTACCGCTGTATCTGTCGGATTGTTAATTACCACATAGCCTGTATTTGCAACTGTAGGATTACTATAAATCGTCTTGGGTGTAACTACCTGTAATGTGCTTATATCTCCATTATTACTATTACCATTACTACCTGATCCGCTAGCTCCATTATTACTACAAGCAGCTAAACCTGTAACCGCAATTACTCCTGCAATATTTTTTATGCATTTATTCTTCATCTTCGCATCCCTTATTTAATTCTTTATTCGCAGCTATATTGCATGCCACAAATTAAAATAGATAATCCCCTGCATTATTTTACAATATCTGTAGATATACTGACTATCAATGCACTTGAATGGAAACAGGCAGTTCTCGCCCCACAAACCCAGCATAATATTAATTACATCAATAGACTATATTAACACACACAAATAAATAATATAAGAAATTAGTTTAATAAAGGTGAGGGTTCACCGCCTAAATCATAAAAAATAGTAGCGACATTGCGACATCTAGCCAACATAGCATCTATTGAATCTAATCGATTAGACTATGTGCATTTTAATTTTGGTTGATAAAATAAGAGGTTAAACAATCATAAAATAATCTGCTTTGATTGCCTAACCTCCAAAGTAATATACTCATATTTGAATCTCTAGAGCGAAGGATTGATAAAAAAGACGACGCGGTGTAGTTAGAGCTACATAAAGAGTCTTTTTTGAAATCCGACAAAGTCCAAGTTTCAAAGACGAAGAGTATATATTATTTGGCTAATTCATTCGACATAGCCTTAGCCAATGAATGAGCATCATCACTCGCATCTCCATCAATCTCCCACAACATCATTCCACCCAAGCCAAGAGCTTTTGCTTCCTGAGTTTTTTTGGTAACTGAGTAGGTGTCATCATAAGTCATAAACACATTGCTCTGACCACCAGCCACTCCGTAGCCCCATGGTTCATAAGAGTTATCTTTGGAGTATTTATCCCAAAGTGTCTTATTGGCACCAGCTGAGTTTTGATCAACCAAAGTTAAAGAATGAGTACGTTGCCCTGATTGGGTGCATACCGCAGCGTTTATAATACATTTGTAATCCCAGAGGCTGGTTTCTGCGCTGCGCTGTCCAATTCCATCCGCAACACCAGTTTGCAGTAACCCACCATTACTAAGGCTAGCAACTTGTAGAGCACGACCATAAGCTGGAACTCCAATCTGGAATTTACTCAATGGTTTGGCACTAATGTAAGATTGATAGCTTGCTAGTGCACTGCTTACATCATAACCAGTCGCGGTATACGGATTGCCCGCTTCCATTTTCCATGGTGCTTGGAAATATGCAGGTTGATTAACATCCCAACCACCATGCATATCGTAAGACATTAAGCCAATATGATCAACCAAGGCATAGACTTGATTCCAATAACCAGGATAAACCCGTTCTGGAGCTATAATTTTGTCTTTACCTGCACCAACAGCAATATCAAAGTCATAGTGTTTGCCGTCTTTAGCACCTTGAGCATCTAAAGCTTGGCGTACTGCAGTATAAAGTTTTAGCATCCGCTTGGCTTGATCGTTACTGAATTGATCTGGTTGCGTACTTGCCCACCATTCCCAGTCAACATTCACCCCCTGAAAGCCGAGTTTAGTCATTGCAGCGACTAACGTAGTTGCAAATTTATTAATTCGCGCATCAGATGAGGTTAAGGTGTCAAACATCGTATCGGCTTTTACTGGGGATCCATTTTTGAAGTTAGTCCAGCCACCAGTTGATAGATATACTTTCATATAAGGATATTTGCGGATTTCCTGTGCTATCATTGGTAATGCTGTACCATCGGCATTATAATCACCAGCATAAACTTCACCTGTATCTGGTTTAAAGTAAGTAAATGCATAGTTAAGTGTATTAAACCGCGTATATGGTATCTTATCTGGTCCAAAGTTCATGCCATTGTAAATCCCCCAGCTAGCGTAGTAGCCTTGCAGTACTTTGCCATGACCGGGATCGACATTAGAAATGATTTCACGTTTCTCAGATAAACTTACTTTCTGACCATTGGTTAATTCGACCGTAACGCCAGAAACTGATGGAAATAAAATATCTGGCAGAGTTGTTCCAGAAGTTTCCAATTGCGAGCGCATCACAAAAGCGTAGTTTTTACTATCCTGATAGAGGAAATTACCACAACTATTATTTGTCAGGCTAAATGTTGCCCCTCCTGCGGGAGTAAATTCAGTTTGATACTGTTGTTTGGCACTATCATCACTACTAGCAATCGTGTATTGTCCTGCTGCAATTCCAAAACAACTTGGGAAGCCACCAGTTTTTGGCGCAACATTTGAACTCAGAGTTACTTTTTTAATCGCAGAACTAATACCATAGATATTAAAGCCCAGAACAGGATTTCCATATTGATCTTTGGTAATTGCATAATTATAATAAGCACCACTTTCAGGAGGTAATGGCTGATTAACTGATTCAAAGTTTAGTGTAATCACACCATTTTTTATAACACTATAATTAAGTGCTGCAATTGGTTTGTACTTATCAGAAGTTGTAATATTTAATACTACATTATCGCTTTCGAGAAGTTTTAATGGCGTAGAACCAGTTTTAAGACTAATCTGATTATACAGATAGCTTACACCATTTAAGTTATCGGTAAGTTTAACCGCCGCGCTATCACCGGAAGCAAGCCCCGTTACTTTTACGGTAACCGTAGCACTAGAGTTACGGGTTGGATAATTGAGCACACCAAGATCAATCGTGCTCTCAGCAGTTACTTTAACACCAGTTTTCTTAATAGGATTGGCATACTTACCACTAAGCGCATCCGCTAAACCATACGCAGCGCTTAGAGTATAACTACCCTTCTCTACATTATTAAAATTGGCAGTTGTAAATGCATTAGTTCCATTATAAACTGTGCTACCAGTAGTTGCTGTTAGTTGTACCGCAACTGAGCTTTGTTCGGTGCTAAAGGTACTTGGTTTAACTAGGTTATATTTAACGTTACCCGTAGTAATCGTTATTGTTTTAAACACTGCACTTTCACTGACAGTTGCACCGGATGCTAACGCAAAGGATGCAGGTGCTACAAACTGAACTTTGGCAGGTAAATCATTATTATTTACACTAAAGCCATAAGTTCCCGATTTGAGATCCTTGAAAGTATAACTCAGCACTTTGCCACTTTTAGCATTAGTTATCGTATCAATCACTTGATCAAAAGTGCCATTTTGTCCAGTTAGATGCACTGGAATATTACACGTCGTCGTACTAGTGTACACACGCTACTAAGTTGCTTAGTATCTAGCGACAACTGTATCGTGCCGGGAGTATCTGGAACATCTCCGCCACTTTTAAAAGTAATTGTACCCGGATTTACTCCCGCTGGATTATAGCCAAATTCTAGATCGGTACTTCCGCCGGGGACTAGATAAGCAGATTTATCGGCGGTATTGAGCGTAATAGATAAATCGTTACGACCGCTAACTGAATTTTTAACTACACTCGTAGTAGCACTACTGGCTACCCAATGTTCGACCCAACCAGACTTGGGTACAATCAGATCATTGCTTTGCGCCAGATTATAGAGTGAAAACGCACGAGCCAAATTCGAGCTATCACTACTCATGATTAGATTAGTACCATCCAGCGTTTGATTGCTGCTACAGTTATTTTTAAGCGTAACCTTGCCGCCGACATTCCATTGCGAGGCAGTGATTGACTGTGCGCTAACTCCAATACAAGTTGATGCTTGCGGGGTTGCATTTTGCGCTACGCTTGCATAGCTGGTAGATTGTGGGCTGCCAGAATTAGTGCCTCCACTAGTACTGCTGCCGCCGTTACATGCTCCGAGTGCTAACGAAGCCGCACTCAGAACCAGCCACAGTTGTTTAGGTTTGTGTTTCATTTTTCTTTTCCTTTAAAGGTATAAAATTAACAAGGTGAAACAAAGCTATAATCTGTCTCATTTGCAAGGCAGATTATAGCTGCGAACCCCAAAAAATTATAACAGCGTTTTTACGCGGGATAAACAAAGCCAATCACAAAGCGTAATAATTACTGACAAAATCTTGCTACATGACAGAAATCAATTTTTTGCATTTTATCTTCATCGGTAAGTAACTAATGCACAGCGAAATAAGCTTAATTGCATTGTATAAATTATTGTTTAGTTTTTGTATCAATAAATCATAGTCATATCTAAAAAAACTATTTTGTTTATGCCCATACGCTTTTACCATATTTGGCTGACAGTTAGCCCTAACTAATCCGAATTGTACAGATTAATATTGTAAATTTCATATCCATTTTGGCTAAAATCAAAAACTCTGGTAAATAGCTCCAATATCTTTGGGTATATCCAAAGCTAGCCATAAAGTATAAATAGTTAATTGATCTAGAATGATTTTTACTAAATAACTCTTTTATTTGTAGGCAAAGACAATAATGAATAAAGCAATGGAATTATATGCAACAGGTAATTACAATAAAAAAGAGTTAGCTGAACTACTTTCTTTAGGATCTGCCACAATTCGCAAATGGACTGGTCGCACCAATGGAGTAGATGCTTATACTAATAGTGAAATATTTTTATCTTGGGAAGGATTGGTATTATGCAAAGAATTAAAGCACAATTAAGTTGTAATAATGGAATCCCTTTTATAATAATAATGCGTAATTGCCGCTAGGAATTGTATTTTCCGGAAGTACGAAAGAAATTTTACCTTGTAATATCAGCTCTACTAAGGCGCTTGGATAATTACAATTAAATTGGTTATAAAGGCTTTGCAACGTATTTTTAACTTGGTTTTCCGTTATTGGCTTATGCGTAATTGAGCTAAGCGTGCTAGAGATTTCCTTACGATTGGTAATCCCTAAAAGAAGGCAGAATAATACTTGCTGCTGTAAAAAAGATAATTTATTTGAATTAGTTTCTGAAACCTTAGCTGAATTACCTGCGAAATTTTCCATAATAAATTTGCGGTAAACTCCTATAGTCCAAGGCATATTACGAACAAAAAGTCCAACAACATTATTAGTTGCAGGATTAATCAATCCCATTTTATAAATAAGATAATGGTGAGTCTCGTCTTCCTTTTGATGAAAATAAAAAGAATATTGATTTTTTCGATTCATCAATATTTGCTGTTCTTGCTTATAAATCTGATTACGCAAAGTTTCATCAAGATTAGGCAACTCTAGGATAGTTTTTCCTAGAGTCTGCTCTGAGAAATTAAATTCCTGCATCATTGCATCCGAAAATGCTATAAACTGGCATTCTGCATTTTTGATTAGTACCAAATCTTTAGAAAATAAATGCTTGATATACCATATAAAGCGTAGCAGAAAATCACTATCATTTAGATTCTCTAGCGCATTAAATTTTGTTGCATATTCGGTAGCAATAATCATAGTTTTAATTATTTCACATTAATCGCTGATTCTGGGCAATCATAGACATTTCCAATATTGGTCACATTGGTCTGCTCATATCCACCGCCACCAATCCCATCAGACATGCTACCACTACCAGTATTACCAGCTTGATTAGTTAGTAATTGCACATAGTTTCCACCTTTTTCAGCCGCTTTATTACGCAGATCATTCATTGCACCAATTGCCATATTTTGATTTGATGTCCATTCACCAGTAACCATATTTCCTTGATTACCAACTACTTGCCCAAGATATTTACAACCATTTGGAGCTTTATGGTCATTAGAAACAAGCACATTTGTTGCATTGCCATTTAAATTGGTTGCGGCACAACCCAAAATTAAAGAAGCTAAAACAGAAGAAATTAAAATATTTGCTTTCATAAAAATAACCCTCGATAATTAAAAATTTCACTTACACTTTTTACTTAAAAAATATTTGATTGCTAAGATCAATAGATTTATATGATTATTCCATTATTGTAATGCATTTTTTTAAATTAACGACTAAAAAACACCAATAAGAAGCTTTTATTTTATGTTTAGAATATTACGACTATTATCAATTCAAGCAATAATCTGGCACCAAAACATCTATAACTTTTGATTTACGCCAGTAATATTTCTTATGGAGAATAAACATAAAATGATAACCACACCAATTGTAATATTCGACATAACACCATCTGAAACATCCAAGGTATTATGCATTATTACTAAATTGAGCGTATCAAATAAGAAACAAAAGAAAACAGTTCCAATACCACTGCCCCAAATTAGAGAAAATATATTTAATTTCAAATCATGGATCTGGTAATGAATTAGCTGATTAATAGTCTTAATTATCAAATTAAATAATATCGACATAAAGAAAAATGCGCCAATTACAAAATAACTTCCGCCAGGCATTAAGTCAATAATAAAATCACATAAAATAAATGCAAGCAAAATAATTACCAACCAAATATATTGGTTAACCCGATGAATCAAAAAATTATAAAAATAAACTATTAATAATGCCACAATATTATTAGTCAGGCTCAGCAAATCACTCGCATGACTATTCCAGCCTAAATAGATATAATTTTGATTAGGCGTATTTGCGTACCATTCGATCATAAAAGCACCAATAGCCAGATTGGCAACTAACCGTGTAACCTGCTCTTTCCATGAGTCCCTAAGCGAGCGCATTACATGACTTAGCCGTTTGATATCATAAGAATTAACTTTAAAACTAAATTGTCGGCTCAATAAAATTGAGATTACGCCCAAAACAGCCAATGGTAAAAATGAAAAAAACACCCGTAGATCTAAATCGACAAAATAATTAGTTACTTCATGAATAGCTTTAGCAGAAATAATACTAATTCCAATAACCATAAAAAAAACATTGGCAAAAGCACGATACTGTTCTTTGGCACGAATAATATTTAGCAAACAAAATATTGCCAATAACTGTTCATAAACATGAAGAATGAGGAAGATTAGCATAAATAAAATAAATAAGCTAAACCGTAGAAAAAATAGTTTTGGCGTGAGTAACAAGAACATAAAAAAGAAAGCACACAATGTAGTTGCAGAATAAATTATGTGCTGTGGCTTGGCAGACAGTTTGATAGCAAGTTTAGATTTTATTGCAAACAAAACAGTCAAGTTACTTAGTAGGTAAACTCCGCCAAAAATAAGCTCAAAATAAACTATAGCAGGGTATTTTTGATCAGTGCAGAAAATTGTTAATGCTAGTCTACGTTGATTAAATAAAATTAACAATAAACACGTATACTCCATGACCAATCCCAGCGCTAAAACATATAAGCGCCGCGCTTTACCAACTGGTATATTCGGTATTAAGCCACGAGAAAGCATATTAAAATTCCATTTTGATATTCTAAAATCGTCTCATTCGAGTAATTTTCTCACATAAACGTATGCTTATGTCAATTTTAAATGCTACAATAACCAGTAATTAAAAATCATAACTTAACTGATTACAGGAATACTCTCATAAAAAAAATCATCTTTACGCTTTTATCTATCAACGTCAGTATTGTTTTTGCCGATCAACTAACTAACCTACAACAGGAAAAAATCATGTGTGGTAGTTATCAGGTAAAAGCAAGTTCTACCATTGGAGATATTACTAAATATTGTAAGCCATACGATATAGATCATGACCACCACAATGGTAAAGTAGAAACTGAGCTGGAGTTTTATGCTTCCGCACCACACAAATATGATATGAAATGTAACTTCATCGAAAGTAAATTAGATTACTGCAAAATTGATGATTAATAAAAAACCCAATTACTAAAAAAGGGCACTATTTTCCATGGTGCCCTTTTTATTTATAATTCTAAAGCCAATCAACTTTCACATAAGTACATGAAATTATTCACCATAAACTTTATTGCCATAAACATAGGTTGCTGCAACAATCCGGTCATCGCCAGTGAACTTAGTGAGAATAAATACCAGCAGGTTAGTATGAATCAGGATGTGACCCCATAAACTCACAACATAAACCTAGTGCTTTATCGGTGCAACTCAATGCAAAACACGGGTAAGCTAATTTTAGTATGTCCAGTTAAAAATAAGCCGTGGTTGCAGCATATTTCCACCGACATTGTCAGGTTGCTCAAGATAAACCAAACGCGTCCATACATTCATATTAGTATGAGGAATTCGGTACAACAGCGATGCATCATACTCAGTTACATTTGTCGTTTGTCCAACATAAACCTGATTAACGAAAAACTGTGACATTGATAGATTAAATTTTAATGAATTATCCATAAACGAAGTACTATTGCGCAAGGTGTAAGCATAACCAGAACCAAGCTCAGCCAAGGATGTCAACGCTGGAGTTGTATAGAGCGGGTCAACTTCCATTCCATAAGTATAAGGCGTTACCATTCCACCATTCAAAAACGAGCCACTGGAACCAAAAATATTATTATAAGAAATACTGGTAGTGTTATTGGCTACATTTAGAGCTATCCTCCCCCCAACGCCATTACTCGCAATTACTCCAGCAGGTGTAGTTTGCCCGGGTAATGGAAATTGGGTTGTAATAGCTGAACCAGATGAGGATTGCATAAAACCTTGCAAACCAAAATCAAAACTAACTTTACTTGCTACAGCAACATGGTAGCTATTATCTGCATAAATCATTTTGGCATAATCGGCAAAATTATATAACCATAATTGCCCTGAATAACTATCCACAGGGTTCCAAGTTAAACCAAGTCCGCTGGGTCCATTGGTTGGAGTGCTTCCGATGCTAGCTAGTACACCGCCATTATTATAATAAGTTTGCTGATTACCCCAATTATTTGGGTATTGAGTATAATTCCACGCACTAAACCCAGTTATTAATAAGCTTGGTAGCGCCTGAATATTAACTAATGCTGCTTGATAGGAGTTATTCCCCATCGCATAAGTACCTCCCGGATTTGAGCCAAAACTGGTAACCCACGGTGTAGAAATAAGAATATTACCAGCAACAATGTCCAGCTTATTACTATACTGATAATCAATATATGCCTGACTTGGTGAAAAAACCGAAGTAGTGCTAAATGTATTGGGCTGCCCTATTTGGCGAAAATTAACAACTGCAGTTCCGGCACCACCTAAAGCAAAACCGCCAAAGCGTTCAGTTTGTCCCCAAACCTGAACAATATTAGTATTAATCGCAGTGTTCTGCCCATTCATTGGACTATTCATCCCAGCGATAAAACTAGTACCCAGATGAAATGTTCCAGTTGATTCAGCTTTAGCACTTGAGCCCATGTTTAGAGCAATCGGATCTTGCAAATAATTATATGGTGAAATATATGATTGTTTAAGCTGTTTAATCTCTTCTTCTTCAATCAAAACTCCAACATCATTATCAAAATAATCATCACGAGTCTTATCAACATCATCACTCAATTTTACTTCACTCTCATTATCTTCATATGAGATTTCACTAGCATATGTAAATGGTGCCGCAGACAAAGTTAACGCTAACACAAGCTTACGAGAAACACTATTAAACACGAGACACCCTTTCAAGCTTAGTTATTTCAAGAAAAGTTTGATTATAGCCCAATTCATCGTAGCTCAGCAACGGCAAATATTCCCACCCAAATATTTACCCCACAAATAAAATGATACTCATAAAACCAATTTTACATTCGAGTGCGAGAAACCTTAGTACGAGCTCTATACCACTAAAACTAAACTGTTTGTCATAAGAATGTCAGATTGCCAAACATAACCATTTAAAAACATCATACTCCGCGGATCAACTGATTTTATCACCTTAAATTATAAAATTTCACCGACTACTATTGTTGGATACAAATCAGCCCGATTGCTAAATTGGAACTTTGACTTAAATTACAGGTCATATCGCCCTGATATATCTGATAAAATGACCGAGCATATACTGGCTGTAAATAATCTTCATAACCAGAGTTGCCCCATAATGAAGATTCATTACTGCTCCAGCTATTGCAGTTATTCGCACCAGCTTGCCAATTGGTCGAACCACCACCTAGCCCAGTCCACGCAAACTGGGTATACATTACCAAATTACTTTCAGTTGGAAAACTGAAAATTGCCGATTCGCTGCTAATAGCAACCACCGAGCCACGAGTATTTAAATATACTGTATTTGGATAAATTACCCAATTAATATTAGGGTTCCAACCACGATTTACACCATCGACTAGTAAGGCTTTATATACTGCACCAGCAGGAAGCAACGGCTTACTCTCATCGGAGTTACAAAGCGCATCTGCCGCTGCGACCCCGTTACTAAAGGTCGAATTGAGAAGTACACCTGCCTGAGCAGTTAGATTACCATTAAAGCCCTGTCCATTATTAGTCGCTCCATAAATGCTACAAGGATTACACGGTTGTGATGAACTACCACTACTACCGCCACCGTTACACGCAATAAGCATGATTGGCAAAAAACAAACTAACCTTCTTTTCATATTAACTTCCTTCAAAAATTTACTATTTTATAGCATTTAGCTACCAGTCAATTTTGACTGGTAGCTAAGATCATAGATTAGAGCACTAATAGGCTCATCAAACCCAACCAGATAATTATGATTGAGTTTGAAATGGACTTTTTTAGCATCGACTAAATATTTGTCGGCATTGACTACTTAACAGATCCACTTAATTTAATTGTTGTGTTAGACACAGTCCAAAGATGTACTGGTTCTTCACCAGTAATATTGGTTTCACTTACTACACTGGTTCCATCGTTCCAGTTTAATGAAGTTTTAGGCAATTCTTTCTTAGGATCATAAGGAATTGGATTAACAACATAATCGTTCCTGTTACAACCATGAGCACTCGATAGACAGCCAATTCCAACTTTAACATGATTTTGCCCAGCATATATGCTTTGTAGATGTTCCGTAGTAAATTTAACTAGAAATGTTTTTCCATTATAGATAGCAAAACCATAATCGGTATAAAAGTGATCCCATTTGTTCGAATCACCAGTAGTAGTTCTCATTTTATCTCTAAAGAACATATTTTTACTGGCATTATAGCTAACTTTACCTGGCATCGGTGCCAGCACCCAATCTGCTTGATCATCATAACCCTTAGTATAGGTATTATGATATAGCGAAATATCTGTTGATGTTGGTTCCATCGCCACATAGTTCCAAAAATTTTCAGTGGTTACACTAGTAGTAGATTGGGCTGCGTCAGTAGCAAAATCCATAGACTCTTTACAGACACTAAGCCAATTGTTGTAACACCAGTCTTTAGCTGATGCTATCTGATTAATATCTTCTGAAGTTAGTCCAGTTGATTCTACCGTATAGTTTGCTCTTCCAGTTATCGGATCAAAACCAACATTACTAACGCCATAACGATCAATATCATAGCCAGTATCACTAGCATAAGGAACTTCAAGACTAATCGTTGCCGATTCAAATCCGAACGTGGTTTTTTTAGTCACGCACAAAGCGTCAACATCAATCACTCCATACGAGTGCGTACTATTAGTTGCCAGCTTATTTAGTTTCAAATTAGTTAGAGAACAATTCCCTGGTTCCACACTGCTACTTTCAAATTGTTTCGATAAAAACGGCGTTGTAGATTTAAACCAATCGGTATTTATTAGATCAGCAAGGTCTTTATTACTTAGTGGACTCATGAAAGTAACTAAATTATTTGATAAATTTTTGGCAACTGGTTCGTAAGCCTCATTAAGCTTTTCAACTGCCTCCTTGTAGCCAACTAAACCACTTGTACCATCTGGTAAATTAATATTATTAAATTTAATGTTCGCATTACACGCATATTTATAAGCCAGCTGAGCAAATTGCATATTATATAGCTCCTGCAATGACTTCGATAATTCTACAGCATAGTTGACATTTGCATAATTATACTTGTTAATATAACCCAATAAATTCATATCTGTGGTAATTTTGTCAGCTTTTAATTGAGTAATGTAGTTAGCTTTGCTTTGTTCTAATATTTTGTAAGTTGTACCGTCGTTGTACGTCGCTGATTCTTTGCCATAGCTGTTCCTAAATTCGGTAAATATGCTCCAAACTTGGTTATCTGCAGATATTGCTTGCAATTTGTTTAAACTAGATGATTTTTGAGCATCAATAACATCCATTACTCCAGTATTATCACACTGATTCTTGGCAATTTCATACATATGACCTACCACATCTCCGTCTTCAGATTGTGGCACACTTTCATTAGCAAATACTTTCTGCTCTACATATAAATCATACTTTGAGCTAATAACACCAGTATCATTGCTAAAGGTGGATAAAGATTGAGATAATTTGTCTCCAACGTAAGATTTATAAAACTGGTTAATAACATCACTAACATCTTGAGATAATGCCAATTGATCACTAAGTCCAGTTAAAATATCGTCTAACTTTCCATTAATTTCTACCAGGGTTTTGGTAGTAGAATCCTCCTGCTCGCCAAAAATTAAATTAGTCAGTAAGCTGCCAAATGCACTACCAATTCCAGCTGGTGACAAAATAAAGCTACTACTAAATCCCTCTAAAACAGAAGAACAGAGACTTTTGAAAACACCACCACTGGTAGCAACGGCAGTTGTTGCTTGCCCAGTAGTCCTTGCGACAGCCCGCTGAGTTGAATTTAAACCTGAACCACTATTACAAGCAGTTAATGTCAAAGACGATGCCAATGCCAGACTGATCAATTTAAGTTTCATGAGGTACTCCTAATGGTTAATGTTTTTAATAACCAGATTGTACGTTTTGATTTAAATTTTCACAATTGGCATTTTTGCCTATTCAAACTAACATATTGTTTAATAATAATTTTCGTAAACAACCACCATAAAAAGCCTATTTTTTAGCTCAATCTTCAGGAGATTCTTTAAACATCGGATCATCCAAAAGTTCTTCATTTAATACAATAATACACGGTTTCCATAGCGATGGCGGCATATAGCGATAAAACCCGGCATTTATCGCCTCTTTTAGTAAAATCTTGGTATTGGCACCTGGAATATCGAATTTGGGACAAATTTGATTGCCGATTATCATCGAAACGGTACTGCGAGAAATATTGAGTATCTGCGAGATTTGTTCTTGCGTCGCACCATTGGTAATCAAAAATAAGATTTCTTGCTCCCGCCGAGTAAATTTACTCCAGAGCAGTTTACTGTCATATTGTAAATTTGGCTTATCAATATGCCCCTGAAAGCGCAAAATATAACTTTTTATTGACGAAGAATGAATTGCCACAACTTCGCCATTTGGATGAAATATCGGAAAATAACTGGTTACATAACTAACAAACTCTTGATTATACGGGAGCATATCAATCAGCTTAATGACTTTACCCTGCTCAAAAACAATTTGTTGCAAGCGATGGAGCTTTCTACCATAAGTGGCGTATAGATCTTTAGTATGCTCATGATAATGATCGCCAAAAAAATGTTTCAATATAACTTCATCATCACAGTCTTTTGCTGAGACCCTTCGTAAATCCTCGGCATTATCAAAACCCACCGACTTCGCCGAAAAAGTGGTTCCCATTTCGACCCTAAAATCTCGATTAATAATTACTGAATGTAGATCCTGCTCAATCAAATTTTTGAACCAGTTTAAAACATGATTATCCAAATACTCACGATAATCTTGATCACTTAGTTTTGTAGGTGGCATTTTCTTTCCTAACACATAGATTATATCTAAGAGCAAATGATTCCAATATACGTAAAAAGCCCCTGACTTTCGACAGTCAGAGGCTTTATCTTAATCAAAAGATAGAGACTATAGCATACCTTTAGATTTTAATAATTCTAACATTGTTGTACCAAGTTCTGCAGGCGAACGAGTATAAGCGATTCCAGCTTTTTCAAAAGCTGCAAATTTTTCTTCCGCAGTACCTTTACCGCCAGAGATAATCGCACCAGCATGCCCCATACGTTTACCAGCAGGAGCAGTAACCCCGGCGATATAACCAACCACAGGTTTAGTTACATGAGATTTTACATATTCTGCAGCTTCCTCTTCAGCAGTTCCACCAATTTCACCGATCATAATAATCGCTTCAGTTTGTGGATCTTCTTGGAATAATTTTAATGAATCAATATGTGAAGTTCCCGGAATAGGATCACCACCAATACCGATACAAGTTGACTGACCAAGACCTAATTTAGTAGTTTGCGCAACTGCTTCATACGTCAAAGTACCAGAACGAGAAACAATCCCGATTTTACCCGGTAAATGAATATGACCTGGCATAATTCCGATTTTACATTCACCTGGAGTGATAATCCCTGGGCAATTTGGTCCGATAATTCGTGAACCGCTTGATTCTGCATAGCGTTTAACTTTTAGCATATCTAAAGTCGGTACACCTTCAGTAATAATCACAATCAATGCCACCCCAGCGTCGATTGCCTCAACTGCTGAATCCAACACAAATGGAGCTGGAACGTAGATAACTGACGCATCAGCTTGTGTCTCACGCACAGCTTCGTTCATAGTATTGAAAACTGGCAAACCTAAATGCTGGCTACCACCTTTACCAGGAGTAACACCACCAACTACTTTAGTGCCGTAAGCAATCGCTTGCTCAGAATGAAAGGTTCCGTTTTTTCCGGTAAAACCTTGTACTAAAACTTTGGTATTTTTATTAACTAAAACACTCATCTTAAATCCTTATTAATTTATTGGGTATGCAATACGTAGGCGCAGTTATTTTAAAGTTGCTACAACTTTTTGTGCTGCATCAGCTAAACCTTCTGCAGGAATCAATGCTAAACCAGATTCTTTTAATAATTTAGAACCTAATTCCGCATTATTACCTTCTAGGCGCACAACTACTGGTACAGTTACATTAACTTCTTTTACTGCATCAATAATTGCTTCAGCAATCATATCGCAACGCACGATTCCACCAAAAATATTAATCAATACTGCTTTTACATTACTATCAGCTAAAATTAATTTAAAGGCTTCGATAACGCGCGCTTTCGTAGCACCACCACCAACATCAAGGAAGTTTGCAGGCTGACCGCCATATAATTTAATGATATCCATCGTTGCCATTGCAAGACCAGCACCATTTACCATACAACCAATATTACCTTCAAGAGCAACATAGTTAAGATCATGTTCAGAAGCTTTTAATTCACGCTCATTTTCTTGTGATTTATCACGCAATGCCAATAGATCCGCATGGCGGAACAATGCATTTGAATCTAAGTTAATCTTAGCATCAACACATACCAATTCACCGTTTTCACGAACTGCTAATGGATTGATTTCAAATAAAGCAAAATCATTCTCAACGAAAGCTTGATATGCACCCAGCATCATTTTGACAAAATTAGCAACCTGATCACCACTCAAACCAAGTTGAAATGCAACTTCACGGGCGTGACATGGTTGTAACCCTACCAATGGATCTACTACTACTTTAAGAATTTTCTCCGGTGTATCATGAGCAACTTTCTCAATCTCCACACCACCTTCGGTTGATGCCATAAAAGTTACTCTACGGCTAGAACGATCCACCACTGCACCTAAGTACAATTCACGTGAAACAGGATATAAATCTTCAGAAACATATACCGAATTAACTGGTTGACCATTAGCATCTGTTTGATATGTTACCAAATTTTTACCGATCAAGCTCTCCGCAACTTCACGGGCTTCATCACGAGATTTAACTACCTTCACGCCACCAGCTTTACCGCGACCACCCGCATGCACCTGTGCTTTTACTACTGCAAATTTGCCACCAAGTTTGTCATAAGCGTCAGCCGCTTCATGTCCACTGGTTGCCAGAACCCCGGTTTGAACGCGCAAACCATAACGTGCCAACAATTCCTTAGCTTGATATTCATGTAAATTCATTTGATATCCTTATAGATAATTTATAAAAATAAAGCGCCTATATTTTATCATATTACGAAGATACTTGCGTAAGTTAGACGCATATTAGGCATTTTTATAAAGGCATAATTCAAATTCAAAACAGTTTTCTCTACCAATTTAAATTAAAATCACACCTATAGTTTTTTAACGATAATTTTCTTATTTTATAGCAGGAGCAGAACGGTGTGAAATTTCATTGCGAGCCTGCCAGACGGAGATAAATGCAGCTTTATCTACGCTTAATTGACCTTGAAAGGGTTTATCCATTTCAAGAATCAACCAGCAGGAAGAACTAATAATTAAGTTCTGACTCATGATAATAAATAATGTAAACAATCGGCTTTTTGTATCAATAAAACCAGTCCAAAAACAGCCAACACTAATCATAATCAGAAAAAAGAATAAGAGCGGACCTTGAAGATTGCCAATTAAAAAATCTAGTCGGATTTCGCGATAATCAGATAAATTCTCCAATTGAGTTAGAATTCGATTATAGCGCAGCTCCTCAGCTAACAATGCTCGCGGATGATAATCATAAATACTCAATACCAAGCTACGATACGCTTCATTAGTTTTGCGACTTTCTTCGCCCCGCGCTAGATGTGGATACTCATCATTAACGACCAGATTAAGATAGTCATCAAGATGCTTATTTAGGTTAGCCCGTTGTTTGATATCAAGTGCTTCAAAGTCGTTATATAGCTGAGCTATAACATTGGCTTCGCGGGTAGTAGTTTGTTTGAGAGTGCCCAGATTGCTCCAGTTGGTTGCAATCCAGAAAGTAATAAAAATTGAGCTAAAAAATAAAATCGTTTGCCAAACTATCTTAGTTACAATGTCTTTATTATCAACACGAGTCAAAAAAGTATGTGAAGCGGCATAACCAAGTAAGCTTAAGCAATTGCACGCCAAAAAAATCAAAAATAGCGCAAAATAAATCGGCAAATCATAAAATAAATTTGGCATTACATCGTCTTAATTAAAATAAAGCGTAACTATCACCTGCTTCAAATTATATTTCACCTGACCTGTATCTTTAAGTTCAACTGATTTCATGGTGATCTTTTGCCCAGTATTAGTTTGTAAATAATCGCGAATATTGTTAGCCAGAGTCTGCATCTTCGTTGGATAGCTAATTGCTGCACGCTTAACACGACCAGAATTTATCCCATCAACAACTTGATCCAATTCACTCTTATCAAATCCAGTAAAAAATACTGGTGCCCAGCCACCAAGCACAGGTTCACTTGCATCTTGCTTTATGGGTGCAGAAGCTACCTCTTGGCTACTATTTTTGACACTCAAACCACCACCATTGCTACTACAGGCAAACAAACCAGTAACGATAATCAATAAAGTAATTTTTTTAAACATAGTTAACACCTAATCAAAATTATATTGCAGCAAGTTAATTAATTCATACTATCATCAAATTTAACTTGACCATTACTTGCGACCAAGCCAATTTTAGTCTCACGACGAATGACCCGGCATTGATTTTTTGGATTTATGCAAATTCTTACGAAGTCCTGATTTACATCATTAACACTTAAATTAAACATACTTCTAAGTAATGGTGAAGTTCGTAAATCTTCCGCAGTAAAAGAGCCATGCTGTTCCATATCAGAACTGAACATAATTGGCTGCGACAAGATATTTTCCGCAGCACTGATTTTAAAGCTGATGCAACCAAGCAACAAAGCACTCACTAAAATTTTTCTCAACATACCAAATCCTTTATTCATCCTAAATGTTGTAAAATACAACTATCTACATTTTATTTTTATTATATTTTTATAAATTATCGGTTGATAAATACGCTGTGACGCAACTAAAACAATCCCTTATTATAGCGCCATAGTCAATCATTGTTTACATCATGCTATTTTAACATATCCTCCTCAGCGGCAATATTGAAGTATTAGGATAATTTTTAATTTATTATTTAATCTTACATTTACCAGTTTATTCTTTCCAGCAACAAACTACATTACTTGACATCTGTGCTTAAGCTGATTAATAAATACTATTGGGTAACAAGCAGCAAAGCCTACGCCTAGTAAGTGAGCGGCTTGGTAACGAAGAGGATAATCAATCTGCTCAAGTATAGCAAAATTATCCGTTTTGGATACCAGATATACTTCAATCAATGCTAAAATGAGATAATATTTTTAAATCACAACAGGAACGCATAAATGTTAACTTTTATTCATAAAAAATTCAGATTACTTTATCCGCTATTATTGGTGGTATTGTGCAACTTACTAATTGCCTGTGCTAGCGGAGGAAACTCATCAACACCGACGCCAACACCGTCGCCATCCCCAACTCCAACGCCTACCCCGGGGAGTGAGTCATTAAATATTTCGGAATTTAGCAAATCTACCATCCTGATTGGTGAATCAGCTACAGCAACGGTAAGTATCACTAATCTAAAGTCAACTGAGTCTGTAGTAGTTGCAATTAGCAACAATAATAACTCTATAATTTCTGTTACGCCAAGCTACTGCACATTATCTGCTACTGCAAACGCCTGCACCGTAAAAGTAACAGGAATTACCGACGGGGCTGCGAGCTTTAGTGCAACTACAACAGGAATGCCAACTGCAACCTCAGAGTCGATTCTCGTTACATCCGTTGCGCCACTGGGTATAATTTTTGGTACCCAAAATGGGCTGGTATTTAATAATGCTAACCTAATACCTGGCACAGCTTCGCTTGCTGGAGTTGATTATAGTCAAATCTCAGGAATTGTAATCGACTCAAACAATAATATGTACGCTGGTACCGGTGGTGCAATATTTGACGGATTTGGTGCAGGCAAAGTATTCAAATATAATAGCTCATTGGGGTACTGGACTATCTTATCTGGTAGCGGTGCTGGCGGATCATTGGATGGTTCGGGAGTTAATGCCATAATTATGGATAGCAATAATAATCTCTATGCAGGTACTAACGCCGGTAATGTATACAAATACATCAATAATGTTTGGAATTTAATGGGATCGACCTTAAATCAGCCAATTGGAACATTAGCGCTTGATGCGAGTAACAATCTCTACGCCGGAACCAATAATGGATCAGATGTTGGCGAAGTATTTAAATACATAAGTGGAGTATGGACATCGCTTGGTTCTCCAGATAGCACAGGTATTCAGTCGATTGCGATCAATAGTAGCGGAAGTATCTATGCAGCTACAGCAGGAAATGGCGGTGATGGTCAGGTCTACCAACATAGCAATGGTACAACTTGGACTACTATCAGTACATTTAATGAAGGTTCAGTTAATGCCGTAGTTGTAAATGGCAGTGATCTTTATGCTGGAACAGCTACAGGTAAAGTACATAAATATAGCGGGACTGGCACATCGTGGACATCCTTGGGGACTCCAGATACCTCATCAGGTGCGCAAATTACATCTATGATGCTTAATGGTTCAAATGTTTATGCAGGGTCAAATAATGATAATGATAATGGACAAGTCTATTTGTATGATACAGGTACAACATGGAATAGTATTGGAGCATTAAACAATGGTGGGATTTCTTCAATTGTTATAAGTAACAATAAATTGTATACCAGCACTGCAAATTCAGGCAACTCTACGGGTATGGTTTATGCTTACACTACGACAAATGCATGGTTGCCAGTTGGTACTGGTGCGCTGGATGGTACACCAGTCTATTCCACCTGTATTTCCAGCAGTGGCAATCTTTACGCAGGTACACAAAATAATGTCTTCAAGTATTTGGCAGGCAATCAATTATGGATACAGATAGGCAATATTTACTTGTTAGATGGTAGCGGGATTTCGGCACTGACTACTTATGAAAGTAATATCTACGCCGGAATGCAATCAGGAAATATATACTCAACCAACAATGGTGGCAACTGGCAGCAAATCGCTAGTAATCCAGATTACATAACTTCAGATGTTATAGTTAATAACACGGGCGCACTCTACGCTAGTACAAACTATAATGACCCTAATGATCAGATTTTAAAAGATGGTCGAGTACAAAAATATAACAGGACTACAGGAGTATGGACAACTCTTGCGGGTACATCTTCACGCAGTTCAGTCGATGGTACACCAATACAGTCAATAACAGCAGATACTAGCGGTAACATTTATGCAGCAACCGCTGGTAATAACGGTGGATTTGTTTGGGAATATCCAGTGGCTGGAAGTGCATGGACAATGCTTGGCACAGGCACTCTGGATGGTACTCCAGTAAATGCAGTCATAACAGATAGTAGTTTAAATGTTTATGCTGGAACATCTGCTGGAAATGTATTCAAATACACTGGTTATTCCTGGCTGCAAATCAATACTGCTCCACTTGATACGCTAGGTGTAAGCGGACTTACCTTTGATCATTTGGGTAATCTTTACGCAACTACTTATGGTGGAATGGTTTGGGAATACATTAACAGCAGCACACTATGGGTAAATACCAACTATGGAATCGGAGTGTCAATTAATATAACTGGTAGCACAGGCATCTAGGTCAAATCTACCTTAATATAAAACAGGCTGCTTTTTTATAAGCAGCCTGTTTTATATAGAATCATCTAGGCAGAACAAAACAATTCAAATCTAATGTATTAAGGTAATGTCGCCAAATAAGAATAACCTATAGTGCTTCCTGCCGAGACATACACCCCTAATACATTATTTTGATAAACCCCATATCGGCTGATTTAGTTATATTTCCAGAAATCATTTAGATAGCCGTTACTGCTAGCTCCATTCCCAGAGCCACCAAATAACCATAAATTACCACTAGCATCAACCCAACCAATTCCATCTTTTCGAGCACCAGGCTGATTACCCGCCGCAACAGATCCGAGACTACCGTAACTGCCAAAAGCATTGCTTTCAGTGCTACCCCCTAACCATGTCCATTGATTATTAGCTGGATTGTAGCTCCACAGATCATTCAAGATCCCCGAAGTACTTGCACCATTACCATCTCCACCCAACATTAACAGATTCCCACCACTACCTATCCACGAAATTGGTATACGATGTTCACGAGCCCCAGGAATACTATTTGGCGATGCAGTTCCTTGTGTACCATAGGTACCATAAGCTCCACTCACATTACTACCACTATTCCATGTCCATATCCCGCTATCTGGATTATAGCTCCATAAATCATTAAGATTTCCAAGTTTACCAACCGCATCAATACCATGTCCACCAAACACCCAGACTCTGCCATTACTTTCTTGCCAACTAATCGAGTCTAAGCGCCCACCCGGCTGATTGCTTAAAGCGGCAACACCCTGAACACCATAAACGCCCGGCACATTAACTACTGCCTGACCACTAATCCAAGTCCACTCACCGCTTACAGGGTTAAATTTCCACAAATCATTATAGACCCTACTTGTCAATATATCTTCGGCACCACCAAATAGCCAAATGCTACCATTTTTATCAACCCAGCCAATTGAGCCAAGCCGAGCTCCCGGCACATTCGAACTTGATGGCGTACCCTTAGTCCCATAAACCCCGGAAGCACCTATCGTGTTCGAGCCGCTAACCCATGTCCATTGATTACTGGATATACTGTATTTCCAAAGATCATTTAAAGCACCAGGTGCACCGCTGGCAGCATTTCCAAAGCCACCGAAAAGCCATAGATTGCCGGCATTGTCTTTCCAGCTAACCGCGCCAATCCTAGCACCAGGAGTATTACCAGCCGCCGCAACACCTTGCATGCCATAAGTTCCATAAGCATTAGTTGTGTTAGCACCACTTACCCATACCCATTGCTTAGTTGACGGGATATACTTCCATAAGTCATTTAAGTTACCGCTTGCACCGCTTGTGGCATTGCCAGAGCCACCAAATAACCAGAAATTACCATCATTATCCACCCAGCTAACCGCAATGTCACGACCACCGGGGATGTTACCCAAAGCAGGGGTACCTTGCACTCCATAGGTACCGTAAGCACCACTCTCATTGCTCCCGCCAACCCAACTCCAGCCATTAACTACTGGATTAACAGAAGAAGAACTACTTCCAGAACCACAAGCAGTAATCGCTACTGCCAATAACATTGGTAAAACCTTAATCATACTGCGCATAATAATATTTCCTCAGAAAATAAACTAATTTTTTTATTTCATATACTCAAAGTACAAGATTCAGAGACGATGAGTACATTAATTCATTGTGGCAACATAGCCATAATCATATGTAGGAGTACCCATTTGGTACAATCCCAAAATATAGTTTTTATAAACTGTATTCGCAGATGTCCATGATGCCCCCGGGTAATACGCAAAACTAGTCCAACTAGGAGTTGCAAAAGAACCATCAGGATTACGCGAAATATTCGCAAATGACGGAGTAGTTTTCTGCCCGATATATTGCCAATCCCCGGCTAAATTGTAGCCACCATTACCATCACCAGTAATACCTTCAAAGTGCGTTCCAATTACCGACGCTGGCATATCATTGTAATTTAAAGTCTTAAAGTGTGAAATTTGTTGCGTAGCAGAATCCCAATCGGTAATAAACCCAAGATTAGTACCACCTTGATCTACCGCACTGTAACCACCTGCTATGGTATAGCTAGTTCCACCGTTATACCAAACTCCATACGCAGTTATACTTGCTGAGCTACCTGGCTTAGTTAATGAATAGTATGCACCTGTATTAATATTATAGATAAATGCTTGTCCAGTTAACAATTGAGTATCATAATTTCCAACCACGATACCACCCATTGTGCTGTGTCCCAAAGTATTAATAACTGATTCAGCCGTCAATGACTGAGGGTTAAGTGTAGTATAACCACTGGTAGTTGACCCATCGGCTGCGCCCTGATAAAGCATACCGAGTTGCGTAAGAGCACCCGATTCAAGAGTAGTATAACTTCCAACTACTACAACCTTACCTGCACCATTATTATCTGGACCGTACGGCGAAGTACTTGTCACTGTCACACCAGGAGAAGATGGATAATTAAATTGATTACATACGCCACCACCCGTTACTGGACCTTGATATAAAAAGCCATGATTAGCACCATACTGAACGTACACGCCCGTAACATACACTTGGGACTCTACCCCATCAACACCACGTACTCCGGAAATACCCGGAAATGAAACATTATTAGTTCCTGGACAATTAAATGGAGCATAACTGATTGCCTGTGGACTAGTTTGGCTATTATTGCCAGAAGAACCACTACCACATGCTGAAAGCAAACTTAAAATTAACGGAGCACTCATATAAAAACCTAACTTACGCGTATTTTGCTTCATCCTAAACCTATCCTTTTAAAACAAATTTCCCGTTGCAAAAGCTCACAACTGCAATGACTCAACAAACTATTTTAGCTATATAGCCTGTCTAGAGCGACAAAAAAACTCGCCTGCAGACGGACAACAGCAGGTAAGTGCAGCTCAATTATATCTGATAACGTCTCATCATTGCTATCCAAAATGGATATTTACAGTTGTACGCTGTAAGCAACTAAAAAAATAAATTTGACTTTACTTTTCACTTAGCCTTAAAATCTCCACATCAGGATTTATATTTTACCTGTTTAACATGGAAATCAAAATGCAACAACGAACAATAACTTCTTGGCGCGATGCTCATCAGCACAGCTATAGTTTTGTGCCAAATCTAATTCTGCAGTCATTATTCAGCCAATTCCAATTCTCAGCTTCAAATACATCATCTTGTTGTTGCTAACGCAACACTTACTCACTTTACTCTCATAGATTCATTTATTATTTGTTTTGCTTTATCAGGCAGAACGGCATTGACGTATATTTTTATATAAACTATTACTTTATTAAAGGCACTATCATGATACAAACTAATTCAGCAACCTTTCGTAACCGCATTTATAACAGCATAACTGAAACTGTTGGTGCTACTCCATTGGTGCGTTTGCATGCATTTGAAAAAAAATACAATCTCAAAGCCCAAATTCTGGCGAAACTTGAGTTTTTTAATCCGCTGGCATCGGTAAAAGACCGTATTGCTCTCAATATGATTGAGGTGGCAGAAGCTCAAAATAAAATTATCCCCGGCAAAACTTTATTAATTGAACCAACCTCGGGTAACACAGGAATTGGTTTGGCATTTGTTGCAGCAGCAAAAGGTTATCGCTTAATCTTAACTATGCCCGAGAGTGTCTCAATTGAGCGCCGTAAAATGATTACTCACTTGGGAGCTGAGTTAGTATTAACTCCAGCAGCAGAAGGAATGAAGGGCGCGGTTACAAGAGCCAAACAACTTGCAGATGAGGTTGCTGATAGTTATCTAGTCGGACAATTTGATAATCCAGCTAATCCTGAGAAACATCGCAACACTACAGCAGAAGAAATCTGGGCAGATACTTCTGGTAATGCGGATATTTTAATTTCTGCAGTGGGAACTGGTGGCACAATTACTGGCGTAGCTCAAATTCTTAAAAAGTATAAACCATCGTTTAAAGCTATTGCAGTAGAACCAAGTGCTAGTCCTGTTTTATCTGGCGGTAAAGCAGCGCCACACAAAATTCAGGGTATTGGTGCAGGCTTTATTCCTGGTGTGCTAGATCTAGGCATTATTGATGAAATTATTCAAGTCAGTGATGATGAATCTTTTGCAATGGCACGAGAAATAGCTCGCTTAGAGGGTATACCTGTTGGTATTTCATCTGGTGGAGCATTGAGCGCAGCAATCAAAGTTGCGAGCCAAGAGGAAAATCGAGGTAAACAAATTGTCGTGATTATTCCATCATTTGCCGAACGTTATCTATCTACTGCTCTATTTGCTGAACCAGAAAGTAAGTAAATGCTGGAGTTAATCCGCCACTATCAGAAACAAGACCCGGTGCGACCAGGTTTCTGGGAAGTTATTCTAGTTTACCCGGGCTTCCATGCGGTCTTGTTGCATCGGATTAGCCATCGCCTCTGGCAATCAAAATTTCGGCTGTTATCACGGGTTCTTGCGCATTTTACACGCTGGATTACGGGAATAGAAATCCACCCAGCCGCTCAAATTGGTAATAACCTATTCATCGATCACGGCATGGGAATTGTAATTGGTGAAACTACGATAATTGGTAACAACGTTACTATTTTTCACGGTGTTACACTCGGTGGATTAGGAATCCCCTCAACTTCTAACAGTAAACGTCATCCAACAATCGGCGATAATGTAATTTTGGGAGCTGGGGCTAAGATATTAGGAAACACGACAATTTATGCAAATGCAAAAGTGGCACCCAACGCAGTAGTAATGCAAGATGTGCCAGCTTATGCAACTATTAGTCAACCACAATCACGAATCATAAAATATGTTGATGACTGGGTAATTTAGATAAATTGTTTTACTGCCGCAACTATGCGATCTTGCGTAGCATGATCCAAATATGGATGCATTGGAAGACTGACTACTTTAGCGGCAGTTTTTTCTGATACTGATAAATCTTGCCCATGATAATTATGAGTAAAGATTGGCTGTTTATGCAGCGGAATCGGATAATGAACCGCCGTTGGCACTCCAACACTATTCAGATGCCTAATTAAGCCATCGCGATCATCAACCATTAGTGTGTATTGGGCATAAACTGAAGTATTACCTGCTGCAATAAAAGGCGTCACACAATTGGCATCTTTGAATAACTCATCATAACGTGTAGCGACTTGTTCACGAAGCTTGACTTCATTGGCAAAAATACGCATTTTAGCTAATAAGACCCCTGCTTGCAACGTATCCAAGCGACCATTAATCCCAAGCAGTGCATGGTGATAGCGTTTATCTTGACCATGTACTCGAATCCAGCGGATTTTTTGCGCTAATTCATCATTATTGGTGAAAATTGCGCCACCATCACCATAACAACCAAGAGGCTTAGATGGGAAAAAGCTGGTAGTTGCAATCGTAGTCAGATTGCAAGATTGTTTGCCATGATAAGTAGCACCAAAACTTTGCGCACCATCTTCAATAACCGCTAGATTATGTTTAGCAGCAATGGCATTAATCGCATTATAATCTGCACATTGCCCATACAAACTCACAGGAATAATCGCTTTTGTTTTAGCCGTAATTGCAACTTCTAATTTGCTTGGGTCAAGATTATAAGTTTTCGCATCAACATCGACAAATACTGGAACAGCGCCTAGTAAAGCCACCATTGAAGCAGTTGCGATAAAGGTAAATGCAGGCACAATAACTTCGTCACCAGCTTTAATATCCAAAGCCATTAATGCGATTAATAATGCCTTAGTCCCATCACAAACTCCGATACAGTGTCTACTTCCAGTATAGGTATTAAGCATCTGCTCTAACTGAGGAACTTTATCGCCCATAATATATTGCCCAGAATCAAGAACTTGATTAATCTCATTCAGGACATCATCTTTAATTAACTGATATTGTTTTTTTAGATCAATAAACTGCATATTATTTTTCCGTATTTATGTAAATTTTAATAGTTGGGACTCTGATGCAAAGTAATCTAAGCATAAATCCCATTCTTCACATGGAACCTGAGCAATTAATTGCTGCTCATAACCAATGCCACATAGGAATGGCAAACGTTCTCGTTTGGCAAAAGTTGTATCATAATACCCTCCGCCCTGTCCAAGACGATAGCCTTTGGTATCAATAGCTACTAAAGGTAGCAACACAAGGTCTAAATTATACCATTTTACTTCAGATACTAACTCATAATCTTCAGGATAGAAGATATCTCTTGGCTTAGCATCAAAAATCTGTTCAAAACGCATGATTTTGGAACCTCGTGTTGCAATTGGCATAAATAGATTGTGCCCATGCTCAAGACAGTAACGAATTACGCAATCCAAATTAAGTTCACTGCCAGATGCATGATAAATAGCAATATTTTCTGCAATTGTCAATAATGGCTTCAATACCTCCAACAATTTATCACCAGCCAGCACCGCATCTGCATGGCTAATTTGTGCACGTTTACTGCGTATTAACTTGCGTAAATCATTTTTATTCATCGTTGAGTAGCCCCAATTTACCATAACTTAATAACGTCATGATAGCATAATATAAGTCTAACCAAGAAATTTTAGAAGTTTTAATTTCAATTTAGTATATGGAGGATATTTCGCTGCCAAATCAGGAAAGCTACTACTCTTAACCACTGACTTAGAATGTGTAAATACTTCAAAGCTATATTTTCCATGATAATGACCATTACCGCTTGACATTACTCCACCGAATGGCAAATTATGGTTAATAAAATGATAAAGACAATTATTAATACCTACTGCACCAGACTCGACCTCATGACTAATTTTTTGATTTAGTTGTTTATTATTACTAAAGAGGTATAGAGCTAATGGATACCGATTAGCTTTAAGAATTTTAAACAACTCATTGTCATTATGATATTTAACTAATGGAAGGATTGGACCAAAAATTTCTTCGTTCATTAATGGTGAATCTAAGGGTAGATTTTCAAGTATAGTAAGACTTATTTTCAGTGCGGCACTATCGCAAACTCCACCAAAAATTATATCCCCTAGCTCCAAATAACTTACCAAGCGCTCAAATTGACGTTGATTAATTATTTTGCCAAGCTGCTCAAAATTATCGCCACCTAGCTCTTTTGCTGCTATCAGTAGCTCTTTGATAAATTCGGTATAAATATCACGATGAATCAAAGCATAATCTGGCGCAATGCAGGTTTGTCCACAATTAAATAGCTTCCCCCAGATTAAACGTTTGGCAGCAATCTTTAGGTTCGCACTTTTATCAATAATCACTGGTGATTTACCACCTAGTTCTAAAGTATATGGAATTAATTTTTGTGCGCAGTAAGTAGCAATTTGACGACCGACTAAGCTTGAACCGGTAAAAAAGACATGATTAAAACTACCCTGTTCAATCAGTGCTGGAACAACTTGACTTCCGTCACCTTCAGCAACTAAAAGATATTCTTCAGCAAAAAACTCACGCAACACCTGACAAATAACGTTACTAGTATTACTGCTTATTTCCGAAGGTTTGACGACAATACAGTTACCAGCAGCAATTGCCCCAATGAGAGGAGCAATCAGGAGTTGAAATGGGTAGTTCCATGGCGCAATGATTAGCACACAACCTAACGGGACTTTAATAATTGAACTTTGCGAGTAAAAAATACTTAGCGGCGATTTAACTTTTTTCTGACGAACTAACTTGTTGAGATTTTGTTGCATATAGTCAATTTCGCGATATGCAAGCCCTATTTCACTACTATAACTTTCAAACTCTGACTTACCCAGATCAGCAAATAATGCATTATATAATTCTGTTTCATATTTCTGGATAGCGCACTTTAATTGTGATAGTTGCTGTAATCTAAATGTCAAATCATGGGTAACACCACTATCAAAGAATTTCCTTTGTAAACCGAGCTTTAAAGTATAGTTCATACAAGTAGCCTTCTCGTTTTTTGATAAATTAGTGATGAAACCATATAATACATACTAACCAATTGCGTTCCAAGCGTAAAACTAAGGCGTAGTTGTATTAGAATAACTATTACCACAACTATAAATACTCGTTGCACTAGCAGGGGAAAAAGACGAAAACGATCCGCCATCACAGGCAGGAGAATAGCTAGATCCACTCTGGCATAAACCAGTAGAATTACCGCCTGTGTAAGTAGAAGTTCCTGGTAGGTCTTCTTGTGCCGTATGATCCAAAACACATGGTGTGCAAGTATGAGTATGCGTTGTTGATGTCAATACACCTGAAGCATTGTAATGTGGCGTACTTGAATCAGTACAAGTATTGCTATAGTAAGAGACAGTGACCGTCTTAGTTTCTCTTTTCGGATAAGTACTACAATTTGCATTACTATTAGGAGCACCACTACCATAGCTACTATTGCTTTGATAAGTACCATCACTCAAAGAAAGCTCATTACCACCACACTGCCCTGTAGAACTGGGAATACCATTATAATTACCAATTGGCTCATAAGCACCATTATCTGGATTTAAAATCATCGCAACACTACTTCCCGCGTTTGGAATTATAGTATTAAAATTATAACCACTCTGAGAAAAAGTAAATGGGATATTATTACGACAATTTGATGGCACATATTCATCCGCCAAACTCGTAGTATTATTTAGTTTATTCGCACATATCCACGTCATGCTTCCGCTCTCGGTTACCGAGGGTTTCATAAACAAAAGATTACTAGGATAAGTTGCTATACTTCTAAATTTCAAATAAATTAAACCGCCGCCATGAATTTCAATACTTTCAACATAAGTTGAAGTATCATTATTACTAGTTAAATTAGATATGGTATCGGGAAAATGACCTGTGGATGAAAAATACTCCATTACTTCATTCTTGTATTGGTTCATGTATGATAAACCCTCAGTAACTTTAGCACGTACCACATAATTTTGATAGGCAGGAACAGCCAATGCAGAAGTAATACCGATAATAGCAACTGCAATCATTAATTCTATAATAGTAAAACCTAAAACCCTATTTTTTCTATGCATATTTATTATTCTAACAAAAAAATTATCCCGATATTATACAATAAAATAATCAGTGTTAGGCTCATGAATTATCTAGCTACGGTGCAAATCAGAGACAATATAATGATACACCACATCACACACAGCAATATCAATAAACATTTTAGTCATTAAAGCGAAGCTTTTTAGCAACACAAGTAACAATCTAAACAATTTAAAATAAAGCCATAGCTGTAGAATCTATATTGGCTATCAAAAATTTATTTACAAAAAAAGAGGTGCGTATAAACAGCACCTCTTTTCTATTTTTTGAGATAATTATTCCTCGTCATCCTTGATATGTGTTTTCTTACCCATAATCACCACAAAGAACAGTGGTACAAAGATAATTGAAATCAAAGTAGAGCCAAGCATTCCCCCAATAATCCCAGTACCTACCGAATGCTCTGCATTTGAGTTTGCACCATGAGCGATTGCCAATGGCAATGCACCCAAAATAAATGCCAACGAAGTCATGATAATTGGTCTAAAACGTTGCTTAGCAGCGATTAGAGCAGAATCAACCGTGGACATTCCTTCACGCCAATGCTCAATCGCAAACTCGGTAATCAAAATCGAATTCTTGGCTGAGAGTCCCAAGAGCGTAATCAAACTAATCTGGAAGTATAAGTCATTATCCAGTCCACGCATAAACAGAATTGCACCCGCGCCAAACAAAGCAAATGGAATCGCCATAATCACCACCAACGGTAAGCGCCACATTTCAAACTGTCCAGCCAAGACCAAGAATATCATTACCATACCGAAGGCAAATGCAAAAGCCGAAGTTCCGCCACCACTATCTTGCTGATAACTCACACCATACCAAGTATGGCTGTACTCTTTAGGTAAAATTTTATCTGCAGCTTGTGCCATGTCTTGCATAATCTGCGTTACGGTTATACCATTTTTAGGCTCAACCACAATCTTAGTTGCCAGGTAATCATTAAACCGTTCGATTACATCTGGTGAAGTTGTCATCGAGGTAGTTACTAACGAATTGACAGGCACCATACTTTCATTCGCATTACGTACCCACAAATTATCCAATTTCTCAGGAGAATTACGGTACTGATAATCACCCTGAATAGTTACCCAGAATAAATCACCCATACGGTAGAAGTAATTCACCAAATCAGGTCCATAATTGGCTTCCAGAGTATCATAGATATCCATCACCTGTAAACCATAGAATTTTGCCCGATTAACATCTACTATAACGCTGTAAGCTTGATTATATGGATTAAAAATATAGTAACTACGTGAAACATCCGGATTTTTATTTAATTCATCAGTAATCGCTCGTGCATATTTATCTAGCGCGTAATAATCACCATTCACTTTATCCTGAATGTACATTTCAATACCATTGGTATTACTCAAACCATCAATTGCAGGTTGGTTATAGGCAATAAAACGAGCATCTTTTTCAGTACTTCCGTATTTATTAGCCTCGTCAATCAATTGATTAACATCTGCTTTACGCTCATCCCAATCAACCAAATCAGTAGTCACGGTTGCCACGTTGGTTTTAATCGAACCAGCGTGTAATTCATCAATCCCAATTAAGCTGATTGTATTATCAACATTTTTCTTATCGCCAAGCAGATGCGTAATATAACGATCAACTACCTTATTAGTACGCTCGACCGAAGAATTGTTTGGTAAAGTTACCTGAGTTGTAAAAAAGCCTTTATCTTCATTGGGTATAAACCCAACTGGTAAAATAGCATAAATCAAACCAGTTAGCATTAAAACACCAATGAATACACCGATAAATGTCTTGCGCCATTTTAATAAGAAGGTTACGGCATGAATATAAAGATTGGTAAATTTATCAAATAACTGATTAAACTTGACGAAAATTTTAAACTGATGGGTTTGATGAGTCGAATCTTTTAAGAAGATTGCACATAATGCAGGAGTTAATGTCAGTGCAACAATCCCCGATAAAATCACAGATATCGCAATAGTTACCGCAAACTGTTGATATAAAATCCCGGTTAATCCACCCAAAAATGCTGAAGGAATAAACGCGCAGCAAAGAACCAAGACAATAGCAATCAATGCACTTGCAACTTCTTCCATTGATTTAATACTTGCTTGTTTAGCACTACATTTTTGCTGTTCCATAATCCGCTCGACATTCTCGATCACGACGATTGAGTCATCGACGACAATCCCGATTGAGAGGATTAGTCCAAATAAAGTTAGATTATTAATACTAAAACCTAAAGCATACATCCCACCGAAAGTACCGATTACCGCAACAGGGATAGTTAAAATCGGAATAATAGTCGCGCGCCATTTTTGCAAGAATATAAATACCACTAACACCACTAGGATACAGGCATCACGCAATGTGTCGGCGACATTACTCAGCGCCTTTTTAATAAATTTAGTATTATCAAACGAAACTTTATAAGTCATTCCATCTGGGAATTGACGTGACAATTTTTCCATTGTTTGCAAAATAGCAGTATGTGCTGCCAACTGATTAGCACTTGGATCTAAATAAATCTGTAAACCAATAGTTGAATCGTGATTTAATTTATTAATTGTATCATAGCTAAATGCACCCAGCTCTACCCGCGCAACATCTTTTAACCTGATATACTGTACGCCTTGAGCTTTAATTACAATATTTTCAAATTGTTTCGGATCACTATAATAACTCTGACCGACCAGATTAATTGCCATCAGACTTCGCCCATCGGTTGGTGGAGTTGCAACCTGACCTACTGCAACCTGAACGTTTTGCTCATTAATTGCATTTTCAACATCATTTAACGTAAGACCTAATTTAGCTAACTTGTCGGGTTCCAACCAAATCCGCATTGAGTAAGTACGTGCCCCAACCATCTCAACATCACCAACACCTTTTACGCGCACTAATTCAGTATAAACTGCACGATAAGCATAGTTACTCAAATAGATCGGATCAATTCGCCCATCACCCTGCATTGATAATGACATCAGCAAATTCTGCGAACTTTTACGCATGGTCACACCAAGATTTTGCACCACGGTTGGTAACATTGGTAAAGCAGTATTTAGGCGATTTAATACATCCCCGATTACGGCATTTAAATTGGTTCCCGTTGCAAAAGTTACAACTAGGTTATAATCACCATTACCAGACATTACTGAATTCATATAAATCATGCCATTAGCACCATTTACCTGATCTTCAATTGGCGAAGCAATCGTCTTTTGTACTGTTTCTGAGTTAGCACCTGGATAATGGGCACTAATCGTGATTGTTGGCGGGGCAATATTCGGATACTCCGCTAATGGTAGATTTACAATTGCTACCAGACCACAAAGTACAATAATAATCGAAATTACCGATGAAAAAACCGGGTTATTAATAAAAAAACGTAACATTAATTTTTTCTCCGCTTCATAACCATTGCAAAAAACGTTGGAGTTAATAAAGTTCCAATAAAGACTGAACCAAGAATACCACCAATAATCCCTAAACCTACTGAATGCTGAGCATTAGCCCCAGCACCACTGGCAAATACTAGTGGTAATGTACCAAAAATAAACGTAACCGAGGTCATTACAATCGGTCTGAACCGCAGGCGTAATGAATAAATTGCGCTATCTTCTGCGCTATGCCCAGCTTTAAAATGCTGCAAGGCAAACTCAACCAAGAGAATGATATTTTTGGCTGACAACCCCATAAGAGCAATGAGACTAATCTGAAAATAGAGATCATTGGTCTTACCACTCAGAAGTAAAATTACCGCCGAGCCAAATAGCGCACATGGAATCCCAAGCAATACGACGAATGGCAGACTCCACATTTCATAAAGCGCTGCAAGTACCAAATAAATCATAATTATCGAGAAGATAAATGCAACTCCCGAAGTTGATTGCGACTGACGCTGCATATAACTGGTACCGTACCAATCATAATCATAACCTTTAGGTAAGGTTGCAATCTCTTGCTGAATAACGTTCATCACATCGCCAGCAGAATAACCTGGAGCAGGATTAACCACAATTTTAGATGCGATATAATCATTAAAACGTTGAATCACTTGCGCATCACGTCCGTTTGTTACATTCACTAAACTATTAATTGGCACCATTGTTCCATTGCTTGAGTGAACAAAGACATTATCCAAATTAGCAATTGTTGCTCTAAAACGATAATCAGCCTGCATAATAACCCAAACTAAATCCTGCATAATATAAGCATAGTTGACATTATTGTTACTGTAAATAGTTTGGATTGCATTGTACAGCCCATTTAAATCAACACCGTACATCTTCGCACGATCTATATCCGGTAAGATACTGATTTCTGCTACATTGGTATCCAAGGTTTGGAAAGAAAGAGCAACTTCTTTATGGGTTTTGAAACGCTTCATCAGTTGTTCACAAATTTCCTGCAGCTTATGCGGATCGCCAACTACGCGATCTTCAACATAAAATTCAACTCCACCGGTAGTACTAAGCCCACGCATTGGCGGCTGATTAAAGGCACGTACAACTGCCCCAGAAATCCCATTACCCATCATATTAATCTGTTTAATCACATCATCGGCAGAACTACCGGGCTTAGTTCGCAAATCCCAATCTTTAAGCACGATAAAGAACGATGCCGCATAAGTCTTTTGATTGCCAGAATCAAGGAAATCATAACCAGAAACACTAACTACTGAGTCAATCGCCGAATTTTTAGTTAATTTTTCAACAATTGTATCTACTTTAGCTTTAGTCTCAGCCAGCCCGCTAGCAGATGGTAAATTTATTGTAGCGAATAGCAAACCTTGGTCTTCATTTGGCACAAACCCCATCGAAATGGACTTAAACATAGCAACCATAGAAATTACTACCACCGTCCATAACAATATTGCCATTTTCTTGCGATTAACCAAATAAGTCGCCATCCGCACATAAAGCGCAGTTAGTTTTTCAAAGAAAAGATCAAACCAAGCTAAAAATTTTGGTTTCTCTACGGCTTTTCTCAAAATTAAGTGGCTAATTGCAGGTGTAAAAGTTAAAGCACTAATACCTGACAAAACTACCGCACACGCAATTGTAACCGCAAATTGACGATACATAATCCCACTAAGCCCCTGCAGTGCCATCACTGGAATAAACACCACACTTAGCACCAGGACAATCGCCACAATTGCTCCAAATACTTCTTGCATTGTCATTTCAATAACTTGACGAAGCTTTAATTCCGGATGAGTTTCACGCAAACGCTCAATATTTTCAACAATCACAATCGAGTCATCGACGACAATCCCAATTGCCAAAATCAAGGCAAACAAACTTAAGGTGTTGAGTGAGAATCCAAACACATACAAGCAAGCCATGGTACCAACGATTGATACTGGAATTGAGCAAATTGCAATCAAGCTGGCACGCCAGTTTTGCAAAAATAAGAAAATTACCAAACCAACTAATACAAACGCAATCTCAAGAGTTTCAACTACATTATGCACTGAAGCTTCAACAAAGCGCGAATTATCAATAGTGATTCGATAATGTAGCCCATAAGGGAAGCGCTTAGAATCTTCTTCTAATTTATTTAAAATTTCTTGTTTAGCTTCCAGCTGATTGGCTCCTGGAGTCAAAAATACCTGCATAATGCTACACGGATAGTGCTTGAATTTATTTTTATCATCGCGGAAATTAATTTGTCCAATTGTACTGTATGTACTCGCGCCTAATTCAACACGGGCAATATCCTTAATTCGTATCGTTTCATTCTTGTCATTGCGGATAATGATGTTGGCAAACTGATCAGCGCTGTCATACATCGGCTGACCATGGACATTTAAAGTAAGCATTTCTTCTTTTGAACCGGGTACCGCATTAGTTCGTCCAACAATATACTCTTCATTTTGATCATTAATTACGTTTTGTAAATCATCTACTGAAACCTGTAATTTCTGCATTTTATTTGGATCAAGCCAAATACGCATTGCATAAGTACCAGTTCCAAATACAGCCACATTCCCAACAGTAGGCAATAACAATAAATCATTTTCAACGGTACGACTTAAATAGTTACTTACCCATAATGGATTGATATATGGATCAGAATAATAGGCTACAGTTAAAAGCATATCCGGAGAACTCTTACGCGCAGTAACTCCCATCCGCTGCACTACGCTTGGCAATAGTGGCATTGCAGCCTGTAAGCGATTTAAAACCTCATTAATTGCATAATTTAAATCAGTCCCGACATTGTAGGTCAAAGTAATTGAAATAGATCCAGTAGACGAAGTAGATGTCGCCATATACATCAGATTGGAAACACCATTCATCTGATTTTCAATCTGTGCAGCAACAACCTTCGCACCCGTCTCAGCATTCGCACCAGGATAAGCTGCACTAATCGCAATCGATGGAGGAGATATATTAGGAAACTGGCTGACTGGTAAATTAAATACCGCGACAACCCCGCAGAGCATGATAATCAAAGATACTACGGTGGCTAAAATTGGACGGCGGATAAAAAGATTCAAACGCATAACTTATATTTTATTTCTCTGTCTTGATTTTACTAGATGGAATTTCCATCTGCTGATGGTTAACGCAAACAAGTATGTTATCACATTTGGGGGTTATCCCTGCCACCATTTTAGTTTTCAAAAATTGAAACACCAACTTTAATCATAAGAGTTAGTTGTTCCCAAAGCTAAACCATTTGGTCTGAACATTGTCCAGATAATTACTGTCAATATTGTATCCCTTAACCCGTGGATTTACCAAACGTTGGTGTGTCGGTTCAAATAATGGGATAATTGGATAATCATTCAGTACCAATTGAAGAGCTTGTTTATACAGTTTTTCTTGTTGTTTCAAATCTGCGGTTGCTTCAGCTTTTGCAATTAACTCATCATAAAGCGGATTGCAGTAATGTGAACGATTATTACCATTATTACAAATAAATAACGGCGTATAGGTCGTAACTGAATTATAATCAGCTCCCCAGCGTCCTTGAGCGATATCATAATTACCACTTCTTAGGTCTGGAGTTAAAACTTTTAATTCTTCATTAACCAAGTTAACTTTGACTCCCAACACATCCTGCCACATAGACATAACTGCAACCATCACTTTTTTATTTAAGTCATTGGTTTGATATTTTAGATTCACAGTCAAAGGATGCTCCTTGCTATAACCTGCTTCTTTATATAATTCACGAGCCAATGCAATCTGTTTATCCCTAGGCCAATCACTCCATGCATAATGAATATCCGCGTATTTACCATTTTCAATCGTCGGAGTTACTATTGAATAAAGCGGAGTTTGTCCTGCACCCAATACTAATTCAGCTAAATTGGTACGATCAATTGCTAAGGTTAGAGCTTGGCGTAATTTAGGATTTTTGGCATATTTAGCTGACTGCATATTTAAATTAAGAAATTCAATTCGTTCCCATTTAAAGGTATGCAATTCTTTGGGATAATCAACACTTAGTTTTTTATATTGATCAATTGGTACCGTTTGACAAGTTGCATCCAGTGCACCAGTTTTATAATTGGAGATTGAGGCATTACCATCAACAAATGGAAAATATTTAACATTGGCGATTTTGACATCATTCGCTGCATAATAATTTGGGTTTTTACTAGCTAGAATATAACCATTCATCACATGTTCTTTTAATACATATGCACCAGAGGTAACTATATTTTGTGGCTGAGTCCAAGATTCACCATATTTTTCAACTATCGTTTTTGAAACTACAAACACATTTGGTGTTGTAATATATGATAAAAAAGCATTGGTTGGATGAATTAACTTAACTATAAAAGTTTTATCATCTGGCGCAGATACACCTAAATTACCAGGCATACTTTTACCATCAATAATTTCAGGTGCATTTACTACATCTTTAAGCAAAAATGCATAAGCTGATCCAGTTGCAGGATTAACTAGGCGCTGCCACGAATAAACAAAATCACTTGCTGTGATTGGTGCACCATTAGAAAATTTTAAATCAGGACGTAAATGAAAAGTATATGTTAGACCATCAGAACTAATTTCCCAACTTCCTGCCATACCAGGTATCGGACGATTTGCCTGATCAAAATCTACTAACCCAGCATAAAGATCATTGATTACTCGATAAGTATACCAGTCTTCCGCCATTACGGGATCAAAAGTTGGAATCTCAGCGCAAATATCTACACGAAAAGTATTAACATCAGAGCTATCAACAGTTGTATTTGCCGCTGCTAAAGCTGTAGACTCTACACTAGAAGATTGTGACTTACTACAGCTTGTCGCAAAAAAAACCACAACCAAACAGCTAATGACCTGGGAACAAATTCGCATAATAATTACTTCCTAAGTATAAATTTAGATCGCGTACTGATTACAAAATTAGGCAAAAGATATGGTTTCAGTTCACACTATTTAAACATTACCGTATCAACACCGTCACAAATAGTATGCAAAGTCAAAAGATGAACTTCCTGAATCCGAGCAGTACGTTCCGCAGGCACACACAGATTAACATCTGAGCCAGATAGTAATTTTGCCATCTTACCACCATCACGCCCAACCATAATAATTATGTTCATTCCTCGCGATGCAGCAACTTCCATTGCTTTAATTACATTTGCCGAATTACCAGAAGTCGAAATTGCATACAAAAGATCGCCAGCTTGTCCTAATGCTTCAACCTGCTTGGAAAAAACCACATCAAAACCATAATCGTTACCAATTGCAGTAAGTGCTGAAGTATCGGTAGTTAAAGCAACTGCAGGTAACGGTGTACGCTCCATCTCATAGCGCCCAGTAAACTCAGCAGCAAAATGTTGGGCATCAGCAGCAGAACCACCATTACCACAGATCAACATTTTATGTCCGGCTTTAAAAGTCGCAACTATCAACTCTATCGCTCGTGCAATTGGTTCTGCCAAGGCAGCTTGTGAATTTTGCTTAGTTTCAATGCTTTGGGTAAAATTTTGCTTAACTAAATCTATAATATCCATCAATAACCCTATCATTTACAAAATAATTATATTTTTGAGCCATTCAATTTGACCCCACTCGTTAATAACTACTGCATCAAAACGGCAATTAACATCCCGCCCTAACTTTAATAAATAAAACTGTGCTGTTTTGACCATTTTGCGTTGTTTGGCTGGAGTTATGCTTTCTATCGCATGGTTGATACCCGCACGACGTTGCTTTACTTCAACAAACACTAGACCATCCTGATCGCGCATAATCAAATCAAGTTCACCAAAACGTGAGTAAAAATTACGCTGAATTAATTTTAGCCCTTGCGAAATCAAATACTCTGCAGCTAAACCTTCTGCAGCATTGCCGATTGCTTTTGAGCTACTCATAAGAGCTTACTTATTTACCGCTCTTGTAGTCAAATAAAGTGACAACCTTGCTGGCACCACCAACTTTAGCCGCAACATTGGCTGCTGATTCGGCCTCTGCCTGTGTAACCATACCCATCATGTAAATAACTGTTTCGGTAGTAACAACTTTTATACTATTACTTGGCACACCGCTGGCTGTCAAAAGCTGTGTTTTCAATTGAGTAGTGATCATTGAATCCGTACTCCGTGAACCCATTGACGAAGGCAGGCGAACATTTAGATAATCATAAATCTTAATTACACCTGGATAACCACGCGCAATATTTTCTGCAAATTGTTTTTGTTCATCATCCTTGACTTGTCCGGTAAGTAATACTGATTTATTAAATACATCAACGTAGATATTGCTGTCCGGGAAATTATCTGAATTTCCATATTTACCCGATAACTTAGACTGGATAGAATTATCATCAACCAATGCTCCACCACTGCGTGGATCAGTTCCAACTGCCGCTCCAGTTGCAGCTGCAGCACCCACTGCTCCAACAGCAACTACTGCACAACTACTTAAGAATCCGAGTGCCAGACAAGCAGCCAAAAGATTTAAGGTTTTACTCATATTTCCTCTCATTATTTATCTTCACTCACATATTCAAACAGGGTAACCACTTTTTTCACACCATCAACTTCGCCTGCAGCTTTGGTGGTTTTTTTGGCTTGATATGGATCAATTATACCCATTAAATAAACTATCCCATTGCTAGTCACTACCTTCACATCGTTGGTACTAACTCCTTTAGAAAAGACCATATTAGACTTAACAGCTGAAGTCAAATATGCATCCTTACTTGACTGGCTAGCAGTTTCATTTGCTCCAACTTCAATATAGTTATAAATTTTTTGCACCCCAGCGACTTGACGAGTCATGTCCTCAGCTTTAACTTTATTGGTCGGACTAATTACTTGCCCAGTCAATAAAATATTTCTATTATAGCTGGTAACTTCAACGTTATTGCCAGGAATCGCGGCATCAATCGTGTCTTTAGCTTTCCTCCGCAAACTCTGATCGTCAAACACACCATCACCACTACGAGGATCAGCGGCTACGGCAGCGCCAGTTGTTGCCCCCGCGGCAACACCACCAACGACCAAAGCAGTACAACCATTTAAAACACCTGCAACTAGCATTATGCTAGCTAATTTTGTAATCATTTTACTTTTCACTTACACTCTTCCCTTAAAAGTCTATATTTCTAAAGTTGCCCCATTTGCCTAGCTATCTCTTCCAAACGTAAAATTCGATTGCTTGTACTAGGATGCGTTGCGAATAAATTATCGCTACCAATCCCCGCTAATGGGTTAATAATCATCATCTGAGCCGTAGCCGGATGATCTTCAGCAGTTTGCAGAGGTACTCCGCGCGCAATATTTTCAATTTTATGTAAAGCTGAAGCTAATGCTAGCGGTTCGTTAGTCAATTCTGCGGCCCCCTGATCTGCCATATATTCACGTGAGCGAGAGATTGCCATTTGAATCACTGCCGCCGCCATTGGTGCAAAAATACCAATTAGTAACCCGGCCAACCAATTGCGATTACCATTTTCATCGCGCACACCAAACCACATTGCCATACTTGCTATTGCAGAAATCGCACCAGCTACAGTAGCTGAAATTGTTGATAATAAAATATCCCGATGATTGACATGTGAAAGCTCGTGCGCTGCTACTCCCCGTAGTTCAGAATAATTTAATGCTCGCATAATCCCAGTAGTAAATGCCACAGCAGCATTCTCCGGGTTACGTCCGGTTGCAAAAGCATTAGGTTGCTCTTCATTAATTACGTATACTTTGGGCATTGGCAAATTAGCACGCGTTGCAAGTTCTGCAATCATTTGGTACAGATCAGGTGCATTGTGTGGCCCAACTTCCTGTGCCTGATACATTCTTAGCACCATGTCCGCCGAATTCCAATAAGCAAAAAAATTAAGCGCACCACCAAAAAGCAATGCCATCAACATCCCACCCTTACCACCGATCAATCCACCAATTAGCACAAACAGTGCAATAATTGCTGCCATTAAGGCATAAGTTTTTACTTGATTATTCATCTTAATTACTCATCAAAAATCGTTGCCCAACTAGATTTGATTTTCCTTGCATATATTGAGCGCCAGTTTTACGTTTAGCTCCAGCCTCCTGTATCTCATTTACAGCAATTACTGAACCATCACCACAAGCAATCCACAATTTGTCATCTGAAGCATACGTAATTGTACCACTTTGAGCTTTGCTCTGAATACCTTGGACTACGTGAGCTTGCCAGAATTTATGCAGATGCTCGTTTAGATAACTATAACTACCAGGAAAGGGGTTATATCCACGAATTTTGCGGACAATTAACTCCCCTGATTCAGACCAATCAATCTGAGCTTCTTCTTTGCTAATTTTTGCAGCATAGCTAATGCCTTCCTGAGGCTGTATCTTAGCAGTATAATGCAATGGATTTGCCAAATATTCAACCACCTTTGCTGCACCAAGCAGCGCTAGTTTATCATGCAGAGTACCCGCAGTATCATCTTCACTGATTTTAATCTGTTCGGTTAATAATGCCGCACCAGTATCCAAACCTTCATCCATTTGCATAATCGTTACACCGCTAAATTTATCACCAGCCAGCACAGCACGCTGAATTGGTGCTGCACCACGCCAGCGCGGCAACAGTGAAACATGAATATTGATACATCCCAAACGAGGTATAGATAATAACTCTGCTGGTAAAATTAAACCATAAGCAACGACCACCATTATATCGGGTGCAAATTCCCGAATTTTTTGGATTGCATCAGGATTATTTCTAAAACTGCTTGGTTGAAAAACTTCAATCTCATGCTCAAGTGCCAAAAGTTTAACTGGCGATGGAGTTAGTTTCATCCCACGCCCAGCTGGACGATCTGGTTGAGTCAATACCAAACCAACATTAAACTGATGTTTTAAAATATTTTCCAGAGTTAAACGGGCTATTTCTGGAGTTCCAGCAAACACTATCTTTAATCTATTCATCATATTATAAATTTCCTCGGTGTATCATCGTAGCTTGGTAATCAGATTCCAATGCGTTAGATTTATTATTTTGAATCTCTGGTCCACTCTCCAGCGTTGCTACCTCATGGCTTAGATATGCGCCATCCATCTCTTTGTTTAGTTGGTAATTGAATGTGCTTTCGCTTAATAGCTCAAGTTGAACATGACCAATTCCACCATAAATCCCAATCTGCTTCGCGCCAGCTACTGTTAAATCAATTACATGCCCACTGCGCTTTGGCATTCGGTCATTCACAACTACATACACAGATTTGCCATTATTGACATTAGTAACTTTTAATTTAGTTCCCATCGCCAAAGTGGGATGTGCCGCACTAAAATCTTCCATATTCAGCCGTTTACCACTACTTGTCTTATGCCCAGCAAACCTTGAAGCATAATAACTAGCAACTCCATCCATGTAGTCACCACTATGTGACTTGGATTTTATTTTAGTTTTTTTATGTCTGTTTTTTTTATTATGTTTACTTCTACTCTGTGCTTTCGTCTTCCCAGCAGAAGCGGAGGTTTTGGCAAACCCCATCTCCGGCAAGCTCCAAAGCAACAGTAAACTAGTCAAAAAAATTAAACTTTTTTTTGCCATTAATTTTGTTCCCCATTTTGAACATTATAATAACGGTTACCCACTGTTTATTTTTATTATTTAGGATAACAGTTAGACTCCACCATTAAACCCATACTGTCGCCACACTTCATAAACGGCAATCGCAACTGAATTAGATAAATTTAAACTGCGCTGAGTTGGCAACATCGGTAATCGCAACACTTGCTCAATTCCGATTTCTGTTAAAATTGAAGCTGGCAAACCACGGGTTTCCGAACCAAACAACAGCACACAATCCGTAGAATAAGTCACCTGATGATAAAATTTTTCACCACTAGTTTCAATCGCCCAAATCTGACGACCACTAAAATACTGGCGACAAGCATCCCAAGTTTCATGTACCACGACACTAGCAAACTCATGATAGTCCAAACCTGCGCGGCGTAGTTTTTTATCGTTAAGTTCACCCCATCCCAAAGGTTTTACTAAGTGAAGCTCTGCTCCTGTATTGGCACACAAGCGAATAATATTACCACTATTTTGCGGAATATCCGGTTCATGCAAAATTACCGCAATTTTTGCCATAAATTATGCTTCCATATAAAGGTGGTAGAGTTCAGTAATATCGTTCAACAAGTATTTTGGCTTACACGCCACTAATTCATCACGAGCTTGGGCACCGTGACAAACACCAATAGCGTCAATACCGGCATTATATGCCATATGAATATCGTGCGAAGTATCACCTATCATCACTGCCTTAGATTTATCAACCATGGCAATATCCAAAATTTCTTCGATCATTTGTGGATGAGGCTTTGAAAAGCACTCACATGCCGTTTTAGTAAGCATAAAATAATGACCAAAACCAGTGCCTTTGAGGATATCATCCAACATGACCCGACTGCGACCGGTTGCAACTGCCAATAATTTACCATCCGTGCTCAACTTATCCAATAACTCTTTAACATGTCTAAACAGCGGATTATCCAGAGTATGATCGTTCAAATAGCGCTCGTAAACCGCAGTAAAGCGCTGCAATAACTCAGGATTACCGCGTAGTTCAGGAACAATATCGCTGACGACTTCTACAAAGCTTTTACCTATAATCGACTTGGCGTCGTCATCGCTCACTACTGTTAAATTTAAAGCTCGACAGGCGTGTGTAGTTGCATCAACAATTGTTTGAGTGGTATTCATTAGCGTACCATCCCAATCAAAAATAAATAAATCGTATTGTTTCATGCTATTTCCTCAATTACAACTTTCGGAAGATGAATAGTCCAGTTTTTAGTCGAAATAATCTTCTAAATCAGCTCTAGTTAAGACAAAAACGAAACCATCACCGCTCAAAGTTTCCATCCATTTAAAGTTTAAATCTGGATACATATCTTCCAACTCATCACGATTATCACCCATCTCAAGCACTAGAATACCTGAATCTGTCAGATAGTGTTTTGCCTGACGCAAGATTTTATCAACCAAATCCAAACCTCCACTACCACCAAAAAGCGCTAGTGACGGCTCATATTTGTACTCAGGCGCCAAACTCTCCATTCGACGATTATCAACATATGGTGGATTGGTAACAATTAAATCAAATGCTCCCAAATAATCACCTAAACTTTTGAATAGATCTGACTTAACTAGATCAACTCTATCGTCTAACTGATTGCGTTTTAAATTAATTTCTGCAACACTCAATGCATCATCGGAAATATCGCTGGCAACAACTTCTGCATCATAAAAATAATCCGCTACTATCGTTGCCAAGGAACCATTACCAGTACAGAGATCAAGCGCACAATGCACTAACTCAGGATGTTCAACCCACCCAGATAGTTGCTCATTCAAAATAATTTCCGCAATAAATGAGCGTGGAATAATTACTCGCGGATCAACATAAAAGCTATAACCCTGCAACCAAGCTTCGTGAGTTATATACGGCAAAGGAATCCTCTTTTCAATCCGTTCTTTAATTCGATCAAGCAATAAGTTTTTTTCATCAGCAAGCAGCTTGGCATCCAAATATGGTTCGAGTTGGTCAATCGGTAAATTTAACGACTGCAGAATCAAACAAACTGCTTCATCATAAGCATTAGTTGTTCCATGCCCAAAATATAAGCCATTTTTTTTAAACTGAGACACCGTATAACGCAACCAATCGCGAATCGTAACTAATGTATTTTCTGGCATAATTCTTCGTCCTTTATTCAATATGGTTTATACTCAAACTGATTCAAAATATTACTAGGAAATTCACGACGAAGCGTGCTCACTGTAAGTGAGGAGTAAATCAACAACCTAGGATGATGAATCGGATTGAGTATACATTTTAACTAGCAAGTATATAATAAAATTCAAGATTAATGTAGTTTTTTTACTCTGCAGGGCTAATTCATATTAAAATCACGTCTGTTTGTGCACTGCACTACAACTTAGCCAATTTTTTGTGTAACCTAATAATACAGATTGATTATTTTAGTATGAAAAAACTCTTAACACTTATTTTATGTAGCGCAATTAGCATTGCTAGCGCGGCTACTTCGTCAAATTCAAGCTCAGTTGACCCGATTTTAGATGCAGCTACACCACAAAGTACACCAAAGAAGAAAGCTCCCAAAAAAGCTAAAAAGCACCACAAAGCAAAAGCTAAAAGCAAAGCAGCTAGTGTGCCAAACTCAAATAGTAGCCAACCTGTAGCAACTAGCAATCGGCAACCGCGTCTATACTCTTATTCTGGATACGCAATGGATATCTCTACTGGAGAAGTATTAGTTAGTAAAAACCCTAATGCTCAGCTGCCAATTGCATCAATTACTAAACTTATGACTGCGATGGTAATGTTGGACTCTGGCGCTAATTTAGATGATTATATTGAAATCAGCGAAGATGATGTAGACCACCTGCGCAATACGTATTCACGGCTAAAAGTTGGAATGCAGTTACGCCGTCGTGATTTATTGCTACTAGCGCTGATGTCATCAGAAAATCGTGCTGCTTTTGCTATCGCCCGCACAGCTTATCCAGGTGGGATAAATGAATTTATTCGCCGAATGAATGCTAAAGCTAAAGCGTTAGGAATGACTAATACCCAATTTTTTGATCCAACTGGGCTAACTGCGCAAAATAAATCTACCGCAACAGATTTAGCTAAAATGGTCAAAGCTGCTTATGGTTACGAATTAATCCGTGAAGATACCACCACTAAAGGCGCAGATGTAATGTTAAGTTCACGCTATACTCATCATTATTTAAATAGCGATGCGTTAGTTCGGACAAGTAAATTTCAAATTGAGGTTTCAAAAACTGGCTTTATTAATGAAGCTGGGCATTGCCTAGTTTTATATGCGATGGTTGATAACCGTCCAATTGCAATGGTTTTCCTCAATAGTTCGAAAAGCGGACGTTTAGTCGATGCTATGGCAGTTAAAGCATACATTGACCGGATGCAATGAAGCTCAATCAACAATTATCATATCTATACTCAAACTGATTCGAACACACGCGTGTGGAAATACTAGTAGGTGATTTATGACGAAGCCTACGCGTAGTAGGTGAGGAATAAATCAACGACCTAGGATGATGAATCGGATTGAGTATAAAGAAAAATAGGACAAAAAATGAACCAATACCGTATTTTAATTCAAGCACAAGATCGTGCTGGGCTCGTTTATAAATCAGCCAAAGTGTTTTATGAGAATAATTTAAATATTATCGCTAATCACGAATTTGTCGATAAAGAACATAATTTATTTTTTATGCGTACGGTTGTAGCTGGTGCAATTGATGCTAAACAACTGGGTGATGAATTGAGTCGCCAATTGCCTCCAGAAACCAATATAGTCATAAAACTTCCGCGCAAGAAAAACATCGTTCTGATGGCAACCAAAGAAGCTCATGTCTTGGGCGATATTTTGATCCGCTATCAAGAGGGATTGCTTGATGCTAATATAGTTGGAATAATTTCGAACTATAATAGCTTACGCCCGCTATGTGAGCATTTTGAAATTCCATTCTATCATATTTCAGCAGAAAATATAACTCGTGAGGAACATGAGGCTAAGATTTTAAGCACACTTGAAATGTTTGATTCGATTGACTATATTGTCCTTGCTAAATATATGCGGATTTTATCAGCAAATTTCACTGGGCGTTTTGAAAATAAAATTATTAATATCCACCACTCATTTTTACCTGCATTTATTGGTGCTAACCCATATAAACAAGCTTTTGCGCGTGGTGTTAAAATTATCGGTGCAACCGCACATTTCGTCAATGAGAATCTGGATGAAGGTCCGATCATTGAACAAGACACCATCCACGTTGATCATGCTTATGATTGGGTAGATATGCAACAAGCTGGACGTGATGTTGAAAAAATAGTTCTGGCACGAGCGCTCAAACTTGCGCTTGAGGATAAAATATTTGTTTATGGTAATAAAACCGTAATTTTCTAATTCACACATAAGCCATGCAGTAACAAACCAGCATGGTCGATTCCGCTAATTCAAAAAACCACTTAATCACAAGTAAATATGATAGAATTAGCGCTAGTTTAGTGATATTCAGATATTTATTACCGTACTCTACAATTACATCCAAAGGAGACCTCATTGCTGCATAATATTGAACTACGCCATTTAGATAACATTCAGCTCGCTAATTTATGTGGAGTAATGGATGAGAATTTAAAACAAATAGCCAATCATTATGATGTAACAATCCAGCGCCGAGATGCTCAATTCGCAATTCGCGGGCAAAAAGCGCAGATTGCAGCCCATGCCATTGAATCATTCGCAATTACGGCAATCAAACGAGAGCTTTACCTCGAAGAAATCCAGCTAGGTTTAATTGAACAAGCCAGCAAAGCCAGTGATAATAGCAGCGAAAGCAGCCTACAGACCATTCAATCGCGTAAAGGTGAGATAAAAGGACGGACTCATAACCAGAATACCTATATTTCGGCAATTTTTGACAATGATATAATCTTTGGTATTGGTCCTGCTGGGACTGGTAAAACCTATTTAGCCGTTGCCTGTGCTATTGATCATTTTGAACGCGAGATGGTTAAACGAATTATCTTGGTTCGTCCAGCGGTAGAAGCAGGGGAAAAATTAGGTTTTTTACCTGGAGATCTTAGCCAAAAAGTAGACCCATATCTTCGCCCGCTCTATGATGCGTTATACGATTTGATGGGTTTTGAGAAGGTTACGCGTTTATTTGAAAAAAATCTGATTGAAATTGCCCCACTAGCATTTATGCGTGGACGCACGCTGAATAGTTCATTTATTATCTTAGATGAAGCACAAAACACGACACCTGAGCAAATGAAGATGTTCTTAACTCGGATAGGCTTTGGTTCTAAAGCGGTTATTACTGGAGATTTGACTCAAATTGATCTGGACAAGCGGCAAAAAAGCGGGCTAGTTGAAGTCGAACGTATTTTAGGTAAAATTCGTGGAATTGAATTTCACAAATTTACCAAACAAGATGTCGTGCGCCACCCGCTGGTTCAAAAGATTGTTGAAGCCTACGAAAACGAATAACTAAATTAATCGTCAGTATGGCATTTTTCCAGCTGACCACCAATAAATTTGCAGCGAATTACACCATTGGTTGCGGTTTTAATTTTTAGGACATTACCGCCATTTTTACCTTTGCGTGACTCTAGGACGTTGCAATAATTTGTCACATCATTGATGTTAGATTGCGAATTTAAAGTATAGCGTCCGCAACTGACATTATTATTACCCAAATACAATGATTCGGCGCTAGCTAGCCCAATAAAACTTAAACTAAACCATAGAAATTTAATCATTTTGCAGCTTCCTCTAATTTGGCAGTTAAAACCTGACGCAATAATAAAACCAATGCCAGATATTTTAGCACTAAAATACTTTGCAAATAATATGGATTATTTCTTACTGCAAATAAAAAGAACCCTTGAATGAAATCAGGTAATTCTAGAAGATAAAACCACCGCCAATCAATTTTATAATCCACCAAAACTAAAAATGGCAATAGATATAGATTGTACTGCGGCGAATAGACTCTATCGGTTAAAATAAACAAAATCATTACAATTAAGAGCTGGCGTGCCAATGGTAAATGATTATATTTGCGAATAAAGTATAAATAGCTTCCAGCAAATAAACATAAGCTAACCTTACCTGACCACGAGCCAATACCAAAATGATCAAAGAATGTAAATACCAGCCAAGTCCAAGAACCATCTGCAACCGTCCGCGCATAGTTTTCCTGAATCTGCCATAAATATGGATAACTCCATGCATTCCAATCCGCAGTCATAAAGGGCAAATTAAGCGCGAGCCAAATTACCACCATAAAAGACACTAATTCTAACCGTTTATCTTTTGGTGCAGCAAAAAAATAAACTGGAAATAAAAACACTGGAAATACTTTTATCGCCGTACCAAGCGCTAACCAACTGGCTGACCAATTATACTTTTCGCGGCTGAAACAATAATAACTAAGCACGATAGTGGCAATCGGGAGAACATCAACATTCATCAAACCATAAAATAAAAAACTCGGAGCCAGTAGCCAGTACATCAACAAGCGTTGCCAACTTCCGCGAATAACGAATAAATAACAAGAACTAATCACTGCCGAAATAGTCAAAATTGCAACAATAAACCAAATATAATAATTATAGTCTTCAGCAACGCCGGGAATCTTAAACAGCACTTTAAAAATCGCCTGAATTAATGCAGGATATTCACGAGGATATGGAAACCCCTTATTGAGATAATTACCCCAACAGTACCATAAGTCACCATAGTAAGTTGTGAAGTGTTCATACATGTAATAAAGCGTGTTCATCGTTCTACGCATAAAAAATTCTGGCATTAACGTTATTATAGTCAGTAGCCCCACACCAAATGACTGTAGGAGCTTTTTATGCGTTATCATATTACACATTCCTTAAAAAAAGCCACCTTGGGTGGCTTAGAGCTTTGACTAATTATATTTGTGCTGACGCATCCATTTAGTTGCGATCCACTTCTCACCCTTAACTACTGGATTACCAGCATGCAAAGATAGTGGGTCAACTTGACCTTTTGAATTACAATACTCAAAATACACTGCCGAACCTTTTTTAGGTACTGCACTTACCCCAATATCAGGAAAGCTAGTTTCGCCACCTTGTTCAACATCATTAAGATACATAACCAAGGTTGAAACACGCTGTCCACCAGTTGCCAAGTGTTTTTGACTACCTGGCACGTCGTAAGAAAAATAATCAAAATGCGCAGTGTATTCTGCACCGATTTGATAATTCAAGACCTGAATACCTTCTCCATTCACTGCTGGCCAGCACATAACTTCAGAAATTCGACGATCTATTTTTGCAATAAACTCATCTTCATTTAATTTAAAGAATGTTCCCGTGCTAGTACGTACATTGTCTAAAGATTCTTCACCAGTGTCATTGTTCACTACTCGCGAAGCAACCATTTTAGAACTAGCCAAGGCAACCAATTGATCACATTCTTCATGTGACATGAAATTATCAAAGGTTATAATAACTGGACGCTCAACCTTAAGCCCAATGTAGACTCGTTTATCAGTAGTATCAATATAATTTACATCCATTGGTACCCGTGGTGCTTCATATACAAAACTTGATGATTGTGCCCCCAATATCGGACCATAACTGATCTGATCTTTACCTGCTATAACCTCACGTACCGCATACTCAGCCACAGATAAATTAAACCCTTTACCAGACATTATGCCAGCAAGAGAATCTGCACTGCAACCATTTTTTAAATTTTCTTTAATCCAACTTACCCATTCAGTTGGGATAAATTTTTCTGCCATGACAACTCCAAAAACCATATTAAAAACGAGCTATTTTAACATTATTTTAATTATTGATATATAAAATAAATTTAATAAAAACGTAAATGGTTTAAAACATAATTTCTTGCAAACTCGATACCTGAGATGTCAGGATAATAAATCACAAATAAAACGGCAACAATAAGCAAATAAAAATAAACACCAAATTTACTACCATTACTATAGACAATCGAAAGTAGATACGTTAATGCCAGAATCCAAACAGGAATAGCAATATAAAAATAATAAATAAACGTATAATGCCCCATTAAAATCCATGGTAAGTATAAAGATAAACCTGATAAAGATAAAAATAGTGCCAAGCTTTTCTTCTGCATTACGCCTTGCCAAGTAGCAAATACAATTGCCACTAAGCCACCAAACCAAATCAGAGGATTACCCATTAAGGAGATTGCACTTGCAGTCGATGAATTCGTGGCACTGCCAAACCAGACCTCATCAGGCTTTAAATTCAATGGCCAACTCCACCACGGAGAATTAAATGGATGCGTCGCACCAATTTTACCAGTAGTATGGAAACTAAACATCTCTTGCTGGTAGCGTAAAATAAAGCCAATAAAACTCTGATCCTGAGCTAAACGATAAAAAGGTAGATACACAATTCCGTAAATCAATAAAGGAACAAGTACCAGCAAAGATAAGCTCCAGCACATTTTTTTAAATATACCATCAGATTTGTTTAAAATTGATTCACCGTAGATAACAATAGGAGCTAGCGTTAGTATTGAATATAGAGCAACCCACTTGGTAGATATTGCCAAACCAAATAGTAAACCACACCATAATAATGAGCGCCAGGCTTGAGATGAAGCATGGCTATTATTTCGTTTACAAAAGTAATCGTAGAGAAAATAATACTCAAGAGTAACAAATAAAGCGGTAAAGGCATCCAGCGATGCAGTGCGGGTAAAAGAAAAATGCATAAAATCAAAGATAAGCAACAAACTCGCGACGATTGCCCACCTGCGACTGCCAAATAAACGCTTGGCAAATAGATAAATCACACCGACCAACAATATACCAGTTAGATTAGGGAAAAACCTCCACCCAAATGGACTAGCACCAAAAAGCAATACTCCCAAGGTAATAAAGAGTAACGCTAACTGCGGATGAGCCCAAGCATAGGGTTGAATGTCATGAAGATACTGATAAGCCGTAAGCCCATAAAAATATTCATCCAAAAAGGCATTCGATGCCATATTCTCTTTATGCTCGGGTACAGGCAGCGAAAATAATTCGGTTAAATTTTTATCTGAATCGACAACCTGAAAATCAGTAATCCGCTTACCAGCAGAGTTGTAAATGGCTAATTGCTTAAGCTCAATTGGACTATTACTATCAACCATAAACTCCAAAGCCGTAATTTTATCCTGAGTTACAATATTAATCGCTTCCCAATGATAAGCGGCATAGTTAAAGTTTTCATTATCATTGGCAAATCGTTCACGATCTGACCAACCGCTTTCAGTTGTATATTCTACTGCCATATTACCTGTACCATAACCAAGATAATAGTATATCTTGCTGAGGGGTTCGGGCTTAGCTAACTTAAGTACAAAATGATCGCCTAACTTATTTCCATTCCAACTACTATAATTTTTTAGTTCGCCAAGATTGACAAAGCTTAATGTTCCATAAACCAGCATCAATCCCAGAATAATCAGTTTATCAGTTAAATCCAGAACTGTTTGAGCTTTGGCTTTATTCCGCGTACGCCACCAAAAGAAAATCAATATACCGCAAAGTAATGTCGCACAATATACGACTTGATCGTACTTAGTAGACCACATCGAGATCTCCCAGAAATTAGAAATTCCAGCCATCCATCCAACGTAGCCAATGTAAGGTATAGCTGCGGGGAACTTCTAAACCAGCCAAGCTTGAAAAAAATAAAGCAAACAAGATAATATTTACCAACAAATAAGCATAAACTACATATTTGTATACTGGTTTTTCAGTACGATAAACAAGATAAATAAAGTAACTGATGCCTAAGATTAAAAATGGCGTAACGCTATAAAAATAATAAATAAAGCTGATCCGCGCAATTAATGCATATGGTAGATACTGTGCGCATATAGCTAAAAACAAAAATCCTGCACGAAAATCAGCTTGACGAGTAGCCCACAGATAACCAAGCATGATAGTTGTAATCCACGTTAACCAATAAACTGCAGGATTGCCTAGCAACGCCACGGAAGATGATAAACCAGCGTCATTTCCCCAATAAAATATTGATAATGGCATTTTATCCAATGGCCAACTCCACCAATTTGATGCGTAAGGATGGGTTGCAAAAGAGAGCCCATGTAGATTAAAATCAAAAATGGCGACTTGAGTATCATAAACAAAACGCAACAGATTGTCCGTATGACCAATTAATGAATACGGAATATAAATCAATAAATAAATACTTAGGGGCAATAAAATAAATAATAGCGCAAGGTTTAAGATGTTTTTAGTTAATTCTGCAACGGTAAATTTTTGTTTGATCAATTCTCCATAGACTAAAATACAAACAATAAATGGTGCGGAATATAAGGCATTCCATTTAGAGGATAGAGCCAAACCAAAACTAACAGCAGCGGGAAGTAGATAACGCAGCACAGAACGGAAAGTAGAACCAGATTTACGTGCTTCAATATAACGATACAAGAAGAAATATTCGATCACCAAAAACAAGGTTACAAAGGGATCAATCGAAGCAGTACGCCCAATGGTAAAATGCATAAATTCAAACAGCATAAGAAGCGATGCAGCAATTGCCACGCGGCGATCTTTAAACAATGCTTTCGCAAAAATATAAGTCATCGTAACTAATAAAACACTGGTTAAATCTGGCATAATCCGCCAACCAAACGGCGACATACCGAATATTAGTACACCTATAACAATAAATAAAATACCAAGTTGCGGATGCACCCACACATCTGGTAATTGTCCTTGTAGATATTGATAGGCAGAAGTAGCATAATAAATCTCATCAAAGATTGTTCCTGAGCGTAAGTTATTATCTAAATGCTCGGGGATATTAGTTGCCACTAAATCATTTAGTACAATATTTTTTGGGTTATAATCACTGTCAAGATGATAGTCGGTAACTAAATTACCTTGTGTATCAAGTGCCACTAGCTGGTTAATCCCGAGCGTTCCCTTATCAACTCTAATATTTACCGATGAAATGGCTTGAGATGAGTCAAAAGTTAATTTATTCCACCGAAAGTATGGCGGATAGCCCAGACTGGCACTTTTATCTGTCACTGCCACCACCTGATTGGCAGGATCAACAGCGCTAATCGAATACTGTCCTTTGACAAAACCAGTGGCATAATAAAGCGCGCTGAGTGGCTCTGGACGGTTAAACTTGGCTACTAATTGCACACCATCATTATCACCTTGCCAAACTTTATCATAGCTATGAAAATCTGCAAAATTAAGCAGTGAAATTAAGAAATAAATCAAGCTCAAGCCAGCGACCCACAATTTATCTTGAAAATCAAGCAAAGGTATTTTAGCCGTATTTGGTGAATTATTTTTTTTGATTAAAAATATAAAATATCCCATTAAAAAAAGGAATATCGTAACTATAGAAATAATTTGAAAGGTAAGCATATTTAGCACATTAAAAAATTGACAAAATTTGGTAGCAACCATCACCTTTTTTATTAAATTAAACTGCCTAATGGCACCATAAAGTTAATATAATCAAATAAATTGGTATTGAGCAACAGATAAATTACACGCAGTTAACGCAAATACCACGCCTAATGCAATGATTATTCTAGCTAAGCGATTTTAACATACTCTGTTAGGCTAACTCAAAAATCAAGTCATGATATGCAATAATTAACTTAAATAATGTTGGTTTAAGTAACGTAATAGATAAATAAATAAAAAGAGAGCCCTGCAGAGCTCTCTTGATTCAACACTAAATTAAGTAAAATTAAAACAAATCAATAGTTCCACCACCATTAAGATTAACTGTAGTTATTACACCTGAAGTATTGGTATACGTATCAACAGAAAAATTACTCAGTGTAGAGGCGGTATAAACATTAAAACTTGGATTAGCAAAGGTAACCCATACTTTACCAGTCCAGTACAAACTTCCATAAAAACCTTCATTAGGTAATGTAACTCCACCAACTCCAGTAAAGCTAACTGCATTTTGAGTCCAAGCAGAGACACCATCAATTAAGCTATTGGAAGTCCAGAGGTAGTTTGAGTTTGACTGAGCCAGTGCAAAAACAGAACCAGTAAATACGACATTTGAAGATGTAGCAGCTTGAGGTAAAACATTTGTATAATCAACTATCTGACCTGTTGTGGTATTATAAATACCAACCGAGGTCGAGTTACTACCTGGGATCTGATAGTATTGACCATTCCAATAGTTATATTGTAAACTCAAAGGCAGAGAACTAACTTTAACCCAAGTGCTTAACGTTTGTGGCGTTGCGGTTTGATAAATATCAAAAGTCTGATTAGGACCTACTGCACTAGTGGGGATCGTAATAAAATATAAACCGCCTGATGCCTGAATAGAAACCTGCCGTGCACTGAATGGAGTCGTTGGTAAATCAGCGGCAGGAATCGTAATCCAAGATTGACCATTATCGTTGCTAAAGTACAGGTTATTTCCAGAAGCCGCAACTGCATCAACTGCCAAATAACTACCATTAGTCGAGACTAAATCAACAATATTGGCACCAACGCCGTTTGGATTCAAAATCGTAGTTGCAGAAACCAAACCATTGACAGTCGAACGCAAGGTACTACCGTTATTTAATGCCATCATATAATTATTGGTTGTCCCAGCAAAAGCTTTAATCAGCACTGCCAGACCTGTTGGCAAATTATTGTACGTAGCGCTACCAATCGGTGCACTAGCAGAGGCAGTAGTTGCAACAGTAGAAATCAGAGCAAGATTACCGGGATTACCAGCCTGAGCCAGAGCATTAGTACTTGAATTTAGTGCCAATACATCAGAACCGAGTGCAAGGTAGCATACTCCACCATAATTGCCGCAGACGGTCGTAATTGCCGTCATGATACCATTGGAAGTAACGGTACTTGCGGACGTACTTTGCGTAATTGAATTACCATTAACACTAACAGGAGTAAGCTGTCTCCCTACCCCAACAGAATAAATTTTACTTTCTGCAAAAACCAGACTTCTTGGCGCAACCGATAAGCCATTGGTAAAATTAGTAGCTACTACTGAGCCCAAAGTTGTTGCTGTAGGAGTATAAGTATTAAAATCATTATCGTTAACCGAACCAGTAGAGGATATATACAATGTCCCGTTGCCATTTGAAGCGAGAAATCCATTGCTATCCATATTTGGTGTAACAGTAGCTGGGGTTGCTGAAAACGATACCGGACTATTTCCAAGATAAACAGAATCTCCAACACGCATCGCATAAACACTACCCGAGACTTGAACTATTTCATTGATGTCTGAAATACTGGCACCAGTTAAGGTAGTTTGTTGCCATGTTAACCCATCACGAGAATACATTACCAGATAATCTGCACCAACACCATACAAATAATACATACCGTTGATAAATTTTACATGTGGTGGATCAATCATTTCGGGTAATGCAGTGTACACTCCTGAGGTACTATAATAACCATTAATCAACGTAGGTATACCAGCAGCAGTAATTAAATATAAACCATAATTGACAGGGTTTATATTGGTAGGAGTAGCATTATCACCACTAACTGTAGCTACAAGCGGTACAGAGACTAATACATTGCTACCGTTGCTTGCAATTTGTTTATACGAAATACCAGGTAAGACAGCACTGCCAGCATCTGCTGGATTTGTACCGTCTTCGGTAACCGTTACGGGTAACGATGCCGCAAGAGGAGCTACTTGTCCACCAGTGGTAATATAAATTCCATAATTGACCGTAACCGTTGCATTTTGAGCAATAGCAGGACTTGGAAGGTTATTAAACAGCATTGCGGTAGATTCTGTGCTTATACCTCCGACAAATTTGGAGGTGGATCCCGATGTAAGATTAATCCATGTATTAGTCGAAGGTGCAACCGAGTAACTTACAGATAACGCACTGCTGCTAAATACATACACCCCACTTTCATCTGGCATTGGAATTGGGTTTGGTGAGGGTGTTGGCGTTGGGCTTGGAGTGGGTGTCGGCGTCGGACTTGGGGTTGGAGTTGGTGTCGGTGATGAACCAGAATTACACGCAGCAAGCGCAACTGCTGAAGTTAATGCGACTAACAAGACATTTATATTTGATTTTTTCATAATACCCTAATAATACAGCGAAAATTATTAAATAATTAATGCCGATGATTATAGCATAATAAAAGAGAACCACTAAGAGCTCTCTTTAATTTAAAACTAACTAAAGTTTGACTAGAATAAACCTGATGCGACGCCACCATTAACTGGAACAGTGCCACCCGTAGTATTAGTATATGTACCGACTGTAAATGATGTAGGAGCTGTCGCTGTATAGATATTACCAGCTGCACCAGTTGCTACCCAAACCTTGCCTGTCCAAGTTAAAGGACCTGAGAAAGTTTCACTAGATAATGCAGCACCACCGACTCCGGTAAAGACTGATACATTTTGTGTCCAGCCACTAACACCATCAATTAAACTAGCTGATGTCCATAGGTAGTTAGAGCTTACCTGAGCTAACGCATAGCTAGAACCATTATACGCGACATTAAAAGTACCGCCAACATTAACTGCATTTTGTGGCAATACATTATCGTAAATAGTAGTCTGATTTGTGCTTGTTTCATACACACCAACGTTAGATGTTCCATCTGTCAGTTGATAATATTGTCCACCCCAGTAATTATAAGTCACATTTGCAGGAGTAGTGTTTATCTTAACCCATGTACTTAAAGTTTGTGGAGTCGCAGTTTGGTATGTTCCATTCTGAGATGATGTAGTACTATTGGTAACTGTAATAAAATATAAACCGTTGGCTGAAGTATTAATACCAAGCGTAGCAGCTGTGCCAGCACCAAAGACATCAGCTGGAGAAATGGCTGTCCACGCTGCTCCATTATTACTTGAATAATATAAATTAGTCGCATCGGTAGTCAAGTAGCTGCTATTCGCTGAAAGTAACTTGGTTAAATTAGCTGGCATACCTGGTGAAGTTGTTGCATCTAACGGAGTCATTACTGTAGCGGCAGGTATAAAACCGTTTGCGGAGGATACCAAAATGGCACCATTATTTAACGCCAGCATATAACCATTGGTGCTCCCAGCAAAACCAGCAGCTAAAGTTAATACACCAGTTATAGGATTATCACTGCTAGTGGAACTATATCCAGTTGGCAGATTGGTAAACGTCGCTTGACCAGTCGTCTGATTTACTGCTGAGATTGAAGTAATTGAACCATTATTAGGCCTTCCACCACTCCAATCCACAGAAGTATTATAGTTATTTACTTGCATCAGATTAGCACCTAATCCAAACAAGAAACCACTACTATCAGGATCAGCATAAAGATAGGTATCAACAGTTTGATTATTTGTAACTGCGTGCACAGGAGCGGTAATAACGTTACCATTTACCACCATTTTAATTACAAACCCACCACCACCACTAAAGTAAATGGTATCACCAGCAAACACTAAAGTTGTCCCAGTGCTTACAGTATCAATTGTACCAATTGATGCCGAGTTAGTAGCAATCGCCGCACCTAAAGTAGTTGCAGTAGGAGTGTAAGTATTAACCGTACTGCTTGCACCTGTTTTATTTGTACCTACAAACAGTGTACCGTTACCAGTAGAACCAATAAAACCATTTGCAGAGGTAGCAGAAATGTAAGTCAGGTTGGCAGGTGATGATCCAAGGTATAAACCGCCATCTTCATCAAGAGCAGCAAAAACCGTACCTGAAACCTGTACTACGGTTGTAATGTTGGTTGCTCCAGCGTTTAACACGGTATTATTGGTAATTTGCTGCCAATTTATTCCATCGCTTGATTGTAGCAAAGTGTTTGCTCCGGCTACGTTATACGCATAGTACATACCATTCACAAAGGCTACCACCGTATTAGATGGAACGGTTACCAAAGGTGTATTGATTCCTGAAATATTATTATAGGCAGTAAAAGCGGTAGGTACACCAGCTGTATTTACACTATACATTTTGTAAATACTTCCAGTTACAGTACCATTTCCAGTTGAAAGTGCCGTATATGGTGCTACCACAACCGAGCCAGAACCACTGCTGGCTGACTGATTACTACCAATCGCAGGTAAATACGTTACCGCAGTAGTCTGAGCAGCTACCGCTACTGAAACTGGTAACGTGCGACCTGAATTAACCACCTGACCACCAGTAGTAGTATAAAGTCCATAAGTCATTGTTTGGGTAGATATTGCCGTACCTGTTGCTAAAGAGCTGGTGTCCAGTACCAATGCAGAAGATTCACCGGATACAGCTCCCACAATACGATTAGTAGTACCAGAAGTATAATTCACCCATGTGTTAGTTGATGGTGTAGTTGAATATGTTGCAGATAACACTGTTCCACTAAGAGCATACACACCGCTTTCACCTGGTACTGGCGTTGGGGTTGGTGTAGGCGTTGGGGTTGGTGTAGGCGTTGGGGTTGGTGTAGGTGATGAACCAGAATTACATGCAGCAAGTGCAACGGCAGACGTTAACGCAACTAAAAGAACATTTATATTTGATTTTTTCTTGAGGTATCCTAATTATCAATAATAATTTTCATCTAAAACTAAACTCACATAATTGTTGAGTCGGTAAAGCTTATTGTATATTGTATCATAGAGTTAGCGTCATTATTATTCTTAAGCATCGCAACTGCTTGATTTACAGGATTAAACAAATATTCATAAGGATAATAAAAGTTTATAAAACATGCTAAAATTAAAATAGTCTTGGAGGTTTAGGATTTTTTAATTTTAGCTAATGTATTTAAATGAGGTATCTATTATGCGATTTTCTTTGATTATCAAAAGCTTAGGCTTATGCTCGGTAACTTGTCTATTAGCCGCATGCGGCGGCGGTTCAACCAGCAGTTCTTCTGGCACAATTACTGAACCACCAACTCCAGTTGCTAATTTTGATGCGACTTTACAACAAACACAGGCCACTCTTTTTCAAAATTTAGGACTTGGTGCTGCACTGGGTCCGCATATGGATGATCAAAATAATTATAACAGCAACACACTAAATGCCTTATACCACTCATTTGTAGGTAACGACATTGCACAATTAAGTAGCTATGGCTTCAATATGGTAAGACTGTATGATGACTCTGCCTATACCTACATCAGCGCGATTAACAGCTTGCCCGCTGGTATGAAATTAGTTTACCAATATTCACTATGTCAGAGCGACCCAAGTACTGGCGCTTGTTACAATGTTGCAGGTAGTACCATTTCGCAAATCGAAACACAGGAGACGGCAAAGCTTAATGCCGTTGTAAATGCCGTTGGAGTGGCAAAATTTGAATCAAGTGTTGCTTTAGTTATTGTAGGGAACGAAGATTTAGTAGTGTCTCAATCGACTCCTGATCTATATAACAATCAAGCAATTATCAGCGCAATGAATAGTGTTGAGAGCCAGCTACAGGGGTTGGGGATTAATAATATGCCCTTATCCTCAAGTTCAGTTGTATTTAACCCAAAATACGTTTCTGCGTCACAAATGAGTGCATTGATGAGTATTTGGACTAACCCAGCATATACTGGACCATTAGTTTTTGATCTTTATCCATATCAATTTGGGGTTGGCGGCGTAAATGCCACTGGCGCAGTAAACGAAAGCAGCAATGTAGACTCTTTATCTGGGATGATTAATGGAATTAGCTCACTGGCTAATTGTCAAAGCAATACAAATTTACCAGCAGGAACTTGCACAACCTACATCAATAATCTAGACAGTAAAGGTATTGTAATCGGAGAAACAGGCTGGGCAAATTCTGGCACACCTAATACCAGTGATAATTATGAGAGTAGCGTACCTGGTTCGATTGCGGGTGCTGCACATTATATGAATTCTGCAGTAGCATATGCAGCACTAAATAATATACCAACACTGCTATTTGAAGCTTACGATCAGATGAATAAAGCTCCTACAAACAATGACCCTGAAAACCATTATGGAATTATGTCATGGAATAATATCCCTTGGTATAGCATCAGTCAGGCAACTATCAATATCCCCTCAGGTGATACCACTTATCAGTTTATCCCTGAAAATGTTTTACAAATTTCACCAAATTTTCAAGATCCGAATAATCAAACTAATGGTGGATTAGTTAATTCTTTTTCATCGTTCAGTATTAATGGTGGCGCAACACAAAGCTTTAACCCATATAATTTACCAAGTAGCAGCTTGCCATCTGCTTACCCTGCTCTGGCAGTAGTTTTAAAACCCGGAGCTAATACGTTTAGTTTTACACGTAATTGTAATCCACTAAATAGCGGCTTAGTTTCGCAGTGTTATATAACGGTTACACCGTCTACTTCGCCAACTGTATGGTCAACTTATCTGGATCAAATTTCCTTACCAACTTATCCAGTAAATGCCTATGTCAAATGTGGCTATAATGACCCCGCTGCAACTCCTTCTGCCCCTGGAGTTCAAGGCTCTGGATTTGATGATTCTAACGGCTTGAGTTATTCCAATGCTGCGTCAACCCAAACTGGTATCGTCAATAATATCACAATTGGTTCTGCGGCTCCTTGGGCTGGACCTAATGGAGCATGCGTTGCCCCATAGAGTAAAAAAGAGAACGCTAGGGCGTTCTCTTTTTTACAAGTTTAGCTTAATTTAGAACTAAATTGCAAAAGTTTGTAAATAAAAATCAATTCCTTTTCTCTCAATAAGATTCAAAACTTTTAAGGCTAAGCCAGAAGGTTTTTTATTCCCTGTTTCCCATTTGGCAATAGTCGAAGGGCTAACACTAAGTATCTTAGCAAATTCAGGCTGTGTAACTTTAGCAATATTTTTCCTAATGTTCTGTATTTCTTCTGGCTTCATCATATGACTATCTATCATGCAAAGTTTATCGTACTTTTGCATAGTTTTTAAATCAATGACTCCAGCTTCATAGCCTCTAGTTACAGACTCATGTATTTCTTTCAATATCCTACTCATTATCTATTACCTCAATAATTTCTTTAAGTTTTAACAATTCTGTTAAATTTACGAATAAATACTCGTTAGTATACTCTTTTAACGCAACTAACTCTTTATCATCAATATTATCTGCTTCATTCTTAGCAAAACCAAACAAGAAAAACCAACCCATTTATTGCTTCATTGCAACTATTGTTCTGTACCCACCACGTTTTCCCATTCCTGCTTTAGCAATTCTCTTCTTATATAAATTCCCTCCGAGATCAGCATCTATCAAACCTTTTTCCATTTCCTCTACTGCTTGGATAATAGTTATATTGGTAATCTTGTTTTTACTCTGCCAGCGGTTAAAATGTGTATTTTTGTATATTTTCATCAAGTTAAATCTTTCACTTAGTGACACTATTATAGCATAAAATCATCACAGCACAAGAAGAAAAAATCAACCATGCAAATGGTTGATTTTTCACTAAATATGGCTTAAAGTTAGATTAGAATAAACCCGATGCCGTACCGCCATTAACCACAGTAGTAGCACCTGTAATACTGGTATAAGTACCAACAGCAAAAGTAGTCGGAGCTGTAGCAGTATAAACATTACCAGCAGCACCAGTTGCCACCCAAACTTTACCCGTCCACATTAATGGACCTAAGAAGGTTTCACTGGATAATGTAGCACCATTTACACCAGTGAAGGCTGCAGTATTCTGAGTCCAGCCTGCAATACCACCAATTAAATCAGCAGATGTCCATAAATAATTGGAGTTGACTTGGGCTAAGACATAGCTAGAACCATTATAAGCTACATTATAAGTACCTCCAACATTAACCGCATTTTGTGGTAGCACATTGCTGTAAATAGTAGTCTGGTTTGTGGTTGTTTTATACACACCAACATCAGTTGATGCATTTGTTAGTTGATAATATTGACCACCCCAGTAGTTGTACGTAACACTTGGCGGTAAAGCATTAATTTTTACCCATGTACTTAAAGTTTGTGGTGTAGCTGTTTGATATGTACCAGAGGCAGTACCACCAGTAACAGTAATAAAATACAAGCCATTAGAAGCAGAGTTAATAGATAACGCCGCAGCACTATTACCAAACTCCGTCGGAGTAATTGTAGCCCAAGTTGTGCCATTATTTGCTGAGTAATATAAATTACCAGCAGTAGGAGTAGAAGGAACATCAACATCAGAAGCTAAATAAGTACCACCAGCTGAAACTAATTGACTAAGAGCTGCACCAACTCCATCAGGATTGATAACTGTAGCAGCTTGAACAAAACCTGCGCTAGAAGAAACCAATACATCACCATTGTTTACCACTACCATATAGCCACTAGTTGTGCCAGCAAAGCCAGTAGCTACGGCACCATTACCAGTAGGCAAGTTATTATAAGTAGCAGCGCCATTAGAAGCAGCAACCGCAGAAATACTTGCAATTTCACCAATATTGCTAAGAGTAGATGTAGTAGCATTAAGCGCTAATACATTTGAACCCATAGCAATATAACGATTAGCCACGAGCGGAGTAGTAGCATTAGTAGATGACACGATGCTTGCAGCAGCAGTTTGAGTAACATTGTTACCGCTAACTATAATTGGAGCTAGCGTAGCAGCAGCAGTAGTTGAATAAATATTGCTACCAGCAAATACTAGCCCGGTTAAGGTCGTATTAAAAGCTGCAGTATTTGTTGAAACAGCAGTACCAAGCACCGTAGAAGTAGGTGTATAAATACTGAAGTTACCAGCCGCAGTAGAACCACTAGCTGATAAATATAAATTACCAGTACCGTTAGCTGCGATAAAACCAGGGGTAGTAACAGTAGGTATAATCGCAGTTGCAGAGAATGCATATGGAGAGCTACCTAAGTATACAGCAGTACCAACTTGAGCTGCGTAAACACTACCTGACACTTGAACCACGTTAGTAATACCAGAACCAGCAGCAGCGCCAGTTACAGCGGCTTCTTGCCAAGTTGTACCGTTATCGGAGTATAGAACATTACCAAGAGTAGTCACACCAGTAACATTATATGCATAGTATTTACCATTGATAAATTTAACAACTGGCAAAGTAGCACTTGCACCTAAAGCCACATAAGTACCAGACAAGTTGTGAAATCCAGCAACTGCAGTAACCACACCAGTAGATGAAACTGAATATAAGCTATATGTCGCTGCAGTCGTAACAGGACCTGTAGTATTTACAGTAATTGCATTAGGAGCTGCAACAACAGCACTTGAGCCATTGCTTGCCACTTGATTAACCCCAAGATTAGGAAGAACAATAGTAGAAGCAGCAGTTCCATTAGTTGAAGTAACAGCAACAGGAATTGAAGTACCAGCACTAGCAACTTGTGCACCTGCAGTAGCATAAATATTGTAATTAACTGTTGCTGTTCCAGCAGCAGCAATAGCATCTGAATTTGTAGCACGATCGAATAAGATCGCAGCAGATCCACTGGCTACACCAGCAACAAAAGTCTCGCTAGAACCAGAAGTAAAATTAGTCCATGCGTTAGTTGATGGAGTAGTTGAATAAGTAGCATTAATACCAGAAGCAGCTAAAGCATAAACACCGCTCTCACCTGGTACTGGAGTTGGCGTAGGAGTCGGACTCGGGGTTGGTGTCGGGCTTGGACTTGGGCTGGGTGCTGGTGTCGGGCTTGGTGTAGGTGCTGGACTTGAAGAAGAGCCAGAACCGCACGCAGCTAGCGCAACAGCCGAAGTTAACGCAACTAAAAGAACATTAATATTTGATTTTTGCATAAACACTATACCCTCATAATAAAATAGCAATAGAAAAATATAAAGTTGATTATAGCATAAAAAAAGAGAACTCCGAAGAGTTCTCTTTGATTCAAAACTGACTAGGATTAAATTAGAATAAACCAGTCGTATTGCCACTAACTGCAGTAGTAACACCTGTAGGGCTAGTATAAGTACCAACAGCAAATGCAGTAGCATCTTTAGCCGTATAAAGATTAGCTTGAACAGGAGCTCCAAGATTATTCGGAGCTAGAGCTGTAACAGTTGCTACCCAAACCTTACCATTCCAAGCCAAAGAACTCGAAAATTTTCCAGATATAGATACGCCATTTACACCAGTAAACGTAGCAACATTTTGTGTCCAAGCAGATGGACCAGCAAGCAAATTAGTAGATGTCCATAAATAGTTAGAGTTAAGCTGAGCTAGTCCAAAGGTAGATCCATTGTAACTAACATTTTTCCCATTTGTACTTTGCGGTAACACATTATCATTAGCCACAATTTGACCAGTAGCTGGATTGTAAACCCCAACATTAGTATTATTAAGAGCAGCACCATATCCTAACAGATAGTAAGTACTACCCCAATAAGTTGCTTGAGCTTGAGCAGGAATACCGCTAACTGCAACCCAAGTACTTAAAGTTTGTGGCGTAGCTGTTTGATACATGCCATTAGCAAGAGTTCCAGTGCTACCAGCAACAGTAACA